>ERZ1066119.1122-NODE-1122-length-15513-cov-7.394359_pt1 | contig 15513 bp, 16 predicted proteins | sample MGYA00382766_ERZ1066119 | MGnify/ENA primary metagenome ERZ1066119 (study PRJEB33369, sample SAMEA5778349) | biofilm metagenome | biome: Industrial cooling water; feature: Water cooling tower basin; material: Biofilm | place: United Arab Emirates | collected...
GGTCGTGATCGAACACAACCTCGACGTCATCAAGACCGCCGACTGGATCATCGACCTAGGCCCCGAAGGCGGAGTCAAGGGCGGCGAGATCGTCGCGGTGGGGACGCCGGAAGAGGTGGTGAAGGAGGAGCGGAGCTTCACGGGAGCGTACCTCAAGCCCCTGCTTGAGCGAGCCTCTCCCCTCCCGCTTGCGGGAGGATCGCCGGGGGCGACGGGAGTGCCTGTCACCGAGCGGCATGCCCGGAGCGAGGCAGCTCCGAAGAAGACGGGGCGGCGGAAGGTGGCCGAGGCAGCTGAGTAGTCGACTCAGCCACGAACAGGGTAGGCTCTCTTATGTTGTCTCCTCATCCATCAAGATGGTGGCCGGAGGTGCATCGAGGACCGCGTCGGGCTCCTGATGTTCTCTGGAAGGGGACAGATCATCCCATTGGGGCACTGGCTCAGACTCGGCAGGTTCAGGTTCTGTGAGGTTCAGATAGTCTGACCGTTCCTTTGCGTTGGCACATGCGATTAAGTAAGCCGCTGCGAAGTAGTTTCTAGGTACGCTCGCTAGTCCGTCATTGCTGTCGCTGGTTACTGGATCGCCATCCTTTGTCACGACGAAGTCACGAAAGCCGACATACGCTCCAAACCTATTCTTCGCATTGTACTTGCCGCATACAGCACCATTCCTGCCCATTCTGATACTTAGAAATTGTACGCTGCTCGGATCAAACAGGACTTTCTGCAAAGCAGTAGTCGCAAGAACCTTTGCTCTGGCAAGGTCTTCCTTTCCCTGCGCGAGCTTTGCGAGCTCCTGGATTATGGCAGCTTCGCTACCAACCAGCGCAGGTGGTGGAAGCGCGACAGCTGAGTTCACGAAATCATTCACGCTTGAATCATCTTCCAGCGCGTCCTCGCTCTGACAAGCACCTATGAGGCATGCAGAGACTGCAACTAGGAGAAGCCGTCTTCGGAGACACGGAAGCACAGACATCTCCCGACTGCACACGACTACGCTACGCATAGAGGCTTGCCCCTCGCCAGCATCCATGGTTCATCTTCAGCATGAGCGACTATCTGCAACAACTTGAACGATTAGGGCAACTGCTAAGCGCGGGAGTGCTCACGGACGAGGAGTTCAAGGCCGAGAAGGCTCGCATTCTAAGTCAGCATAGCGCAGAGACACCTTCAGGCATCAGCGAAGCGCCTCATTGGCTCTCACGTAAGTCAGCGATCGCTGTCGCTGCCATATCGATCGTTGTGCTCAGCGGCGCATACGGGCTGTTTGCTTTCCGTGGAGGAACTGCGGACAACGATGCCGCCGTAGAGAAGGGTGGAACAGTTAAGACCGAGCAGACCGCGCAAGAAAGTGCCGCCCTAGATAGCCTTGGCGTCCGCGACCTTGCGGCGTGCGAAGGCAACGATGCTCTGGTAAGTGTCTTGACACGCTTGCGCGAAGCAGGGTCTTCGGAACAATCAACTGGAAAGGTGATTGCAGTTGACCCAACGAACGCACTAGTCGATGTTCAAAGCTCTACTACAAAAGTGGGATCGATCGACGTGATGATCGCTGAAGCTGCGATCTCACGGCAGGTATCTGGAATGCAGTTGCGGGCAATCTCGTCACTCGCATGGCGCGGCGGGGAAGGCTTTCGTCTGACGTTCAACGAGCCCGTAGAGGTCGTAATGAAGGCACTTGCCACCAACGGCCTCCAACTCGAAAGCGGCCGCAAGCAGCTTCTATCCGCAGGCACGTATGCTTTGCTCACGAACCAAGGTTCGTTCGCAAGCTTAACCTGTTTGAAATCAGAGGGTGATACGCCAGCGCATCCGGTCGCGGAAGATGGTGAGGAACACACCGATGTTTAAGCACGGAATAACTGTTGCTGCAGCACTTACATCAGCACCTGCAGCGGCGACAGATTGGTGGTATGTAGGTTATACTGGATCTGGCACCAAGGAAGTTGTTCATTTCATTGATTTGTCCACCGTGAATACGTCCTACGACACCCGGAAGTACTGGACTTTCATAATCTATGAAACAATCAGCCCCACGGGCGTGAGGAAGGAGAAACAGTATTGGGAGGTAAATTGCTCCGACAGATCGTCTACAATCATCTCCTACGTCGAGTATGGTAACAATGACAGACTATTGAAGTCGCATATCTTCCCTTCTTATGCTCGAAACCAATCTCCTGTTGTGCCGGAATCTATCGGCGAAAGTAAGCTTAATCTTGTTTGCAATGGCGCGGCTGATGGCGCTTTTCAGATATCCAGCCAGATTACACCGGAAGAGGCCGCAGTTGTTGTATTCAAAGACTGAGTTTCTGAACTTAGTCGGCGCTGGCTCTTACCGGCGACTTATAGAAGGCGTCTCAGCTGACACACCTCATATCCTACGCTGACGACTGACACTTCATATCGCTGCGTCCAACACGGTCGATGACGGTGGCGCCCTTCTTACAGTGGACCGGCTTGCTCTTACGCACCGAGGCCACCGACAAGCGTTGATAACTAAGCCCTGAGCCGCCCACCCTCGTCCACCGGGTCCGCGCCGGTCACCGCGTGCCAGGCCTTGCGCACGCCATATTGCACTGCCCACCCCAGGGCCCACGTGGCGACCACCGGCGCGAGCAGCCGGGTCGCGCCTTCGGCGACCGAGCCGACGATCATTCCCTTGATCCCGCTGTCGCCGTCGCCGCGGTCGATGGCGGCGCCGATCAGGGCTCCCAGCAGATTGGCCACGGCTTGTCTCCTTGCAGATGAATGCGCGCGGCTTCAGCGTCCGCGCCAGGCGGGAGGTTGCCCCCTCTGCGCCTCTGCGCCTCTGCGCGAACAAGTCTCCGCGTGAACCCTTTTCGCGCTCTTCGCGGCTTCGCGCGACAACACACAAGAGGCGCAGAGGCGCGGAGGAAGGCACAAGGAAGAAGGGCCGTCACGGAAGTGAATTCCGTGACGTCGATCAGGCTGCCCCTGCGGGGCACCTGTCGGCCGGCCGCTCCGCGTCTCTCGACCAGGCTCGCCTCGCTTCGCTCCGGCTCCCCTGCCCTCGGCGCTCCGCTGCTTGACTAGTAGGACTGCGCTTGGTCCACAATCGGGATGGCAGACCTACCCTTGAACGCGATCCCCGGCGAAGTGCATCGGGGCCCCGACAACCTTTGGTACCGGCTCGACTGGAGCGGCACCTGGCGGCTTTATCCGCGCTCTCCCGCGCTCGACCACGATCCCGAGCTCGGCCCCGAGGACCCGCCCGGGGCAGAGCCCGAGCCCGCCCGTCCCCTCCCCGCTCCCACCCTTTCCAGACACGTGCTCGAAGCCAGCCACCGCATCGCCGCCCGCGAGCAGGCCGAGGCCCGCGCCGCCGCCGACGAGCGCCGCCGCCTGCTCGCCCGTGAGGAGGAGTCGGAGGCGGCCCGCCGCCGCCTCGCCTGCCGCCGCTTCGAACCAGCCGAGGACGACGGCAGCGTCGACATCTACGACGGCGACCATGCAGGGGTGATCGCCGAGGTCCCCGAAGGCACCCGCCGCGACGGCTGGACGGTGGAGCGGCGCCTGCTGTTCCTCGACCGGCTCGCTGAACACGGCAGCGTCAAGGCCGCCTGCGCCGCCGCCCGCGTGACCCGCCAGTCGGTCTACAAGCTGCGCCTGCGCGCGCCCGCCTTTGCCGCCGCCATGGACGAGGCGACGCGCGCCGCCTGCGTCCTTCTCGCCGACACCTTGTTCGACCGCGCGCTCCACGGAACGGAGGTGCCGATCCTCCACAAGGGCGAGATCGTCGCCACCCGCACCGTCCACCACGACCGCCTCGCCCTTTACCTCCTGCGCGTCCGCGATCCCCTGAACTACGCGCCGATCGACGAACTCGAACGCTGGAAGAAGCACCGCGCGATCGAGGTCCCGGCTCAATCCTCCCTGACCTCGCGCAGCGAGGATGGCGAGGGGGACCGTGCGACGCATGGTGGAGGGGCCAGCACTCCGCAGATCACCACCTCCACCGTGTCAACTTCGACAACTTGAGGGTGGGTGCGGCCCCCGCGCACTCACCCCTCCCCCCGTGTCAACTTCGACAACTTGGCCCCCCGCTTGCCCCGCCGCCCAAACAGGAGCAGACTGCCCCCCGGCCAGTATCGCGTGCGTCCCTTTTTTCCTTCAGGAAGGCACCCGACCTCATGCTCCTTTCCCTTCTCGCCGCCGCTGCTTTCTCCCAGGCCGCCGACGGCCGCCTCGCTTCCTCTTCCGCGCCGGCGCCGGTCTGCTCCTCCGAGGGCCGCTGCACCGGCCAGGCGAGCGCCGACTTCTCGGTCGGGCACGGCGCCGACGGCTCCTCCTCCCCGCCCGCCAGCATGGAGGTCGCGAGCTGGAGCTTCGGAGCCAGCAACAGCGGCGCCGCTTCCTCGTCTTCGATGAGCGCGGGCCGGGTCAGCAGCCCGCGTGACGCCGCCTCCGGCCTCGCCACCGGCAAGCGCCAGCACAAGCCGATGAGCGTCTCCAAGGTGTCGGTCAGCGACCTTAGCCTGACCAAGCGCTCGGCCATGTGCGGAAGCTCGGACCAGTGCGTGTCTCCCTCCAGCGTCACCCTGACGATGAAGGGCAAGGACAAGGGTCCGCGCTGCACCATGGGCACGCACTTCCCGACGGTGGTTATCACCGCCCGCGGCGCCTCCGCCCACCTCGGCGATGTCACGGTGGCAGCCTGCGACGAGGCCTCGGGCACGGTCAGCCTCAATTTCTCCAAGATCGAGTGGAGATGAGGTAGCGGCGGGGGGCGGGCGCGCCACTTGCGTCAGAGGCAGGGGGGCTACACATAGCGTCCCATGCTGATCGAGACCGCCCTCACGCCCAATCCGGCGACCCGCAAATTCCTTCCCGGCGTCACCGTCATGGAGGCCGGCAGCCGCGACTTTCCGGACGAGGCCAGCGCCGCCGCCTCCCCCCTTGCCGAGGCGCTGTTCCGCACCGGCGAGGTCGAGGGCGTCTTCTTCGGCCGCGACTTCGTCTCGGTCACCGCCCTCCCCGGCGTCGACTGGGCCGGGCTCGAGATCGACGTGGTCCAGATCCTGCTCGACCATTTCGTCTCGGGGGCCCCGCTATTCGCCCCCGGCAGCGCGGCCGGCATCCACATCGCCGACGACGACGCCGAGAGCTTCGATGAGGACCCCGCCGACGCCGAGATCGTCGCGCAGATCAAGGAGCTGCTCGAGACCCGCGTCCGCCCCGCGGTCGCCCAGGACGGCGGCGACATCGTCTACCGCGGCTACCGCGAGGGCAAGCTGTTCCTCGCCATGCAGGGCGCCTGCTCCGGCTGCCCGAGTTCGGCCGTCACCTTGAAGCGGGGGGTGGAGAACCTCATCCGCCATTACGTCCCCGAAGTCGAAACGGTGGAGGCGGTCTGATGGGAGCGGCCTACATCGTCGCCGCCGCCCGCACCGCCGGGGGCAAGAAGGGCGGAGCGCTCAAGGACTGGCACCCGGCCGACCTCGGCGCGGCGGTGCTGGACTCCCTTGTCGAGCACGCTGGCATCGACCCTGCTGCGGTCGAGGACGTGATCGCGGGCTGCGTCGGGCAGGTGGGGGAGCAAAGCTTCCACATCGGCCGCAACATGGTGATGGCTTCCTCGCTCCCCGATCATGTGCCCGCGGTCACCATCGACCGGCAGTGCGGCTCTTCGCAGCAGTCGGTCCACTTCGCGGCGCAAGCGGTTATGAGCGGCACACAGGATGTGGTGATCGCCGCCGGGGTCGAGAGCATGACCCGCGTGCCGATGGGCCTTGCGGTCATGCTCCCGCTCCAGGCCGGGATCGGCAAGGGGCCGTGGCCCCAGTCCATCCTCGAGCGCTACGGTGTAACCGAGTTCAGCCAGTTCACCGGCGCCGAGATGATCGCCCGCAACTATCAGATGAGCCGGGAAGAGCTCGACGCCTTTGCGCTCGAAAGCCACCGCCGTGCCGCCGCGGCGACGGAGCGGGGGGACTTCGATCAGGAAATCGTCCCCCTAGCCGTGGTCGATGCTGACGGGAATGAGCGCCAGCACACCAGGGACGAAGGCATCCGCTTCGACGCCTCGCCGGAGGGCTTTGCGGCCCTGAAGACCCTCAAGCCCGATGGGGTGATCACCGCCGGCAACGCCAGCCAGATCTGCGACGGCGCGTCGGGGGTGATGGTGGTGAGCGAGAAGGCGCTGAAGGACCATGGCCTCACCCCGCTCGCCCGCATCGACCAGCTGACCGTCACGGCCGGCGACCCGGTCATCATGCTGATGGAGCCGATCCCCGCCACCCGTCGCGCCCTCGAGCGCTCGGGCCGCCGGATCGAGGACATCGACCTTTACGAGGTCAACGAGGCCTTCGCTCCCGTTCCGCTCGCCTGGCTGCGCGAGATCGGCGGCGATCCGGAGCGGCTCAATGTCAACGGCGGCGCGATCAGCCTCGGTCATCCGCTCGGAGCCTCCGGCACCAAGCTCATGACCACGCTCGTCCATGCCCTCCGCAAGCAGGGCAAGCGTTATGGGCTCCAGACCATGTGCGAAGGCGGCGGCATCGCCAACGTGACGATCGTCGAAGCACTCTAGGCCTTGGACCACTGGACCGGGCTCTTTCCGGTTCCTAGATGCCCGCGCATGAGACTTCAGCACTGGGGCTTCGCGGCTCTCCTCGCCGCCGTGCCGGCAACCGCAAAGGCGCCAGGCCTCCATGTCGAGGGCTGGGCGCGGGCCGGGGTCAGCAGCAGCGCGGCCTACGTCACCGTCCATAATCGCAAGACCAGCGGCGACCGCCTGCTGGGCGCGTCCAGCCCGGCGGCGCGCTCCGTCACCATCCACAATAGCGCGATGCAAGGCGGAGTGATGCGGATGCGGCTTGCCGGAGCCCTGGCCGTCCCAGCTGGCGGCAGCATCGCCATGAAGCCGGGCGGGCTGCACGTCATGCTGACGGGCCTGCGCGCGCCTCTTCGCCCCGGCACTCGCCTGCCGCTCACCCTGCGCTTCGAGCGCGCCGGCAACGTGCCGGTCAGCCTGCCGGTGCTCCCGCCGGGTGCGACCGGTCCAAGGGACCCGCATCATGGCCACTGACGTCCCCAGCCGCTCGCCGCTGAAGCTTATCCGCTGGCTCCTTTGGGGAGCGGTGGCAGTTGCCGCCTTGGTCCTCGCCTTTCTCCTCCTGCGGCCCGAGCCGCGGGCGGGCGCAGTGGTGCAGAAGGGGCTACCGGGCTTCACCCTGGGCGGGCCGTTCACGTTGACCGGCACCGACGGCAAGCCTTTCTCGACCGAGCAGCTGAAAGGCCGGCCTTATGCGGTCTTCTTCGGCTTCACCCACTGTCCGGACGTCTGCCCCAACACGCTCGGCCGCCTCGCCAATCTCCGCAAGCAACTCGGCAGGGGCGAGCGGGCGTTCGAGATCCTGTTCGTGTCGGTCGATCCCAAGCGCGACACGGTACCGGTGGTGCGCGACTATGTTGGGCTGTTCGGGACACCGATCATCGGCCTCACCGGCACGGAGCAGCAGGTGGCGAAGGTTGCCGAGAGTCACGCCATCTACCAGAAGCGCGTCGAGGACGGGCAGGCGCCCGATGGTTATACGGTCGACCATGGCGCGCAGGTGCTGCTGTTCGGGCGTGACGGCAAGTTCGTGTCGACCATCGCCCAGGAGGAGGGAGACGCGCCGGCTCTCGACAAGCTGCGGCGGATCGTGACGTAGCTGTGCTCCGGCGAAGGCCGGAGCCCAGTTGTTCTTTCCGGAAGGCACTGGGCTCCGGCCTTCGCCGGAGCACAGGTCAGCCGGTAACCCGCCCCAGCAATCGCTCCACCGCGGCAATGCTCTCCGGCTCATCGAAGCTCGGTGCGTGGCCGACGTCCGGGATGGTGACCAGCTCGGCACTCTGCCCAAGCTCCGCGATCATCCGGTCGGCGACGTCGACAGAGAAGAGGTCGCTGTGCGCCCCTCGCAGCACGGTGACCGGCTTGCCCTTCAGATGCTCGAGCAGCGGCCAGAGGTTGGGTTGGGTCGATTCGTTGGCGCTCGCGAAGGGCTCCGCAATCGCCATGTCATAGTCGTAAGACACTCGCCCGCCTTCCTCGCGGCAGCAGCGGCGGGCGAAGCGCTCCCATTCGACCTCACCCCAGCGAGGGTAGACGTCGCCCGCCCGCGCCATCATCGCCCTGCCTGCCTCGGCGAAACTCGGAAAGTCGACCTGCTTGCCGACATAGGTGCGGATACGCTCGATCCCCTCGGGCGAGACTTCGGGACCGATGTCGTTGAGGAGGGCGCCGGCGATCCGCTCGTCTTCCTGCCCTGCGATCAGCATGGTGACCAGGCCGCCAAGCGAGGTGCCGACGAACACCGCGTCGGCGATCCCGAGCTGATCCAGCAGCTTCAGCACGTCGGCGGCATAGGAGGACGGTCTGTAACGGGTCGGATCGGGATCGGGGGCGCTGCCACCACGGCCACGAAAGTCGAGCGCGAGCACCCGCCACTCGCCGGCGAAGCGGTCGGCAACGGGCTCGAAGTCGCGGGCATTGCGGGTGAGGCCGGGCAGGCAGAGGATCGGGGGCTGTTCCGGGTCGCCACCCGGATAATCACGATAGTGGAGCCTGAGGCCGTCTGCGCTGTTGTAGTAACGGTCCTCGAACGACGCCACCGGCCACTCCCTCCAAGCTTTGGACCCTCTATCTGTCCTCCATGACCCTTCCGCAACCCTACCGGCCCGATCCGCGCATCCTGGAGCTTGGACCCGCCTTCTTCGACGCGGTCGAGGCGGCGCGCTTCCCCTCAAGCACCGAGCGCTTCTGGAACAAGCAGGCTGCGGCCGAGGTCGGCCTGGCGGACGTCGATCGTGCGGCGCATTTCTGCCGCTTCGAGCCTTTGCCGGACAATCTCGAGCAGCCGCTGGCGCTGCGTTATCACGGCCACCAGTTCCGCTCCTACAATCCGGATATCGGCGATGGCCGCGGCTTCCTGTACGCGCAGCTGCGGGACAGTCGGGGCCGGCTGCTCGACCTTGGGACCAAGGGTTCGGGGCAGACGCCCTACAGCCGGTTCGGCGACGGCCGCCTGACGCTCAAGGGCGGGGTGCGCGAAGTGCTTGCGACCGAGATGCTGCAGGCGCTGGGGGTGAACACCAGCCGCACCTTCGCTTTGTTCGAGACCGGTGAGAGCCTCGAGCGCAACGACGAGCCCTCCCCCACCCGTTCGGCGGTGCTGACCCGGCTCAGCCACAGCCATGTGCGGATCGGCACCTTTCAGCGGCTCGCCTTCTTCGGCGAGACGGAGAATCTGGAGAAGCTCACCCGTTATTGCCTGGAGCAGCTGTTCGACGAGCCGGCCGACGCCGGCCCTCACCGATTGTTCGACCTCGTCTGTCAGCGCACGGCCGAGCTTGCTGCGTCGTACCTTGCGGCAGGCTTCGTTCACGGCGTTCTCAACACCGATAATATCAACGTCACCGGCGAAAGCTTCGATTACGGCCCGTGGCGCTTCACGCCCGAGTGGGACACGAGCTTCACCGCAGCTTATTTCGACCACGCCGGCCTGTACGCCTTTGGCCGACAGCCCGAGGCGATCCAGTGGAATCTAGCGCAGCTCGGCGGGTGTCTGGCGCTGCTGACCGACGAACATGCGGGCCTGTCCGACATCCTGCAGAGGTTCGCGGAGCGCTTCCATGACGCGCTGGCGGCCCGGCTGGTCTGGCGGCTGGGAGTGACCCCCGCCGATCCCGAAAGCGATCGCGACCTTGCCCGGGCTATCACCGGGGCGCTGGCGACGCGAGCGGTCACGATCGATCGCTTCTTCTTCGATTGGCGGGGCGGCGAGCGGCCCTTGAGCCGGACCTATCCAGGCGCGGAGTTCGAGCGGCTCGAAGGCCTGCTCGCCGGGCGGATCGGGCGGCGCGGCCATGAGCATTGGTCGGACGAGGCGCCCTGTTCGCTCCACATCGACGAGGTCGAGGCGATCTGGGCGCGGATCGCCGAGGAGGACGACTGGTCGGCCCTCACTGACAAGGTCGCGGCCATCCGCCGCCTTGGCGAGGCGCTGGCCGAGGCTTGACGCTCTTCCTGCCCTCGTCTTTGAAAGAGATCAGGGGAGGCCCATCGCGAATATGCATCTGATTTCTACCGAGCCCGCGACGGGCGCCGAGCTCTGGTCGGGCGAGACGGGCGACGCGGCGGCCGAAGTCGTGGCTGCGCGCGCCGCTTTCCCTGCCTGGGCGGCGCAGCCGGTCACCTACCGTGCCGAAACCCTCCGCCGCTTCGCCAATGTCGTGCGGGCGCGCGAGGCGGAGCTTGCCGACCTCATTGCCCGCGAGACCGGCAAGCCCCTGTGGGAAGCCAAGACCGAAGTCGCCGCGGTGGTCGGCAAGGTCGACATCTCGATCAACGCGTACATGGAGCGCACGCCTCAGCGGCGGCTGGAAGCGGCCCTCGGCCAGAAGATCGCCGTCCGCCACAAGCCGCATGGCGTCCTAGCGGTGCTGGGACCGTACAACTTTCCTGCGCATCTGCCGAACGGGCACATCGTTCCGGCGCTGCTCGCCGGTAATGCAGTGGTGTTCAAGCCGTCGGAGAAGACTCCGGCGACGGGTGCCCTGCTGGTCGATCTCTACCGCGAGGCGGGTGTGCCCGAGGGCGTGGTCCGGCTGCTCGTCGGTGGGCCCGACGAGGGCCGTGCGCTTGCCGGGCAGGAGGGGATCGACGGGCTGCTGTTCACCGGCTCGGCGCGGGCTGGCCAGGCGCTTCACCGCCAGTTCGCGGACATGCCGCACAAGATCCTCGCCCTGGAATTGGGCGGCAACAATCCGCTGGTGGTGTGGGACGCCAAGGACCTGCCGGCGGCGGCGACCATCGCCGTCCAGTCGGCCTTTCTGTCGGCCGGCCAGCGCTGCACCGCGGCGCGGCGGCTGATCATCGCGCAAGGAAGCGAAGGCGACGCCCTGCTCGACGCCATCACCAAGGTCTTGGACCGGATCATCGTCGGCGGGCCCTACGCCGACCCGCAGCCCTTCATGGGGCCGGTGATCGACAGCCAGGCGGCCGATCATCTCCAGTCGCAATTCCTCGACCTCATGATGAAGGGCGGCAAGGTTTTTCGGCGGCTCGACCGCCCGCAGGAGGAGCGACCGTTCCTTACCCCCGCGCTGATCGACGTGACGGACGTGCGCGAGCGGGCCGATGAGGAGATGTTCGGGCCGGTGCTGCAGGTAATCCGGGTTGCGGACTTCGAGGCGGCGCTGGCCGAGGCCAATGCCACCCGCTTCGGCCTGGCGGCGAGCCTGGTCGGCGGATCGCCTGCCCTGTTCGACCGCTTCTGGAGCGAAGTCAGGGCCGGGGTCATCAACTGGAACAAGCCGACCAACGGTGCGCCCTCGAACGCCCCGTTTGGCGGCGTGGGGCTGAGCGGCAATCATCGCCCGAGCGCGTTCTACGCGGCCGATTATTGCGCTTATCCGGTCACCAGCAGCGAGGCCGAGATCGCCCGGGCGAGCATCGGCGAGGGCCTGCGCGATCCCGTGATGCTGGAGGACTAGGCCGCCAGCGCCTTGGTTCTGCGAGGGGCGGTGCCGGCCCTGGGCGCGGGCGTGCGGCCCGCTTCCTCGGCGAGCAGGCGGACATAGGCGTCGATGGTCGCCGAAAGATCGTAGCGTGCGGCCTGGGCCATCAGCTCGGCGCTCTGTCGGGGCTGGTCGAGCCGCTCGGCGATGGCGCGGGCGAGCGGCGCGGTGCCGGTCTCCGCGAGCGGCCCCAAGCGCCCTTCATCGAGCAGCTCGGCCGCGCCGGTCGCGGATCGGGTCGCGACCACTGGACAGCCGTTGGCCATGGCTTCCAGCATGGCGTTGCTCATGCCCTCATAGCGCGAGCAGCAGACATAGGCGGCGGCGCGGCGGAAATAGGGATGGGGATTGGGCTGGAAGCCCTCGAAGCGGAGGTCGGCGGCGATGCCCAGCCGCTCGGCCAGCGCCTCCAGCCGATGGCGCCAGGCACTGCGTTCCTCACCAAGGATCATCAGCCGAACCGCGCGGGTCTTCCGGAGCTCGGCGAAGGCGGCGATCAGCAGCTCGAAATTCTTGTACTTGTCGATGCGCCCGACCCCGAGGATCACCGGCGGGGAGCCCGGTTCGAACCAGCGGTGGTCGAAGGGCTCGCGGGCGCTCGCCTCAATCCGCTCCCGGTCGATCCCGTTGGGAATGACGACCAGCTGCTCGGGACTGACGTCGGTGCTGCGCTTCAGTTCGCGGGCGATTTCCTGGCTGACGGCGATCAGCCGGGCCGCGTCCTCGTGCCGGCGCTCGGCCTTGCGCCGCTTGTAGTGGTAGCGGAGCCAGCGGTACGGATTGAAAGTGCGGTCGGGCCGCGGCAGGCCAGTGCTGATGCGCAGGAGCAAGCGGACCGGCACGCCGGCCGCCCGCGCCGCGTTAGCAGCAGGCGTGTGGAAGTGGTTGCCGGCCGACAGGAGCACCCGCGGGCGGCGCGCGGCGATCAGGGCAGCGAGTGCCGGCACGGTCGAGCGCCCAGCCCGGCGCCGATCGCCGCGAGAGTAATTCGTGCCGAGCGTGGGACCAAAGGCGTGAACGGGGACGCCGTCAGGCAGGTCGCGCCGAAGCGAGCCCTTGTCCTGCACGACCCAGAGCTCGACCGACAGTCCCGCGCGGGCGGCCGCGCCGGCGATGCGCAGCGCGTTGCGGACAACCCCGGTCGGACCGAAGTCGAACATGACAATGGCAACGTCCAGTGACGGCGGCTGGTCCGGGCGGGGCGGCATGGCGCGTCCTATACCATTGTGATTGTGGCAATCCTATTGCGGGCCGCGCCGGAGCAGGTGGCGGCAGACGAGCCGGTAGCGCAAGAGCCCCGGCCCGTCGCCCCGCCCCCGAGCTCGCTAGTGGAGGTCGGGCGAATAGCCTTCCTCGACGAGGTCGCTAAACTTGGTGATTCGGCTGTCGAACTTGAGCTTGACCTTGCCGGTGGCGCCGTGGCGCTGCTTGGCAATGATCAGCTCGGCAATGCCGTAGATGCGGCTCATCTCCTCCTGCCAGGTGGGGAAGTCGGGATGGTCGTCGGCCGGCTGCTTGGCGGCGAGGTAGTAATCGCCGCGGTAGATGAACCAGACCATGTCGGCGTCCTGCTCGATCGAGCCGGATTCGCGCAGGTCGGACAATTGCGGGCGCTTGTCCTCGCGCTGTTCCACGGCGCGGCTGAGCTGGGACAGGGCCATGACCGGAACGTGCAGTTCCTTGGCGAGCTGCTTCAGGCCGCGGCTGATCTCGGAGATCTCCTGCACGCGATTGTCGCCGCCGCCCTTGGACGTGCCGGACAGGAGCTGGAGATAGTCGACGATGACAAGGCCGATGTTCTTCTGACGCTTCAGCCGCCGGGCACGGGTGCGAAGCGCGGCGATGGTCAGGCCGGGCGTGTCGTCGATATAAAGCGGCAGATTGTTCATCTCCCCGGCGATCCGCGCGAATTCGCGGAATTCCTGCAGGTTCATGTTGCCGGTGCGGATCTGCGTTCCCGGTATCCCGCTCTCCTCGGCGAGGATGCGGGTGGCGAGCTGGTCGGCCGACATTTCGAGGCTGAACAGGGCCACGGCAGCGCCGGCCGAGCGCTCGGGCTCAATACCGTCGGCCATGTCGCGAAGCAGCCGCTTGGCGGCGTTCAGGGCGATGTTGGTGGCAAGCGAGCTCTTGCCCATGCCGGGGCGGCCGGCAAGAATGATGAGGTCGGATCGGTGAAGGCCGCCCATGCGGGCGTTGACGTCGGCAAGGCCGGTTGTGATGCCGGACAGGGCGCCGCCGTTGGTCAACGCGGCCTCGGCAATCTTGAGCGCCTCTTTTGAAGCGTCGGCGAAGGACTTGACCTTGCCCTCGCCGCCGCCGGCTTCCGCAACCTTGTAGAGTTCGGTCTCCGCGCGTTCGATCTGCTCGAGCGGCTTGACGTCCTCGGAGGTGTCGAGCGCCCCGGTGACCAGCTCCCGGCCGACCGCGACCAGGCTGCGCAGCAGCGCGAGGTCGTAGATCTGAGCGGCGAAGTCGCGGGCGCCGATGATGGCGGCGCCGGAGCCCGACAGCTGGGCAAGGTAGGACGGCCCGCCCACCTCCTTCATCGCCTCGTCCGCCTCGAACAACGGGCGAAGCGTGACCGCATTGGCGATCATGTTGCGGTCGGTAAGCCGCAGGATGGCTTCGTAGATGCGGCCGTGGAGCGGCTCGAAGAAATGGTCGGAACGGAGCTTCAGCTGGACGTCCTCGACCAGCCGGTTGTCGAGCAGCAGCGCGCCAAGCAGCGCCGCCTCTGCCTCGATGTTGTGCGGCAGATGCTGGACGGGCGCCTGCGCTTCGGCGGAGTCCGCGCCCGGGTGTCGAAGGATTTCGGCCATGGCCAGGGCTTCTACGCCGATCCGCGGAGCCGCCAAGCTGTGGATAACGGGGAAATCGTGGGAGTGGCGGAATTCTGCCGCCAAGGAAACGATGAACCGTTGGGCGCTAATTCCCGAGCAGATCGCGAGCCAGCTCGCGGGCTCGGCATGCGTCGCGGACCAGTATCTGAAGCTCACCCGCAGCAAAGACGGCATCTTCGTAGCGCGACAGGTACTCTTGCCGTTGCGGCAACGTGGGTCGCCGGATCCAAAACTTTAAGGTGTGAGGGTTGAGCGAAAGTGCAAACGGATAGGGACGTTCTTTCCCTGACCGTCTGAACTGAAGGTGCGGTCTATTGCTCTTGTCGCTGCACCTCAGAAGCCAGCCTTGTTCTCGAGCTACTTCCAGCAGATGTTGCAAGGCAGCCTTCGCCTCTCTCCCGGTGACTCGTTCGAGATGTCTCTCGTTCTCCACAAAGCGCTCCAATTTGACCTCCGCATTGTTGAACGACAGTAGAGCCCTATGTCCATCCTTTCCGACCGCTGGATCCGCGAGCAGGCCACCACCCGCGGCATGATCGAACCCTTTGTCGAAGCGCAGCGGCGGGACGGGTGCATCAGCTACGGCCTGTCGAGCTACGGCTACGACGCCCGGGTCGCCGACGAATTCAAGATCTTCACCAATGTCGATTCGGCCGTAGTCGACCCCAAGGACTTCGCGGCCAACAGCTTTGTCGATCGCAAGACCGACGTCTGCATCATCCCGCCCAACAGCTTTGCCCTCGCCCGCACGGTTGAATATTTCCGAGTCCCGCGCGACGTGCTGGTGATCTGCCTTGGCAAGTCGACCTATGCGCGCTGCGGGATCATCGTGAACGTCACTCCGCTCGAGCCCGGCTGGGAGGGGCATGTGACGCTGGAGTTCTCGAACACCACCCCGCTGCCGGCGAAGATCTATGCCAACGAGGGGGCGTGCCAGTTCCTGTTCCTGAAGGGCAATGAGCCGTGCGAGGTGAGCTATGCCGATCGCGCGGGCAAGTATCAGGGGCAGCGAGGGGTGACGTTGCCTCGTTTATGACTCCTCCCCGGAACGGGGAGGTGGCAGCGTGGAGCGCTGACGGAGGGGGTTAGCCACTCGCGCCTGACGCGCCCGTGCCGAGCCCCCTCCACCATGCTTCGCATGGTCCCCCTC
>ERZ1066119.1125-NODE-1125-length-15506-cov-11.971393_pt1 | contig 15506 bp, 17 predicted proteins | sample MGYA00382766_ERZ1066119 | MGnify/ENA primary metagenome ERZ1066119 (study PRJEB33369, sample SAMEA5778349) | biofilm metagenome | biome: Industrial cooling water; feature: Water cooling tower basin; material: Biofilm | place: United Arab Emirates | collected...
TGTTCATCCAGCAGACCAAGCTGAAGAACACGCTGCGCTACCTGATGGGCGAGGAGCAGATCACGCACCTCGGCCTGGAGTACTACGCCGAGCACGCGGAGAGCGCCGCGTGAGCCCGGCCCCCGGGCGCGCCGGCCGGGCGTTAGGCGCGGGGGTGCTGCTGGGCGCCTCGGCGCTCGCGGCCGCGTCGTGCGCGCCCGAGGGGCCGCGGCCGCTGCGCGTGTGGACGCAGAACTACGAGATGCGCATCACGTCCGACCCGTCGCCGCCGCGGGCGCGCGAGACCACGCGCTACCGCGTCGTGGTGCTCGACCGCAACACGCGCCAGGTGATCGAGGGCGGGGCGGGGCAGATCTTCGGCAAGAGCCGCGACGGCGCGCAGGTGTTCGACTCGTTCGAGCCGGCGCCCGAGGCGGGCACCTACACCGCGCGGCTCAGCTTCATCACCGCCGGCGACTGGAACATGAACGTGCGCTTCCAGCGCGAGCCGGGCCCCGACGTCGGCCCGTCGCTCGAGAAGCCGGTCGACGACTGGGTGCAGGCCGTGCGCGGCGCGCGCCCCGTCTCCGAGCGCCCGATCCAGTAGGCCGCGGGCGCGCACTCCGTTAGGCACCCCGATGCGACTCTTCCACCGCACGAGCCTCGCCCCCGACGCCGTGCTGCAGACGGCCGACGCGTTCTTCGCCGCGCTCGGCATGCGGACGGCCAGCACCGCCCCGCGCGACCGCGGCTACGCCGGCCCGCTCGGCGAGCTGCGGCTCGCGGTGCGCATGGAGGGCGGGCACTACACCTTCGTCGAGGCGCACACCGACCAGGTGGGCGAGAGCCGGCTGGACAAGAACGTGAAGAAGTTCTTCACCCAACTCCACCGCCAGGCGGACCCGTCGCACCGGATGGAGACGCACTGGTGAGCCCGTCCGCGGCGCTGACCCGGGAGCAGCGGCTCGAGCTGTACTACTGGATGCGGCTCACGCGCACGCTCGAGGAGCGGCTCGTGGCGCTCTACCGGCAGACCAAGGTCGTGGGCGGGCTGTTCCGCTCGTTAGGCCAGGAGGCCGACGCCGTGGGCGCGTGCTACGCGCTGGAGCGCCGCGACGTGATGAGCCCGCTCATCCGCAACCTCGGCGCGATGCTCGTCAAGGGCGCGACCCCGGTCGAGGTGCTGAAGCAGTACATGGCCAAGGGCGACAGTCCGACGCGCGGCCGCGAGCTCAACATCCACTTCGGCGACGTCGGCGACCCGGCCACGACGCGCGGCTTCGTCGGGCAGATCTCGCCCCTAGGCGACATGGTGCCGGTGATGGCGGGGGTGACCCTGTCGTTCCGGATGCGCGGCGAGGACCGCGTGGGCCTCGTGTTCATCGGCGACGGCGCGACCAGCACGGGCGCCTTCCACGAGGGGATCAACTTCGCGGCCGTGCAGCGGTGCCCGCTGGTGGTTGTGGTCGAGAACAACGGGTACGCCTACTCGACGCCGACGAGCAAGCAGACGCTTGCCCGGCAGTTCGTCGACAAGGCCATCGGCTACGGCATCCCCGGCGAGCAGGCCGACGGGAACGACGTGCTCGCCGTCTACGACGTGACGAAGCGCGCTGTGGACCGCGCCCGCGCCGGCGGCGGCACGCAGCTCGTGGAGCTGATGACGTACCGCCGGAAGGGGCACGCCGAGCACGACAACCAGAGCTACGTCCCTGCCGGCGAGATCGAGCGCTGGGCCGCCGGGAACGACCCGCTCGACCGGTACTTCTTTCGCCTAACGGGCGAGCTGGGCTTCGCGCGGGCGGAGATCGACGCCGTTGACGCGCGGGTGCGCGCCGAGGTGGACGCGGCGACGGACCAGGCCGAGGCGTCGGGCTTCCCCGAGCCGCTCGACTGCCTCACCGGCATCTACGCCGACCCGCCGGCCGAGCGGCCGCTCTGGTACCGCGAGGGCGTGCTGAGCGCGGTGGAGAAGAACGAGCGCGCGGACGGATGGGGCACGTACCAGACGGGGAACGCCGCCAAGGTGGAGAGCACGATCGCGGCGGGGAACGACTGATGGCGTCGCCGAACGGAACGGGCGGCGCCGAGATCACGTACCTCGAAGCGATCCGCGAGGCGCTGTTCGAGGAGATGGCGCGCGACGCGAACGTCTTCTGCCTCGGCGAGGACATCGGCGCGTTCGGCGGGGCGTTCAAGGTGACCGAGGGCCTGCTCGCGCGCTTCGGCGAGGCGCGCGTGATCGACACGCCGATCTCGGAGATCGCGATCGTCGGGGCGGCGGCGGGCGCGGCGCACATGGGGATGCGGCCGGTGGTCGAGATGCAGTTCATCGACTTCATCGCCAACGCCTACGACATGCTCACCAACTACGTGGCCACGGCGCGCTACCGCGCGTTCCTGCCGTGCCCGATGGTGGTGCGCGGGCCGAGCGGCGGCTACGTGCGCGGCGGGCCGTTCCACTCGCAGAACCCCGAGGCCGGCTTCGTCCACACGCCCGGGCTCAAGGTGGTCTACCCGGCCACCGCCGCCGACGCGAAGGGGCTGATGAAGGCCGCCATCCGCGACGACGACCCGGTGCTCTTCTTCGAGCACAAGTACCTGTACCGCCGCGAGAAGGGCGTGATGCCGGCGGGCGACCACGTGGTGCCGATCGGCAAGGCCCGCCTCGCGCGCGAGGGCACGGACCTGTCGATCATCACGTACGCCGCCACCGTGCACAAGGCGCTCGACGCGGCGGCGCAGCTCGAGGCCGAGGACGGGCTCAGCGTCGAGGTGCTCGACCTCCGCTCGCTCGCCCCGCTCGACGACGAGGCAATCGTGGCGACCGTGAAGAAGACCAACCGCGTACTCGTCGTGCACGAGGACACGCGGACGGGCGGCATCGCCGGCGAGATCACGGCGCGCATCTCGGAGACGTGCTTCGAGTGGCTGGACGCGCCGGTGCTGCGGGTGACGGCGCACGACGTGCCGCTGCCCTACGCGCCGGCGCTGGAGGACTTCGTGCTCCCGCAGACCGCCGACCTGGTGCGCGCCGCGCGCCGGCTCGCCGCCTATTAACCGCCGATGGCCCGTAATCCCGACCTCGGCCGCAACCTGTTCATCGGCTGCTTCATGACGCCGCTCGGCCTGCTGAGCGGCGCGATGGTGGGCGTGCTGGTGAGCAAGGTGGTCGCGTGGCTGACCAACGCGCCGGCGTGCCCCGAGATCCCGACCTGCAACTGGTACGTGTACGCCGGCTGGGGCGCGCTGGCGGGGCTGACGCTGCCCGCGCTGGTGCTCCGCCGCCTCTTCCAGAGCGCGCCGCCCCCCGCCAACTCCAACCGGACATAGATCGTGGCCCGAGTAGACGTCATCATGCCCCAGATGGGCGAGTCCATCGCCGAGGGGACCATGTCGCGGTGGCTCAAGCAGGTCGGCGACGAGGTCAAGCGCGACGAGCCGATCTTCGAGATCTCGACCGACAAGGTGGACGCCGAGATCCCGTCGCCCTCGGCCGGCGTGCTCGCCGAGGTGAGCGTGACCGAGGGGCAGACGGTGGCGGTGGGCACGGTCGTGGCGCGCATCGAGACCGACAAGGCGGCGTTCGCGGCCGGCGCCGCCGCACCCACGCCGGTCGCGGCGGCTGAGGCCGCGGCGCCCGAGGCGGCGGCGCCCGCGACGGCCCCTAACGGCGCGGCGGTCCCGGCCGCGCTCGCGGCGTCCGGCGGGGACGCCAACACGTTCGAGGAGCGCGTCCGCACCAAGAGCTCGCCGCTCGTCCGGAAGATGGCGGCCGAGCATGGCATCGAGATCCGCGGCATGCAGGGCTCGGGCGTCGCCGGGCGCGTCACGAAGCGCGACCTGGAGGCGGCGATCGCGAGCGGCGCCACGCCGCAGGTCCCGGCCCAGCCCGAGGTGGCGGTGCAGGCGGGCCAGGCCCTCGTGAGCGGCGGGGCGAAGGCGCCGGCGGCCGGCGGCGGCGCGGCGCTCGCAGGCGACGTCAAGGCGCCGCACGTCGAGAGCATGCCGGGCGACATCGTCGAGCCGATGAGCCGGATCCGGCAGCTCACGGCCGAGCATATGGTGTTGTCGCGCCGCTGGAACGCGCACGTCACCAGCTTCTTCGAGGTCGACCTCACCCGCGTGGCCCGCATCCGCGCCGCGCAGCGCGCCAAGTTCGAGGCGGCGACGGGCGAGAAGCTCACGTTCCTGCCGTTCATCATCAAGGCGGTCACCGACGGGCTCAAGCAGTTCCCGACGATGAACGCGGCCGTGCGCGGCAACGAGATCGTGCTGCGCAAGCAGTACAACATCGGCATCGCCGTGGCGCTCGACTGGGGGCTCATCGTCCCGGTCATCAAGAACGCCGACGACCTGTCGCTCACCGGCCTCACGCGGAACCTCAACGACCTCGCCAACCGCGCGCGGAGCAAGCAGCTCAAGCCGCAGGAGGTGCAGGGCGCGACGTTCACCATCACCAACCCGGGCGTGTTCGGCTCGCTGATGGGGACGCCGATCATCCCGGTGCCCACCTCGGGCATCATGGGCGTGGGGGCGATCGAGAAGCGCGCCAAGGTCGTCACCGGGCCGGACGGCGAGGACACCATCGCCGTGCGCACGTGCAGCTACTTCTCGATCTCGTTCGACCACCGCATCGTCGACGGGGCGGACGCCGACAGGTTCATGGCGTTCGTGAAGAAGGCGCTGGAGTCCTACCCGGACGCCGGGCTGTTCTAGGCCGCGACCGCCGCAACCGCCGCGCCCGTGCCCCGCGCCCTCGCCATCCGCCACCTCGCCGTGCCGGACGCCGACCGCGCCGCGTACCTCGCGCGGCTGGCGGAGCGGGTGGCGAGCGCAAAGGCGGCGGCGTTCCACCTGTGGGCGTTCGAGGCCGAGGGCGCGCCGGGCCGCTTCGTCGAGTTCATCGAGACGCGTGACGCCGCAGCCCTCGACACGGCGCTCCTCCACGACGACCTGTTAGGCGAGGCGCTCGACTTCCGCCACGCGCCCCCGGGCGAGCCCGGGGCACCGGCGCCGGCCTGGGCGCGTTACGCCGGCGTGGCCGACGGCTGAGCCGCGCTCCCCGAGCCGATTCTGGACTTCTCTCCATGCCGTTCCGCACCATCACCGCCGACGACGGACGCGCCTGGCGCGTCCAGCCGAGCGGCTTCACCACGGCCAACAACCTCGACGAGGTCGGGCTGCTGTTCGTGCACGGGTCCGGCGACGAGCGCGAGGTGCGCGTTACCCGCTTCTCGCCCACCGGCTCGCGCTCGCGCGACCGGGCCATCGCCGAGCTGAGCGACGACACGCTCCGGCGGCTGCTGCGCGAGTCGCAGCCGAGCGCCACCGCCCCCGAGACCGGCTACCGGCGGAGCCCCCCCGGCGCGGCGCTCACGTGACCGCGCCGACCGCCCCGGCGCCCAACGCCGACGCCGTCGGCACGGTCGACCTGCACACGCATTCGACTGCGTCGGACGGCACGCTCGCGCCGTCCGCGGTGGTCGAGGCGGCCCACGCGGCCGGCCTGGCTGCCATGGCGCTCACCGACCACGACAGCGTGGCCGGCGTGCGCGAGGCCCGCGAGGCCGGCGAGCGGCTCGGCGTGCGCGTGGTCGCGGGCGCGGAGCTCTCGGCGTTCGTGGACCGCGAGGAGATCCACCTGCTCGCCCTCCACATCGACCAGTTCGACGTCATCGCCGACGAGCTCGCGCGGTTCCGCGACGACCGCGTGACGCGCGCCGAGCGGATGGTGGCCAAGCTGCGGCAGCTCGGCGTGGACGTCACCATGGACGACGTGCTGCGCGAGGCCGGCGCCGGCGCTGTCGGGCGGCCGCACGTGGCGCGCGCCGTGGTCGCGGCCGGCGGCGCCGGCGACGTGCGCGAGGCGTTCGACCGCTTCCTCGGCGACGGCCGCCCGGCCAACGTCGAGAAGCCCCGCATGGAGGCGCGCGACGCCATCGCGCTCGCGCACCGCGCGGGCGGCATCGCCGTGTGGGCGCACCCTGGCATGGCGGGGCGCCGCGACAAGGTCGAGCCGCTGGTGCAGGCCGGGCTCGACGGGCTGGAAGTGCTGCACCCGCGGCACTCGGGCGAGGACATGTCGCGGCTGTCGGCGCTGGCCGAACACTTCGGGCTGGTGACGTCGGGCGGGAGCGACTGGCACGGGCCGGCCGACGCGTGGCGGACGCTCGGCATGATGCGCGTCCCGACGCAGGTGCTCGACGCGCAGGAGGCGCGCGCGTGGGCGCGCCGGCGCGCAGCGGACGGCTGAACGCCTAACGGGCAGCCGGGCGTGGAGCTGGCGGGGCGGGTCGCGCTGGTCACGGGCGCGGGGCAGCGGGTGGGGCAGGCGATCGCCGTCGCGTTAGGCGGCCGCGGGATGCGCGTGGCCGTGCACTACCGCGGCTCGGCGGCCGGCGCCGCGGCGACCTGCGACGCCGTGCGCGCGGCCGGGGGCGAGGCGCACCCGTTCCAGGCCGACCTCGGCGAGCCGGACGCGCCGGCGGCGCTGGTGGACGCCGCCGCCGCGCACTTCGGCGGGCTCGACGTGCTCGTGAACTCGGCGGCCGTGATGGAGCGGACGCCCGTGGCCGAGGTGACGACCGCGCAGTGGGACGCGATGTTCGCGCTCAACCTGCGGGCGCCGTTCTTCTGCGCCCAGGCGGCGGCGCGCCACATGCACGAGACGGGCGGTGCGATCGTCAACCTCGCCGACCTGGCGGCCTTCGAGACGTGGCCGGCCTACGTGCCGCACACCATCACCAAGGCCGGCGTGGTGCAGATGACGCGGGCGCTGGCGCGGGCGCTGGCGCCGCGCGTGCGCGTCAACGCCGTCGCGCCGGGCACGGTGTTGCTCCCCCAAGGGTGGCGCGAGGCCGACGCCGAGCGGCTCCGCTCCACCACGCCGCTCGCCCGCAACGGGAGCCCGGACGACGTCGTGCGCGCCGTGCTCTACCTGCTCGACGCCGACTTCGTCACCGGCGACGTGCTCCTCGTGGACGGCGGACGGCACGTGCGCACCTGAGCGCTCGCGCCCGGGTGCTACGGGGGCGTCACACGGCCAGGTCGCGCAGCTCACGCGAGCGCGTGCGGCTGGCGAGCAGCTTGGTGCCGTCGCGCATCTCGACCTGCAGCCGGGCGCCGTCGTAGGGCACGAGCTGGCTCACGAAGTCGACGTTGACGATGTGCGCGCGGTGGATGCGCAGGAAGCGCCCCGGGTCGAGCCGCTGCGCGAACTCTCCGAGCGGCAGCTCCACGAGGTAGCGGCGCCCGCGCGCGACGATCGCGACATAGTCGTCCTCGGCCTCCAACCGCTCGACGTCGCGCATGGCGAGCGGTACGAGCCGGCCTCGGTCGCGCACGAACAGGCGCTCGAGCTGGCCGCCGGCGCCAAGGGCCAACCGCGCGCGTTCGCGCGGCGGGGGGTCGTCGGGTTCGGCCGTGCCTGGTGAATCGGCGGCGTCGAGCGCGCGGCGCACGCGGGCGAGCGCCGCGTCCAACCGCTCGCGGCCGAAGGGCTTGAGCAGGTAGTCGACCGCGCCGAGCTCGAAGGCGGCGACGGCGTGCTGGTCGTACGCGGTCGTGAACACCACGGCCGGGCGGTGCGTCGCGCGGTCGAGCACTTCCAGCCCGGTGCACTCCGGGAGGCGCACGTCGAGGAAGACGAGCGCCGGTCGCAGCGCGTCGATCGACGCGACCGCGCGCGGCCCGTCCGCGGCCGCGCCCACCACCTCCACCCACGGCACCGCGCCGAGCAGCTCGACCAGCCGCTCGCGCGCCGGCGGCTCGTCCTCGACCACGAGCGTGCGGACCCGCGCGGCGGGCGGGGTCATCGCGCCCCGACGGCGTGCGCCGACGGACGCAGTGTGAGCGGATGGAGCTGTTCGCGCCCGCCGGCCGCGTGCGCCGGGACCCGCACCCGCGCGACGAACCCCTCGCCGGGGGCCGTGACGAAGTCGAGGGTCCCCTCCGGCCCATAGCGGGCGCGGAGCCGCTGGCGGACCACGGCGATCCCCACCCCGGACGCCGCCCCGGCCGTCGCGGCGTCGCACCCGGCCCCGTCGTCGCCCACTTCCACTTCCAGCACGTCGTCGTCGGTGACCCGGGCGCGCACCCGGACCGTGCCGCCCGCCGCGCGACGCTCCAGCCCGTGGCGTACCGCGTTCTCCACCAGCGGTTGCAGGGTGAGCGCGGGGAGCGCGCACTCCAGTGCCTCGTCGTCGGCGTCGACCTCGGCGCGCAGCCGGTCGCCGAACCGCATCTGCTCCAGCGCCAGATAGTCGCGGACGAACCGCAACTCGTCTTCCAGCGGCACGTCCGCGCGCGGGCCGCTGGCGCCGGCGGCGGCCTCGCGCCGGTTGGCGTCGAGCACGTAGCGGAGCAGGTCGCCGAAGCGCTCGAGCCCGCGCTCCACCGCCGCTGGGTCGCGGCGCGCGAGGGCGGTGAGGGAATGGAGCGTGTTGAACAGCAGGTGCGGGTCGAGCTGGGCGCGCAACGCGTGTAGCTCGGCGCGTGCGGCGGCCGCCTCGCGTTCGGCGAGCAGCCGGTGCAACGCGACGGCGTGCGCCACGCCGGCCAGCACGCCGTACAGGAACAGGCCGCTCAGCCACTCCCACGTCGCGCTGTCTCGCAGGAAGCGCGCAAGCACGCCCGGCGCCGCGAACGCGGCGATCTGCGCCGCCGTGGCCCCGACCCACGCGCTCGCGTAGAGCACGGCCCCCAGCCCGTGCACCAGGGCCAGGCGACCCGGCCCCGGCCGGGCGCGGGCCAGCCGGGCGCCGGCGGCCAGGGCGAGCACGCCGAGCGCCATCGCCGGGAGCACGCTCCCCACCGCGCCCGCCGCGGCGGCGCCGGGCGACGTCCCACTCCCGGCGATTCCCACCGCGTACGCGGTCGCTACCGGCACCCACGCCAGCACGTAGATCGGCGCCCACCGCGCGCCCGCGGCCCCGCGCCCGCGCGCCATCGCCTAACGTGCCGCGCCGCCCGGGGCGGCGTCGAGCGACGGGACGAGCACCCGCGACACCCACGCGTTGTCCGGCTGCAGGGCGAGGGCGCGCGCGTAGGCGGCTCGCGCGCCGGCGGCGTCCCCGGCCCGCTGCAGCGTGCGCCCCATCCACACGTGCGCCTCGGCCTCGCCCCACGCGGGCATCGGCGCCGCCGGCCGGTCGCCCGCGAAGAGGGCGAGGGCGCGGGTCAGGTAGTCGCGCGCCTTGTCGTTCCCGCCGCCCCACATGCTGGGCGCGTTGAACGCGCCCACGCCGCGGAGCAGCCACACGCGCGGGTTGCGCGGCCCGAGCGCGACGGCGCGGTCCATCGCCGAGTTCGAGCGCGGGCCGAGCCACATCCCCGACGCCGGGTTGCCCGTGCCGATCTGCATGCCGATCACCGCGCTGCGGAGCGCGAACGTTTCGGCGAGCGGCATCCGCTTGCCCGATCGGTCCAGCAACCCGTCGGCCTCGTCAAGCAGGCGGCGGGCGCCGGCCTTGTCGCCGGCGGCCAGCCGCGCGACGGCCTCGCGGTAGGCCGCGTACCCCTGGTAGTGCTGGAGGAGCGGGTCGTTCGGGGTGAGCGCGAGCGCGCGGCCGAGGACCGCGCGGACGCCGGCGAGCGCGCCCGCGTCGTTGCGTGCGGTCGCCGCCTCGACGGCCCGGGCGGCGGAGTCGGCCCACCGGTCGCGGGACGCGTTGGGCGCGGCGGCGTCGGGCGCGGCCGACGGCTGGGCGGCGAGCGGGCGGGCCGTCGCCCCCACCCCCGCGAGGGCGACGGCGACGAGCAGGCGGCGGACGACGCGGCGCGGGTGACGGAGTCGAATCGACACGGGAGAGTGGGGGAAAGGGGGAATATGGCTCAGCGGACGACCAACGTGCCGCCGAAGTACACGCTGCGGTTGAACAGACTGCGCACCGGCTGGCGCTCGGTGTAGTCTGCCGAGTAGCTCCACGCCTGCACGTTGCGCCGGTCGAGCGCGTTGCTCAGCGAGGCGTAGAGGACGAGCAGCCGACCCGCGCCGAGCGGCCGTGTGCGCGATACACTGAGGTCGAGACGCCTGAAGGCGGGGAAGCGCTCGGCGAACGGCGCACCAAACGTCGGGACCACCGTGGCACTGCCGTCCGGCGCCGGCTCTCCCGGCATCCCGCCGATGATCGGCGTGAAGGGACGCCCCGTCGCCGCGCGCCACGTCGCCCCCACGAGCCAGCCGCCCGCGAACCGCCGCTGCACGATGGTGGTGAACGCGTGCGTGACGTCGAACGGGGCGCGGGCCAGCGCGCCGGTCGCCGGGTCCGTGCGTTGGGCGTGGACGAAGCTGTACGTGGTCCGGCGCTCGAGGCCGAACGGGAGTGCGCCCTTGAGGAAGAGGTCCACGCCGCGCGCCCGCCCCAGGCCGCCGGCCCGCACCCGGTTGTCGGGGGCGAGCTGGGCGAGGTTGGCGTAGGACTTGTCGTAGGCTTCGACGCGGAGCGTGCGCCCGTCGCTGCCGAGTTGGATGCCTAACACGGCCTGCCGGGCGCGCATCGCCGGCAGCCCGGGGACGCCGATCACCGCGTCGTACAGCAGAGCGTCCGGCACCTGGTGGTAGACGCCCCAGGCCCCGGTGACGGTCACGCCGGCGCGGGGCTGCCAGGCCGCGCTCAGCCGCGGGTCGACCGTTCGTTGGGCGCTCAGCGTCGAGCGATCGGTCCGGGCGCCGATCACCAGCCGGAGCGGGGCGAGCGCGCGCCAGTCGGCCTCGGCGAACGCCCCGTCGCGGGTGCCGGCGACGCGCGCGCCGAGCACGCGCTGCCGGGCGTCAGGCGCGAGCGCGCCCGCGGCCGCCGGCACCGTCCCCGCGAGGGCCGAAGTGCCGTGCTCCAGCTCCGCGCCGGCCCGCAGCGTGAGCCGGGCCGTCGCCTCCACCGCGGCGCTCGCGAAGAGCTGCGTCGAGCCCTGGTCGAGTTGCATCCGGAACGCGCCGAAGTCCTCGTCCCGTGCGAGCGAGGTGCGGGCGACGCTCACCACCGGCGCCACGCGGCCGAACAGGTCGCGCCACGTCGCCACGGCGAACCGGCTGCCGACGTCGGCCGCGTAGGTCCCCGCAAACGACGGGTCGTCGACGCCCACGCCGAGCCGCGAGCGGGTGTCGAGCGCGTACACCTTGACCTCGGCCGACGGGCGGTAGGCGAAGGCGACGCTCGCCCCCGCGTCATGACCGTTCGGCGCGCGGGCGAACGCGCGCGGCGCCCCGTTCAGCCGGAACACCGGCCCGATGTCGAACAGGTTGGCCGAGAGCCGCACGCCGGCCCGCCGCCCCAGCGGCAGCGCCCCCGACGCCGACGGCCCCGCCAGCCCCGCGCCGATCGACACCTCGGGCTTCTCGGCGCGACCGAGCGTGCGGAGCCCCGCCACCGCCGACAGCGCGTTCCCGTAGCGCGCCCCGAACCCGCCCGAGGAGAAGAAGATCCCGTCGAGCTGGAACGGGTCGACGGTGCCGACGAACGTGCCGGTGGGCGTGAGAAGTTGCGGCGGGTTGGGCAGCGCGGCGTCGTTGAGCAGGATCCGCGTCTCGGTAAAGTCGCCCCCGCGGACGAACAGGCCGGTGCCCTCGTCCACCGGCTGCACGCCGGGGAGCGTCTGGATGGTGCGGTTGACGTCTGCGGCCGTCCCCGGCGTGGTGACGACGTCGAGCGGCGTCAGGGTCGCGCCCCGCTCGGAGTCGGCGGTGTAGCGCCCCGCCTGCACAGTGATCGGTGCCAGGCCGGCCACCCCCACGCCGCGGGCGAGGACGAAGGCCGCGGGCGCACCCGTCGCCTCCCATGGCCGCCGAACCTGCCGGAACCCGACCGCGTCGACGACGAGCGTGCCGCGCCGCGCGGTCGTCGCGAAGGTGAAGGCACCGCTCGAATCGGTGGTCGCGCCTTCGAGCGACTCGGCCAGGAACACGTTGGCCCCCGCCACCGGCCCGCCCGCCGCGGCGCGCACCGTGCCGCGGACCGTCGCGCGGGCTTCTGGTTCGGTGCGCGGGGACGGAGCGTTCTGCGCCTGGCCCGAACGCGCCGCCGCGGCCGCGAGCATCGCCGCAGACGCCGCCGCACGCGGCCAGGTGAAGGACGGAGGGGAGGATCGCATGCGGCCAGGGTACGGGGGGCCCGAGCCGCGCTCAACGACGGCGCGGCGAGCCGTCGCCCGGGGCCGCTCAACGGTCGGCGGCGGGGGTGAACGGTCGCACGGCCACCCGGCCGGCGGGGCCGCCGCCGGCTCCCGCCGGTTGGCCCGTCGCCCCGGCCGGGCGAGATTGCAGGCAGCTACGCGGCGTGCCGCGCCCCGGGCCTCGCGGCCCCGGCGCCTCACGCGCCGCCCCACCCAGGAGAGACCGTGGCAGCAACGCCCGAGACGCACGACTACGAGGTGGTGATCGTCGGCGCCGGCCCCGCCGGGATGACGGCCGCCATGTACGCCGGCCGCTCGATGCTTAAGAGCGTCATCATCGAAAGCGGCGAGCCCGGCGGCGAGCTGCTCAAGACCGAGGTCATCGAGGACTACCCGGGCTTCGAGCACGTGCTCGGCCGCGACCTCGCCGAGAAGTTCGCGAGCCACGCCAAGAAGTTCGGGTGCGAGTTCCACGAGTTCCGCGACGTCCTGCACGTGCGCCGGATGGCCGACGGCTCCTTCGAGACCACGGCCACCGACAAGATCACCGATGCCACGCACGTCTATCGCTCGCCGGCGGTGATCGTGACCGCGGGCGGCACGCCGGTCTACCTCAACGTCCCCGGCGAGAGCGAGTACGCCGGCAAGGGCGTGAGCTACTGCGCCATTTGCGACGGCGCGTTCTTCCGCGGCCAGACCATCGCGGTGGTCGGCGGCGGCGACGCGGCGGTGGAGGAGGCCGACTTCCTCACGCGCTACGCCGACAAGGTGTACCTCGTCCACCGCCGCGGCGAGCTGCGCGCGAGCAAGATCCTGCAGCAGCGCCTGTTCGAGAACCCGAAGATCGAGGTCGTCTGGCACAAGGCGGTCGACGAGATCGTGGGCGAGCTGCCCGACGGCGTGAAGGCGCTGCGGCTGCGGGACACGCAGACCGGCGCCCAGAGCACGCTCGACGTGACCGGCGTGTTCATCTTCATCGGCTTCAAGCCCAACACGGGCGTGATCGACATGCACTACGACCACGACCCGATGGGCTACGTCTGCACCGACGTCAACATGATGACCACGGTGCCCGGCCTGTTCGCCGCCGGCGACCTGCGCTCGCAGCTCGTGCGGCAGGTGACCACGGCCGTCGGGGACGCGACGACGGCCGCCATCGCCGCCGAGAAGTACCTTAAGGCGCTCGAAGACACGCACGGCGACCCCGAGGCGGCCGCGCAGGAGCCGCAGGTGGTGATCGGCACCGGCGGGTACGCGGTCTGATGGCCGACGTGGCCGCCGCGCCCGGCACGGTCGACGTGGTCGGCTGGACGGTCGGGCCGCTGCAGGAGAACTGCTACCTCGTGCAGGACCCGGCGTCCGGGGCAGGGGCGCTGATCGACCCGGGGGCCGAGGGGGACGCGCTCGTCGCGGCGCTGCGGGAGCGTGAGCGGACCCACGGCCTGCGGTTGGAGGCCGTGTGGCTCACGCATGCGCACCTCGACCACGTCGGCGCGCTGAAGGAGGTCACGGCGGCCTACGACGTGCCGGTCTACCTGCACGCGCTCGACCGGCCGGTCTTCGACTTCGCGCCGCGCGCCGCGGCGATGTGGGGGCTGCCGTGGGAGGAGCAGCCGGCGCCCAACGCCGCGTACGCCGATGGCGACGAGCTCGCGTTAGGCGCGCTCCGCTTCCGCGTCCTCCACACGCCCGGGCACGCCCCCGGACACGTCGTGCTGCACGGCGCCGGCGTGCTCCTCGCGGGCGACCTGCTGTTCCGCGGCTCCATCGGCCGCACCGACCTGCCGATGGCCGACCCGCGGGCGATGACGCGCTCGCTCGTCCGCGTCGCCGCGCTGCCACCGGAGACGGTCGTCTACCCCGGCCACGGCGAGGCGACGACGATCGGCGCCGAGCGGCGCACCAACCCGTTCCTCAACGGGGGCGCGCGGGCGCTCGGCGGGTGACGTCCGGCCCGGTGGGCGCCCCGGGCGCCGGCCGGCTGCTCGCGGCCGCGACGGTGCTCGCGCTCTGGATCGGTGCGGCGCTGCTCACGGCCGCGGTGGTCGCGCCGGCAGCGTTCGCCGTGCTGCCCACGCGCGCGCTGGCCGGCGCGCTCGTCGGCCGCGTGCTGCCGGTCGTCTTCGTCGGCGGCATCGCCGCGGGACTCGCGGCCGCGGCGCTCGCGGGGACCGCCGGGCCGTTCGGGCGCGCGCGGCTCGGGCTGGCCGTCGCGGCCGCCGTGCTGTGCGCGGTCGCGCAGTTCGGCGTCGGCCCGCGCATCCAGGCCGTCCGCGCCGAGCTCGGCCCCGATGTCGAGGCCGTCCCGACCACCGACCCGCGGCGCCAGGCGTTCGGCCGGCTGCACGGCGTGAGCGTGCTGCTGATGGGCGCCGCGGGACTGGCGGCGGGCGGAGCGCTGGTGCTCGCCGCGGTCGCGGCAACGCGCCGCGCGTCGTAGCCCGCCTCCTGCTGTCATCCTGAGGAGCGCAGCGACGAAGGATCGCTCAGCACTGGTGAAAGACCCCAGGCCGTTCGTCAGCCGTTCAAGCGATCCTTCGCTGCGCTCAGGATGACACCGCTTTTCCACACCGATCCGATCATGTCGACCGCCTTCCGCACCGAAAAGGACCCCCTCGGCCCGCTCGACGTCCCGGCCGACGCCCTCTACGGCGTGCAGACCATGCGCGCCCGCCAGAACTTCCCGATCTCCGGCCTCAAGCCGCTCTGGCCGTTCGTGCAGGCGCAGGTGTGGATCAAGAAGGCCGCCGCCCTCACGCACAAGGACACCGGCCGCCTGGCCCCCGACGTCGCCGACGCCATCGTGCGCGCCGCCGACGAGGTGCTCGCCCGCTACCACGACGACCAGTTCGTCGTCGACCCGTACCAGGCCGGGGCTGGGACGTCGCACAACATGAACGTGAACGAGGTCCTGGCCAACCGCGCCAACGAGCTGTTAGGCGGCCAGCGGGGCACCTACGCGCCGGTGCACCCCAACGACCACGTCAACATGGCGCAGTCGACCAACGACACCATCCCTACCAACATCCGCCTCGCCGTCCTCGGGCAGCTCGGCGCGCTGGTGGCGGCGTTCGAGGGGCTGCGCGACGCGCTCGCCGAGAAGGGGCGCCAGTTCGACCACATCGTCAAGGCGGGCCGCACGCACCTGCAGGACGCCATGCCCATCCGGCTCGGCCAGGAGTTCACCGCCTACGCCGGCAGCATGGACCGCGCGATCCGGCGCGTGAAGGAGGCCGCCGACTACCTGCGCGACCTCGGCATCGGCGGGTCGGCGGTGGGCACGGGCGTGACGGTCGAGAAGGAGTACCCGGCGCTCATGAACCGGCACCTCCGCCAGATCACCGGGCTGGAGCTGCGCGTGGGCGAGGACCGCATCCAGCTCATGCAGAGCATGGGCGACGCGGCGGCGTTCAGCG
>ERZ1066119.1127-NODE-1127-length-15472-cov-7.821625_pt1 | contig 15472 bp, 16 predicted proteins | sample MGYA00382766_ERZ1066119 | MGnify/ENA primary metagenome ERZ1066119 (study PRJEB33369, sample SAMEA5778349) | biofilm metagenome | biome: Industrial cooling water; feature: Water cooling tower basin; material: Biofilm | place: United Arab Emirates | collected...
TGGTCGATGTAAGGCGTGCGGTCGGCGGCGAGTTCGAGCAGCCAGCGCTGGTCGATCTCGAAGCTGGTCTTAAAGGTCGCCTTCTCGTCCTCGGAGAGGAAGTCGAGGTGGGCGACGCTGCCGCCCTGCTCAAGGATCGAGTTCCACACCGCATCCGAGTTCTTCGACTTCTCGATGAGCAGCTTTTCCAGATACGGGTTGCGGATGGAGAAGGAGCCCGACAGCGTCTTGTGGGTGTAGACGTTGGCCGGGATCGGCTCGATACAGGCCGAGGTGCCGCCGCAGATGATGCTGATCGAGGCGGTCGGCGCGATCGCCATCTTGCAGCTGAAGCGCTCCATTACGCCCATGTCGGCAGCGTCCGGGCAGGGCCCGCGCTCGACCGCCAGCTGGAGCGAGGCTTCGTCGACCTGAGCCTTGATGTGCTTGAAGATGCGCAGGTTCCAGCTCTTGGCCATGGCGCCCTCGAAGGGTAGGCCGCGGGCCTGGAGGAAGGAGTGGAAGCCCATGACGCCGAGGCCGACCGAGCGTTCGCGCATCGCGCTATATTTGGCGCGGGCCATCTCGTCGGGGGCGCGGTCGATATAGTCGGTCAGCACATTGTCGAGGAAGCGCATCACGTCCTCGATGAAGAGCTTGTCGCCCTTCCACTCGTCCCAGGTCTCCAGGTTCAAGGACGACAGGCAGCAGACCGCGGTCCGGTCGGCGCCCAGATGGTCGCGGCCGGTCGGAAGCGTGATTTCAGAGCAAAGGTTGGACGTGGTGACCTTCAGGCCGAGGTCGCGGTGGTGCTTGGGCATGGCCCGGTTCACCGCGTCGATGAAGATGATATAGGGCTCGCCGGTCGCAAGGCGGGTCTCGACCAGCTTCTGGAACAGAGAGCGGGCATCGACCTTGCCGCGCTCCGACCCGTCGCGGGGGCTGCGGAGGGTGAATTCGGACCCGTCGCGGACCGCTTCCATGAACTCGTCGGTGACGAGCACGCCGTGGTGGAGGTTCAGCGCCTTGCGGTTGAAGTCGCCCGACGGCTTGCGGATCTCGAGGAACTCCTCGATCTCCGGGTGCGAGATGTCGAGATAGCAGGCGGCCGAGCCGCGGCGCAGCGAGCCCTGGCTGATGGCGAGGGTCAGCGAGTCCATTACGCGCACGAAGGGGATGATACCGCTTGTCTTGCCGTTGAGGCCGACCGGCTCGCCGATGCCGCGGACGCTGCCCCAATAGGTGCCGATGCCGCCGCCCTTGGAGGCAAGCCAGACATTCTCGTTCCAGGTGCCGACAATGCCGTCGAGGCTGTCCGACACGCTGTTCAAGTAACAGGAGATGGGCAGGCCGCGGCCGGTGCCGCCGTTGGACAGGACCGGGGTCGCCGGCATGAACCACAGCCTGGAGATATAATCGTAGACGCGCTGGGCGTGGTCGGCATCGTCGGCATAGGCTGCCGCCACCCGGGCGAACAGGTCCTGGTAGCCTTCGCCCGGAAGCAGGTAGCGGTCCTTCAGCGTTTCCTTGCCGAATTCGGTGAGAAGGGCGTCGCGGGTGGTGTCGGTGACCACCGCGAAGCGGCGCTGGTCAACCGTCTTGCTGTCCTTCTTCACGGCCGAGGCCGGGGTGGTCACGTCGCCGCCGGAGACGTCGCTGCCGCTCGAGAAGTCCATCGCTTGATCCTCCTGGCGGCCGCTTGCCAAGCCGCGCTTCGTTCCTGTTTCGTTCGCGTGGCCACGACTACGCCTGTCGCCAGCGATTCGCTAGGCCGGAAGTGCCCCGGAGAAGCTTGTCCCCATGATCCACAGGGACGCGTCTCCCCGGTGCTGGAGATATAGTTATCCCCAGCTCCAACCACAATGATGTGGGTTGGTGCCCCCGAGCCGCTACAACATCTTGTGTCTCGCCCCGGGTTCAGGCGCAAGCGGGAAAATGCGCGAGGGGCGTTAATTGCGGTGGATAATGTGGCGGTGAAGCCGCACAGTGGGGCTCATGTATATCGCCGCCGCTGCCGCTGCCTTGCTCGTGATGCTGGTCACAACCCTTCTCAACGGCTGGATCGCGACCGCCGTTGTCGCGAGCTTCACGCAGGCCCGGGAGCCTGCCTTTGCCGCTTTCTGCTATACGGTCGGAGCCATGCTGTTCGGCCTTCCGCGGCTGATCGACGACGGCGATCCGCTATGGATGATCCTTCCCGGGCTCGCCGGTGTGGCCCTCGGCCTGCTCCTCCTGTGGCGGCGCAAGGTCGGGCCCGAGCGAGCCCTCGCCGACGCGGTAAGCGACCGCTGAGGTTCGGCGGCGCATTGCGCGAAGCGCGATCAGTCCGGACCGGGCGCAGCGTTCTTGAAATGATAACGAACCTGCCCTAGCTAGAAGAAGCGGACCGGGCCCCTCTGGCGCGGCGTCGGGAGGTTTCCTGAATGCCTGCGTGATGTCGGACCGCATCGGATGACCCGATGCATGGCCCGGCGACTTCATCGCCACTTCAGTCGCGCGTCGGTGTCTTCCGATCGGCTTCATCGCTGAACGAGGAGGACGCTATAATGAACGCCCGACTGCTCCGGTTGCTTGAAACCCATCAACGGATCGACAGTGCGCTCCGCGACGAGCTGAAGCGGCGCCGGCCCGATCCGATGCGGACCAGCCAGCTCAAGAAGCTGAAGCTTCGGGTCAAGGACCTGATCTTCCGCCTGACGCGGCGAACGGCCCAGGCCTGATCTCCACCGGGAGCTCGGCCGGCGCCGGGGGCGAACGATGGGCTGGCCGAGCCCTTCGAACAGGGTTCAAACGATGGAAAATATCCTTCTCCTGCTTGGGGGCCTGGTGCTGCTGGTCGTCGGCGGCGAGCTGCTGGTCCGTGGCTCGGTGCGGGTTGCCGAACAGATGGGCGTCTCGCCGCTGCTGATCGGCCTGACCCTGGTCGGCTTCGGCACCTCGACGCCAGAGCTGGTGGCAAGCGTCCAGGCGGCGCTGATCGGCTCGCCGGGGATCGCGGTCGGCAACGTCGTCGGCTCCAACATCTTCAATGTCCTGCTGATCCTTGGCCTTGCCGCGCTGATCATGCCGATCGCCGTCCAGTCGGCCGCCCTGAAGCGCGACGGTGCCGCGGTGATCGCCACCGCTTTGCTGTTCGCATTGGTGGGCTGGACCGTCGGCCTCGAGCGCTGGGTCGGTGTCGTCTTTGTCGCGCTGCTGGTTGCCTATCTGGTCTATGCCTACCGGCAGGAGCGGGTGCTGGCGCCTGCTTCGGTGGACCATACCGCGCTCTACGAGAAAGCGGAGGCGGCCGAGCTTACCGATCCGGCCCTGCGTCCGCGCGAGAACAAGGGGCGGGCCGGGGTTGCCGGCATCCTCCTGCCGCTGGCGCTGGCGATCGGCGGCCTTGCCATCATCATCTTCGGCGGGCGGATCCTGGTCGAGGCGGCGGTCGCGCTCGCCCGCGACTGGGGGATGAGCGAGGCGGTGATCGGGCTGACCATCGTCGCAGCCGGCACCTCCATGCCCGAGCTGGTAACGAGCGTGGTCGCCGCCTTCAAGCGGCAGATGGACGTGGCGCTCGGCAACATTCTCGGGTCCAACATCTACAACATCCTGGGGATCGGCGGCGTGACCGCCCTCATCGCCCCGACGGAGTTCCCGCCGCAGATCGCCAGCTTCGACAATCTGGTGATGATCGGCGTGTCGGTCCTGCTGCTGGTGTTTCTCGCCACCGGGCGGCGCCTCAGCCGGCTGGAGGGGGGCGTCTTCTTCGCGCTCTACTTGGCCTATGTCGCCTGGCTGGTTGCCGGAGTGGAATGAGTAAAGACGATGCTTTCCCCTGTCCGAAACCTGTTGCGTCGAGGGCGCGGTGTTCCTTGCCGCCGACTTCGGGTAGGCCGCCTGCCGATTGCAGGAGTGGAAACAAGATGAACGCATTGCGCCGAATCCCCGCCGAGAGCTGGCCCGGGATTGTCCTCCTGTTGTCGGCGGCCGCGGCGATGGTGATCGTCAACTCGCCGCTCGGGACTGCTCACGGGCAGGTGCTTGCGACCGAGGGCGTGATCGGCGTCGGCGGCGCGTCGATCGCCATGCCGATCGCTTACTGGGTCAAGAACCTGCTGATGGCCCTGTTCTTCTTCTACGCCGGGATCGAGCTGAAGCGCGAACTGATGGAAGGCGCACTCGCCTCCCCGCGCAAGGCGGTGCTGCCCTTTGCCGCGGCGGCCGGCGGCATGGCGCTTCCGGCGCTGATCTATCTGCTGATCGCCGGGCTGGGCGCCTACAAGGAAGGCTGGGCCATCCCGGCCGCCACCGACATCGCTTTCGCACTCGGCGTGCTGGCGCTGCTCGGGCCGCGGGTGCCGGCGGCGCTCAAGGCCTTTCTGCTGGCGGTCGCGGTGGTGGACGATCTGGGCGCGATCCTGATCGTTGCCTTTGTCTATACCGATACGCTGAACATGGCCGCGCTGGCCTATGTGGGCCTGTTCTGGGCCTTCATGATGGCGCTGAACTTCGCCGGGGTGCGCAACCTTGGGGTTTATGCGCTGGCGGCCATCCCGCTGTGGATCGCGATGCAGGAAAGCGGGGTCAATCCGACGGTCGCCGGCGTGCTGGCCGCGACCACCATTCCGCTGCGCGACAAGGAAGGCGGGTCGCCGCTCCACGATGCCGAGCATGGGCTGCGGCCGTTCGTCCTGTTCGCCATCATGCCGGTGTTCGCGCTTGCCAATGCGGGAGCGCCGCTTGGTGGCGGGCTGGCGGAGGCGGTGACCCACCCGGTCGCCCTGGCGATCGCCGGAGGGCTGCTGATCGGCAAGCCGATCGGGATCCTCGTCATGACCCTGATTGCAGCCAGGGTGCTGGGCGCGCCGCTGCCCGGCCGGCCTGTCCATGTGCTGGGCGTCGGCTTCATCGCGGGGATCGGCTTCACCATGAGCCTGTTCATCGGCGCACTTGCCTTTCCCGATCCCGCCATGGCCGGACCGGTCCGCATGGGAGTATACATGGGCTCGCTTCCGGCCGCTCTGTTCGGCCTCCTGATCCTCGCCGCGACCCTGTCCAAGCTGCGGGCCGACCCGGTCGGGACCGAGCAGCCCGAGCGACCCTTTATTGCCGAGGAGCCGGCCTATGCCGGCCCGGACGGCCCGACCTTTCCGTCGCCCGAAAGCATGGCCGACAAGGCTGCCCGCGACTTCGCGCCATCAGACCGGCAGTAGCGCGGCCGCTTTCAACAAGGGGAATGCCATGACCGTGAAGTCACTGTTCCTGATGGCTCCGGCCGAGACCGCCGAGGCGGCGCGCGGACCCGCGGCCTTCGCCATCGGCCTTGCCAGGGAGCATGGGGCCGAGCTCACCATCTTCTGCGTGAGCCTGGACGTCACGAGCCCGGGCGAGCGGCCCCATGCGGACCAGGTCGCGAACAGCCTGCGCGAGGCGGCGGAGGCGGCAGGGGTGACCTGCCACCTCGTGACCGAGCACAGCCATGCCCTAGGCATTCACGAGGTCGTCACCGAGCATGCCCGGCAGCACGACCTGGTGGTGACCGGCGTGGAGAACGAAGGCCTGCTCAGCGAACAGGAGCTTGCCGAACATCTGCTGTTCGAGGGCGGGCGGCCGGTGCTGCTGGTTCCGGCGGACCATGACCAGCCTTATGCCAAAGGTCCGATTGCGGTCGCCTGGGACGACGGCCGTTCGGCGGCGCGGGCGCTCGGCGATGCGCTGGCCCTGTTCGGTCCGGTCGAAGGCGTGCTCTTGACCATCGACGGGGAGAAGGAACTGCCGGGCGACCTCGACGCAGGTGCACGGATCGCCGCTGCAGCCCGGCGGGGGTTCACGGCGAGGCAGCAGGACGCAGCGCTTGGAGAGCGCGACATCGGCGAAGCGCTCCAGGCCGAGGCGCAGGCAGCCGGCGCGTCGCTGCTGGTGATGGGCGCGGAAGGGCACAGCCGGTTGCGCAGCTTCCTGCTCGGCAGCGCGACCGTGTCCGTTCTGGACGATCTTGAGATGCCGGCGCTCCTGGCTCACTGAGAGGAAGGCGGATGGCCGCGCAGCAGGGCGCGGGCCATCTCCAAGCCGGTTCCGACGCGGATATTCTGGAGTTTTCTTGTGAAGCCACTTTCCATTGTTGCAGCCCTCGGGCTTGCGTGCAGCGCCCTTGCCGCTCCCGCCAAGGCGGCCGAGAACGAGCTTGATTTCTGGCTCAACCCCAGCATCGCCAAGGATGTCGGTAACAAGAGCCATGTCGAGATCGAGACCCAGCAGCGGTGGTTCGGCAACAATCCCGACAACCTTTACGTCGCCCGCTTGTGGTTCGGCCGCGAGATCACCAACGGCGTCGAGGTCAGGGTCGGCGTTCACCGCGGCTGGGAAGGCGAAGGCCGCGAGAACCGGCTGATGCAGGAGGTCAGCTACAAGCTGACCGGCGTGCTCAAGGGCCGCACCCGGCTCGAGCAGCGATTCCTCAACGACGAGCCGCGCACCGCCTGGCGGCTTCGCCAGCGGGTCGGTCTCTCCGTGCCCCTGACCGAGGATGAGGACGGCTGGTCGTTCGCCGCCAATGCCGAGGGCTTTCTCACCCTGCGTGCCGCAAGCGCCGGCGGGCAGACGGGCCTGACCGGGGTTAGGACTTTCGCCGGGGTAGAAAGGGACTTCGAACGGGTGGATGTGAGCCTGGGCTATACCCGGCAGCAGAACATTCGTCGCGGCGCGTCCGATCGTATCGGTCATGCCCCGACGGTGGCCCTGACCTTCAAGCTGTAGCGATTTTCGCCGCTGGGGAAAGGCGGCCCAAGGGGAGAGAGGTAGTGGAGTATCTGTTCAACGACTGGCTGGGCACGCCCGTCTGGTTCTGGCTGGTCTTCATCGGGCTCGTGATCGCCTTGACGGCCTTTGACCTCGGCGTCCTCCACAAGGAGGACCGGGAGATGGGCATTGCCGAAAGCCTGAAGCTCAGCCTGTTCTACATCTCGGTCGCGCTGCTGTTCGGCCTGTGGGTGTGGTACGAGCGCGGGCCCGAACTCGGCATGATGTATTACACCGGCTTCTTCATCGAGAAGGCCTTGTCGATCGACAATGTCTTCGTGATCAGCCTGATCTTCACCTACTTCGCCATTCCCCGGAAGTATCAATATCGGGCGCTGCTGTGGGGCATCCTGGCAGTGATCGTGCTGCGCGGTCTGATGATCGGCTTCGGCGCGGCCGCCGTGCAGTCCTATGGCTGGATCCTCTACGTATTCGCGGCCTTTCTGATCTTCACCGGGATCAAGATGCTGTTCGCCGGCGACGAGTCGATGGACATCGAGCACAATCCGGTGATCCGCTTCATCAGCCGGCACATGCGGGTAACGCGCGAGCTGCACGCGCAGAAGTTCTTCGTGAAGGTGCCGGACGAGAAGACGGGCAAGCTGGTGCTGGCTGCGACGCCCCTGTTCCTGAGCCTAGTCGTCATCAACCTCGCCGACCTGGTGTTCGCGGTGGATTCGGTGCCGGCGATCTTCGCGATCACCACCGATACCTTCATCGTCTACACGTCCAACATCATGGCGATCCTGGGCCTGCGCGCCTTGTATTTTGCGCTGGCCGCGATGGTGCACCGCTTCCACTATCTAAAATATGCACTGGCGCTGGTGCTGGTCTTCATCGGGTCCAAGATCTTCATCGCCGACTTCCTGATGGACGGCGATAAGTTCCCTCCGGTGATCAGCCTTGCCGTCACCTTTGGGCTGATCGCAGCGGGGGTCGCCTACTCGCTGTGGAAGACCAGGGGTGAGCCGGAGCCAAGCTGGCCGGTCGACGAGGGCGAGGAAGGCGCCAAGCGGCACATCGACGAGTTGACCGGCGGCAAGGCAGTCTGAGCGCGACGGCTCCCCTGGGACGTCCCTGTTCCGAGAGCCGTATGGATCGAGCTGCCGTAATCCTCAATTAGCGTGACGATGTCTCATCACCAAAGGAGCCCGATATGCTGAAACTCGCTTCACTCGCTGGTGCCGCGGCGGCGCTGGTTGCCGCCGCCCCAGCGACGGCGCACGACCATGGCAAGGCCAAGAACAAGGCCAAGACCGCGACCTGCGCGCCGATCCCGGCCAATGCCGTCGACACGCTGTTCAACCAGTGGAATGCCGCCTGGGCGACCGGCAATCCCGACACGGCCGCCAACCTGTTCGCCCGCGATGCCGTGCTTCTGCCGACGGTAAGCGCCGTTCCGCGCACCGATCGCGCCGGTATCCGCGACTATTTCGTCGGCTTCCTCCGCAACGCGCCAGTCGGGCAGATCGACAGCAGCACGGTGATCGAGGGCTGCAACAAGCTCATTCGCATGGGCCAGTGGTCGGTCGGCTTCACCGACGCCGCGACCCGGGCGCAGAGCCGCGTGTCGGGCCGCTACACCTTTATCTACACCTATGAGGACGGCGCCTGGAAGGTTGCCCACCTCCACAGCTCGCTCAACCCTGCAACCTGATTGTTCGCGGGCGGCTCCACCTCCGTAGGTAGGGGAGCCGTCCGCTTCAGGCCGGTGCCGTGCAGAAGGCCGCGAGCTTGTGGCCTTCGGGATCGCGGACATAGCCCGCATAGAAGTTCATGGCTGGATCGCCCCGCAGCCCCGGCGCGCCCTCGTCCGAGCCGCCAAGCTCGAGCGCGCGGGCGTGAAAGGCATCCACCTTGGCGCGTTCGTCAAAGACAAAGGCGACCATGTTGCCATTGCCCGGTTCCTGCCGGCGGCCGTCGAACGGGCGGGTGAGCGCCAGCGCCGGCTTCGCCCAGTCGGTGCCATAAAGGGTGAAGCCGCCCTCATCCTCCGGCAGCTGGAGCAGGCGCGAGGCGCCGAGCTCTCCTAGAAGGGCGTCGTAGAAGTCCCGAGCCCGGTCGAGGTCGTCGGTGCCGATGGTGACGTAGCCGATCATGCCTTGTCCTTTCCGGTGGCGGCCGCCGGCGCGCTGCACTGGTCGGCGACCTTGCGCGCGCTGATATCCTGCGTGAGGCGGAAATCGCCCGAGCCGGCGAAGAAGCTGCTGGCCGACAATGTGCCGGAAAAGCCCTCGGCGGTATAGGTGCCGCTGACATCGTTCATGACCTTGCCCTGGCCAGGGCGATTGCAGCTCAGCTGGAAGTTCATGCGGCCGCGGCTGACGAACGGGTTCTGAAGCTCGCATCTGTCGCCCCCGGTGGCGAGGAGATCGGCGGCGGGAAGGCCGTCGGCGCCGACACAGCCGCGAACCGTGCGGCTGTCGCCCTGTTTGGTGAAGGTCGGCACCGGCGTACCGTCGGCCGAGGTGAGCGAAGCGGTGGTCAGCGTCACCTCATATTCGCCGGCCGGCAGGGTCGCCGGAGCGGCGGCCTTCTTCGGCGCTTCGGCCTCGCCGCCGCCGCATGCGGCAAGCATGAAGACGAGCCCGAACCCGATCGATGTGCGCATCAACTTTCACTCCCCTGGCCCCGTGGACCGCGGCAGCTTAGCCGCTTGCCCGGGGTGCGCAATCAGGTCCGGCGGCGGCGGGTGGGCGCGTGGAAGTCGGGCGGCTTGGCGGCAATCCAGGACAGGAAGCGGGCGAGTTCGGGGTGGCCGGCGAGGGCGGCCGGATCGTCGCCGGTCTTCTCCAGCTCCTTGTTAGAGAAGGTTGCGTGAAGCGCACGGTGGCAGATCGGGTGCACCGGCCGGGTCTCCCGCCCGCCGCGCGACTTGGGGACGGGGTGATGATATTCGACCCTGGCTCCGAGCGGCCGTGCGCACAGCCAGCACTGGTCAGGCGAAGCGGAGGCTGGATCCGTCCTGGCGCGTGTCATGCTCGGCGGTGAACGCGTCACCCCGCGCCGGGTGCCGCTGCGGCCGGCCGACGGCAAGCGCGGTCAGCAGGTAACCTAAGATCGCGCTCGCACCATAGCCGACCAGCGGCGTGGGATAGTTGCCGAGCGCGGCGGCGAGGATCGCTCCGCCCCACACCGCCACGAAGACCAGGGCGGCGGTGCGCTCGCCGCGCCGCTCGAGCAGCAGGGCAGGGAGCAGCAGGAGCGCGCTCCCGGTCCAAAGGGCAAGGCCGGCGAGGGGATGAAGAGCAAAGCCCGTCCACAGGATCTCATCGACGAACGCGACTGCCGGGAGCTGGTCGGGGCTGGCCCAGGCGACGGCGGCGGCGCCGACACACCAGGAGGCGAGCAGCGCGCCCAAGCGCGAGCGGGTCCGCCAGGCCAGCAGAAGGGTGGCGGCGGCGATGATTGTAGCGATCGAGCGGTCGGGCTGGAGCGCTGAAGCCAGCGCCGCCAGTGCGACGGCGAGGCTGCTTATTCTGCTCGCCGGGCGGAACGCATGGGCAAGGAGCAAGGGCGGAACGAGCAGCAGGCTCGGCTGGACCGCAAGGCCGGCGAGGCTCACCCACCGGCTCGCGCTCTCGACCTCCATCCCGAACAAGGCGGTGGCGAGAAGGGCAAGCGCGGCGGCAAGGCCCAGGGGACCTCGCGCCCGCTCACCAAAGCCACCGACGAGCCTCGTGATGACCAGCAGCACGAGGCCGATGCCGAGCGCGGCAAGGTTGATCAGGGGCAGGCGGAGCGGCGCTCCGGCTGCGAGGAGGTAGGCGATGCCGAGCAGGACTGCTCCGCCGCCGCAGATCGGGATTGCCGCCAGGCCGGAGCGACGCATCAGCAGCCACCCTCAGCCGGATCGGCTTCCCAGCTCTGGCGGACGATAGTCTCCAGCACGGCCTCGTCCACGTCCGCCAGCCGGTTGAGGTAGAGGCAGGCCTTGCTCGCCTTGTGCTTGCCGAGGCGGGCGAGGTCGGCCTCATAATCGGGGTAGCCGCCGAGGTAGAGCACGAGATTGGCCTTGCGCGGCGAAAAGGCGATCCGCGGCGCATCGCCCTCGTGCCCGCTGGCGTAGCGGTAATGGTAGGCGCCGAAGCCGACGATCGACGGGCCCCACATGGTGGCAGGCGCTCCGGAGACACGCTCGAACAGGGCAAGCAGGCGGTGGCCGTCGCCGCGGCGGCCGGGATGATCAACGCTCTCGAGGAAAGCGACCGCTTCCTGCTCGGTCGGCCGGGTCTTGGTCTCCGCCATCGCTTGTCCTCCTTGCGGATCTTCCTAGCAGAAGGTTTGCCGCAATGCGCGGGGATGCCCATATCACATGCATGGAAATCCAGATCCGCACGACTCTTGCCGAACCCGAGACCGGGGCCGAGTTCGTGCCGCACCGGCCGGCGCGGCCGGAAAAGGCGGAAGGGGGGCGCAAGTTCGTCCTCAAGAGCGACTATGAGCCGGCGGGCGACCAGCCGACCGCCATCCGCGAGCTGGTGGAGGGCATCGGCGAGCAAAGCGAGAAGAGCCAGGTGCTGCTGGGCGTCACCGGCTCGGGCAAGACCTTCACCATGGCCAAGGTGATCGAGGCGACCCAGCGACCGGCGCTGATCCTGGCGCCCAACAAGATCCTCGCGGCGCAGCTCTATGGCGAGTTCAAGAGCTTCTTTCCCGACAATGCGGTCGAGTATTTCGTCAGCTATTACGATTACTATCAGCCCGAAGCTTATGTGCCGCGGACCGACACCTACATCGAGAAAGAAAGCTCGGTGAACGAGGCGATCGACCGGATGCGCCATTCGGCGACGCGCTCGCTCCTGGAGCGGGACGACGTGATCATCGTCGCGTCGGTCTCCTGCCTCTACGGCATCGGCTCGGTCGAGACCTATTCGGCGATGACCTTCTCCTTGAAGAAGGGCGAGATGGCCGATCAGCGCGAGGTGATCCGCAAGCTGGTCGCGCTGCAGTACAAGCGCAACGACCAGGCTTTTGCGCGCGGCAACTTCCGGGTGCGCGGGGACAGTCTGGAGATCTTTCCCTCGCACTATGAGGACAGCGCCTGGCGGATCAGCTTCTTTGGTGACGAGATCGAGGAGATCGTCGAGTTCGATCCGCTGACCGGCAAGAAGGCGGCGAGCCTGCCGACGATCAAGATCTACGCCAACAGCCATTATGTGACGCCGGGGCCGACGCTCAAGCAGGCGACCCACGCCATCCGCCACGAGCTGGAGGAAAGGCTGAAGGAGCTGAACGCCGAAGGGCGCTTCCTTGAGGCGCAAAGGCTGGAACAGCGCACCAACTTCGACCTGGAGATGATTGCAGCGACAGGCTCGTGCGCGGGGATCGAGAATTATTCGCGCTTCCTCACCGGCCGCCTTCCCGGCGAGCCGCCGCCGACATTGTTCGAATATCTTCCCGACAATGCCCTGCTGTTCGTGGACGAGAGCCACCAGACGGTGCCGCAGATCGGGGCGATGGCGCGGGGTGACCACCGGCGGAAGATCACGCTGGCGGAATATGGCTTCCGCCTGCCCAGCTGCATCGACAACCGGCCGCTGCGCTTCAACGAATGGGACGCGATGCGGCCCCAGTCGGTGTTCGTGTCGGCGACTCCGGGGCCGTGGGAGATGACGGAGACGGGCGGCGTCTTCTCCGAGCAGGTGATCCGCCCCACCGGCCTCATCGACCCGCCGGTCGAGATCAAGCCGGTCGAGGACCAGGTCGACGACCTCATCGCCGAGGCCAAGGCGACCCAGCGCAAGGGCTATCGCACGTTGGTCACCACGCTGACCAAGCGGATGGCGGAGGACCTTACCGAATATCTGCACGAGGCGGGTCTCAAGGTCCGCTACATGCATTCGGACGTCGAGACGCTGGAGCGTATCGAGCTGATCCGCGACCTGCGCCTGGGCGTCTACGACGTGCTGGTCGGCATCAACCTGCTGCGCGAAGGTCTCGACATCCCGGAGTGCGGTTTGGTGGCGATCCTCGACGCTGACAAGGAAGGCTTTCTCCGTTCAGAGACGTCGCTGATCCAGACCATCGGCCGCGCGGCGCGCAACGCCGAGGGACGCGTCATCCTTTATGCGGACACGATCACCGGCTCGATGGAGCGGGCGCTCAACGAGACCAGCCGCCGGCGCGAGAAGCAGGAGGAGTATAACCGCGTCCACGGCATCACCCCGGCCACCATCAAGCGCGATATCAGCGACATCATCGCTCATGTCAGCACCCGCGACGGCGTGGTGGTGGACACCGGCGATCCCGATACCCCGCACCTCGTCGGCCACAACCTGCGCGCCTACATCAGCGACCTCGAGGAGCGGATGCGCAAGGCCGCCGCGGACCTCGAGTTCGAGGAAGCGGCACGGCTTCGCGACGAGATCCGCAAGCTGGAGGAAGACGAGCTCGGCATTCCCGACCACCAGAAGGCCGCGCCGCGGGTCGGCCATTCGACCGAAGGCAAGCCGGGCACGCGCAAGACCAGGTTCGGCAAGCAGCAGCAGATGCGGATGGCGAAGCGGGCGCGGAGATGAACAGGCGCGCCGGAGTCGCGTCGGTCCTCGGGCTGGTGATCGCCGGCTGCGCAACGGCGCCGGCCGGGGACGTTCCCCAATGGTATAGTGCGGCGGGCGACGGCACCGGTGCCGAGAAGGGGCCGACGGCGCTGTGGGGCCTGCCTTCGACCCTGGCCTTCCACGCCCTTCGCTGCAACGCGCGCGAGCGGACCCTTAAGTTCGAGGACATCGAGGTCGAGGCTTTCGAGGGCGGACGGCCGGTCCGCGTCGAGGCGGGCGGGGAGGTGTGGAGCGGCGAGGAAAGAATGGAGCCGGCCGACGCGGTCCCCGGGTCGAGCTTCGGTCTGCCGATCGACCATCCGGTGGTGAGCGCGATCGCGCGCGGTGCGCCGATGCGGATCAGCGGCAGCTCCGGCAGCTTGGAGCTGAGCTCGCCCGGGCCCGTGCGGAGTGTTGTCCGTGAGTGCCGCAGCAAGGCCGGCCTTCGATAGGGCTTGCCACGCTCCTGCAGCGCGGCATGGTGCGAGCAAGCTTCAGCTTCGAAGGGGTGCATGATGAACCGCGCTGCAAGTCTGCTGGGAGCGCTGCTGCTGGGCTGCGCGGCCACGTCGGCCCAGGCGGCTGACAAGGAGAAGCTGGAAGCTCAGGCGCGCGCTTATCAGCCGCAGAGCGTCACCACCCGGCACAGCGGCACCTTTGGCGGCGTGCGGATGCGCTATTCGGCAACGGTGGCGGAGACCGTCCTCAGGAGCAAGGAGGAGGTTCCCGAAGCGGCGGTGGTGACCACCGCCTACATCAAGGAGCCGCGCGACCCTTCAAGGCCGGTAACCTTTCTGTTCAACGGCGGTCCGGGGTCCGGCTCGGTGTGGCTGCAGATGGGGGCGTTCGGGCCCAAGCGCGTGGCCATTCCGGGTGACGCGCGCGACGATGGGGCGCCGCCCTATCCGCTGCTCGACAATCCCGACAGCCTGCTGGACGTTACCGACCTCGTCTTCATCGATCCACCGGGCACCGGCTTTTCGGTGCTGCTGCCGGGCGCGGATCCGAAGAACTATTATGGCATCAACCAGGATGCGCAGGCAGTGGCCGAGGTGATCCGGCGCTGGCTCGGCGACAATGGCCGGTGGAACAGCCCCAAGTTCCTCGGCGGGGAAAGCTATGGCACCTTTCGCACCGGCGCGGTGGTGCAGCAGCTCGAGGGCGGCACGTTCAACGACGTGGGCCTGAATGGCCTGATCCTGATCTCGACTATTCTCGACTACAGCCTGCGCTCCGAAACGCCGGGCAACGAGATGACCTTTGTCATGCACCTGCCCTCCTATGCGGTGACGGCGCTGTTCCACGGCAAGGTGCAGGCAAATTCGGTTGCGGCCTTCGCGGAGGAAGCGCGGCAGTTCGCCACCGGGCCTTACGCCGCCTTCCTGCTGAAAGGACAGCGGGCGAGCGCGGAGGAGCGCGCGGCCATTCGGGCCCGTCTGGTGCGCTTCACCGGCCTGTCCCCTGAATTCCTCGAAGCTGCCGACATGCGGGTGCTGCCGGGCCGCTTCTACAAGGAGCTGCTGCGCGACCGTGGGGTGACCGTGGGACGGCTCGACAGCCGCTACACCGGCCGCGACCATGACAGCGCAGGGGAGACTCCGGACAATGATCCGAGCTTCTACGGCATCGACGCGGGCTACACCGCCGCGATGAACAGCTTCATGCGCGATACGCTCGGCTTTCACACCCAGCGCGAATATCAGTCGATCAGCAACGTCGTCGGCCGCGAGTGGGACTGGCGGTTGGGCGGGCGCGATGCCAACAATTACGTCAACGTCACGCCGTGGATCGCCCGGGCCATGCGCGAGAACAGCGGCCTCAGGACCTTCGTCGGGCAGGGCTGGTATGACATGGCCACACCCTTTTTCGGCGCCGAATATGCGCTGACTCGCACCGGGGTGCCGCAGGACCGGCTGGCGTTCGAATATTACGAGGCCGGGCACATGATGTACGTGCGCGAGGAGGATCGCGCCAAGCTGAGCCGCGACGTCCGCGCCTTCATCAGGACCCGCTGAACCTTTCTCCCCCTTTCCGTGACGCCGCGGCTTCCCTAGCCTTGCCGCTGAAGGAGAGTGCGATGCGGTTGCTTGGGTGTTTAAGCGTGCTGGCGGTACTTGGCGGAGCTGTCCCGGCCGGAGCGCAGACGGGTGCTGCGGCCACGGCCGACA
>ERZ1066119.1135-NODE-1135-length-15405-cov-14.444886_pt1 | contig 15405 bp, 9 predicted proteins | sample MGYA00382766_ERZ1066119 | MGnify/ENA primary metagenome ERZ1066119 (study PRJEB33369, sample SAMEA5778349) | biofilm metagenome | biome: Industrial cooling water; feature: Water cooling tower basin; material: Biofilm | place: United Arab Emirates | collected...
GAACGGAGGGCCGATGGCGCGGCCGTGCTGGCGGGGCAACGCGGTTCGGCATCGCATCCACGGACCTGGGAGGCAAACGCGGCGTGGCTCCGGGCCTCGGCGCCCGCCTCCTTGCGCGTCAGAGTGCAAACAGGCACTTTGTACCGTAAAGCTGTCGCAATCATTGGCGGAGGTGGGCAGCGGGGCAGGTCCCGGGCACGGGAGGTAGGCATGCCGACGTGGTTGCGACGCATCCGCGGCGCCGTGGGGATGGGATCCACGTGGGCAGTCGCCTGGAGCGGCGCTGGCTGGCTCGTGGTGCTGGGGTTTCTGCTGGTCACCGGCAGTCGTCCCGACGCCCCCTTCCCTCTCATGTTGGACGCTGCCGGATTCGTCGCCGGCGTCATCTTCTCGGGAGCGCTGGGCCTCGCCGAGGGCCATCGCCGGTTCGATCAGCTGTCCCTCTCGCGCGTTGCGGCATGGGGCGCGGCCGGGGGCTTTTTGCTCTCCGCGACCTTTGTCCTGGGCGTCTCACTTGCGGGGGACCCCGCGTTCCTCTGGAACCTGCTGGTCGTGGGCCCCGTCTTCGCGGCTGCCGCCGCCGGGTCTGCCGCTGGCTCGTTAGCCCTGGCCCGGAGGGCGCAGGACCGAGCGTCGCTCGAGGCGCCTGAGGACGTGACCGCGGAGGGGCTGTCGGAAGGCGAGGCGCGGAGGGTGCTGCGCAACGGCCACTGACCTCGCCTTGTAGATCCGGCTCGCATGCTCTCGCATGCTCTCGATGGGGAGATCGAGCGAAACCGTCGGTTCTGCGGCCGCGTGGCGGCGGCTCAGAACGTTCGGGGCGTAGGCAGCGGGGACGAGTTGTGCGACCGCGTGTCGTGCGACCGCGTGTTGGGCGACCGCGGGGGCGCGACCCCGCGGGTGCGATCCCGCCCGGCGCCAGAACGCCGGGTAGCGGCGCGGATGCCTGCCGGCCGGCGGCGTGGCGGGGGGGCGGGGCCGGTCGCTTTCTTGGGCGCATGGCTGATGCTCGCGCCGGTGCCCCGTCGGTCCCGCCCCACCCCGACACCGGCTCCCGGGGCGCCCGCGGCGGCCCCGGCCGCGCCGGGGCACCCGAGGTGGCGCTGGACCTGGAGCTCGCGCTCGACGCCGGCGGCCTGGCCCCGTGGTCGTGGGACGTCGCCACGGGGCGCGTGCGCTGGTCGGCGCGCATCGAGCGCATGCACGGCATGGCCGAGGGCGCGTTCCCCGGCACGCTCGAGGCGTTCCGTGCCTCGGTGCACCCCGGCGACCGCGCACGGGTGGAGGCCGAGATCGCGCGCACGCTCGCCGAGCGGCGCCCCGAGTACCGGGTCCGCTATCGCTACCTCCGGGCCGACACGCCGGGCTCCGACGCGCCGGGGCCCGACGCGCCGGGCCCGGACACGCCGGCGTCCGCCGAGCGGTGGCTGGAAGGGCACGGCCGGCTGGTGCTCGACGCGGCGGGGGCGCCCGCGCGCCTGTTGGGCGTGGTGGCCGACATCACCGACCGGGTGCGCGCCGACGCCGAGCGCGAGCGGCTGCTCGCCGAGAGCGAGGCGGCGCGCGCGGCCGCCGCCGAGAGCGCGTCCAAGTTCCGCTTCGCGCTCGCCGTGGCGGACCTCGGGGCGTGGGACCTCGACCTGACCACCCGGCGCGCGTGGCGCTCGCTGCGGCACGACCAGATCTTCGGCTACGACGCGCTGCTCCCGGAGTGGACGTACGAGCGGTTCCTCGCGCACGTGGTCCCCGAGGACCGCGCGCGGGTGGACGCGGCCTACGGCGGGGCCCTCGCGGCCGCCAGCCCGTGGGACTTCACCTGCCGCATCCGCCGGGCCGACGGCGCCGAGCGCTGGATCGCCGCGCGCGGGGAGCCCATCCGGGACGCGGCCGGGGTGCCCGTGCGGCTCGTCGGCGTGGTGCGGGACGTCACCGCCGCGCGCGAGGCCGAGGCGGCGCTCCGGGCGGCCGTGGCGGCCGCCGAGGCGGCACGCGGCGAGGCGGAAGCGGCGCGGAGCGCCGCCGAGGCGGCGAGCCGGGCCAAGAGCGAGTTCCTGGCCGTGATGAGCCACGAGCTGCGCACGCCCCTGAACGCCATCGGCGGCTACGCGGAGCTCCTGGAGCTGGGCATCCGCGGGCCGGTGACGGCGCAGCAGCGCGAGGACCTCGCGCGCATCCAGGCGAGCCAGCGGCACCTGCTGGGCCTCATCAACGAGGTGCTCAACTACGCCCGGCTCGAGTCCGGGGCCGTGCGGTACGCGGTGGCCGACGTGCACGTGTGCGACGTCCTGCAGGCGGCCGAGGGACTCGTCGCGCCCCAGGCGCGGGCCAAGGCGATCGCGCTCGCGGTCGCCGACTGCCCGACCGACCTCCGGGTGCGCGCCGACCCCGACAAGCTGCGGCAGGTGCTGCTCAACCTGCTCGCCAACGCGGTGAAGTTCACCGACCGGGGCGGGGCCGTCGACGTCTCGTGCGAGGCAACGGCCGGCCGCGTCGCGGTTCGGGTGCGCGACACCGGCATCGGGATCCCGGCCGACAAGCTCGCGGCCGTGTTCGAGCCGTTCGTGCAGGTGCGGTCCGACCTGACGCGCCCGCACGAGGGGGCGGGGCTGGGGCTGGCGATCAGCCGCGACCTGGCGCGCGGCATGGGCGGCGACCTCACGGCCGAGAGCACCCCCGGCGTGGGGAGCACCTTCACGCTGACCCTCCCTGGGGCCGCGCCCACGGCCGGGTAGCCATGAGGGTTGAACGTACGGCCCGTGAAAACCACTTACGAGAAGGCCGCTTCGGGGCAGAAATCCGGGTAGTGAGGAGAAGGGGCGATTCCGGCGGTCCTAACGCCCACGTTCGGCGCGCCTCGTCATCGCCGTCCTCCGACAGCGCGCTGTCGTTAGGCGCGGTGCGGCGCCTCGTGATCGCGGGGGGGCGGCGATGCCGTCCGGGGACCCCGGGCGCGCGAGGCCGCGCCCGCCTAACGCGCGGCGAACGCCAGGGCCGGCGCGCGGCGGGCGCGGCGCCCTCGTACGGTTCGGCGCGTGGCGTCACCATTCGCCGCCAGCGGTGCGTTCGGCGCTCGACTCCCGGACCGCCGCCCACCCCCTCGAATCCGTCCGGCCCATGCCCGTCCGCCCGTCCCCTGCGGCGCCGAACGCCTCGACGCGCCGCGTCCCAGCTCCCGCGCCGGTTGACAGCGCGGTCGTCGAGGTCACGCCCGCCCTGGCCGACGAGTGGCTGGCGACCACTGGTCCGGGCCGGGCGTTGACGTCGCCTAACCTACGGACGCCCGCCCTGGCGCAGGCCGTAGCAAACCCCGGTGCCGCAATCAACGTTGCGGGTGAACGCATGCACGCAGGATCCGGGACGCCGGCCTGAGCCGGGGCTGACCGAAGCCGCATTTCGTTAGCTGTGCGGCTCCAGCCCCAGCCCTCAGAGCCGATCGAGCGGCTCACGCCGGCCGAGTTCCAACCGCTTCGCGCGATGACACCGGTGCGTACCCTCCCCCACCTTGTCGTCGCGCAGACGATCGACGAGGACGGTCGGTCGGGGGCGTCGGATGGGCGGTGTCGTGGGTGCCACGCCAGCAACCGTACTTGCCTGCAACCGCGGTTGCAGGCAGTCGTGGATGTTCCGCACGGCGAGCATCGCCCAGAGCCCGTGAGTGCTCGTAGGGATTCAGCGGCGACGGTTGATCGCAGCTGGCCAGGGCACCCGATTCAGGCCTCAGTGGGCGAGCACCGGGGCAACGCGGCGCGCCGTGCGCGCTGACCACATCGCGGCGGACGGGCCAGGTACCGACCGAAGCGCCCGGCGCTCGCGGCGCGCTCGGCGGCTGGGGGACCACCGGAGCCAGTCGAATATTTGTAGTGAGAAGCGGGGCTTCTCGCTAGTTTGGAGCTGTCCACGAACCTCCACCCGCCAGCCACGCCCCAAGTGTCGGCACCCCCCGTTAGCGACTCGGGCATGCCGCTCGACGATTCCGAATCGCCGACCTACGCGCCGACCCACGCGCCGACCGAGCCGTCGCCGGCGACCGCGGGCCGCTCCGCCCTCGTGGCCTCGGGTACCGGCGACCACCTGCCGGTCGGTCCCGAGGCGGTCGCCGCCGAGGTGGGCACCGCCGAGACCTACCGTGAGCGCGCCTACGCGGCCGCGACCCTCCGCGCCTATCGCGCCGACTGGCGACACTTCGTCGCATATTGCGCGGTGCGCGGCGCCTCACCGCTGCCGGCCGACCCGCTCGTCGTGCGCACCTACCTCGCCGTCTCGGCCGACCGCGAGGGCCGCAAGGTCGCCACGCTCCAGCGCCGGCTCGCCGCCATCGCGTACCACCACCGCGAGGCGGGCCACGTGCTCGCCCAGGACGACGCGGCGCTCAAGGCGACCTGGCGCGGCATCCGGCGCACGCACAGCGTGGCGCCGGTCGAGAAGGCGGCGGCGGTCACGGAGACCGTCTGCGCCATGGTCGACGCGCTCCCGCCCACGCTCGCCGGCGTGCGCAACCGGGCGCTCATCCTCATCGGCTTCGCCGGCGCGTTCCGCCGCGCGGAGCTCGTGGCGCTCGACGTCGCGGACTTGTACTGGCAGACCGACGGCGTCCGCATCACCGTGCGCAGCTCGAAGACCGACCAGGAGGGTGCCGGGCGGCTCAAGGACCTGCCCTTCGCCCGGCACCCGGAGCACTGCCCCGTGCGCGCCCTGCAGGAGTGGCTCGAGCGCGCCGCGATCGACGCGGGGCCGGTGTTCCGCCCGCTTTCCAAGGCGGAGCGCGTGCTCCCGCGGCGGCTCACCGACCAGTGGGTGGCGCTGGCCATCAAGCGGGCCGTCGTGCCGGTCGCCGAGCGCCAGGCGGCGCGCGCCTGGCATCGCCTCTCGCACGCGGCGCGCGCGCGGCACGACCAGGCGGTCTGGGAGGCGGCGTTCGTGGCGAAGGTGGTGCGCCAGCACGCCGGGCACTCACTGCGCGCGGGGTTCGTCACGAGCGCCGCGGCGGCCGGCGCGCGGCTCGACGAGATCATGGATCAGACCGGCCACGCGCGCGTGGACACCGTCATGCGCTACGTGCGGAATGCAAGGTCGCTCCGGGCGAGTGCGGCTGCAAAGCTGGGCCTGTAACCCCCCTTGCGATACACCACCGAGATGGCCGTCAGGGGTCGGCCTGTTTGCTCTCGTCGGCCTTCAACACCGCAATGTCGCCGCAAGCGTTCGTGGGCCGCCGACCTGACGTCAGGTCGGCGGCCCACGATCTCCCTTTACATCGGCGCGCACGCGAGCGACTTGGCCGTCCGGTTCTCGAGCGGGGGCGAGTTCCCGGAAGGATCTGGGTCGCCTACACCATCATTGACCAAACTTCTTCATCTGCGCCCACGATCCGCGCGCATCGTTCACGTCGGTCTCGCTCAACAGCAGGTAGCGCCATCGCCCGGCGACGGCGCCGCTGTTGTTCACGGTGTTCGCCCAGGTACGCGCAGCCTTCCTCTTCGCGACGACCTCCGCGGCGTTGATCTCCTTGTCCATCTTCGTCTCGACGAGCCAGCAGACGCGCTGGTCGTCCTGGCGCTCGACAACGACCAAGTCTGGGTTGTACTCCCGACCTTCCTGCGTCCATGTGATCGGGAGATCACCACGGTGGAGGCGGGCCCAGACGATTACGTCGTCATCGAGGTCAATCGCTACGGCCGCCTTGTACTCGGGTGATGAGTCAAACCACGCGTATTCATACGCGCCCCGCCGCCAACCGTCATACGCTAGCGTCCGGTCGAACGTATCCACGTGCTCGGTGACGTGCCGGCGGTTCGCGATCCGCGGCTTGTTCAGCGGCGCTTGGTGGACATCGTCGCTGAAAGTGACAGTCGTTGTGGTATTCTCGCGGATCTGCTCGGCTACCAGAGCATGCAGACGTCTCGCGGCACGCTCGAAATACGCCGAGAGGTTCTCGGCAGCCGTGTCTCCCATGGCCCCGATCACCACGTCCACGATCGCTGCTGCCGCCTTCACCTCAGCAGGGCGTCGTTCGACGCCCGGGACCTTCATCACCTGCTCGATGAGTTCTTTACGCGAGGTTGCGAGTGGGATGTCTAGGCGCAATGCCTCGACCGTCGTTGCCGCCTTCTGTCCTCGTATCTCTCCGCCCTTGGCCCGCAGGATGGTTCGGGTGAGCGTATCGGCCGCCTCGTTGGTCAACGCCCCACCAAGGTCCTCGAACGGGCGCATGTCGTGCACTTGGTTCAGCGAGAACGTCTGCGCCTGAGGCACCCGGACGACGTAGGGGATGCTGATCCGCTCGCGTCCTGGCAGCGGCAGGTGAGTGCGCGAGTTCTCCGGCACGTCGGGGACACGCTGCTCAAGCTCTCGTAGGCGGCTCTCGAGTGACTGAATGGGTTCCGCCGGGCCCGCGTGTGCCGTGCCGACCGCGCCCTGCGGCGCGGTTACCTCGCCGAACAACGTCGGCGCCTCCACCGCTCTTGGGCGCGCTACCGTACTCCCATCACTCTTCGTACGGAGCTCCAACAGAATCCGGTGATCGATCAAGCGCTGTGTGAGCGTGTTCCGGCGCTTGAGGAGCGCCTCGTACTTTTCGTGGGCGAGGACCTCAAGCGTGTCGAGCATCTCTTCCCCGGTGTACGAGCCGTAAGGAAGTCGCATTCCGCGGCCGAGCGTCTGCTCAGTCAGTACCTCGGACACTGATGCGCGCATCGACGCGATCACGTACACGTTCTTAACGTCCCAGCCCTCCTTCAGCATGCCGATCGAGAGAATGATCCGCACGCGAGAGGTCGGGTCTTCAACGGCGTCTAGATCGGCGAGCGCCTCTTCCTTCTCGTCGCCGGTCAGCTCGGAATGGACGAGGAGCGTCCTGCCAACCCAGGCACCGCCGTCGAAGCTCTCCGAGTCCAGGATGTCTCGGTAGCGCTCCGCCTCGCCTATCGTCTGCGCGATGACGAGCATGACAGGATTGACAGGCGTCATGTCGTTCTCGGCTGCCCATGCTTTGCTCACCCGCTCCTTGTAGCGGAGGAGCGTGACACCATCAAGAAGCTTGGTCTGATCGTCGTTCCGGTCATCCTGGCGGGCCACGAGGACCGGGGTTTTCACGAACTTGTCCTCGATCGCTTGGGCGAGCGGATAGCGGTACACAACTAAGCCTTCGTCCGCCGGAGACGGGGTAGCAGTTACGCCGATTACGACCTCCGGTCTGAGATTCTTGATTGTGCGAGAGAACGCCGTACCTCGGTAGCAGTGCTGCTCGTCTGCGAGGATAACCAAGTCGTCAAGCGCGCCGAGCCAATCGTACAGAGACGCACCTAGTTGTTCCTGGTACGCGTGTGTGGCGCGTCCGTCGCCAGTACGCGACGTCAACGCCTGGACCGTGAACACATACACCTTCGTTCGCGAGGCGTCCTTGATTGCTGCCGCAATCGCAGGGGAGGCGAAGTTCTCGGCCGTGATGAGCACCGGGTCGGACTTCATGAGCCCGGTAAGCGCCTTCGCATCACCAGACGTGAAGTTGCGAATGGTCTTCTCCCGGATGGTGCGTCCCGGCGTGAGAATGAGGAAGTTGCGCGCCGGGTCGCGAACGCCCGCCAAATACTCGATCAGGGCCGCCATGATGTACGTCTTCCCAACGCCGGTCGCCGAGTCGACGATGCACTCGAACGCCTCCTCCTTGCCCTCAACGTCGTAGTGCTGGCTCAGCATCGCGGCTACCGATTCGACCGCCTGGACGTTCGGGGTTCGTAACGAAAGGCGGTGGCGGATCTCCTCAAGCAGCTCGCGGTCAACGTGTAGGTCAGGCATTCGCCTTCTGTCTCCTAAAGGGGCTACCGTTTGCGGCCTTGCGACGATACCGGTCGAGGACCGAGGCAGGAATCGCTTCGAGGCGGGAGCCCGGCCGCTCCCGGCGTAGCTCGTCTGCCGCTTCGCTGTCGTATTGGGTGGCCCACACCTCGACGATGAGGCCGCTCGGGAGCTGATCAACGACCGCCTTGATCGTCGCCACGCCAGCACGGCCGTCGATCACCACGTAACGCACCTGTCCACGCGAGGCGGCGAAGATGCCGTCCGGCTGATATCGAACCCCGAGCTGAGCACACATGGCCTTGGTCAGGTCGCTGTGAGTGGCCCAGTCGGCCAGGAGCACCAGTCCATCCATATCCACGAACATGCTCGGCGCGACCTCGAGCTGAACAAACCCGCCACCGCCCTCCCACACGACCGTGGTTTCGACGCGCGTTCGCGTCCGTTTCGCGAGTTCCGACTTGACGCTGGGCAGGACGTCGATCGGGGCGCCATCCGGCGCGAACGCCTTGAGGAGCTTAAGCAGAAGGTTTGCGTCCTCTCGACTCAAGGGTGACTCGCCAGTCTTGACGCTCGCGCGAACGCGCCTTGCGAGTTCCTTCGCCAACAGCACTTCGATGGGTTCGTCGGAGTCAAGCACCTTTCCGAGCAGCGCGTTGAACTCATAAGCCTCCGACGGCGACATCCCGACGGGCAACGGCGCAACCTCGACCCGTTCGCCTCGTGTCGTGATCCCACCCGAATCCTCGCCCTTCACGACCTTCAGCAGGCGCGGCTTGACGTACCGGGCGACGTTGCTGGGTAGGAGCTCCGAAGTCACCCAACGCCGTCCCAGCTTGTGGGCTACAGCCGCAGTCGTGCCGGAACCCGCGTAGCAGTCGAGGACGATGTCCCCTGGACGCGTCGAGGCCTCGATGATCTTGCGGAGGAGCCGCTCCGGCTTCGGGGTAGCGAACGGCGGCGTGCCCGGGAAGAGCGCCTTGATCTCTGCCTTCGCTTCCCGATTGTGTCCGACCTCGTCGTTGAACCAGAGTGTGCGCGTGTTCGATCCGGTCTCCGGCTGTGGGCGCTTCCTCCCTAGGGTACCCTTCGGGCGGATGATGTACTCCGGCCACACGCCGGCGGCTTTCCTTCGCTCCACGCTGGCGCGTGCCTCCTCCAGTGGCACCTTGAGCATGAGAGCCGGAACGCCTTTCCGCACTTGCTCCACCGTGACGCCGCAGATCTCGGCGCGCCTCGTGTCGTCGTCGAGCACCCGCGGCTCATAGGCGGCGTACTCGGAGAGCGCAGCGAACACGGTTTCCTGCTTGGTCGCCCAGCACCGCCCATTCGCCGGATACAGGAGCTCCCCCGTAAGGGGCGACTGGATGGCGTACACCCAGGTCTGGTTGCGATGCGCACTTGGCGCGGTGGGATCACCGTCGTACCAGGGGACGTCGTCGCCGTCGGGCGTTCCGTAGATCGCGTTCAGCGCCTCGTCTCGCGCTCCGCGGATGAGCCCAGCCTTCGTCGTCCTGCCGTACACGAGCAGCGTGTCATGATCCACCGAGAAGTTCGGCAGGTCGTTGCGTGGACCGTCGGCTTTCTGCCAGAGGACCGTGCCGAGGTGACACTCGGGCCCAAGCTCCTCGTCGAGCACCGCGCGGCACCTGTGCACCTCTGTATCGTCGAGGTGCACCCAGATCACTCCGTCATCGGCTAGGAGCGGCTTCAACTGGCGCAGCCGATCCCGCAACATCGTGAGCCAAATCGAGTGCTCGATGTTGTCTTCGTAGCTACTGAAGGCCTGCCCCGTGTTGAACGGCGGGTCGATGTAGACGAGCTTCACTCGCCTGGCATACTTGTCGGCGTACTGCGGGATCTTCGCGAGTGCGTCAAGAGCGTGCATCGCGTCGCCAACGATGAGCAGGTTGTCGCTCGTCGGTGACGGCATTACAGCGTTCCCAGTATCGTGCACCGGGAACTCTACGCGGTCGACTTCCCGTAGGAGCCGCACCTCGGAGACGCGGAAGTCAGATGGCTCGACGAACGTGTAGTCATACCGCCCGTCGCCGACGGACAGCAGCACCTTGTCCTTGTCTGTCCACGTGAGCTCGAGTCGCCCGCTGTGTCGTTTCGTCATTTCGTCCTGTGCGCCCGTTAGGAGCGATTATCGTCCTGGCAGAGCTGAGGTTCAGTTTGTCCGACCGATCTGCTGGTGCACAGCAGTTCATGCGAGGTGGCGCCACGTGCCCCACTAGATACCCTGTCCATGGTGGCAGGCGGACGCGCGCAGACGGTAAAGGCGCTGCGTGAACGCGGGCGTGGGCGGCGACGATCGCCACTCGCTCAGCTGAGGGCGAACGCCACCTCGACGTCGGGGTGCAGCCGGTAGTACGTGCTGCGCCCCTCGGTCGCGTCGTGGCGGATGGCGCCCTTCGCCTCGAGCCGCCCGAGCAGGTCGGTGACGCTCGCCTTGGCGAGCCCGGTGCGCGCCATCACGTCGGCCGAGCGCACGCGCATTCCCGGCGCGCCCCCCTCAACGAGGGCCGCCAAGTGCCCCGCGTCGACCTCGCCCAACTGCCGCACGAGGGTGCGCCGGTAGACCGGCGCCATCGTCTGCACCGCGGCGCGCGCCGCGAGCGGGGCCGGCCGCTCGGCGACCGGCGCGCGCTGCACCGCGTTGCTCAGCAGGCGCAGGAAGTTGCGGAGGTCCCCGTCGTAGCGACGGTAGAGCTCCGCCACCGCCTCGGGGGCCACCGGGTGCACGAAGCGGAGCCCGAGCCGCAGCCGCTCGTAGCGCCGTGCCAGGAGCGCCGCCACCTCGTCGAGCGAAAGCGGCGGCAGATCCGCCACGATCGGCACGATCCCGCTCACCGCGGCGCTCGCGCGGAAGACGTCGGTCTCCAGGTTGGCGGCGCCCACGAACACCCAGTGGCTGTGCGGGATGAGGAAGTAGTCGCGCAAGTCCTGCACGAGCCCCGCGGCTCGGGCCGTGTCGGCGCGCGTGAGGTTCTCGAAGTTGTTGACGTGGATGAGCACGCGCCCACGGGGAGCGGCGGCCGCGCGGTGGGCCGTCGCGCGCGCGCCAACGCTGCTCGCCGGCCGCCCCGTGCCGCCGATGATCCCGCCCGGCGGGCGCGTGCCCGCCCCCGCCAGGTAGGCCACCGCCTGCTCCAGCTCCGGGTAGAGCGACACCTCGCGCCGCTCGGCGGCGATCCGCCCGCGCGTCACCGACGCCCCTACCCCGGCGAGCGAGACACCCCCGCCTACCAGGTCCTCTCCCTCGAGCAACCGGCCGAGCCGCCGCCAGAACGCCGCCGCCTCTGGCGGTTCGGTGGCCGCTGCGGCGGCCGGCACGTCGGCGCTCGCGGTGGTTCCCGCAGTCGCGGCACGCTGCGAGGCGCGCACCTGGGTGAGGGCGCGGAGCACCTCAGCCGTGAACCCTTGGGACGTCATGTCGCCCGTCACCCGCACCGGGTCGGCGTGCGTCAGCACCCCGTGCTCGGCCACCAGCGTCTTGAGCCGGTTGACGAAACTCGTCTTCCCCACCCCGTAGGGCCCCTGCACGACGGCGCGCGAACTCGTGGCGCCGACGATCTGGCTGCCGAGTAGCCGCAGCTCCTCCTCCCGGCCGACGAAGAGCGTGGTCGGGTGGTCGGCGTCGGCGTCGGGGGCGAGCGCCTCCTGGAAGTACGGGTCGGCGCGCAGTCCGAAAGGGCGCCAGGCGTTCGCGACGATCGTCACCGGGAAGGACGGGGCGGGTCTCCCACCGTAGGAGAGAGGCGGGATGTTCGGTATGTTCGGCGGGTCACCGAACATACCGAACATCCCGCGCGTAACCCAGGCTGCCGCACGCCCTGCTAATGACTGCCGCGTCGGCGCGAAGGGCCACTCACCGGAAACGCCGACAGTGCTGAGCCCGCTCACGCACCGTAAGCCTCTGGGGTGTGGGCATCTAGCGCGCGCGTGTGTCAACCACGATTCTACCGTCGTGCCGTTTCGGCTTACCTTCGGGCCTATCACGGGTGAGCGCCCCGACTAGCGAGGAGCAGAGATGTCGACCGGCATCGAGTGGACGGATGAGACGTGGAATCCCATGACGGGGTGCACGCAGGTCAGCGCCGGTTGCGACCACTGCTACGCGCTGGCGGTTGCCCGCACGAAGACGCGCGCGCAGTACTTGAGCCGCCTACCGGCCAAGGACACGGCCCCGAATCGGGAAGACCCGTTCGCGCCGCGCTTCTGGGAAGATCGGATACGCAGGCCCCTCACTTGGCGTGAGCCACGACGGATCTTCGTGAACTCGATGAGCGATGTGTTTCACGCGCACTTCTCCATCCCCCAGATCCGGCAGGTGTTCGAGGTGATGGAGGAAGCGTCGTGGCATCAGTTTCAGGTGCTCACCAAGCGGCCGGAGCGCGCCGCGCGGCTGGCGCCGAAGCTCCCCTGGCCCGAGAACGTGTGGCTCGGCACCTCGATCGAGGACATGCGCGTTGCGAGCCGGGCCGATGCGCTTCGCAGAGTTCCTGCTGCCGTACGATTCATCAGCGCCGAGCCGCTCCTCGGACCTCTCGACGCGCTCGACCTGACGGACATCCACTGGGTCATCGGAGGCGGGGAGAGCGGCATCGGCGCGCGGGCGTGCGATCCGGCTTGGGCACGTGGGCTTCGCGACGCGTGCGTGGCTCACGAGGTGGCGTTCTTCTGGAAGCAGTGGGGCGGGCGCACCCCCAAGTCAGGTGGCCGGGTGCTCGACGGGCGGGAATGGAACGACTACCCTGTCGAGTTGGCCGCACGTTGAGCTAATCGCCGGCTGTTGGCGACCCCGCCGCGGGGTTCGTCAGACGGATGCGGGTGCCGATTGGGTAGGTGAATCGCCGCTTCCGACTGGTCGGATCGACCTCGATGCGAGCAGCGCGCTCGAGTTCAGCGAGCGCCTTCCGCAGGTGACCACTGTGGAAGTTCGTCTCGTCACTCTGCGCGAACGACTCGAGTGCCTCGACGGGCGTGTAAGCGGGCGCCCGAAGCCTGGCGCAGAGTTCACCACTGAAGCGTGCCAGGTCGGGTCCGAACGTCAGGAGCTCCTGGCCAGTGCGGCTCCCGCGGAATGCGTACTCGCCCCCGGTCGTCGCCTTCCAGATCGCCTGCTTCATCGCGTCGCAGCCCTTCGCGTGCTTGGTCGCGTGGAAGATCGCGTAGACGAGGCGGTTGCCGTTGTAGAGCTCGAAGTGCACCACGTGCCGAGCCCCAGCCTGCTTGAGCTGCTCCCGGTACAAGGTGAACAGGAAGCGCTTCCGCTCCTCACTCTCGGCCACGCCGAGTGCCTGCCGCCACTCGCTAGTTCCGAAGAGCGCATCCATGTGCGGCTCGAACTCGGGCGTGCCCTTGAACCGATTGATCGCCTCGTACATAAACGAGACGTAGACCTCGGCTTGCGGGTTCTTCAGCACCCGCGCGATAACGTGCATCGGCGTATCGGACACGCCGAACGGATCAACCATGAGCAGCGTGGGCGCCAAGCGCTTGCCCGCCCCGTTCCCCTGCTCGATCTGGTCGAGCATCGTGGTCATCGTCTCGTCGAACCGACCATGCACGACGTGCAGCTTGCAGTTGGGCGGCAGCATTGCGTGACGCGGCGCGAGAAGCTGTCGCAGATGCTCGGCGCGGGCGGCGTCGCCCTCGATGAAGAGGTAGAGCACCTCCGCCCGGATGACGCCGCGGTTCATGTGCCCGGTGAACGTGTCCAGCGCGATGATCGGTGAACCGGCTTCGCCCCCCGCGTACTCGCCGGGGCCCGCGAACCCATCGATGAACACGATGCGGCCGCACCAGCTGCCGAGGATCGGCAACCACTGGTCGAGGTACGCCTTCAACACGAGGTGCTTCCCACGTGTGTGCGGCTCCAGCGGCCAGAGAACCTTGTTCGTGGTACTCACGGAATCGTTACGGAGTAGGCGATCAACTGGCCCGAGGCGATGCAGCGCGTCCGCTCCCTCACTCGCTCATCCCGCCAGCCGAGTATCGGTGTACAAGAGCGCAGGACGGCGAGGGGGGGAGAGGAAAATCAGGCGGCCACGTCCACCTGCGATGCGAACGGTACTTTGCGGTCGAAAGATCGGCCAGAACTCGGCCTCGAAGACCGCTGACCGGATCGGTGCGGTGAGTCGTAGGTGTGGCGCGCCTCCACGCGCGCGGGTGGCGATGTCATTTGAGAGACGATCGGCGGCGATCTCGCCCAGTGGGAGACGTCCGGTCTCTTGGCGCATCAAGGGCGCGGGGGCGTGGCTCCGTCTGGTTCGTCCGCCCAGCGGCCCTCCAGCCCCGGCCCAAGGCTGCGGAGCAGCAGCCCCCAAGGGAATGGGGAGCGAATGCGGGGGAATGAGGGGGGTGATAATCCCCCTCATTCCCCCGCATTTCAGGGCGCGGAAGCCGCGAGGAGTGCGGCGATCATGGGAAGCTCGGCGCGCTCGGGCTCGTGCGCCCACACCGCACTGACCTTGGTGCACGGAATCGCCCCACGACCAGGAATGTTTCGGCGATGATCTGCCGTGAGCACGCCTGTAAGGCAACCGATGCCAACCCACGACCGGTCGGTGTCGCGGCGAGGAACACCTCCGTCGGCGAAGGAACACCTGCTCCACGGTGGCGAACCAGCGACAGCCTTGCTCGCGCAGCCGCTGCCCCGTGCCCCCGCGTTAAGAGCCGTGAGGTCTCCGCGGCTCGGGTGGCCAGGTGGACGCCGGGTCTGGGTGGATCACGGTCCACGTGCGCCGCGCGTCCACCAAGGCGTCGCGCACTGCCAGCGGCGAGTAGTATCGCGGCCCGGCGACGCCCAGCACCACCAGCCGGTCGCCGTCGAGCCGGAGCACGTCGTCGATCGCGCCCGCCGCGAAGACGCGCAGCGCATCCGGCACCGGACACCCGTCGGCGTCCGCCGCGACATGGAGGAACGCCTCGACGTCCGCCCGGGTGAGCGGGCGCGGGCCCGACGCGGCGTCGGCACTCGAGGGGGAAGACCGCCCACGCATGGCCGGAGCATGGCGGCAGCCACCGACACTCGCGGTTCCCCGCCCATGCGCCCGCGCCCTGGCTTGCTCGCATGCCTGCACGCCTCGCCCGCGCGGCATGCGACGCTCGCATAACGGGAAGTCGTTATCGGGCGCCCTCCTCGGCTCTGCGCGCCTACGGCGGTCAGACGATGCGGCGGACGGCGGAGCCCGTAGGCATCCCGGGACGGCTGCAGCGGCGCGGCCACTGCGCGATTGGCGCGCTTGCTGCGCCCGCGCTACCCCGTAACCGAGCTCTCCTGGCTGACCCGCCAGCGCCAATCGTCGAACTCCTCACGCGATATCGCGAGCAGTCGCTCCGTCAGCGCCCCCGGGTCCTCGGCCAGCGCCAGCATGTTGCCGAGCGCCAGGTACGCCACCAGCGCGTGCAGGAACGCCGAACGCAGCTCGGGCCCGACGCCCGCACCCGCCCGGCGGTCAGCGTGCGCCGCGCGATGCAGGTCGTCGAGCGCGGTGCCGAGCTTCTCGGCGACGTACGCCAGCGGCGGCCCGACGCGCGCCTCGCGCGTCTGGTACGCGGGGCCGTTCGGGTCGCGGTAGACGTCGTCCAGGTCGTCGAGTCCAC
>ERZ1066119.1138-NODE-1138-length-15393-cov-13.528426_pt1 | contig 15393 bp, 16 predicted proteins | sample MGYA00382766_ERZ1066119 | MGnify/ENA primary metagenome ERZ1066119 (study PRJEB33369, sample SAMEA5778349) | biofilm metagenome | biome: Industrial cooling water; feature: Water cooling tower basin; material: Biofilm | place: United Arab Emirates | collected...
CCCCGGTGGCCAGCGCTTCGCCGTCGGCCCCGCCGGCGGTCTCGGGTGGACTGCGGCCACGGCCCCTCACGCCGGGCGCGCCTCGGCCGCGTCCGATCACCCCTGGCGCGCCCCGCACGACAGGTCCCGGCGCGCCGGGCGGCGTCCGCCGCGACGGCGGCCGACCGGGCGCGCCCGGTGGCGGGCTTTCGGCGCCCTTCGGCTCCCCGTTTGCGGCGCCCGGCGCCCGCGGCGGCGCCGGCGCACGTCCCGGCGGCAAGAAGGGGAAGCGCGTCGACCAGACGGCGGTTGCGGACAACATCCGCAGCACGATGCGCGACATCCGCGGCGGCACCACCCGCGGCGGCGGCCGTCGCCGTGAGGACGACCGCGAGGCGCTCGAGGCGCAGCGCGCGGCCGCCGAGCAGCGCGAGCGCACCACCGTGCGCGTCAACGAGTTCATCACCGTGGCCGACCTGGCGCAGATCCTCAAGATCTCGCCGACCCAGATCGTGGGCTTCGCGCTCAAGAACCTGGGCTTCATGGTCACCATCAACCAGCGCCTCGACTTCGACCAGATCGAACTCATCGCGAGCGAGTTCGGCTTCCAGGCCGTCCGCGAGGAGGAGTACAACGCCGACTTCGGCGAGGAGACGGTCGAGGACACCGACGAGGAGCGCGTGGCGCGCCCGCCCGTGGTCACCATCATGGGCCACGTGGACCACGGCAAGACCTCGCTGCTCGACTACGTGCGCAAGGCCAACGTGGTGGCCGGCGAGGCCGGCGGCATCACGCAGCACATCGGCGCCTACCACGTCCAGCTCCCCGACGGCCGCGCGATCACCTTCCTCGACACGCCGGGCCACGAGGCGTTCACGGCCATGCGCGCCCGCGGCGCCCAGGTTACGGACGTCGTCGTGCTCGTCGTCGCCGCGGACGACGGCCTGATGCCGCAGACGATCGAAGCCATCTCGCACGCCAAGAACGCGGGCGTGCCGATGGTGGTCGCGATCAACAAGATCGATCTCCCGCAGGCCGACCCCAACCGCGTGAAGCAGGAGCTCCTCCAGCAGAACGTGGTGCTGGAAGACTTCGGCGGCAACGTGCTCTCGACCGAGATTTCGGCCAAGAAGGGGACCAACATCCCCGACCTCCTGGAGCAGGTGCTCCTGCAGGCCGAGATCCTGGACCTCAAGGCCAACCCGGACCGCAAGGCCACGGGCTCGGTCATCGAGGCGCAGCTCGACCCGGGCAAGGGCCCGGTCGCCACGGTGCTCGTGCAGAACGGCACGCTCAACGTCGGCGACGACTTCATCGTCGGCATGCACTCGGGCCGCGTCCGCGCCCTCCTCGACGAGCGCGGCAAGAACGTCAAGAGCGCCGGCCCGGCCATCCCGGTGCAGATCCTCGGCCTCACGGGCGTGCCCATGGCGGGCGACCAGTTCATCGAGGTCGACGACGCTACGCAGGCGCGCGAAATCGCCCAGCGGCGCGAGCGGCTGGACCGCGAGGCCAAGAGCCGCCGCACGTCGCGCGGCACGGTCACGCTCGAGGACTTTATGAAGGAGACGGCCACGGGCGGCGCCCGCGACCTCAAGCTCCTCATCAAGGCCGACCAGGGCGGCCCCGCCGAGGCGCTCGCCGACGCGCTCGGGCAGCTCAGCAACGCCGAAGTCCGCGTGGACATCATCCAGCGCGGCGTCGGCGCCATCACCGAGGGCGACATCCTGCTCGCCAAGGCGGCCGGCGCGATCATCGTCGGCTTCCACGTCCGCCCCGACACCAAGGCGCGCGCGGCCGCGGAGCGGGAGGGCGTCGACATCAAGCTCTACCGCATCATCTACGAGGCCGTCAACGACGTCCGCGCGGCGCTCGAGGGGATGCTCAAGCCCGAGCAGCGCGAGGTCATCCTCGGCGAGGCGGAGGTGCGCGAGCTGTTCAAGGTCCCGCGCATCGGCACCATCGCCGGCTCGGCGGTGCGCAGCGGGGTGTTCACTCGGGGCGCCAAGGTCCGCGTCATCCGCGACGGCGTCGAGGTGTACGACGGTAACCTCGGCTCGCTCCGCCGCTTCAAGGACGACGTCAAGGAGGTCAAGGAAGGCTTCGAGTGTGGCATCGGCGTCGAGAACTTCAACGACCTCAAGGTCGGCGACGTGATCGAGTGCTACCGCACCGAGGAGGTCGCGCGCACGCTGCAGGCCGGCGCCGCCGCGAGCTGACCGCCACCGCACGGCGAGGCGCCGCGCGCGGGGCTCCGGCTCCGCGCGCGGCGTCCGCGTTCCGGGGCGTGCCGCCGCGCCCCGCCAGCCCTGTTTCGTATCAACCCTGCCCGATATGCCGTACGACAACCGCCGCCCCGACCGCGTGGCCGAGGCCATCCGCGAGGAGGTGGCCACCTACCTCACCGAGGGCGTGAAGGACCCGCGCGTCCGCGGCATGGTGACCGTCACGGGCGTGGACGTCACCCGCGACCTGCGCCACGCCAAGGTGTTCGTGAGCGTGCTGGGCGACGACGCCGAGCGCGCGGACACCATGGCGGGGCTCGCCGGCATGGCCGCGCACCTCCGCGGGCACGTCGGGCGCGCGCTGCGCCTCCGCTCCGCGCCCGAACTGTCGTTCCGCTACGACCAGAGCGTGACCAACGCGGCGCGCATCGAGACGCTGTTGGAGCAGATCAAGCAGCAGGAGCGCGGCGCCGCCGACCCGGCCCCGGACGAGCCGCGCGACGCGTGAGCCGGTCGTGAGCGCCGAGGGGCTGCTGCTGGTCGACAAGCCGGCCGGCGTCACCTCGCACGACGTGGTCAACGCCGCCCGCCGCGCCCTCGGCGAGAAGCGCGTCGGCCACGCCGGCACGCTCGATCCGTTCGCCACCGGGCTCCTGGTGGTGCTCGCGGGGCGCGCAACGCGGCTCGTCCCGCACGTCAGCGGCGACCCCAAGGTCTACGCCGCGACCGTGCGCTTCGGCGCCGAGACGGACACCGAGGATTTGCTCGGCGTCGTGGTCCGCGAGGCAGCCCCGCCAACCGAGGCCGCCGCACGTGCAGCCGCCCGTCAGCTCGTGGGTGAGCTCGACCAGATCCCCCCAGCCTATTCCGCCAAGCGCGTCGGAGGCCGTCGGGCGTACAGCCTCGCCCGCGCGGGCGAGACGGTCGAACTCGCGCCGAGCCGCGTGCGGGTGGACGCCTTCGAAATCCTGGACTGGCGCGAGGGCGCGGCGGTCGAGTGCGACGTCCGGGTAACCTGTGGACCCGGCACCTACATCCGCTCGCTCGCCCGCGACCTCGGCCGACTGACCGGGAGCGCGGCCCACCTGACCGCGCTCAGGCGCGAACGGAGCGGCCGGTTCGACGTGCGTGACGCCGTGTCGCTGGACTACGTGAAGACGGGGCTTGCCCACACACGGCCGGCGTTGGAAGCGCTGCCGGAACACCCCGTCCAACCGCTCGACACCGTCGATCTGCGGCGCGTGTTGAGCGGGATCCAGGTCGCCGCCACGGTTGGCGGGGCGTGGGCCGCCCTCACCGACGCCGCCTCTGGCGCTCTGGTGGCACTCGGCGAGCGCGCGGGCGACCGGTGGCAGCCGCGCGTGGTGCTGCATGGCTGAGCGTGGGCTGCCGCATGCCGTCGATTTAGAGTCAGGGCTGCCGCCGGACGTGACGGCGACCGTCGCCACCGTCGGCACGTTCGACGGGGTGCATCGGGGCCACCAAGACGTGCTGCGCCGGCTCGCCACTCGCGCGGCCACCGACGGTCTCCGGAGCGTGCTGGTCACGTTTGCCGGGCACCCACTCGAGTTGCTCCGCCCTGAGCAGGCCCCCGGCCGACTCACCCCCGGCGTCGAGAAGCTGGCAGCAATCGCCCCGTCGGGCATCGACTACGTGGCCGTCCTGCCGTTCACGCCCGCGCTCGCCGCCCTTGAAGCCGACGCCTTCGTCGATCGCGTGCTGATCGACCGGCTGCGGATGCGGGCCCTACTCGTAGGGCACGACCACGGCTTCGGCCGCGGGCGATCGGGGCACGCCGACACGCTCCAACAGCTCGGCGCGGACCGCGGCTTTGCCGTCGAGGTGGTCGAGCCGGTCGTGGTCGAGGGTGGAGTGACCGTCTCGTCGAGCGCGGTCCGCGCGGCGGTCGCCGCCGGGGACCTCGCCACGGCGGACCTGCTCCTCGGGCGCCCTTACGGCGCGGTCGGCCGCGTGGTGCGGGGCGAGCAGCGCGGCCGCCTGTTGGGGTACCCGACGCTGAACATCGCGCTCCCCGACCCGCGCAAGCTGCTCCCCCCCGACGGTGTGTACGCTGTCCGGGTGCACACGCCGACCGGTGCATTCGGGGGTATGCTCAACCTCGGCGGTCGCCCGACCTTCGGCGACCTCACGCGCTCGCTGGAGGCGCACCTGTTCGACGCGGCCGGCGATTGGTACCAACAGACCGTCGGCGTCGATTTCGTGCGCCGTTTGCGCGAGGTGCAGCGGTTCGCGTCCGCGGACGCCCTGGTCGCGCAACTCCACGACGACGCCCGTGCCGCGCGCGCTGCGCTCCGTTGATTCCCACCCGGGGCGCCGGTAACCTTCGACGGCTCTAGGAGTTGCGCGGCGCTCGGCGAGTTCGGCGACGGCCTCCCGCGGGCGCCCCCTCCTTCATTCCCCCTCCGCAGGCGCATGTCCAACCTGAAGTATCGGCTCCTCGTCATCGCCGCGCTCGTCGCGGCGTCGTTGTGGGCCCTCTTCCCGCGCACCGTCGTGGAGCGCGTCAAGCGCAACGGGGTGTTCGTCACCGATACCGTGCAGCGCGTGCCGCTGCGCCGCGGGTTGGACCTCCAAGGCGGCATGCACCTCACGCTCGAGATCGACCAGAGCAAGGGCGCGGTAGTGAACCCGAGCGAGGCGCTGGACCGCGCCATCACGGTCGTGCGGAATCGCATCGACGAGCTGGGCGTGGCCGAGCCGATCGTCCAGAAGGCCGGAGACGACCGCGTCCTGGTGGAACTGCCAGGCGTGGACGACCCCGAGCGGGCGCAGGCCGTGGTGCAGAAGGCGGCGTTCCTGGAGTTCCAGATCACCGACGAGAGCAACGCGCTCGAGCGCGCCCTGCCGCGCCTCGATGCCATCGCCGCGCAGGTCCAGCCCGGCCCGGTGGCTCCCGGCGCGACCCCCGCGGCCGGCGGGACGGTGTCGCCCCGCCCGGGGACCCTCGGCGGCCTCCTGACCCCGGGCGCGGCCCGCCCCGATACCGCCGCCCGGGACTCGACCGGCCGCGACTCGACGCGCGGCGACTCCGGCCGGTCCGTCGCGAGCACCGACTCCGCCCGCCGCAGCGACAGCGCCGGCCGCCCGAGGCCGACCAACGGGGCGTTCAGTAAGGCGGTGCAGCCGGGCTCGCTGCCGGGCCAGTACTTCGTGACGGAACCGGACTACGTCCGCCTGCAGGCGCTGCTCGATCGCCCCGACATCCAGGCGGCGATGCCGCCGGGTAAGGTCCTGCGCTGGGGCGCCGACACCATCGCGGACCCGACCCGCGGCGTGATCTACCGCGCGCTGTACGTGCTCGACGGCCGTCCGATCATGACCGGCGAGTACCTCACCGACGCCCGCCCCGAGTCGGACCCGGTCGAAGGCAACAAGGTGACGTTCACCCTCAACCGCGAGGGCGGACGCCGCTTTCAGAACGAGACCGGCCGCCACATCCGCGACTACATGGCGGTGGTGCTCGACCAGCGCGTGATGACGGCCGCGCAGATTCAGAGCGCGATCGGCACCAGCGGCCAGATTACGATGGGCGGCGGCACCCTCCAGCGCGCGCAGGACCTGGCGATCGTGCTCCGCGCCGGCGCGCTCCCGGTGCCGCTCAAGGTCGCCGAAACGCGCGAGGTCGGAGCGTCGCTCGGCGCGGATTCGATCCGCAACGGCCTGCTCGCGCTCGGGATCGCGGTCGCGCTCATCGTCGCGGTGATGCTCGTCTACTATCGCCTCTCCGGCGCCTTTGCGGTCGGCGCGCTGCTCCTCTACATCCTGCTCACGCTGGCCATGCTGGCGGGCTTCAACGCCACGCTGACGCTGCCGGGGCTCGCCGGGCTCGTCCTCTCCGTCGGCATCGCGGTGGACGGCAACGTGCTCGTCTTCGAGCGGATCCGCGAGGAGTTGGACCGCGGCAAGCCAGTGCGGACCGCGGTGGACGAGGGCTTCCGCCACGCCCTGAACGCCATCGTCGATACGAGCGTGACGACGGCGCTGACCGCGGTCGTTCTCTACCAGTACGGCACGGGTCCGGTGCGCGGCTTCGCCGTGACGCTGCTCGTCGGCATCGTCGCCTCGTTCTTCACGGTGCTATTCGTCACGCGCACCTTCTTCATGGCCTACCTCGCGAGCCCCACGCGCGCGCAGCGGCCGCTGAGCATCTGAGCGCCCCCGCACCCGACGGCCCCGCCATGTTGCGCATCTTCCACGACACCCGCTTCGACTTCATCCGGTGGTGGCGGGTGGCCGCCGCCCTCACGGTGGCGTTCATCCTCGCCGGCCTCGCGTCGTTCGCCGTGCAGGGCGGCGTGAACTACAGCGTCGAGTTCACCGGCGGCACGCTCCAGCAGGTCGAGTTCCGCCAGCCGCCCCGCGTCGACGACGTGCGCGCCACCCTCGACCGCGCCGGCATCGAGGGCGCGGAGATCCAGCAGTTCGGCTCGCCCACCGAGTTCAGCATCCGGGCGCGGGGCGGGGACGAGGGGGCCGGGGCAGAGGCGGCCAGCCGCCGCATCCAGCGCGCGCTCCAAAAGCGCTACGGCGCCTCCGAGGTGCGGGTGGTCCGCACCGAGGCGGTAGGGCCGCGTGTCGGCGCCGAGCTGCGGCGCGGCGCGATCGTCGCCATCCTGATCTCATCGCTCATCACGCTCGTCTACCTCGCGATCCGCTTCGAGTGGCGGTTCGGGCTGGCCGCGGTGCTCTCGTCGGCGCACGACGTCCTGGTTACGCTCGCGTTCCTTAAGCTCATGCACCTCGAGGTGTCGCTCACGGTGGTGGCCGGCATTCTGACGCTGCTCGGTTACTCGCTCAACGATACGATCATCATCTTCGACCGCGTCCGCGAGGACCTCAAGCAGAAGCGCCAGGAGCCGCTCCGCGCGACCCTCAACCGGGCGATCAACGAGACGCTTCCGCGGTCCGTGCTCACGCACGCCACGGTGCTCGCCGCCACGGTGGCACTGCTGCTGTTCGCGGGCGAGGTCCTGCGGCCGTTCGCCTGGGTGATGACGTTCGGCATCTTCGTCGCCACGTTTAGCTCGGTCTACGTGGCTGGTCCGCTGCTGCTACTCATCGAGCGTCGTTTCCCGCGTGCCCTGCCGGAGCCCCGCGCCGCGCGCGCCGCCGCGCTCCGCACCGACGCGCCGGTCGGCGCGCGCTAGCCCCCCGGCCGGGTGACGCGATCGACCGGGGCGGCGGCCGACACGGCCGCCGCCCCGCCGTTCTTCGACAGCCACGCGCACCTCGCCGACCCGCAGTTCGCGGGTGACGCCGACGAGGCCGTCAGTCGCGCGCGGACCGCTGGCGCACGCGGTCTTGTGTGCATCGGCGAGTCCGTCGCCGCGGCCGAGCGGGCGCGCGCGGTCGCGGCCCGGCATCCGGGCTTCGTCTGGTTCACGGCCGGCGTCCACCCGCACGACGCGCCGGGCTTCGACCCCGCGCGCGACCTCGACGCGCTCCGGGCGCTCCTCGCCGCTGGCGCGGTCGCCGTCGGCGAGTGCGGGCTGGACTACCACTACGGCGCCGCGCACCGTGACGCGCAGCGCGGCGCATTCCGCGCACAACTCGCGCTCGCCGCCGAGTTGCGACGGCCGGTCGTGGTGCACACCCGCGAGGCCGAAGCAGACAGCCGCACCGCGATCGACGAGGCGCGGGCGATGGGCGTCGCTGGTGTACTCCACTGTTTCACGGGGTCCGCCGAACTCGCCGAGCACGCGCTCGATTCCGGCTGGTACATCAGCTTTAGCGGCGTCATCACCTTCAAGCGCTGGACCGACGACGCGCTCCTTCGCCTCGTCCCCGACGATCGCCTGCTCATCGAGTCCGACGCCCCGTACCTTGCGCCCGTCCCGCACCGCGGGCGCCGGAACGAACCGGCCTGGTGCGTGCGCACGCTGGCGCACCTCGCCGCAGTTCGCGCCGCCGATCCGGCCACGCTCGGCGAGGTGGTCACGGCCAACGCCCGGCGCTTCTTTCGTCTGCCCTGACCGCGCCCAGCGCTGTTCCTCACCCCCAACGCCTCGTTATGCCCGCCGACGCCCCCCGCATCGTTCACACCGACCGCGCGCCCGCGGCGATCGGCCCGTACTCGCAGGCGGTCGTCGCCAACGGGTTCCTGTACACGGCCGGCCAGATCGCGCTCGACCCGTCCACGATGCAGGTAGTCGAGGGTGACGTGGTCGCCCAGGCCGAGCAGGTGATGACGAACCTGACCGCGGTGCTGACCGCCGCGGGCACCTCGTGGAGCGCCGTCGCGAAGACGACGATCTTCCTCGCCGACATGGCCGACTTCCAGCGCGTGAACGAGGTGTACGCTCGTCACCTCGGCGACGCGCGGCCCGCGCGCTCGACGGTCGCCGTGTCCGGGCTTCCGCGAAACGTGCGGGTCGAGATCGAGGCGATTGCCGTCGTCGGCTGAGCCGGTACAGGTCACGCCTGAGAGGCCGATGTTCACCGGTGGCTGCGTGCGCGAGCCGGTCGCGCGCCCCGCGCGGCCGCTGTTGGGCGTACCGCTCGCCGGCGCACTGCTCGTCGGCGCGCTGCTCGCCGGTCTGCGGCCGGTCGCCGCCCAGGCGGCGCCCGCCGGGGCGGACACTGTCCGTCGCCCCGCGCCCGCCCGCCCGGACACCGCCACCAGCTCACGCGGTCCCAGGCGCCAGCGGGCCGGCGCCGCGCCCCGCGAGGGGCTGCGTCCGCCGATTTCGCCCCGCCGCGCCTTCTTCTCGTCGGCGCTGCTTCCGGGGCTCGGCCAGTCACGCCTCGGCCGCCCGACCGCTGGCGCCGTCTTCGCCGGCGTCGAACTCGCCTCGCTCGCCATGCTGGCGAAGACATTGGGCGACCTGCGCGCCGCCAAGGCCGTCCGCGCGGACAGCGTGCCCACCGCCTTCCCGGTCGACTCGTTAGGCCGCCCCGTCCCCCCGACCGCGCGGACGGTCGCGCCGTTCACGAACGACCTCGTGCGGGCGCGCCGGCTGCACCTGGAGGACTGGATTGCGGCCGTCCTGTTCAACCACCTGATCAGCGGCGCGGAGGCCTTTGTCTCGGCCAACCTGTACGACCTCCCGGCCCAGATCAGCGCGCGGCCCAACCCGCGTGGCGGCGCCGTCGTCGCGGTGTCCGTCGCGTGGTGATCGGGCGGCATTGTGCATCCGAGGTGGCGACGCCCGGGGCTCGGTCCGTTGAGTAGCGCCCCCATCGGCGTGTTCGACTCCGGCGTGGGCGGCCTGACGGTCGTTCGCGAGATCGCGCGCCAACTTCCCGCCGAGTCGCTCGTCTATGTCGGCGACACCGCCCGCGTACCGTACGGGCCCAAGAGTCCCGACACCGTACGACGGTACAGCCGAGAGATCGCCGGCTACCTCATCGAGCAGGGAGTCAAGGCGGTCGTGGTGGCCTGCAACACCGCGACCGCGCACGCGCTGGACGACCTCCGCGCCACGCTCGCCATCCCCGTGATTGGCGTCGTGGAACCCGGCGCACGCGCTGCCGTCGCCGGTCCCACGCCCGCCGTGGGCTCCCGCCGCGTCGGGGTGATCGGCACGGTAGGCACCATCCGGTCTGGCGCGTACGAGCGCGCGATCCGCGCACTCGACCCGCTCGCCGATGTTCTTGCCCGCGCGTGCCCGCTGTTGGTTCCGCTGGTCGAGGAAGGCTGGCTGACGCACCCGGCGACCGAGTTGGTGGCACGGGAGTACCTCGCCCCCTTTCAGACTCACGGCGTCGAATCGCTCGTCCTCGGCTGCACGCACTACCCGCTGCTGCGCCCGCTCATTGCCCGCGTCGTCGGCCCCGACATTCAACTAGTCGACAGCGCGCAGGAGACGGCCGCCGACGTCGCCTGCGTGCTCCAGGCCGCCGGGCTGTGCGCGTCAGGGCAAGGGCTCGGGACGCGCCGGTTCGTCGTCACGGACGCGCCCGACCAGTTCGCGCGCGTCGCCACCCACTTCCTCGGCGCGCCGCTCGAGGCGGTCGAAACGCTCGCCCTCGCCGCGTAGGTCGTTCCACCGCCAGAGCCCGACCCCCTGCGGGTCGACCCGCAGGTAGGTCGGTTCCTGCAGCCAGGCACCCGGGTTGGCGTACACGCCGCCTCCCGGCGACCGCTCGAGCGCCCGCACGTGCGAGTGGCCGTACACCACCAGCTCCAGATCGGGCTCGGCAGCGAGCGTCATAAGGGCGACGGCGCGCAACCCGCGCCCCCCGTCGCCTGGCCGCATGGTCCGGCTGGTGTGCGAGCTTCCCAGCGCGACCCGGCTCGCGAGGTCCGGGTGCAGCGTGCGGAAGGCACGCACCGACCACGGGTGGCGCAACACCCGACGCAGCGCACGATACGGCCGATCCTCGATGGGGCGCAGCCCGTCGCCGTGCTCCACCCGGGCGCGCCAGCCACCAAGCGAGCCCACCCACGGCCCGACGTGAAACTCGATGCCCACGTCCTCGCGGATTATTTCGCCGCCCCAGCAATCGTGGTTGCCGGCAACGTAGAGGACGGGCACGCCCCGCTCGCGCAGGTCCGCCAGCGCCGCCAACACGCGGTACCCGCGGCGAGGCATCACCGAGCGCCACTCGAACCAGAAGTCGAACAGATCCCCGTTCACCACGAGCGATCCGGCGTCGTGCTGCAGTGCGCGGAGGAACCCCAGCAGCGCGCGCTCGGCGTCCGCGGGAGCCACGCCGAGGTGGGCGTCCGAGAAGACGTAGCACGGGGCGGGGAGCACACGGCGCAGTCTATCCCCGGCGGCTTGTCTGGACAAAGCGCGACGGCGCGGGCGATCTTCCGCCGGTGCCGCGCACCCACGTCACGACGCTCCGCGTCCGCTACGCCGAAACCGACCAGATGGGCGTGGTCTACCACGCCAACTACCTCGCGTGGTGCGAGATCGGGCGGACGGAGTTCGTGCGGGCGGCCGGGATGAGCTATCGGGAGATGGAGGCGGCAGGCGTCGGGTTGGCCGTCATCGACGCGCAACTCCGCTTCCACGGCGGCGCGGTCTACGACGACGAGGTGCGCATCGAGACGCGCCTAACCGACGTGCGCTCTCGACTGGTCGTGTTCGACTACCTCATCACGCAGGCCGCAACGGGCGCGCGACTCGTCACGGCCTCCACGCGGCTGGCGTCCGTCACCCGGTCGGGCGGCACGACCGCGCTTCCCGCCCCCGTGCGCGCGCTGTTGGAGCGTGCGTTAGTCGACGCGCCGACGGCGCCGTCCGGGGGGTGACGTCAGTGCCGCTTCGCTCGCTAGCGGGTCGCGTCGCGGCCTCGCTCGTCGCCGCCGCGCTCGTCTCGTCCGCGTGTGCGCCGCGGGCGCGCCCGCTCGCCGGGGCGCCGGCACGCGCGGCGGTCACGCTTCCGGCCATCTCGCTCCCGGCGGCCCGACAGCGCATCGTCTTTACCTGGCGGTATGAGGAGAACGGATTCAGCGCCCGCGGCGACGGGGCCGCCCGGGTCGCCCCTCCGGACAGCGCTCGGCTCGACTTCTTCCTCGCGGGCGGCTTCGGTGGGGGCTGGGCCGCCCTAGTCGACACCGAGCTGCGCACCCCCGACGACAACGTGGCCCGCCGGCTCGTGCCCCCTGCGCCGCTCCTCTGGGCAGCGCTCGGCCGGCTCGCCGTGCCCGCCGGCTCGGACACCACCGTGCGCGTGAGTGGCGACACGCTGCGAGCGGACGTGAGCGGGAACGGGTCGTCCACCTGGCGGGTCACGCTCGTGCGCGACACCATCGTCGGCCTGGAACGGCTCCAGGCCGGGCGGGTGGTCGAACGACTGAGCAGCAGCCCCGCGTCGGTCCGGTACCAGGACGTCGTCGGTCGCCGCACGCTCGCGATCGATGTCCAGCGTCGCGAGCCCGCCCCGGCCTTCCCCCCGGCGATCTGGACCCGATGAGCCCCACCACGAGTCGTCGCTCCGCGATCGGGCGAGCCCTCCTCGCAGGCGCGGTGGCCTGTGGCCTCGCCGGGTGTCGGTTGAGCCCGTATCGCTTCGCAGGCGGCGGACTGCCGTCGAACATCCGCACGATCGCCGTGCTGCCGTTCGACAACCAGACCAGCACCCCCGACCTTCAGCGCGACCTGTTCGATGCGATGCGGCGCATCCTGCAGAGCCGCCTCAACCTTCGGGACGCGTCGGAAGCCCGGGCCGACGCGATCGTGCGCGGCTCCATCCTCAAGTACGACATCGACGTCCCGGTGGGCTTCAGCGCCGACACGCGGCAAAACACCTCGTCGCGGCGCCAGCTCCAGCTCGTCATCGACGTCGCCATCATCGACCAGGCGAGCGGGCGCACCTTGCTGGAGCGCAAGGGGCTCGCGGCCAAGGGGGAGTACGCCGAGCGCAATGAAGGGGAGGGGCGGCGCCAGGCCATCAACAAGCTCGTGAACGACGTCGTCGAGGGCGCGCAGTCGCAGTGGTGAAGCCTTCCGACACGTTCGATCCCGCGGGCAAGGTCATGACGCTCGCCGCCGCTCGGGCGTGGCGCCACACGCAGACCGGCCGCGTCGTGTTCACCAACGGGGTGTTCGACTTGTTGCACCCCGGCCACGTCGACGTCCTCGTCGGTGCGCGCAGGGAAGGTGACGCCCTCCTGGTCGCGGTCAACTCGGACGCCAGTGTGCGACGTCTAAAAGGCCCCGACCGCCCCGTCCGCTCCGAGGCCGAACGCGCTTACGTCCTGGCTGCGTTCGCTGCAGTCGACGCGGTGGTCGTCTTCGACGATGACACACCGATCGAGGCCGTGCGCGCGCTCGAACCCGACGTCATCGTGAAGGGCGGGGACTACCGCGAGGAGACGATCGTCGGGGCCGCCGAGGTGCGCGCGCGCGGGGGGACCGTCCGCGTCATCCCCCTGACTCCCGGCCAGTCGACCACCAGCATCATCGCCAAACTCCGTGGACACCCCGCCTAACGCCGCCCCCCGCCCGCGCGACGGCCGCGCGGACGACGCCCTCCGCCCCCTCCACCTCGAGCGCGGCGTCGCCGAGTACGCCGAGGGCTCCTGCCTGGTCGGCTTCGGCAAGACGCGGGTGCTGTGTACGGCCAGTGTGGAGCGAGGCGTGCCGGGGTGGCGGCGGGGCTCAGGCGAGGGGTGGATGACCGCCGAGTACGCCATGTTGCCCCGCGCGACCCGAACGCGCAGCGCGCGCGAGCGCGGGCAACTCGGCGGTCGCACCCAGGAGATCCAGCGTCTCATCGGTCGGAGTGTGCGGGCCATGCTCGACGACTTCCGGTTCGGCGAGCTCACGATTCGCGTCGACTGCGACGTTCTCCAAGCCGACGGCGGAACCCGCACGGCCGCGATTACGGGCGCGGCGGTCGCTGTGCACGACGCCTTCGCGGCCGCGGAGGACACTGGTCTCGTGGAACGTTCCCCGGTGCGGCGGCTGGTGGCGGCGGTCAGCGTTGGCCTCGTGGACGGCGCGCCGCGCCTCGACTTGGATTACGAAGAGGACGTGCGAGCCGGGGTCGACATGAACGTCGTCATGACCGACGCCGCCGGTTTCGTGGAGGTGCAGGGAACCGGCGAACACGGCACCTTCGATCGCGGCCAGCTCGACGCGTTACTCGACCTCGCCGCCGGCGGCATCCGCGTCTTGGATGCGCGCCAGCGCGGGACGTTGGGCATCGCGGCGCCCTGACGCCGAGGTGACGACACCGCCGCTGGTCGTTGCCACCCGAAACGCGGGGAAGGCAGCCGAGCTGGGCGAGCTCGTCCGGTCGTTAGGGTGGCGGGCCTGCACACTCGACGACGCCGGGGTGCCCGTGAGCGCCGCCGAGGACGACATCGAGGCGTTCGACACCTTCGAGGCCAACGCCATCGCAAAGGCGCGTTACTACCACCGCGCCTCCGGGGGCCTCCCCGCGATCGCCGACGATTCCGGGCTCGAGGTCGCAGCACTTGGCGGCGCGCCCGGGGTGCTCAGTCGGCGGTGGGCCGGGGCGGACGGGCCTCCTGCAGCAGTCGACGCGGCGAATAACGCCGCCCTACTCGCCGCGCTGAACGAGACCGAGGACCGACACGCTCGCTTCACCTGCGTGCTCGCGTTCGTCGACGAGGTCGGCGAGGTGGTAGTGCGCGGCGTTCTTGATGGGCGCATCGCACACACGCCGCGGGGCCACAACGGGTTCGGCTACGACCCCCTCTTCGAGCCCCACGAACTCGACGGGCGCACGCTGGGCGAGGCGTCCGAAGTCGAGAAACGTTCGGTGAGCCACCGGGCGCGTGCGGCGGCGGCTCTCGCGCCGGTGCTGGCGAGTCGTGTCGGCGCAGCCCAGGTCGTCGGGCCGGACGCCGACTCGCGTTGACGACGTTGCAGCGCGCCCCTACACTCTTGCGCACGGGGCGTAGCGTAGCCTGGTATCGCGCCTGCTTTGGGAGCAGGAGGTCGCTGGTTCGAATCCAGTCGCCCCGACGTGTGCGACGGCACGGCTCGGCCACGCCGAGCGTGGGTCGCGTGAGCGCCAGTAGCTCAGGTGGATAGAGCGGCAGCCTTCTAAGCTGCTGGTCGGGGGTTCGAGTCCCTCCTGGCGCGCTCCCTAGCGCGCGGGGCAGGGCGCGTGTAGGTTGCGCGGTCCGACGCACCGTTAGCTCAATGGTAGAGCAGCTGACTCTTAATCAGTAGGTTCTAGGTTCGAGTCCTAGACGGTGCATCGCGGCCGGGCGCGTTACTCAGCGCCCGGCCGCGTCGTCTGTGCGAACCGGCCTCAGCCGATGACGGATGCCAGGGCACGGGGATGTTCGCGAGGTCGCGACGACATCGTGACACCCCCCTTGCACGACGCTCCGAGCCCGACTACGATACTCGCATCGGCCAGCACGAACGGCTGACGCAAGTCGAAGCAGCGCAACGCAATACCGCGCTGCACCTCAAGTGGACTGGCAGCAAACAAATGCTGCGATACCCCTTGACGACCGACGCAACGTCCGGTAGAATCCGGAGTCGCCGCGGAGCCCGCGGCGCCCGACGCTGATTGACAATCGAGTGAGATCGAGAGTGTGCGAGGCGGTCTCGATGACGCGGTTGGGTTCAGGCCCGCCGCCGAGAGATCAACCTGAACATTCGATAGTAATTCGGACGCGCTGTCACGCATTCGCTTGCGACAGCGTGACAGCGGTTCGACGAGCAGATCTGAACTTTCTCTTGGAGAGTTTGATCCTGGCTCAGGACGAACGCTGGCGGCGTGCTTAACA
>ERZ1066119.1142-NODE-1142-length-15329-cov-17.842216_pt1 | contig 15329 bp, 13 predicted proteins | sample MGYA00382766_ERZ1066119 | MGnify/ENA primary metagenome ERZ1066119 (study PRJEB33369, sample SAMEA5778349) | biofilm metagenome | biome: Industrial cooling water; feature: Water cooling tower basin; material: Biofilm | place: United Arab Emirates | collected...
GCGGGTCGCTATCCCTCGCCAGTCCTTGAGGCGGGCAAAGGCGTTCTCGATGCGGTGGCGCTTCCTGTAGAGCCTCTTGTTGTGACGTGCGGGGTGACGGCGGCCTCGTCGAGCTGGGATGCAGATGCGCAGGCCTCGTCCTTTGAGCTCCTCACGCGGCCAGTCGGCATCGTAGCCTTTATCGCCCAGGATGCGTTTGGCGGCTGGCAGCTCGGCGAGGAGCACGAGGGCCCCTCGAGCGTCGCCCATCTGCCCGGGCGAGAGGAAGAAGGTCAGCGGCCGGCCTCGGCCATCGCTGACCATGTGCAGCTTCGAGTTCAGCCCGCCCTTCGTCCGGCCGATGGCCCGTGGCCGAGGCCCCCCTTTTTCAGGCTCGCCGCCGTGCGGTGCGCCTTCAGGTGGGTGCTGTCGATCATGATCGTGTCGCCCTCGGCTTCAGGTCGGGACAAGTCTCTGAACATGCGGGCGAAGACCCCCAGCCGCGACCACCGCACGAAGCGGTTGTGGAGGGTCTTGTGGGGCCCGTAGACCGCTGGGGCATCGCGCCAGCGCAGGCCGTTGCGCTTCACGTGGATGATCCCGCTCAGAACCATGCGGTCGTCGGACCTGCGCTTGCCACGCACCTTGGGGAAGTACGGCCTGAGACGCTCCACCTGCTGCTCTGTGAGCCAGAACTGATCGCCCATGCCACCCTCCACGCCGGGGCCGCATGAGTCAGCTCAGCCGCTGCTCCGCAAGAGGGTTTGCAGGTCCTGAGCCTAGCGTACCCTCAGAGCACTTTCTTGCAGCGAGCCCAATAGGCGCCCCAAGCCCCTACGCGGCCAACCCACCACTAGGTTGTGCAACAACGCCCGATTGACAGCCATACGATCTGGTATAATCTGTCGATGTGTTGATGAGGCTCGCGTTCGACGGGCCCATGGGAGGAGCGACGAACATGATCTCGAACCGGCTGTTGCGCCCATCCAGGCGCCTCTTCATGCAAGGCGGGCTGACGGCGTTGGGCCTCGGCGCCGCCTTCTCGCCGCAGAAGGCGTTCGGGCAGCAGTTCGCTGGCCAGACGGTGCGCTTCATGTCCCACCCCGGCGGCATCCGCCCGATCATCGACCACCAGATCGACTACATCCGAGAGACGCTGGGCATCGAGATCGAGGTCATCGAGGCGGGCGACCTCGTGAGCTGGCAGGACTCCTTGCGCGACCTCCGGGCCGGCGGGGGCCAGTTCGACATCGTCATGCACTTCCCCCGCTACAACGGCGAGCTGGCGGCGGCCGGCTACCTGCGCCCCATGGACGACCTGATCGCCAAGTACGAGGCCCGGCCTCTCTTCGACAACATCGTGGACTATTACCGGACGCTCTACTGCGAGTGGGGCGGGCAGACCGTCGCCGCCCCGGTCGACGGCGACGTCTCGATGATGTACGTCCGTCAGGACGCCTTCGAGAACCCCGAGGCGCAGTCGCGCTTCCGGTCCGAGAAGGGCCGCGAGCTGACGGTCCCGGTCACCTGGGACGAGTTCATCGAGACGGCCGAGTTCTTCACCGGCTGGGACTGGGCGGGAGCCGGCAAGCCGGGCTATGGCTTCCAGACCTCGACCTGGGACCGCGGCTTCATCGAGCAGCAATGGGGCCCCATGATGGGCTCCTTCGGCGGCGCCTGGATGGACGACAACGCCTCTCCCGCGTGGAACAACGCGGCCGGGGCCCGGGCCCTGGGCGACCTCAAGCGGCTCCTCGCGTCGGCGCCGGCGGGCTCGGCGTCGATGAGCTGGGGGCAGACCATGGAGACGTTCCAGTCGGAGGACATCGCGCTCACGCTCTGGTACATGGATCTGGGGCGCTACGGCTCGCCGCGGCTCGCGAACGTCGGCTACTCGCTCTGGCCGGGGGCCGAGGTGGACGGGGTGACGCGCAACTACAACTCGATGTTCTACGGTCGCGTGGTCGGCATCTCGCAGTTCTCCCAGGTGCCCGACGCCGCCTTCGCCGTGATCATGACCCTGCTGACGCCCGAGCGTCGCGTGCTGTCGCTCGACGACCCGGCCTCCGGCTCCGACATGTTCCTCAAGACCGACTACGACCCGGCCAACTTCAAGGTCCTGACGCCGGCGCCGCAGTTCCTGGAGGTGGCGCAGGAGGTGCTCGCCAACGGCTTCCCGGAGATGACCATGCCCGCCGTGGGGGAGTACATGGACGCGCTGCAAGGCGAGATTCATGGCTTCATCAACGGGAGCGGCGACGATCCGGCGGCGGCGCTACAGGCGGCGGCGGATCGCTGGGAGGCGATCACCGAGCGCTACGACCGCGAGGCCCAGAAGGTCTACTGGGCCGACGTCAAGGCGAGCTACCAGGCCGCCGGGCTGAGGATCGCCGGTTGACGGGTCGGCCGCGGTGAGGGGGCGGTCGCGGCCTGGGCCGCGACCGCCACGACTGGAAGGAGTGGGGATGAGCGGCATCGCGTTCCATGGCGTGCGCAAGAGCTTCGGCGCCGTGGAGGCCCTCAAGGGCATCGATCTCGAGATCCCCTCGGGCACCTTCACGGTGTTCCTGGGCCCGTCGGGCTGCGGCAAGACCACTCTCATGCGCGTCCTCGCGGGCCTGGAAGCCCAGACCGAGGGCGACGTGCTCATCGAAGGGCGGGTGGTCAACGAGGAGACGCCGGCCGAGCGCGGCGTCGGCATGGTCTTTCAGAGCTACGCGCTCTACCCGCACATGACCGTCCGGGAGAACCTCGGCTTTCCCCTGCGCATGGGCGACAAGCCCAAGGCCGAGATCGCCGCGCGCGTGGACGAGGTGGCCCGGGTCCTGCAGATCGAGCACCTCCTCGACCGCCGGCCATCCCAGCTCTCGGGCGGGCAGAAGCAGCGCGTGGCCATCGGGCGCACGGTGGCGCTGGACCGTCGGCTGTTCCTGTTCGACGAGCCCCTCTCCAACCTCGATGCCGACCTGCGCGTCGAGATGCGGCTGGAGCTGCAACGCCTTCATCGACGCCTGCGCTCCACGATGGTCTACGTCACCCACGACCAGGTCGAGGCCCTGGCGCTGGCGGACCTCATCGTCATCATGCGCGGGGGAACGATCGAGCAGGTCGGGGCGCCCGACCGGCTCTACGACGATCCCGCCAACCTCTTCGTGGCGACCTTTCTGGGGTCGCCGCGCATGAACCTGCTCCAGGGCACCGTCGAGGACGGCGGGGCATCGGGCCGCATCCGACTGGTCTCGGGCGACGCCATCCCGGCGGGACCCCTGCCGCTGCGCGCGGGCGAGGCCGTCACCGTGGGCATCCGGCCCGAGGACCTGTCCGTTGACAGCGGCGACCTGGCCCTGCCCTTCGAGCCCGAGATGACCGAGCACCTGGGCGCCAACGGCTACGCCTACGGGCGCGTGGCGGGGGCGCGCGCGACCGTGCAGCTGGCGCGTCGCGGCGGCGCCTTCGTGGCGCCCGAGGGGCGCGTCATGGTGCGTGCGGACGCGTTGCGGCTGTTCGGCCCGGATGGCGCGCGCCTGCGGGCCCCCGTTCGCGGCCGCGAGGCGCTGGCGTCGTGACCGGCATCCTGGCCGCCCCCGCCGTCCGCCCCGTCCGGCGCGCCCGGCCGACCTCGCTCCGGCACCGTATGAAGGGCCTTTGGCCCTGGCTCATCGTGGCGCCGTTCCTTCTCTTCTCCCTGTTCCCGATCTACTGGATCGTGCTCACCGCGTTCAGGGCGCAGGACGACATCTTCCAGTCTCCGGTCAGCCTGCTCCCCTCCAACCTCACGCTCGCCAACATCCGCACGGTCTGGTTCGGCACGGGGCCCAACGAGCCGGTGATCTACTTCCTTTGGACGTCCCTCGTGATCGGGGCGGCCGCGACCCTGGTCGGCCTCGTGCTGGGGGTGGCCTGCGCCTATGCCGTCGGGCGCTTCCGCATCGGCGGCTCGTTCCTGCCGGGCTTCATCCTGTCCTTCCGATACGTGCCCGCGATCGCGCTGATCGTTCCGTTCTGGATGATGTTCCGCGCGCTCGGGCTCCTGGACACCTACACGGGCCTAATCCTCATCTACTCCCTGTTCTCGATCCCCCTCATCTTTTGGCTGCTGCTCGGCTATGTGGAGGCCTCCCCGCGTGAGCTCGACGAGGCGGCCTACGTGGATGGCGCCTCGCATTGGCGAGCCATGTGGCACGTGTCCCTGCCCGTGCTGATGCCGGGCATCGCCATCGCCGCGGTGTTCACCTTCATCGGCATCTGGAACGAGTTCCTGCTGGCCTATCAGCTCGCCGGCAACGAGGTGACGACCGTGACGGTCTACCTGCCGCGGCTCAGGACCGCCATCGCCGAGCTCTACGGCGAGATCGCCGCGGCCTCGCTCCTGGCGGTCCTTCCGGGCATCGCCTTCGCCGCCGTCATGCAGCGTTACCTGGTGCGCGGCTTGGCCTTCGGCGGCCTCAAGTAGGAGGGACGGGGATGCGCGGCAGCCGACGCTTCGCCTGGACGTTGGCCACGCCGTCGCTGGTAGGGCTGGTCCTCGTCAGCCTCGTGCCCTTCCTGTGGATGACGTGGACGGCCTTCCACACCTTCTCGCCCAACCCGACCATCCCACCGCGCTTCTCGGGCCTCGACAACCTCTGGGCCTTGTTCGCCGACCCCCAGTACCTCCAGTCCATCCGCGTCACCTTGATCGTGCTAGTCGTGTCCCTGGTCCTGAAGCTCTCGCTGGGCTTCGCGCTGGCCTGGGCCCTCTACCACATCCGGCGGGGCCGCGCCCTGGTCATCAGCCTCCTGCTGATCCCGGCCGCGATCGCCCCGCTGATCGCGGGCCTCGTCTGGTGGATGCTCTTCAACACGAAGTTCGGCGCGGTCAACGCCATCCTGCTGGGCCTGTTCGGCATCGAGCCCATCCAGTGGACGGTGAGCATGCCCTGGGCGCTGATCGCCATCATCGTGGCCACCGTCTGGCAGTCCGTCCCCTTCGTGGCCGTCATCCTGCTGGGAGGGCTGACCACGATTCCCCTGGAGGTGCTCGACGCCAGCAAGGTCGACGGGGCGTCGCGCTGGCGCGAGCTGCGCTTCATCGTCCTGCCGCTGATGCGGCCGTTCTTCCTGGTGGCCAGCCTGTTCATGATCATCGACCTGCTCAGGCTCTTCGAGATGCCGCAGTTCCTGACGAGCGGCGGCCCCGGCAACGAGACCGTCGTGCAGGGGATGTACCTCTTCAAGCTCGGCTTCACCTTCTTCGACCTCGGCCGGGCCTCCATGATGTCTCTGATCTACATCCTGGTCCTCACCGCGATCGGGTTGATCTTCGTGCGCCTGATGCGGTCGCGGTCGGCCGAAGCGTGAGGAGGCCTTGGCGCGTATCGCCCTGATCGGCGGCACGGGCACGATCTCCGCCCACTGCGTCGCCGCGCTAGCCGGGGAGGGCCACCAGGTGACGGCCATCGTGCGGGGCACCGCGTCGCGGGGCCCGCCGCCGTCCGGGGCCAAACTGATGTGTGCCGACCGCGATGACCCAGGGGCGCTGGCCCGAGCGCTGACAGCGGTGACGCCCGAAGCCGTCTTGGACTTCGCCTGCTTCACGCCAGATCAGGCTCTGGTCCTCGCAGGATCCCTTCCGGCGTCCGCCCGCCAAGTGATCCTGGTTTCGACGGTCGACGTCTACGGCCTGCCGCTGCCGCGCCTGCCCATGACCGAGGCCGAGCCATGGGCCGTCCCCGCGAGCCCCTACGCCGCGGCCAAGCGCGAGGCGGAGGACGCGCTCGCGGCGACGTTGCACGGCGCGGCGACGACGGTCGTGCGCCCTACTTACTCGCTGGGACCCGGCTTCGTGATCTCGCCGTTCTCGCGGGACGGCCGCACGATGCTCGCCCGGCTGCGCCTGGGCCTGCCGGTGCCGGTGCCCGGAGCCGGCGAAACCCTCATCCATCCGTCGGACGCCACCGACACCGGCCGCATGATCGCGGCCCTGACCCTGCGGGACGCGGCCTTCGGGCGCGACTACACGGTCGGCACGCCCGACGCCACGATGACGCATCGCGCCTACGTCGAGACCATCGCCGCCGCGCTGGGCCTGCAAGCTCGGCTGGCGGAGATCGACCGGGCGCAACTGCTCGCACCTGGCGGGTTGCCGGCCGACTCGCTCTATCTCGAACTGACCCGCCGCGATCTCTCCTATGCGCTGGACCGGGTACTGCATGACCTGCCCGGCTTCTGTGCGAAGACGGATCTGGCCACGCGAGTTCGAGCGTGGGCCGCGCGGCACGATCCCGCAGACGATGCCCGCCTGGCCGGCGAGGGCGAGGGCGCCCTTGTGCCAGCAACAGGCCGTCAAGGGGAGTTGTAGAGCGCGTTGGCGCGTCGCAGGTGGTCCGCCATGCGCGCCTCGGCGCGGTCCGGGTCGCCCGCCTCGATGGCGGCGAGGATGTCCTGATGCTCGGCGAGCGTCAGCTCCTCGAGCCCAGGCCGGCGCACCTGCTCGGCGTGGAAGACCGACAGCCATCCGAACAGGGCGCCCGCCAGGGAGGAGAAGATGGGGTTGCCGGTCATGGCCGCGATCGCCTGATGGAACCGGCCGTCCAAGGCCATGAACTGCGGCGAGCCCCGGGCGCTGCTCGACTGCTGATCGAGAATCGCCCGCAGCCGGTCCAGCCCCTCGCTCGTCGGGGTCCGCGCCGCGATGCGAACCATCTGGATCTCGAACAGCAGTCGCGCGGCCTTGAGGTGCTCCAGGCTCCCCTCGGAATGCAGCAGGACATGACGCATCGTCTTGTCGAGGTCACCGAGCGTGCGATCAAGGGACGGCTGCGCGACGCGCGGGCGCTCCCCGTGGCGGATGTCCACGAGCCCCTGGCGCTGCAGGCTCTGGAGGGCCTCGCGGATCGCGGGGCGACCCACCTTGAACCGGTCCATCAACTCGCGCTCCGAAGCTAGCAGCTCGCCGGGCTTGAGGTCGCCGGCCATGAGCTGGCCGAGCAGTCGCTCCTCGACGAGTTCGCCCAGCTTGCGGCGGGGCAGTCCAGGCTCGTCCGGTGTCGTCAGGCTCATGTCCCCTCCCTTCGTCTCCGCGCCACTACAGCACATACTCGGGCGCATCGAGACGTTGTGCCTTGCCGCTAAACTGGTATGATGATCTAAAATCATCGTAAGGTCACCCACCCTTTTCGGGGCCGCACGGAGGCAAAATGACTCGGATTGCGTTGTTCGGTGCGGGCGGCAAGATGGGCCAGAGGCTGACCGCGAACCTCGCAGGCAGCCGCTTCGAGGTGCGGCACGTGGAGATCACCGCGGCCGGTCGGGATGCCCTCGCCGACCGACAGGGGGTCGCCTGCGTGGAGCCGACCGCGGCGCTGGACGGCGCGCGGGCCGTCATCCTGGCCGTGCCCGACCGCTTGATCGGCCAGGTCGCCCAGGAATGGATCGACCGGTTCGATCCGGGCGCTGTCATGATCGTGCTGGACGCGGCCGCGCCGCACGCGGGCGTGGTGCCCAGGCGCGGCGACGTGCCGCTCTTCGTGACGCATCCCTGCCACCCTCCCCTCTTCAGCGACCTCGACGATCCCGTGGCGCGGCGCGACTTCTTTGGCGGCGTGGCCGCTCCGCAGGCCATCGTCTGCGCGCTCGAGGGTGGGACGGACGCCGACTACGCCATGGGAGAGGAGATCGCGCGGACGATCTACGCCCCGGTGACACGGTCGCACCGCTGCTCGGTCGCCGACATCGCCATCCTCGAGCCGGCGCTGTCCGAGACGGTCGGGGCCACGTTCAGCTTGGCGCTCCGCGATGCCACCGAGGAGGCCATCCGCCGCGGCGTCCCCCGCGAGGCCGCCTACGACTTCATGCTCGGTCACCTCAACATCGAGCTGGCCATCGCCTTCCGCGCCTTCCCCGACGGCCAGTTCTCCGACGGCGCGCTGCAGGCCATCCGCGAGGCGCAGCCGCTGATCTTCCGCGAAGGCTGGCTGGACCGCGTCTTCGACCCCGAGGCCGTGGCCTCCTCGGTTCGCGGCATCGCGACGGCCTGACCGCCTTGTCCCCATCAGACCCGATGGACGGCCAACGCGCGGTCTCGCACGCCGGATGGCGGGCGCTCCTCCAGGACGGCTTGCTCGCAGGCCTTTGGCTGGACGGCGCGGAGGTGCTGCGCGGCCTCGCCCATCCCGCGCGCGACCCCGACTGGGCCACCTGGCCCGAGGAGACCCTGTCCGAGACGGTCGAGGAGGAGGTTGGCGCCCTTTGCGTCCGGCGCCGCTTCCTGACGGCCGGGGGCGGGCTGGAGGGCCGCTTCTCCCTGCGTCTGGCCCCCGACGGAGAGGCGCGGGCCGAGCTGGCGATGCGGGCGCTCGCCGACCTGCGCCTGAATCGGGCAGGCTTCATGGCCCTGCATCCGATCCGGGATGAAGCGGGCGCGGACTTGCGGGTCGAGCACCCCGACGGGACCGCCACGCTGACGGCCTTCCCGACGCGGATCAGTCCGGCTCAGCCGGTGCGGAACGTGGCCGCGCTCGCCTACGAGACGCCCTCGCTGGCGCTCCGCCTGGCATTCAAGGGGGACGTCTTCGAGATGGAGGACCAGCGCAACTGGTCCGATGCCTCCTTCAAGACCTACTGCCGGCCGCTCGCCCGGCCCCGGCCCTACGACGTGCGCCAGGGGACGGAGTGGCGGCAGGCGGTGGGCATCTCGGCCCGTCGCGGGTCTCCCGCCAGGGGGGCGGAACCCGCGGCGGAGCTCGCAGCGATCGGCGAGGCCGGTCTGATGCCGCGCGTCGCGCTGGCCACGGAGCCGGGCTGGGGCTGGCGCTCGGGCGCGCGGCACGCGCTGTGGCTCGACCTGCGGGGCACCGGCGGCGAATGGCCGCGTGGGGTCGGCCCGGGCGCGGTCGAGATCGAGGCGGTGGTCGGCGACGAGGCGGCCGAGGCCGAGGCGCAGCTTCGCGCGCTGGCGCGGCGCCTCGATGAGGCGGGACTGGCGGCGACGCACGTCACGGCGCTTCCGGCCGCCTACCTGCGCAGCCATCAGCCTGAGGGCCCCTGGCCCGCGGGCCTGTCGCCGGCCATCGCCGTCGAACTGACGCGCCGGGCCTTCCCGGGGACGGCGGCGGGAGGAGGCGTGCTGACGAACTTCGCCGAGCTCAACCGCCCGCCCGACTCCCTCGCCCAGACCGACTTCGTGACCTACGCCACCACCGCCATCGTCCATGCGGCCGACGACGGGTCCGTGATGCAGACGCCCGAGGCCCTGGCCCAAATCCACCGGAGCGCAGCCGAGTCGCATCCGGGCCGTCCCCTGCGCCTCGGGTTCTTGGTCATCGGGATGCGTTCGAACCCATACGGTGCGGCGACGGTGCCCAATCCTGGGCGCAGCCGGCTCGCGATGGCCATGGACGACCCCCGGCACGACGGCGACTTCGGCGCCGCCTTCGCGGTCGCGGCGGTCGCCGCGACCGAAGGCACCCCGGTCGAGCGCCTGTGCCTCGGCGCGCCCGACGGGCCATTCGCCCTGCGGCGCGACGGGGCCGACACGCCGCTCGGCGCCGTGTGGAGGAGGCTCGCCCAAGCCGAGGGGCGTCCCCGCCTGAAGACCCGCCACCCCGATGGTGTCGCGGCCGTCCTCTGGCGCGACCCGCAAGGCGAGGCGACGGGCCTGATAGCCAACCTCGGTCCCGCGCCCAGGGTCCTTCCGCTGGTGCCCGGACGCGCCCGGCTCGACCTGCCAGGCCATGCGGTTCGCCTGCTTGACGGGTCCGCGCCGTGAGCCGGGCCCTTCGAGGACTTCTGGTCGGGGCTGGCTTCTTCGCGGGCAACCACCTGCACGCATGGGCCGCGACGGAGGGCGCGACACTGGTGGGCGTCGCCGACCTTGACGGCGACCGCGCCGAGGCCGCCGCGCGGGCCTTCGGCCTCCCCCACCATGGGCGCGACGCGGCGAAGCTGGCTCGCGCCATCTCTCCCGACTTCGTGGACATCGTCGCGCCCGCCCCCTCGCATCTGCCGCTCGTGCGGGCGCTGGCGGCGCCGGGACGGCTCCTGATCTGCCAGAAGCCCTTGGCGGGCGATCTGGCCGAAGCCCGCGAACTCGTGGCGACGGCAGAGGCGGCCGGGGCCGCGCTGCTCGTGCACGAGAACTTCCGATGGCAGTCGCCCTTCCGCGATCTCGTCGCCAAGCTTCGGGAGGGCCGGCTCGGTCGCATCGCCTTCGCCCTGTTCGCCTTTCGACATGGCTACGACAACTACGTGAACCAGCCCTACCTCGCGCGGATCGAGCGCTTCGCCATCGCCGACGTGGGCACGCCTCTGTTTGACCTCGCGCAACTGACCTGTGGCTCGGCCCTGTCGGTGTCGGCGCAGACCCAGCGCCGCAATCCGCAGGTTCGCGGCGAAGACTCCTTCGTCGCCATGGCTCGCCATGTGGACGACGCCCAGTCCGTCGTCGAGGCGAGCTTCGAGTCCCGCCTGACCCCGCACCGTTTTCCCCAGACCCTGGCGACGGTCGAGGGGTCCGAGGGGACATGGGAGCTGGGAGAGGACTACCGGGTGACGCTCCACGATGCTGACGGGCGGCACGCCTATGGGGTTGAGCCTCCCGTGCCGAGATGGGGTGGCAAGCCCTGGCACGTCGTGCAGGACAGCGTCGCCGCGTTGCTGGCCCATGCCGTGGCAGTGGCGCGCGGCGATTGCCTGCCGCGTCCCTCCGGGGCCTTCACGCTGGGCACGGTGGCGCTCGTGGACGCCGCCTACCGCTCGGCGGCCAGCGGCCGGGCCTGCGCGCCCGAGGCGACCTGCGGGGGGGCCGGGCAATGACCGAGGCGTGCGTGACGGCCACCTACCTCATCGAGACCGCCTTCGACCCCGGCGCGGCCGCCGAGGCCATGGCCGGAGAGCAGTCGTCGGGCACCTTCGTCCCGGTCCCCGGGGAGACGCCCGAGCTCAAGAGGCGCGCGGGCGCGGTGGTGGAGTCGGTCGAGGTGCTGGGCGAGACAGCCGAGCCCTCGCTCCCCGGCGCGCGGAGACCTGCTGGCCGTCCCATCCTGCGGGCGCGCGTGCGGATCTCCTGGCCGCTCGCCAACTTCGGCCCCTCGCTGCCCAACCTGCACACGACGGTGGCGGGCAACCTCTTCGAGCTCGGCCAGTTCTCGGGCCTGCGCGTCGAGGACGTCGAGCTGCCTGCCGCCTTCCAGCAGCGCTACCCCGGCCCCGCCTTCGGCGTGGCGGGGACGCGAGGGCTTCTTGGCCTGCCCGACGGTCCCGTGCTCGGCGCCATCGTCAAGCCGTCGGTGGGGTTCGATGCCGCGCAGGTCGCGGACTTCGCGCGCGCGATGGGCGAGGCCGGTCTCGACTTCATCAAGGACGACGAGCTCCAGACCGACGGCCCGGTCTGCCCGTTCGACGAGCGCGTGGCCCGGGTCTGCGAGGCGCTCGACCGCGTGGCGCAGCGGACGGGGCGACGGCCCATGTTCGCCTTCAACCTGACCGGCGAGGTGGACGAGATGCGCCGCCGCCACGACGTCGTCGTGCGACATGGCGGGACCTGCGTCATGGTCGTGCTCGCCTCCGCGGGCCTGGCCGGCATGTCGGCCCTGCGGACGCAGGCGACCCTGCCGATCCACGGGCACCGGGCCGGATGGGGCGCGCTCAGCCGCGCGCCCCTGCTGGGATGGTCCTACGCGGCATGGTCCAAGCTCTGGCGGCTTGCCGGCGCCGACCATCTCCACGTCAACGGCCTGCGCAATAAGTTCTGCGAGCCGGATGCCAGCGTGGTCGCATCGGCGCGCTCGCTGCTCTCGCCGCTCGGGCCGCTGCGGGCGGACGTGGCCATGCCGGTGATCTCGTCGGGGCAGACGGTCGGGCAGGTGCCCGACACGCTGGCCGCCCTGGGGACAACGGACATCATGTACCTGGCGGGCGGGGGCCTCGTCGCGCACCCCCAGGGCCCGCGGGCGGGCGTGGAGGCGCTGCGCGAGGCCTGGGCGGCAGCGCGGGGCGGCGAGGCTCTGGCCGACCGTGCCCGCCGCTCAGCCGCCCTCGCCTCCGCCCTGGCGGCGCTGTCCCGATGAGCGGCGCCGCGCCGGAACGGCCACTGCTGGCATGGCTGGGCGACGACTTCACCGGCGCGGCCGCCGTGGCCGAGGCCCTGACCTTCGCGGGCCTCCCGGCGGCCGTGTTCCTGGAGCCGCCGACCCCTGCGGACCTGGAGGCCCTGCCTGGCCTTCGGGGCGTCGGCCTGGCCGGGACCGCGCGTGCCCGGGGGGCGACATGGATGGACAGCCACCTGCCCGCGGCCTTCGCCACCCTGGCCGGGCTCGGCGCGGAGCTGTCCCTCCACAAGGTATGCTCGACGCTCGACTCGTCGCCCGCGATCGGCTCGATCGGCCGCGCCGTCGAGCTCGCCCGGGACTCGTTCGCCGCTGGGTGGAGCCCCGTGCTGGCCGCGGCGCCTCCGTTGGGGCGCTGGCAGGCCTTCGGGACGCTGTTCGCCACGGGTCCGGGGGGCATCCACCGCCTGGACCGGCACCCCATCATGAGCCGTCATCCCGCGACGCCCATGGACGAGGCCGACGTCGCGCGCCACCTCGCACGGCAGACGACGGGGGCGGTCTCGGCGTTGACGCTGCCGGACATGGCCGACATCGGGCTCGCCGAGGCCGCGCTCGACCGGCTCCTCCGGGCCGGCGCCAGCCTCGTGACGCTCGACTGCGTCGACGATGCCACGCTGGCTACCGCCGGCGAACTCCTGTGGCGCCGCCGGCGCGGCCTTTTGGCCGTGGGCTCGCAGGGCGTCGCCTATGCCCTGATCGAGATGCTGAGGCGGCGCGGCGATTTGGGGGGCGCCGGTCCCTTGCCGCCGGCCGGCCGGGAGCGGGTTGCGGCGGCCTCGGGTTCCGTGTCGGCGACGACGGAGGTGCAGCTCGCGAGTGCCGAGGCCGACGGCTTTGTCGTCGTGCCGCTGGAGGCGGCGGCCGTGGTCGACCCCGTCGGGGCCGACATCGAGGTGGCGAGAACCCTCGATGCGGCCCGGCGCGCCTGGACGGCAGGGCGCTCCGTCCTAGTCGCGAGCGCCAGGGGCCCCGACGATCCGGCCATCGGGCGGCTGCGCGAGGCCGCGCGCGGCCGCCCCCCCGAGGCGGCCAGCGAGGCCATCGGCGATGCGCTCGGTCGTGTCCTGGCCGGACTTCTGGGACCCGGTGGACCGCGGCGGCTGGTGGTTTCGGGAGGGGACACCTCCGGGCATGCCGCCCGACGCCTGGGACTGAGGACGCTCGTCCCTATCGCAGAGACCGTGCCGGGCGCGGCGCTCTGCCGGGCGCGCCGCGTCGGGGGCGGAGAGATCGAGATCGCCCTCAAGGGCGGCCAGATGGGCACCCCCGACTATTTCGCCTGGATCCGCGATGGCGGCGGACCGAGGCCTTGACGCCAAGGAGATGACGATGCCCGACGTCCATGCCCACGAGCCCATCGAGATCGTGCTCGCCGCGACCGGGACTTCCACCAACGCCTACGCCGAGGTGACGCTGGACATCCACCTGACCTCGCCGGCCGGCGAGGCGCTGGTCGCGCCGGGCTTCTGGGATGGCGGCGCCCGCTGGGTGGCGCGAGTCGCTCCTGACCTCTCGGGAACTTGGCGCTGGCGAAGCGCGTCGAGCGACCCGGGGCTGGATGGGCGCGCCGGTTCCTTCGAGGTCGGCCCCCCCCGGAGCGCGTCCCCCTGGCGCATCCATGGGCCGCTGACGGTCCACGGCCCCGGCCGCGCCCTCACTCACGCCGATGGCACCCCTGTCTTCTGGCTCGCCGACACGGTCTGGGCCGCCCCGGCCCATGCGACCGAGGCCGAATGGGACCGCTACGTCCGGACCAGGGCCGAGCAGGGCTACAACGTCGTGCAGATCAACGCGCTGCCCCAGTGGGACGCATCCGGCCCTCCCCTCCGCGAGCCTTTCGCGCGGCGCCCTGACGGGGGCGACGACGTCTTGCGTCCGGACCCCGCCTACTTCCAGGCGCTCGAGCGCATGGTGGCCCGTGCGGCGGAGGCAGGCCTGATGGCCGCGGTCGTCATCCTGTGGTTCGACTGGACCCCCGCCGACAACGAAGACTGGGCGGGGCAGGTGCCCCGGCGGGGCCCCTTCGACGACCGGTCGGCCCGGTTGCTCGCCCGGCACCTCGTCGCCCGGCTCGCCGCCTACGGCGCCTGCTGGATCGTGTCGGGCGACAGCGCCTTCCGCGCGGCCGCGTCGGTTGCGCTCTACGATGCCGTGGCCGCGACCGCGCGCGCCGCCGCCCCGCGCCGCCCCGTCGTCACTGCCCACCTCAATGGCTCGACCTCGACCTCGGCCGAACTCAACGCCCGGTCCTGGCTCGACCTGCACCTCTTCCAGTCCTGCCACTTCCTGGACAGCCCCGCGCGGGCCCGCCGCCATGCCGAGGTCGCCCGGGCCTTCTCACCCGTCCGCCCGGTGCTCAACAGCGAGCCCTGCTACGACGCGCTCCGCGTGATGGGTCCGGACAACGAGGCGGGCGTCCGCTTCGGCCGCGATGCCGTGCGCCGCACGTCCTGGGTCAGCATCCTCGGGGGCGCCACCGCCGGGATCACCTACGGCGCGCATGGCCTGTGGCCTTGGCACCGGGGCAGCCAGGCCTACGGCGCGATGCACTACGGCGAGCCACTGCCCTGGGAGGAGGCGCTGGCGCTGCCCAGCGGATACGACCTGGCGCGACTCAAGGAGTTGCTCGCGCCCCTGCGCTGGTGGGAGCTGGAGCCCCGGGCTGCGCCGCCGGCGGAGCCCTCCGACGCAGCGCTGGCCTGCGCGGCCACGGCCAAGGGCCAAGAGATGCTCCTCTACGTGACCCGTGCGGCCAGCCTCGCCCTGCCTGAGGCGAGGGAAGGAGCCCCAAAGGCAGCGCGTTGGCTGGACCCGCGCCATGCCGGGCATGGGGTTGAGCTGGCGACGACGCGAAACGGTCGACTTGAGGCGGCGTCTTGGGATGGCGAAGCGATCCTCTGGCTCAGCTACGCCTGATGCTGTGCGACCCCGACACCAGGCTCTGAGTGAGCTGCTCCCCGGAAATCGGGCAGGTAGCGTCCGTCAACGTGGTGGAGTTTCGGTGTAGTCGTTGGTGGCCGTGGGTCATGCGGCATGGGGTGTGGGCAGGGGTGTGGTCAGCTCCTCGAGCTGCGGCGTGGCGAGTTCGGCCATGCCCTCGATCTGCATGTAGCGATGCTGGAGCTGCCACTCGTCGTTCTGCTCCAGGAGCACGGCGCCGATCAGGCGGGTGATGCTGTCCTCGTTGGGGAGTTAGGGCCATCGCCCGCCTGGCCTGCCCCCATCGGGTGGTCCGGTTGCAGTCTTAGTGCATGACGGGTC
>ERZ1066119.1143-NODE-1143-length-15312-cov-8.189749_pt1 | contig 15312 bp, 11 predicted proteins | sample MGYA00382766_ERZ1066119 | MGnify/ENA primary metagenome ERZ1066119 (study PRJEB33369, sample SAMEA5778349) | biofilm metagenome | biome: Industrial cooling water; feature: Water cooling tower basin; material: Biofilm | place: United Arab Emirates | collected...
CGTCGAGCCGGGCCTGCTCCAGCCGCGGCGGCTCGAGCGGCAGCCGCTCGAGGGCGCGCACGAGCGTCGCGGCCACGAGGTAGTTGCGCACCTTCTTGCTGTCGGCGGGGACCACGTACCAGGGGGCCCACGGGGTGCTCGTGTGCCGGAACGCGTCGCGGTAGGCAGCGGTGTACGCCCCCCAGCGCAGCCGGTCCTCGAGATCCTTCTCGTCGAACTTCCAGTGCTTCTCCGGCTGGGCCAGCCGCTTGCGCAGCCGCTCCGCCTGCTCGTCGCGCGAGATGTGGAGGAAGAACTTGAGCACGAGCGTCCCCTCGTCGACCAGCATCCGCTCGAACTCGGCGATGTGGTGGTAGCGGCGCGACCACACCGCCTCGGGGGCGAGGCCGCGCACGCGCACGGCGAGCACGTCCTCGTAGTGCGAGCGGTTGAAGATCCCGATGACGCCGCGCGGCGGCACCGCCGCGTGCACGCGCCACAGGTAGTCGTGTTGCCGCTCGAGCGTCGACGGGGCGGCGAAGGCGGCGACGCGCACCCCCTGCGGGTTGGTGGCGGTGAAGACGTCGCGGATGGTGCCGTCCTTCCCCGAGGTGTCGCGCCCCTGGAGGACGACGAGCACCGCGCGCGTGCCGTCGGCGGCGAGCAGCGCCTGCCGCTCGCGCAGCCGCTCGTGCAGCGCCGCGGTGGCCTCGCGCAGCGCCTCGCCGTGGGGCACCCCGCTCGGGGGCGCCGCCTCGTCGTCGTCGAGGGCGCTCGGGTGGTCGGGGTCGATGGCGTCGAGGTGCATGGCGCGGCGTCGGCGGGGCGGGAGCGAGCGGTGGGGGCGCGTCCGCCGCCGACACGCACGTCACGGGCCGGTCACATCCAGAACGTCCACCGTCCCGTCGCGATCGTCACGAGCGAGAGCGCCAGGTTGGTCACCGCGTGCACGAGGATCAGGTCCCCGAGCGAGCGGGTGCGCTGCATCCACCAGTTGTAGACGATGCCGCAGAGCAGCCCCACCTCCCAGAACGGCCCGTGCTCCATGGCGAAGAGCGCCGCCGTCCCCCAGAAGGCGAACGGCGTGTAGCGCCCGAGCGGGACGCGCTCGAAGCGCGTGTCCTGCAGCCAGCGCGGCAGCCACCCGCGCCAGAACAGCTCCTCGAGCACCGGGACCAGCAGCGCCGCGCGCGCCGTGCGCAGGGCGAGCATCAGCGGCGTCAGCTCGGCGGGGGGGATCGACGTGCGCAGCCGCCCGGTGACGTCGTTCTGGAAGAGCGCCGAGTCGCGCCACCCGGGCACCAGCAGGTCGGGCGCCACCCAGAGGGCGCAGACGGCGAGGCCGAGCAGGACGCTCCCCTTCCAGTGCGGGGCGCGGCGCGCGTGCGTCGCCAGCACCCGGCGCGAGAAGCCGAGGATCGCGGCGAGGAGGACGAGGTCGCGGACGACCTCCTTCGCCGGGTTGGCGAGCGGGACGTACGCGTCGAGCGCCAGCCAGGCGATGAAGACGGCGAACGGCCCCACCCACGCGAGCGTCCCCAGCGTCGGGCCATCGGCGATCGGGGGCGGGGCGGCGTCGGGCGCGGGGCGCGGCGGGGCGGCCGGGGTGGAGACGGACACGTGCGGCGGCGGGAGGGAAGCGGGCGGGCGGGCGGCGACGGGGCTCGCGCGCGACGCGCGGCACCCCACATTCCCTCGAAGCTAAGCCGCCCCGGCGATCCGCGCCCGGCGGGCGCGCTCCTCCTCCCCGGCCCTCCCGCCATGCCCGCGCCGAGCGCCTTGCGCACCGCCCTCGTCACCGGCGCCGCCTCGGGGATCGGGCGCGCCACGGCGCTCCGCCTGGCGCGCGACGGCGCCCGGGTGGTCGCGGCCGACGTCGACGACGCGGGGGTCGCCGAGACGGTGCGCCGGATCGAGGGGGGCGGCGGCGCGGCGCTCGGCCGGCGGGTGGACGTGACCGTCGACGCCGACCTCGCCGGCGCGGTGGCGGCCGCCGAGGCGGCGTTCGGGGGGCTGGACGTCGCGGTGAACGCCGCCGGGATCGGCGGGGTGCAGGCGCCCACCGCCGACTACCCCGAGGGGGTGTGGGCGCGCGTGGTGGAGGTCAACCTCGGCGGCGTCTGGCGGGCGATGCGCCACGAGATCCCGGCGATGCTCCGCCGCGGCGGCGGGGCGATCGTCAACGTGTCGTCGGCCTCGGGGCTGGTGGGCTTCCCGCTGCACGCGGCCTACGCGGCCAGCAAGCACGCGGTGGTCGGGCTGACGCGCACGGCGGCGCTCGAGTACGCGCGGCAGGGGGTGCGGATCAACTGCATCTGCCCGGGCTTCGTCGACACGCCGATGGTCGCGCCGATCACGCAGGGGGACGCGGGCGCGGCGCGCGAGCTCGGGCGGCGCATGCCCGTCGGGCGGCTCGGCACCGTCGAGGAGGTCGCCGCGGCGATCGCGTGGATGGCGTCGGACGAGGCGGCGTTCCTGATCGGGCACGCGCTCGCCTTCGACGGCGGGATCGCGGCGGGGTGAGGACGCGCGACGGCGTGGCGCCTGACGACGCGGCGCCTCACGGGGGGCGCCTCACGGCGCCGCGTCGTGGAACTGGACCTTGGTCTCCTTCTCGACGGCCGAACGCAGCGCCCAGCGGTCGGCGAAGAGGATCATCGGCTGCCCCTTGATGTCGTAGAGCAGGATGCGCCCGTGGGCGCTGCCGACGCGCTCGATCTCCTTGCGCTCGCCGGTGACCCAGCGCGGGTGGCCGTAGCCCAGCGACTCGAGCTTGGCCGGGGCGCCGTACTCGGTCTCCAGGCGGAAGAGCATGACGTCGAACTGCAGCTGCCCGATGGCGCCGACGATCGGCGACGGGCCGCTGCCGAGCTTCGCGTCGGCCTCGGCGAAGAACACCTGGGCGGCGCCCTCCTCGCTGAGCTGCTTGAGCCCCGTGTCGAGCTGCTTGCGCCGCATCGGGTCGGCGGAGAGGACGCGCACGAAGTGCTCGGGCGGGAAGCGCGGGATGTCGCGGAACGTCGGCGGGTTCCTGGGGGCCGCCTCGAGCAGCGTGTCGCCGATGCGCAGCGTCCCCTTGTCGACGATCCCGACGACGTCGCCCGGGAACGCCTCGTCGATCGCCTGGCGCTCGCGCGCCATGACGCTCTGCGGAGCGCTGAGGCGGAGCGCCTTCCCGGTGCGCGCGAGCGTCACCTCCATCCCCGCCGCGTAGCGCCCGCTGACCACGCGCACGAACGCCATGCGGTCGCGGTGCTTCGGATCCATGTTCGCCTGGATCTTGAACACGAAGCCGGCGAAGCCGGGCTCCTCGGGGGTGCGCGGCCCGTCGGTCATCTCGCGCGGCGCGGGCCCGGGGGCGAGCTCGACGAACTCGCGGAGGAAGGGCTCGACGCCGAAGTTGGTCAGCGCCGAGCCGAAGAAGGTGGGCGAGAGCGTGCCGGCCATGAACGCGTCCCGGTCGAAGGCGCCGAGCCCGACGTCGAGGAGCTCGAGGTCCTCGCGCAGCCGGTCGAGCGCGTAGGGGGAGCAGTGCTCGAGGATCTCGGGGGCGTCGAGCCCTCCCTCGATCGTGTCGACCTGCTCGGAGCCGTGCTTCTCGCCGCGCTCGAACAGGTAGACGTGCTCGGTGAGCCGGTCGTAGACGCCGACGAAGCGGTCGCCGTCGAAGATCGGCCAGGTCACCGGGGCGAGGGTGATCCCGAGGTCCTTCTCCACGTCGTCGAGCAGCTTGAGCGGGTCCTCGCCCACCCGGTCGCACTTGTTGACGAAGGTGAAGATCGGGGTGCGCCGCCGGTGGCAGACCTCGAAGAGCTGCCGCGTGCGCTCCTCGACGCCGCGGCGGTTGTCGAGGAGCATCACGGCGCTGTCGGCGGCGACGAGCGTGCGGTAGGTGTCCTCGGAGAAGTCGGCGTGCCCCGGGGTGTCGAGCAGGTTGACCTTGCGCCCCGCGTAGTCGAACTGGAGCACCGAGCTCGTCACCGAGATCCCGCGCTCCTGCTCGAGCTTCATCCAGTCGGAGGTGGCGTGGCGCGCGGCACGGCGCGCCTTGACCGAGCCGGCCAGGTGGATGGCGCCGCCGTAGAGGAGCAGCTTCTCGGTGAGCGTCGTCTTGCCGGCGTCGGGGTGCGAGATGATCGCGAAGGTGCGGCGGCGGGCGGCCTCCTCGGCGACGCGCTCGGCGAGCTCGACGGTTGCAGCGGATGGGGCGAGCAGATCGGCGGGAGCGGTCATCGGCGGGGCACGGGAGCGGACGCGCGGCGGACGGACCCGGCGCCTCGCTGACACCGTGGCGCGGGCCCGTCCGCTGCAACCACCAGAACGACTAAGTATAACCCGGTCGGGCACTTGTGTTCACCCCGCGGACGCCGCTCGCTCCCCCTCCCATCCGCGCCATCTGCCCGCCGACCGCCGCCGCGAACTGGCAGGATCCCGGGTGGCGGGCGATGCCCGGTCGGCGGATCCACGCGCGACGGCCGACCGCGCTGCCTCGAGCGCCGACTGGGATGTCTCTGCAGGCTCGATGGCAGAGCGCCGGCGATACCGGATCGCGCCGTCTCGTGAGACCGTCCCGGCCGGTGATGCGATACCATTCCGCGGATCTCGGCGCTACCATTTCGCCGAGACTGAACGTCCTCCTCACTCGTCAGCCGCCATGGCCGCACCACCGGCACGACGGCAGTACATCCCGCGGATCATCGACGCCGAGCTCACCGAGCTGCTGGCGGGACTCGGCGCCGTGATGATCCAGGGCGCCAAGGCCATCGGGAAGACGGCCACGGCCCAGCGCCATGCGGCCAGGACGGTGCGGCTCGACCGGGGGGCGGTCGCGGACGTCGTGCGGGCGGACCCGGCCGGCGCGATCCGCGAGCCGTTTCCGGTGTTCTTCGACGAGTGGCAGCGCGTCCCGGCGATCCTCGACGAGGTCCGGACCCGCATCGACGATGACCCGAGACCCGGTCTCGCGATCCTCGCCGGGTCGGCCGAGCCCCCGAAGGCGGCGCGGCCGACCCACACCGGCGCGGGTCGGATCGTCACCCGGCGCATGCGGCCGCTGACGCTCAGCGAGCGGCTGCTGCCCGCCGACGGGCGCCACGCCGACGGGCGAGACACCGTGAGCGTCGCCGCGCTGCTGCGCGGGACGCGGCCGGCCGTGCGGGGCGCCTCCCCCTGGGGCCTCGCCGACTACGCGCGGGAGATCGTCGCGTCGGGGTTCCCGGCGATCCGGCCGCTGCCGCCGCGCCTGCGCGCCGCGCAGCTCGAGGGCTACGTGGAGCACCTCGTCACACGCGAGGTGGAGGAGGCGAACGGGGCCGCCGCGAACCCCGCGACGGTGCGGCGCTGGCTCACGGCGTACGCGGCCGCAACCGCGACGACCACCTCGCTCGAGAAGCTGCGCGACGTCGCCACGGCGGGCGACGGCACGACGCCCGCCAAGACGACGGTGCTCCGATACCGCGACGCCCTCGAGCGGCTGTTCATCTACGACCCGGTCCCGGCCTGGAAGCCGGGCGGCACCGCCCTCAGCCGGCTCGGCGAGGCGCCGAAGATCCACCTCGTCGATCCCGGCCTGAGCGCGCACCTGCTCGGGGTCGACGAGGGCGCGCTCATGGACGGCGCGATGCCGCCGCTCGTCGAGGCGGTACCGGCCGTTCGCGATGGCGGGTTGTTCGGGGCCCTCTTCGAGTCGCTCGTCGCGCAGTCGCTCCGCACGTACGCGCAGGCGGCCGACGCCGCGCACCACTACGTGCGGACCCACGGCGGCGAGCGCGAGGTGGACGGGCTGCTGGTGCGGTGGGACCATCGATGCGTGGCCTACGAGGTCAAGCTCGCCGGAGCGGTCGGCAGCGACGACGTGCGGCACCTGCGGTGGCTACGTGACCACCTCGGCGACGTCGTGCTCGACGCGGTCGTGATCCACACGGGCCCGGAAGCCTACCGGCGGCGGGAGGACGGCATCGCCGTGGTGCCGGCGGCGATGCTCGTGCCCTGAGTAGTCACACCACCGTTGCGTGATGGCCGAGGGACAGGGCACGTGCACATCGGCCGGCTCCGGCGCGGCCGCCGGGCCGGCGAGCCAGCGCGCGCCTTCGAGCAGGCTCCGCAGCACCTCGCCGTAGGGGGCGGGCATGTAGAGGGCGAGCGCGATGACGGGGTAGACCATCACGTGCGCCCGGAGCTCGCACTCACGCTGGCTCGCGCGCCCCGTCTCGTGCAGAACGGCGCGCACCGTCTCGAGCGGGAACGCGCGCGCCCCAGCACACCCCCCGTCACGCAGTCCGCCAGGCGCGGGCGGGCCGCCCGCATCACCGTTGGGCTCGCCATGGCACCCTCCCGGGTTCTGACTGGCCTACGATAGGACGCCAAAGGCTATCTGAACAGTGTTGCCGCTAACAGTCCCTTGTTGGCCGTTGCGATACAGGGCGCTGGGATCGCGGCGTCGTGTCTGGCCTCCCCACCTCCTCCGGCTGCCATGCCTCCGCGTCGTCCCAAGCCAGCGCTCAAGTCCGACCGGATGCGCGCCGTCGGGTACGTGCGAGTCTCGACCGAGGAACAGGCCGACGAGGGGGTCTCGCTCGACGCTCAGGAAGCGCGGCTCCGCGCCTATTGTGCGTTGCGGGGGCTCGAGCTCGTGGCCGTGCACCGGGACGAGGGTGTGAGCGGCGGGAAAGCGTTCGCCTCTCACCCCGCGGGCTCCGCGACGATCGCCGCCATCGCCGCCGGCGACGTCGCCCAGGTGGTCGTGACCAAGATCGACCGCGCCTTTCGCAACGCCGTCGACTGCCTTGCGACCGTTGATGCGTGGCGAGGTGCCGGAGTTGCCCTGCACTTCGTAGACATGGGCGGCCAGGCGGTCGACACGAGCACCGCGATGGGCGGCTTCTTCCTGCTCATGATGGCCGGCATGGCCGAGTGGGAGCTGGCGACGATCCGGGAGCGCACCCGTACCGCCCTGCAGCACAAGAAGGTACGGGGCGAGCGTCTCGGCGCCGATCCCCTCGGGCTCCACACACCCGCCGCCGGGACGCCCTGGGAGCCCATCGCCGAGGAGTTGACTGCGGTTAGGTTCATCGTGGAACGCCGAGCCGGTCGGGGGCGGAACCGTCCCACCGCGTTCCGTGAGATCGCGGCGGCACTCACTGCCGCCGGCCACCGCACCAAGCGCGGCGGCCGGTGGCACGCGTCGACGGTGCGCGCCGTGTGGGAGCGGCGCGCGCTCTACACGACGCTCATGGCCTCGGCACAACGGGGCACAGTCGCCTAACTGCTGGAGTGCCGGCCGGGCCTCCTCACCCATGTCCCTCAGCTCCGGGCTTTCTGGTCTCGGAGTTCGGCGCCGCGTACAGGCCACTCCCTATGCCGACCGTCTCTCTACCTCCGGTGACCACCGACCAGGCGAGCGCGATCCTACTGCGACACATCCGCGAGGCGGGGGCGCCCTCAGCACTCGGGCGGCGCGCTCCCGGCTGGGAGATCGACCTCGGCGACGTGATCAACGCGCAGATCGAAGCGCACTCGCGTCGGGAGATGTCCGTGCCCGGGGTCCACTACGTCTACGACCCCGTGCCGAACTCGGCCCCGTTTCACGAGGCGGCGTGGGCCTTTGTCGGGCGCGGGATCCTCCGCCCGAGCACCACGTTCGACGGGCGCACGGCCCCCACGATGACCGGGGTCCACTTCGGGCTCACCGCTTACGGGCGGCAGTGGCTCGAGCAGGCCTCCGGGATCGAGGTCCTCCCGACGGAGTACGGCCGGTTCGGGCAGCTACTCGCCGGCCACGCGGACCGGTTCGGGGCGGGGTACCACGTGCGCAGCCAGGAGGCGGTTCGCTGCTACCAGGCGCACACCTACCTAGCGTGCTGCGGCATGTGCGGGGCCGCCGCCGAGGCGATCACGCTGGCGCTCGCGATTGCCAAGACGGGTGATGAAAAGCGGGTCCGGAGGGACTATGAGGGGAGCGGAGGCCGTGGACGGGTGGAGCGGCTGCTCATGGCACAGCAAAACGCGTTCGTCCAGCACGAGCTGCCGAACTACCTGGACCTGCTGAAGTACTGGAGGGACTCCGCCTCCCACGGGCTGGAGTCGCCGATCCAGGAGGCGGAGGCGTTCACGTCGTTGCTCCTCTTGCTTCGGTTCGCGCAGTTCGCGGCCGACCGGTGGGCCGACCTGACCACATCGCGTGGGTCGGGAGGCACACCAGCAGGTAGGTGACCGGGTGGACGCCCAGGGCGCCGGGGCCCCAGCAGCGGCCCCGCACGGCGTCATGGCCCCCGTCGGGCCGCCGGCGGTACTTTGCTCACACGGACCACGTTGGTCCGTGTCGACGCTGACGGTCCACACACTGGAGACGGCCCGTGTCCTTCCGGTTTCGGCACCTCGACAGCCTCGGATCTCGTGTCGAGGTCCCCATCCAGAAGGACGAGCGCGGGCACCTCGGCCGGGAGTGCCCGGCCGAGGACTGCGAGGGCTACTTCACGGTCCGTCCCGGGACGGGCCTCACGGGCAACAACCTGCCGTGCCACTGCCCGTACTGCGGGCACAAGGGGTCGCACGACCACTTCTGGACGAAGGACCAGATCGCCCACGCGAGGTCGGTTGCGACGAGGCAGATCACCGACGCGTTCCGGCGTGACCTGAAGCAGCTCGAATTCAACCGTCCGGCACGGGGCCCGTTCGGGATCGGGGTACGGATGGAGCTCAAGGCCGGTCGCCCCGTGCCGATCCGCCACTACCGCGAGAAGGGCCTCGAGACAGACGTGGTGTGCCACGCCTGCACGCTGGAGTACGCGATCTACGGCGTGTTCGCTTTCTGTCCGGACTGCGGCACCCACAACTCGCGGCAGATCCTCGAGAAGAACCTCGACCTCGTCGCGAAGCAGGTCACCCTCTCGGGGCAGGTCGAGGACCGCGACCTGTGCCGGCACCTGCTCGAGGACGCTCTCGAGAACTGCGTCTCCGCCTTCGACGGCTTCGGCCGCGAGACCTGCCGGATCCGGGCCGCGCTGAGCGCCGATGCGAACCGCGCCGCTAACCTCTCGTTCCAGAACCTGCCGAAGGCCGCCGCGCAGCTACAGGCACTCTTTCGGATCGACTTGGTCGGCGCCGTCGCCGTGTCCGTGTGGGAGGTCGCCCATCGCGCGTTCCTGAAGCGCCACGTCATCGCGCACCGCGCCGGGGTGGTCGACGAGGCCTACCTGGCCCAGACCCCCGACCCCACGGCCGTGGTCGGCCGGCGGGTGCCGCTCACGCCCACCGAGGTACGCGAGGTGGCTGACGTCGTCCGCGCGCTCGGGCAGGCGCTCGTGGCCCTTCTTCCCCCCCCTTTGGCGCGCTGACCGGCGGGGCTCCGGCACGTGGAGACACAGCCGCGAATCGCACCGACCCCAGACGGATGGCGTCGGGGGCCGGGCGGTTACGCCGTGGGTGCTGGGATCGCGGGCAGCGAGGTACAGCGTCGTGCAGCGTCCTACTGCTTGTCGCGCGGTGGGAGCGGGTTGTTGCCGTACGAGTTCTTCTCGCGGACCTGGCCGTTAGGCCGCTGGATGACGTGCTCGGCGCCGAGGTCTCGGGCGATGTCCCGCCCGCAGTCCGCCGCGGTGCCCTGCGTCCGGTGGTTGCTCACCACCTTGCCGCCGACTTGGTTCACCCACCCCTTCCGACTGGGGCTCGGGCTCGTGAACACGCTCTTCTCGCCGCTGTTCTTCGCCATGTGCGCCTCCTCTCTCTCGTCTGAGTCCAGTCCGTGCCTGCCGTGGCCTGCGCAGGCGTGCGCGGGGTGCCGGGGGACGTGCGACGACTCGGACACCGCACACAGGTGGACGACCCACCCACGGTTTCGTCACACGGGGCAGTCGTCGGGGACGACGGCCTGTCCGGCACGACTCGCGTGTACACGAGACGACCGTCTCGCGTACGCGGATGGACCGGTCCCTCGGCGGCCAGCCGGGGTCCCAGGCAGGATTCGACGCTCAGCCCCTGGGTCCCCGGCCCGCGGTGGCCAGCGCCCGCCCGGCGCGCTGACGCTCTCCCGTCGCCCGGTGAGGGATCCTGCGGCGCCGAGAGAGGGGACCCCGCCGCCCCGCGTCAGGACGGTCGGGCGAGCCGCACGAGCCGTCGGATGCTCCAGATCCCCAGCGCCGGCCCGACCGCGAGCACCGGGAACGCCAGCGCCCACCCGAGCGCGTCGGCGAGGCGCGGCACCAGCTGGATGCTCAGCGTCGTGAGCAGGAAGCCAATCGAGGTCTGCAGGGTGAGCGCGGTGCCCACTGCGTCGGATGGGACGCTCTCGGTGACGAGCACGGAGAACTGCGCGCTGTCGGCGATGACGAAGAACCCCCACGCCAGCGCGACCGGGACGAGGAGCCAAAGGCTCGCCCCGAACGTAAAGCCGATGCCTAACGAGCACGCGCCGCTCGCTGCCATCGCGAGGGTGACGAGCCACTCGCGTCCGCGCCGGTCGGCGGCGAGGCCGCCCCAGACGCAGCCGAGCCCCCCGACGGCGAGGGCGGCGAAGGCGACGGCGGAGGCGACGGACTCGCCGCGCGCGCCGGCCCGCGGATCGCGCGCGGCGACGCTCGCGGCGATGAACGCAGGGAGCCAGGTCCAAGCCGCGTAGAGTTCCCACATGTGGCCGAGATAGCCGCCGGTGGAGAGCTGCCAGCGCGGCTCGCGCACGATGCGGCCGACCAAGCCCCACTCGAACGGGCGCGGCGGGAAGGGGTAGGGCCCGTCGACGTAGCCGCGCCACACCAACGCCGCAGCCAGGAGCGCCCCCGCCGAGGCGACGAGCGTGACCGGGACGATCCCCGCGCCCGGGATCGCGTGGACGAGGTATGGCGTCGCCTTCCCCACCGTCAGCGCGCCGACGATCGTCCCCACTGCGAGCCCGCGCCGGGCGCGGAACCAGGTCACGATCATCTTCATCGCCGGCGGGTAGACGCCCGCCAGGCAGACGCCGGTGAGGAAGCGCCAGACGAGCGCGCCCGCGAGCCCGTCGACGGTGAGCACGAGCGCGTTCGTCGTCGCGCCGGCGATCGCCGACAGGGCGAAGAGCCGCCGCGCGGGGACGACGTCGGCGAGGTTGAGGAGCGCCGAGACAGCCGTGCCGGTGACGAAGCCGACGTTGACGACCGTGGTGAGCCAGCCGGCCTCGCTCGCCGAGAGCCCCCAGAGCGCGCGGTACTGCGGCGCCACCGCGCTGCCGGCGAACCAGAGCGCCATCCCCAGCAGCTCGGCCACCGCCAGCAGGAGCAGCGTGCGCCAGCGCGCCGGGTGCGTGTCGGCGGGGACGGACGCGGTGGGCGCGGTGTCGGACGTGGGCGCGGCCGCAGCTGGAGACGGGGCGGGGCGGGACGACATCGGGCCGAAAGGTGGCCGCTACTCGCGGCGGGGCAAGACGACGGGCCGTGCTGATAGCGATGCGCTGCCACCACTGCGCAGGGGCACGACGGCCCGAGCGGCGGAGGCGCCGCCCGGCCGGCGCCGGGGACAGCTGGTGGGCAGCTGGTGGCACCCGACCGTGCGTTGCAGCCGCGGCTGCAACGCGCTGCAACGCAGTGTTCCGGACGCCTTGGAGGACGGGATGCGGTGATCGGATCATGACAACGCTAGATGTCGGCGTGACAACGCGTTGAAGCGATCACCCGCCGCTGCGGCGACCCCGAGATCCACGCAGCGCTCTCGTGGGAGCTGTACGCGCCGTGGACGTGGCTCCCCGTCTTTCTCACCGCGAGCGTCGCCGCGCGCGACCCGCGGGCCGGCGCGCGCGGCGACGCTCGCCTCGGCTGCTGCCTTCGCCGCCCTCGCCGCCGGTGGGCTCGGGTGCGTGTGGGGCGGGCTCGTGGCCGACCGGCGCGGGCGCGCGTGGCTCGTGACGCTGGCGATGGGGGCGAGCGGCGCCTGCGCCCTGGGCATCGGGCTCGCCTTCGGCGGCCCGCTCTGGCTCGTCGTCCCGATCGCCCTGGTGTGGGGCGTCGCCGTCGTCGCCGACAGCGCCCAGTTCTCGGTGCTCGTCACCGAGAGCGTGCCGCCGCACGCGGTGGGGATGGCGCTGACGGTGCAGACGTCGCTCGGCTTCCTGCTGACGACGCTCACCATCCAGCTGGTGCCGCCGGTGGTCGCGGCACTGGGGTGGCGCTGGGCGTTCCCGGTGCTGGCCGTCGGGCCGGCGCTCGGGATCGCGAGCGTGCGGCGGCTGGCGCCCTCGCGGCGCGCTCAGGCCGCGGCGCGCCGCCCCACCTTGCGGGCGTAGAGCAGCGCGTCGGCGCGCGCCAGCACCGCGTCCAGCTCGTCCTCGGGCTCGACGTCGGCGACGCCCACCGTCCAGCCGATGCGCCAGGGACGCCCCTGGGCGGCGGCGTGCGCGTTGTGCGCCGCGAGCGCCGCGTCGAGCCGCCCGGCGAGCAGGTGCCCCTCGCCGGCGTGCTGCAGCCCCGTGGCGTAGACGCCGAACTCGTCGCCGCCCAGGCGCGCCACCAGATCGCCGCCGCTCTCGCGGACCGTGTCGCGCAGCACGCGCGAGACGGCGCGCAGCGCCTCGTCCCCCGCGGCGTGCCCGTAGCTGTCGTTGATCGGCTTGAAGGCGTCGAGGTCGACGTAGAGCAGCGCGTCGCGCCGGGCGTTGCGCCGCCCGGCGCGCAGACTCTGCTCGGCGAGCAGGCGGAAGCCGCGGCGATTGAGCAGCCCGGTGAGCTCGTCGCGCATCGAGAGCTCGCGCAGCGCCGCCTCCGCCGCCTGGCGCTCGGTGACGTCGCGCAGGATCACGGTGTAGAAGCGCTCGCCCGCGGCCGTCACCTGCGAGATCGACGCCTCGATCGGGAACTCGGTGCCGTCGGCGCGCCGCGCGCTGAGCCCCGCGCGCGCGGCGGTGCCCGTCGGTGCCGGAGCGCTCGCGCCATGGCGCGCGACATGACTCGCCACGTGGCTCGCCTCGTCGCGCGCGGCAGCGCTCGCGGGGGCGCGCACCGCGGCGTGCACCGCGGCGTGCACCGCGGCGTGCGCCCCCGTGTGGCGCATGGCGCGCTCGGAGACGCCGGTCTCGCCGAAGTGCGCCACGTGCCGCCGGTGCCCGCCGCGCGAGCGCTCGGGGAGCAGGAGCTCGAGCGGCTGGCCGAGCACGTCGGCGGAGGCGTGGCCGAACATCCGCTCGGCGGCGCGGTTGAACAGGACGATGCGCTGCTCGGCGTCGGTGGTGATGATCGCGTCCATCGCCGAGCCGATGACCCCGGCCAGCCGCGCCTCGCTCGCCGCCAGGCGCTCCTCGCTGGCGCGCAGGGCGAGGTCGAGCCGCTTGCGCTCGGTCACGTCGGTCTGCGTGCCGACGACGCGCCGCGGCGCGCCGGCCGCGTCGCGGGCGACCACCTTGGCGCGGCTCAGCACCCAGCTCCACCCGCCGTCGGCGCGCCGCATCCGGAACTCCGCCTCGAACTGCGGCGTCGCCCCGGTCAGGTGGGCGCCGACCGCCGCCTGCACCGCGGCCACGTCGTCGGGGTGGGTCAGGCGGAGCCAGGTGTCGGCGTGCGGCTCCACCGCGTCGGGCGAGTAGCCGAGCATCTCGCACCAGCGCGCGTTGAAGTAGACGTCCGACGTGACGACGTCCCAGTCCCACAGGCCGTCGGCGGTCCCCTCGAGGGCGTGGGAGAGCCGCTCCTCGTTGACGCGCAGCGCCTCCTCGGCGGCGCGCAGCGAGGTGATGTCGCGCGCCACCCAGAGCGCCCGCCCGTCCTCCATGCGCGAGACGACGCCGTGGAACCAGCGGCGCCCGCCAGGGACGTCGAGCGCGTACTCCAGCCGCGTCGACCCGGCGGCGAGCGCCCGGCCGATGGCGGCCAGGCACAGCTCGGCCATGTCGGGCGCGAGCACGTCGTGCAGCCGCCGCCCCACCATCTCGTCGGGGGCGCGCACGAGCAGGTCGGGGTTGGTGTCGACCACCTCGCAGAAGCGCCCCTCGGCGTCGAGCACGAGCACCACGTCGCGCATCGCCCCGAGCAGGGCGCGCTGCCGCGCCTCGGCGGCGCGCAGCGCCTCGGTCGCCTGCTTCTCCGCGCTCACGTCGCGCGAGGTGACGGCGATCGCGTCGGGCGAGGCGTCGCCGAGCGCCACCACCTGCAGTCGCACCCAGGCGGCGGCGACGCGCGGGTCGTGCGTGCGCAGCTCGCCCTCGTGGCGCTCGCCGGTGGCGAGGACCGTGCGGTAGATCTCGTAGAGCCCCGACTCGCGGGCACGGGGGAAGAGCTCGAGCAGCCGGGCGCCGAGCACGTCGTCGCGCGCCGTGCCCAGCTGCGCCGCCCCGGCGGCGTTGACGTCCAGCCACTCGAAGTCGACGATCGCCCCCGCCCCGCCGACGCCCGCCGGCTCGCGCACGGCGCGCAGCACGTAGAAGGCGTCGATCGTCCCGTCGAGCGCGGCCCGGAAGCGGCGCTCGGCGTCGCCCAGCGCCGCCTCGATGCGCCGGCGCTCGGTGACGTCCTCGCAGAGCGTGAGGAGCGCCGGCCGGCCGCCGTACTCGATGGGGCGCGCGGTGACCGCCACGTCGATCGCCCGCCCGTCGCGGTGCCGGTGGCGGCGGAGCGCCCCGCGCAGCTCGCGCTCGGCGCCGTCGCGCACCAGGCGCCGGGCGCTGGAGCGCCCCGCCTCGTCGGCCTGCAGGTCGACGACGGTGCGGTCGCACAGCTCGGCGGCCGAGTGGCCGTAGCAGCGCTCGGCGGCGGCGTTGGCGGCCATGAGCCGCCCCGTCTCGCGGTCGATCACCAGCGCGGCCAGCGGGCTCTCGTCGAACAGCGCGCGGTAGCGCGCCTCGCCCGCCAGCGCCTCGGCGCCCGCCGCGGCCGCGCGCCGGGTGCGGCGCTCGAGGGTGCGCGCCCAGTGGCTGGCCACCGCGGTCTGCGCGAGGGCGATGCCGAAGTGGAAGCCGATCCTGCCGAGCGAGACGTGGGGCGGCTCGAAGAAGTGCGTCCCCCCGGGGTGCAACCCGAGGTTGTGCCACCAGGAGAAGAGCGTGTGCTGGGCGACGATCGCCAGCACGCCGGGCCAGAGCGCCCGCCAGTCCTGGTAGACGATCAGCGCCGTGGCGGCGGTGAAGAAGAAGAAGTGCATCTCCGCCAGCCCGGCCATCTGGTGGATGTGCAGGGCGCAGAACGCCTGCAGCACCACCCCGGCCAGGGCACGCGTCACCCAGCGCCCCGGCCACCGATGCGCGACGAGGAAGAACGCCAGCGCCCCGCCGCCGCCGACCACCAGCGCGCTCCGCCACGTGTCGTGCACGGGGGCGAGCGCGACGGCGAGCGCCAGATGCGCGAGCACGAAGACGCGCATCCACGCGTCGCCCCGCAGCCG
>ERZ1066119.1149-NODE-1149-length-15183-cov-7.885775_pt1 | contig 15183 bp, 17 predicted proteins | sample MGYA00382766_ERZ1066119 | MGnify/ENA primary metagenome ERZ1066119 (study PRJEB33369, sample SAMEA5778349) | biofilm metagenome | biome: Industrial cooling water; feature: Water cooling tower basin; material: Biofilm | place: United Arab Emirates | collected...
ACAGGCGCGCGGCCGTCGGTGGCGTGGAGGGTGAAGGTAAAGCGGGGAGCGGACATGATCGCCCGCCCCTACCCGTTCGGTCCGAGCGAAGTCGAGGACCTTGGCTCGCGGCTCGGGGCGGCCGCTCGACTTGGCTTTGGACGAACGGACGTTGGGGGTGACTTTGGCTCTTGCGAGCGGATAGAGCGGGCGGGTGATCGAACCGTGGCTTTATCCCGTTCTCACCGCCGTGGCACTGGTCGCCGGCTTCGTCGACGCGATCGCCGGCGGGGGCGGGCTGATCATCATGCCGGCCCTGCTGGTGAGCGGGGTGCCGCCCCTGCAGGCGCTCGGCACCAACAAGCTGCAGTCGATGTGCGGGACCTTTGTCGCGATGCGCAACTATGGCTCGAAAGGGTTGATCGAGTGGCGCCGCAACCTGCCGACCGCGATTGTGGTGTTCGCGGGGTCGTGCAGCGGCGCGCTGCTGGTGCAGTTTGTCGCGGCCGAGACACTGGCGCTGGTCATTCCGCTGCTGCTGCTGGCGAATGCGGTCTACATCCTGGTCAGCCCGCGGATGACCGACGAGGACGCGCACCACCGCGTGACTTCCCGCGGCTATGCACCGGTCGGCGGAGCAATCGGGCTCTACGACGGCTTCTTCGGGCCGGGTACGGGAAGCTTCTTCACCTCCACCCTGGTGGCGCTCCGGGGCTATGGCCTGACCAAGGCGACGGCGCTTACCAAATATCTCAACTGGACCAGCAACGTCGCGGCGGTGCTGCTGTTCGCGTGGAGCGGACAGGTTCTGTGGCTGCTGGCGATGAGCATGGCGGTGGGGGCGATGGCGGGCGGCTGGCTCGGCAGCCATACGGCGATGAAGTTCGGGGCGAAGCTCATCCGGCCTTTGCTGGTGACGGCGAGCCTTGCCATGACCGCGCGGCTGCTGTGGGGCTGGTACGCCGGCTGAGCCAGTGAAGCGCCATGTGCGGAACGGTCAGCGCCGACAGCCACCAGAAGAGGGTGCGGACGAGCGCTGGTCCCTCGCCCAGCTCGGGCCGGAACAGCAGCCAGAGCGGAAGCGCCAGGGCGACGGCCGCCAGGCTCCAGGGCAGAGCGGCGCGCAGCATCGCGGCCCAACTCTCGCCCGGACGGCGCGACGCGGCGAGTGCCCGGGGACTATGGAGAAGGCCGAAGTAGAGCGCGAAGGCGATCAGCGGCGGGGCAAGGACGAAGAGGGCGGCAAGGAGCAGCAGTTCGGCTCGCGCCGCTGCACCGCGCTCGAGGAGCAGGGTCGCTGCGGCGCCGGCCAGCCAAAGGAGGAGCAAGGGCCCGCCGAGGAGCGCGGCCGTGGCATCGCCTCCCTCGCCGGCGAGCAGGGTGAAGAGGGCCCCGGTCTCAGTGGGGTGGGCTGCGGCGGCGAGAACTGGCGGGATTGAGCCACGGACAAGCACCGGGACAGGCCCGCGGCTTGGCGAGTCATGGCTCCCGAAATGCCAGACCGAGAGGGTGAGAAAGGCGGCAAGCGCAAGGAGCGGTGCCGCGAACCAGAGGAGAAGCGTTGCAGCCGCCAGCCCGAGGTAGCCGGCGACAAAGGGCGCGGCCCAGCTGCTGCCGAGCTTCGGCCGGAGCCATACGCGCGCTTCTCGCCCGTCGAGCGCTCCGTGCGGTGTGCCGAGCAGCAGGACAGCCAACGCGAGAAATGCAAGCTCGGCAGCGCCGGCGCTCACCGCTCTGCGCCCGCTTCGCCCTCCTCCGGCGAGCCCGGCTCCTTGACCTCCTCGAAGGCGCGGGGTGCAGGGCGAAGCTCATGCTCGGGCACCCGGCCCTCGGCCAGCGCCTTCGCCGCTTTCTCCTGCGTGTTGCCGAGCGAGTAGAGGCCGAACAAGATCTTGGCAGCGATGTCGAGACCGGCATAGATAGCGGTACTGGCCTCCTTGTCGATCGTGCCGGTGCCTTCGGGCCCCGCGACGAAGTTCAGCGGATAGCCGGCCCAGACGAGGCTGAGGAAGGCGGCGTTGCGAGTGTAGACGTCAAGCGCTTCCGGGCCAGTCCGGCGCGCCTCGTCGCGCAGCGGACCCCAGAGGAGATAGTAGATGCCGAGAAAGGCGCCGCTGCTCATGGCGTACCAGAGCCACTTGCGAGGGTCGTCGCGGGCAGGCTTGTCGGCGAGGTAGCCGGTGACGATCATGTAAAGGTCCGTCGCGAGCAGGCCGCCGACGAGCGCGGTTCGCCGGAAGGGCGAGCCAAGCGCCTGGCCTGCCAACCCCAGAAGGAGCAGCGGCGTGGTGATCGCCCAATCGGCATAGCGCGCCCAGTAGGTCGTATGATCGGGCGCAGCCTTGCGCCCACCGCCGCTGGCCATCAGCAGATAGGCGCTGCCCGCCACCAGGACGACCAGGCTGTGGATGACCCGGTCATTCTCCTCCTCGCGGGTCTCGAGCGCGGCTTCGGGCCGCTGCTCCGCCTCGTCCGCGCCGGGCTTGCGCCGACGAATGGCGAGCAGGGCAACGAAGCCGGCGGCAAAGGCGGCCGCTCCAAGGGCGAACCACTTCTTCTCCGAGGACTGGGACATGGGCGCTTCCTCCATGGCGAGAGGACGCGCACCGCTGAAACGAGGTTCCGGCGACCGTGCCAACCTAGATTAGGAGGCCAGAGGGGGAGACCGCCGCAATGCGGCATGGCGGGGGGTCACCGAGGCGACTATATGGCGGGCATGCTCAGCGAGGCGCAGAGATTAAGGCAGACGGGGATTGGGCTTGCGCTCGCCTGCGCCATCGTTGCGACCTTCGTCGGGCTGCACGTCTGGGCGGTCTTCTTCCTGGAGCTTGGAGGCGCGGCGTGGCTGGCTGCCCTGCCGCTGGTGGCGGTGCTGAGCTGGCTGAGCGTCGGGCTGTTCATCATCGCTCACGATGCCATGCACGGCAGCCTCGCGCCGGGCCGGCCGGGGGTGAACCTGTTCTTCGGGCGGTTGACCCTGCTGCTCTACGCAGGCTTCTGGATGGACCGGCTGAAGCCAAAGCATTTCGACCATCATCGCCATGTCGGGACCGAGCATGACCCCGACTTCTCCGTCGATCATCCGACCCGCTTCTGGCCCTGGTACCTGGCGTTCATGCGGCGCTATTTCGGGCTGCGCGAGTTCCTGGTGCTGACGGTGATCACCTGGACCTATGTGCTTCTGCTCGGCGCGCCGATCGGCAATCTGCTGCTGTTCTGGGCGCTGCCGTCGATCCTGTCGTCGGTGCAGCTCTTTTATTTCGGGACCTATCTGCCCCACCGGCATGAGGAAGAAGAAGAGTTCGCCGACGAGCATCGCGCCCGCAGCAATGACTTTCCGACCTGGCTGTCGCTGCTGACCTGCTTTCACTTCGGCTACCATCGCGAGCATCACCTGAGCCCGGGCACGCCCTGGTGGCAGCTGCCGGCCAAGCGCCGCGAGCTCAAGCTTCCCGCCTGACCCTCGCTTGGCCCGCATCGCCTTCCTCTGCCCGCCCTTTGCGGCGCATGTCGCAAGCTTTCGGGCGCTCGGCGAGGAATTGGCGCGCCGCGGACACGAGCCCTTCTTTCTGCTGAACGCCGGAGCCGAGGGGCGGACCGGCGCCATTCCGCTGCATCATGTTCCCGCGCGGCCGGGCGATCCGGCGGTGGCGGAGGTGCTGGCCCGGGCCGAGAAGCCGGCTGGCCTCATCGGCACGCTCCGCACCGTGGCCGACAGCGCGGCCCTGACGGACCAGCTCTGTGCCGGTGGAACGGAGGCGCTTCGGCGTCTTGGGGCCGAGCTGGTAGTCGGCGACCAGATGGAGCCCGCCGGTTACCTCCTGGCGCGGGCACTCCGCCTGCCCTTCGTTGGCCTCGCCTGTGCAGTGCCGATCGACCCGGCGCCCGGTGTCCCCCTGCCCTTCCTCGACTGGCCCTATGAGCCCGACGCGGTCGGCAAGCACCGCCGCACTGACCGGATCGCGGCGTCGCTCAGCGCCCGGCAAAGCAAGGTGATCGCCACTTGGTCCAAGCGCTTCGGACTGGAACCGCACAAGGCGCTTACCGATTGCCTTGGCGACCTGCAGGTGGCGCAGATGGTGCCGGCGCTGGACTTCCCTCGCCCCGAGCCTCTGCCCTTTGTTCCCGTGGGACCGTTGCGCCGGCCGGAGGAGCTGGCGCAGGGGCCCCTGCCCTTCGCGTTGCCGGAGGACGGCCGTCCGCTGGTCTTTGCCAGCATGGGCACGTTGCTCGGCGGCGAGATCAAGCTGTGGAGGGCGCTCGCGGCAGCCTGCCGCGAAGCGGGCGCAGCGCTGGTGTTCGTTCATGGCGGGCGTCTGTCGGAGCAGGAGGCGGCAGGTGTTGGCGCCTTTCACGCCGCGGCCTTTCTTCCGTACCGGTCGGTGCTCGCCCATGCGTCCTTGTGTATCACGCACGGCGGCAGCAACACCGTGCTGGATGCACTTGCCTGCGGGGTGCCGCTGCTCATCCGGCCGGTCGGCTTCGACCAGCCGGGCAATCTCGCCCGTGTGCGGCATCATGGGCTGGGAGAGGAGTTGGCAAGCTTGCGGCGGCCTTCGGCGATCGCGAGGCAGATCCGGCGGCTAGTGGGGGATGCAGGTATGAAGGCCCGATGCGAGAGTGTCTCGCGGGCTCTGGCGGCAGCCGGTGGTGCGGCGCGAGCTGCAGAGGTAGTCGAAAATTGCCTTTCCTGAACCTCCCCGTTGCGAAGCAATGGGGAGGGGGACCATGGCGCGCCAGCGACATGGTGGAGGGGCCGGCGGCGCCTCGATCGGCCCCTCCACCACTCCGCTTCGCGGAGCGGTCCCCCTCCCCATCCCTGCTTCGCAGGCACGGGGAGGTTGAAGGAGGAAATCATCTCCTCGGCAGGAGCAGGCTCGAATCCCCGTAGCTGTAGAAGCGGTAGCCGCTCGCAATCGCATGGGCGTAGGCGCGCTGCATGGTGTCGAGGCCCATCAGCGCGCTGACCAGCATGAACAGGGTCGACTTGGGCAGATGGAAGTTGGTCATCAGCCCGCCGACCGCCTTCCAGCGATAGCCGGGCGTGATGAAGATGTCGGTGTCGCCCTCGAACGGCCGGACACGCCCGTCCTCCCCCGCTGCGCTTTCAAGGAGGCGGAGGACGGTGGTCCCAACGGCAATGATCCGCCCGCCCCGGTCGAGCGCCGCGTTGAGGCGGTCGGCGGTGGCGGGGTCGATGCGGCCCCACTCGGCATGCATCTTGTGGTCTTCGGTATGGTCGGCCTTGACCGGCAGGAAGGTGCCGGCGCCGACATGAAGGGTCAGCGTCTCGCGCGCGATGCCGGCGGCGTCGAGCGCGGCGACCAGCCGGGGCGTAAAGTGGAGCGAGGCGGTGGGTGCCGCCACCGCTCCTTCCCTTGCCGCGAACATGGTCTGGTAATCTTCGGCATCGGCCTCGTCGATCGCGCGCTTGGAGGCGATGTAGGGTGGGAGCGGCATGGTCCCGGCGCGGGTGAGTAGCAGTTCCACCGGTTCGTCACCGGTGAAGCGGAGCAGGAGGGCGCCGTCAGCCCCCTTCTCCTCGCAGACCGCCTCGACTCCGCCGCCGAAGATCACGCTGTCGCCGACCTTCACCCGCCTGGCGTTGCGGACGAACGCCCACCAGGAGCGGAGGTCGTGGCGCTTGTGGAGCGTCGCGCCGACCTTCGCCTCGCGCACCCGGCCTTCGAGCTGGGCGGGAATGACCTTGGTGTCGTTGAAGACGAGCACGTCGTGGGGCGAAAGCAGCGACGGCAGGTCGCGAACGCCCTTGTCCTCGAGCCGGTCGCCATCGACCAGCAGCATCCGCGCACTGTCCCGCGGACGCGCTGGGCGGAGGGCAATATTCTCCTCGGGGAGCGAGAAATCGAACAGGTCCACCTTCATGGGGGGTGGTCCTTACGAGGGCGGAGCGGATTTGGAAGGGGCTCCTTGGGTCAGGCCCCCTCGGTCGGCTTTGCCGACCTGTTCCCCCGCAAGTGGGGGCACCGAGGCTTCCGTGCCCCCACGGAGTGGGAGAACAGGTTCGCTGCAAGCGAACCGAGGGGGTCTGGCCTCAACCGCCTAGTGTCGCCCGCACGATCCGCGTTGGCTCCGCTGGAGGCTCGCCCACCGCAATCTGGTCGACGAAGTTCATGCCCGAAACCACTCGGCCGAACACCGTATACTTGCCGTCGAGCGACACGCGCGGCACGAACATGATGTAGAACTGGCTGTTGGCGCTGTCGGGCTCGGCAGCGCGAGCGGCCGCGACCGTGCCGCGCAGATGGGGCAGGCTGTTGAACTCGGCCTTCACGTCCGGGAGCTCGGAGCCGCCGGTGCCGTCACCCTTGGGATCGCCGCCCTGCGCCATGAAACCGTTGATCACGCGGTGAAAGGAAAGGCCGTTGTAGAAGCCGGCGCGGGTCAGCGTCTTGATCCGCTCCACCGCCAGCGGCGCCGCGTCGGGGCGAAGCTGGACGACCACCGTGCCGCCGTTCGACAGCTCCAGCGACCAGCGGTTGGAAAGGTCTGACACGACCTCGGCCGGCGGGTTGATCGGCAGCGGAGCGGCCGTCTGCGCCGCGGCGGGCGCGGCGATGAGGACCAGCAGGGGCAAGGCGAACTTCGCAATCATCTCTTTTCCTCTTGCCCGAGCCGGGCCGCGACGTCGGCGGCGACGGCGGGCGTCACGAACTTGTCGATGGCGCCGCCGTAGCGGGCGATTTCTTTCACCAGCCTTGACGCGATCGGCTGCAGGCAGACGTCGGCCATCAGGAAGACCGTCTCGATCCGGTCGTTCAACTGCTGGTTCATGCCCGCCATCTGATATTCATACTCGAAGTCGGCGACGGCGCGCAGGCCGCGCAGGATCATCGCCGCGCCCTGCGCCTCGGCAAAGTCCATCAGCAGGCTGTCGAAGGCGACCACCTCGATGTTGGGCAGGTCCGCCGTTTCGCGCCGCACCATGGCGATCCGCTCCTCGACCGAGAACATCGGCTGCTTGGACGGATTGGTGGTGACTCCGATCACCAGCCGGTCGGTCAGCCTGCTTCCGCGCTGGATTATGTCGAGATGACCAAGGGTGATGGGATCAAAGGTACCGGGGTAGACGGCGGTGCGGGTCATGGATCAGCGATCCCGTTCGACGGCGTAGCGGGCGATGGCGCGGAGCAGGTCCGCCTCCTGCGCATGGCCGTGGAGGTGCTCGATCGCCTGCTCGACCAGCATCTGCGCCTGGGTCCGCGCGCGCTCCACGCCAAGCAAGGAGACGAAGGTAGCCTTGCCCGCCTGCTCGTCCTTGCGGAGCTTCTTGCCCGCGGCTTCTTCGTCCCCGGCGACATCGAGGAGGTCGTCCGCGATCTGGAAGGCGAGCCCGACATTCCGGGCATAGCCGCGGTAGCGGGCGCGGCCCTCGGGCGGCACCCGGCCCATGATCACCGCCGCCTCCACCGCATATTCGATGAGGGCGCCGGTCTTCAGCTGCTGCAGGCGAGTGATGGCGTCGAGATCGAAGTCGGAGCCTTCCGCCACCAGGTCCATCATCTGCCCGCCGGCCATGCCGTCGATGCCGCTCGACCGGGCGAGTTCCAGCACCAGCTCGGAGCGGACGAACGGGTCCTCATGGGTGCGCTCGTCGGCGAGCAGCTCGAAGGCGAGGGCATGGAAGCAATCGCCGGCAAGCACCGCGGTTGCTTCGTCGAAGGCCTTGTGAACAGTGGGCTTGCCGCGGCGCATGTCGTCGTCGTCCATGCACGGCAGATCGTCGTGGATCAGGCTGTAGACATGGACCGCCTCGATCGCGGCGCCGGCCCGGAGCGCGCGCTCCTCGGCGAGGTTGAACAGCCGGGCGGCGGCGACGGTGATCAGCGGGCGAAGCCGCTTGCCGCCGCCGATCCCGGCATGGCGCATGGCAGCGCACAGCCGGTCCCGCCCATCGCAGCGGTCGGCAAGGGCGTCCTCGAAGATCCGGTCGACGCCGGCGGCGATGCGTTTGGCTTCGCCGAGGAGGAGGTCGGTGGCGGCGGCTAGCATCAACGCTCCCCGGCGCACGCCGGGGCCCAGCCGTTCATCGCTTCTGCCGAAAGCCACTGGAGCCCGGCTTCCGCCGGGGAACAGCTGTGCTCGTCGAGGCCCCGCATCATTGCGCCTCGAACGGGCGGGTGCCGGCGGGCTGGCCGTCGGGGCCGAGCGCGATGGCATCGATCCGCGCCTGCGCCGACTTCAGCCGTTCTTCGCACAGGCGCTTGAGGCCGGCGCCTTCCTGGTAGAGGTCGATCGACTGGTCGAGCGGTGCTTCGCCGCGTTCGAGCAGGCGGACGATCTCCTCGAGCCGGGCAAGCGCAGCTTCAAAGGTCATGGTGTCGGGGGACGCGGAGGCCATGGGCTAGGGATTAGCTTCAGACAGCAGAGAAGCAAGCGCGGGCGCCCTTCGACTTCGCTCAGGACGAACGGAGCATGTTCCCTGGCTCGCGCCAATCAGGTCGCCGCGGGCGCGCGCAAGTCCTTCGACTTCGCTCAGGACGAACGAGAGCATGTTCCCTGGCTCGCGCCAATCAGATCGCCGCGGGCGCGGCAGGTCCTTCGCCCTTGCTCGGGATAACCGACCTACCGTTCGCCCTGAGCAGAGCGCCGCAGGCGCACCGTCGAAGGGCTGGGCTCAGGCCTTGCGGAACGGATCGGCGATGCCCGGCACGATCTCGCCCGGCGCAAGGCCATGCTCGTCGCGCTGCGCATCGAGGGCGGCGGCTTCGGCTTCGCGGGCGTGGGCCTCGCGCTCGGCGCGGAGCTGCTCGATGAGGCTGGCGCGATCGGTGTCGAGCCGGCCGTCATCGGTCCGCTCGATGCCTGCCGCCTTCTGCGCCTTGGCCACGGCTGCGTCGAGCTCCCGCTGGCTGGTGAGGCCAAGCGTCACCGGATCCTTGGGCTGGATGTTGGCGATGTTCCAGTGGCTGCGGTCGCGGATCGCGGCGATGGTGGTGCGGGTGGTGCCGATCAGCTTGCCGATGGCGCCGTCCGACACTTCCGGATGGTTCTTGATGATCCAGGCGATGCCGTCCGGCTTATCCTGCCGCTTGGAGACCGGCGTGTAGCGCGGACCCTTGGTGCGGGTCACGGCTTCGGGCGCCTTGTGCATCCGGAGGCGATAGTCGGGATCGGCCTGCCCACGCTCGATCTCCTCGTGCGTCAGTTCGCCCGAGCGGAGCGGATCGCGACCCGTCAGCTTGGTCGCGGCGGTGTCGTCGGCGATCGCCTGCACTTCGAGGATGTGGAGGCCGCAGAAATCAGCGATCTGCTCAAAGGTGAGCGCGCTGTTGTCGACCAGCCAGGCAGCGGTCGCATGCGGCATGAGCGGGGTCGGGGTCGGGGCCTGGGCCATCGCAGAAAGTCTCCGGACACAAAAAGGGCCGCCCCGACGAGGAGCGGCCAAGCAATGCGCGACTTCTACCCGTCCCCTGCCTCAAGGGCAAGGCTTGCCAGCCCGGACGAGGGCTCCGCCAACATGGTTTACGTTTCCTTCAGCCTTTCCTGTGACCTTGCCGCCGTTCGCTTCGGCGGTCGGAAAAAGCAGGTGGGGGTCACGTGGACAAACTAATCTTCGGCTCGGCAATTGCGGCGCGGCGGCAGGTGCTGCAGTCGCACTTTGACGTGCGGCGCCAGTTCGAAGAAATCGAGGAAAGCTGCATCCCTTCCTACGTCCACGGCAACCGGCTTGCCGCCTGGGTGGCCTGGCAGCGCAACAAGGCCGCCGCCCGGCTCTATGCCGAACATGCCGCGGCTGGCCCGATCCTCGACTTTGGTGCCGCGACCGGCGAGGTCGGCCACCTGATCGACAAGCGCGGCCCTTATGAGATCATCGAGCAGGACGAGGTGCTGGCGCGGGCCTGCGCCCAGTGGCAGTCAGCCGAGCGCAAGTCGCTCGAAACCGCCGAGCAGGGCAAATATGCTGCGATTTTCGCCCTGGATTCCCTCGAGCACAACGAAGACATTCCGAGCCTCGTCGCAAGGCTCGCGCCCCTGCTGAGGCGCGACGGCATGTTCATTCTGTCAGGTCCGACCGAAAGCGCCTTCTACCGGCTCGGGCGCAAGCTCGCCGGCTTCTCGGGCCACTACCACCACAGCACCATCTACGACATCGAAGCGATCTTTGCGCGCCACATGCGGCTGGTCGATGCGCGGCGCGTGCCCTTCTTTCCCACCCTGTTCCGCGTGACCGCCTGGCGCCTCAGCTGATGCTGATCACCCCGCTGGCATCATGGAGCCCGGACGCAGGAGCCGTTGCCCTTCCGAGCATTGCGGTGATCCTCCCCTGCTTCCGCGTCGGGCAGCAGATCGGCGACCTCCTCGCCCGCATCGGTCCGGAGGTTTCGGCCATCTATTGCGTCGATGACGCTTGTCCCGACGGCACCGGCGACTTGATCGAGGCAACCAGCGCGGACCCGCGCGTCCGCGTTCTCCGGCACGAGCTCAACCGGGGAGTGGGAGGCGCGGTGCTGACCGGCTATCGCGCGGCGCTCGCCGACGGGCACGACATCCTCGTCAAGATCGACGGCGACGGCCAGATGGACCCGGCGCTGCTCCCCCAGTTCGTTGATCCCATCCGGTCCGGCCAAGCGGACTATACCAAGGGCAACCGCTTCTTCGAGCTCGAGGACGCCCGCGGCATGCCGCTCATCCGCATGGTCGGCAACAGCGCCCTGTCCTTCGTGACCAAGCTGTCGTCTGGCTATTGGAACATCTTCGATCCGACCAACGGCTATACGGCGATCCACCGCTCCCTTGCCGAGAAGATCGTCGGGCGCCCGGTCGACCAGCGCTATTTCTTCGAAAGCGACATGCTGCTCAACCTCTATCTCTTGCGGGCGGTGGTGCAGGACGTGCCGATGCGCGCGGTCTATGGTGAGGAACGGAGCAACCTCAAGGTCCGGCAGGTCGCCCTGCCCTTCTTCTGGAAGAACTTCCGCAACGCCGGGCGTCGGTTCCTCGTCCAGTATCTCATCCGCGACTTCTCGCTCGCCACGCTGGAGGTGATCGTCGGCCTTGCGCTGCTCGCCTTCGGGCTGATCGCCGGGGCGGCCTTCTGGTACCGGTCCTTTACCGACGGACAGGCAGCAACCGCCGGGCAGGTGATGATTGCCGCCCTGCCGATCCTCAGCGGCACCCAGCTGATCCTGTCCGCCCTGAACTTCGACATGCGCAACGTGCCGACCACACCTCGGCAGCGTTCGCTCAGCCTCACGAAGCCGGTAAGGCGCGACCTGCCGTGAGGCAGGTGTCCACCCCAGCCGAGCGGCCGCTTCACCGGCTATTCCTGTGGCTGGCACCCTTGCTTTACATCGCCTTCGCCCTGCTCACTCCGCCCTTCCAGACGCCGGACGAGCATCAGCATCTGTTTCGCGCCTGGCAGCTTGCCGACGGCACGCTGTTCGCGGAGCGGCGCGGCGCCGAGGTCGGCGGAGTCGTACCCGGAGGTCTCGGTAAGGCGGCGCAAGCGGAGATCGGATCGCTTGCGCCGCACGCGTCTCACGTCCGGCCGCTTCCCGAGCGCTCCTGGACCAGCCACCGCAGCACGCAGGCGGAGGCGGAGGCGCCGCGCTTCACCAACTTCCTCGGGAGCGCCATCTATCCTCCGGCGGGCTATCTTCCCCAGATCGTGGCAGTCGGGGCAGGCCGGCTGACCGGCGCATCGGTGGAGACGATCATCCGGACCGGACGGGTATTGAACGCCCTGCTCGCCGCCATGCTGATCGCCATGGCCATCCGACTGACGCCCTGGGGCGCCACCGGCCTGTTCTGGATAGGCCTTCTTCCCACCACTTCGGCCGCCTCGGCGACGTTCGGTCAGGACGGGCTGGTGATCGGCGGGAGCTGCCTCCTGCTTGCACTCGGGCTGCGCATGGCCCTTGCCCGTTCCTGGTCGGTGTCGAGCGCCGCGCTGCTGGGCCTTGTCGCGAGCTTCGTGACCCTGGCCAAGTTCGTCTATCTTCCGCTCGCCATGGTCGCGGGAGCGCCGCGGGTTGCAGGACAATGGCGCTGGCGAGGCTTGGGCGGAGCGCTGTTCGTAGCCGCGGTGGCGGTGCTGCCGGCGATCCTCTGGCTCACCGCCACGGCCGAGATCGCGGTCCCTCCGCGCCCCGACCTTCCGCCGGCCGGCACGCGGCTGCTGGCCCTGTTCGAAGCACCCGGCTCGCTCCCCCAGCTGCTGTTCAACACCTTCTTCGCCCATGGCGACAAGCTGTGGCACTCGGCTTTCATGTTCGGCTGGCTGAATATCGGCCCGGTTCTTGCGGCAGAGGTGCTCAGCCTTCTTGCGCTTGCCGCAGTGCTTGCTGGGGGTGCGCCCGCGTCCGCAGGCCAGACGCTCGATCCCTGGCTGCGCCTCTGGGTGGCGGCCATGGCCGTGGGCGTTGCCGTGGCGGTCAGCCTTGCGCTGTACGTCTACTGGACCCCGCTCGGAGCGACCCGAATCCATGGCTTGCAGGGACGTTACTTCGTGCCGCCTGCGGCCGCGCTCTTGCTTGCGGTTCTTCCGGCGCGAGGCGTGCTGCCGCGAGCGCGGGCCTACGTTCCGCTGTTGCTGGTCGGAGCCAACATCACCGTGCTGGTGACGATCGCCGCGACCTTTTACCGCGTCTGACCGGCGAGCAGGACGATCTTTCCGACATGCTCGCCCGCTTCCATCCGGGCGTGGGCGGCGGCGGCTTCGGCAAGGGGAAAGGTGCGGTCGAGGACGGGTCGGAGCTGGCCGGCTTCGACGAAGGGCCAGACTTCGCGGCGGATCTCCTCGGCCAGGGCCTGCTTGAAGGCAAGGCTGCGCGGGCGAAGCGTGGAGCCGGTCAGGGTCAGGCGGCGCCGCATGACGTCCAGGACGTCGATCTCGGCCCGGGTCCCGCGCTGCGTGGCGATGGACACGTGGCGGCCATCCTCGGCCAGCGCCGCAAGGTTGCGCGGCAGGTAATCGCCACCCACCATGTCGAGACAGACGTCGACGCCGCGACCGCCGGTGAGTGACTTCACCCGCTCGACGAAGTCTTCCGTCCGGTAGTTGACCGCTGCAGCCGCACCGAGCTCGCGGGCAGCCACGCATTTGGCATCGGTGCCGCAGGTGACGATCGCCTTGATCCCGAACAGCCCGCAGAGCGCGATGGCCATGGTGCCGATCCCGCTGGTCCCGCCATGGATCAGCGCCCAGTCGCCTTCGGAGGCAAAGGCCCGCTCGAACAGGTTGGACCAGACGGTGAACAGGGTCTCGGGCAGGCCGGCGGCTTCCTCGAAGGGCAGGCCATTCGGGATCGGCAGTGCCGTGCCCACGGGAGCAAGGGCGTAATCGGCATAGCCGCCTCCGGCGACCAGCGCGCAGACTCGGGTGCCGATGAGGTGCGTCGCGCCGTCGCCCGCGGCAACCACCTCGCCTGCAATTTCCAATCCTGGAATGTCGGGCGCGCCGGGGGGCGGCGGATAGAAGCCGCGGCGTTGCAGCACGTCGGGCCGGTTCACGCCAGCAGCGGCGACCCTGACCAGAAGCTCGCCCGCGCCGGGCTTCGGCACGGGCTTAGTGGCGGGCACCAGCACCTCCGGTCCTCCGGGCGCGGCGATCTCGATCGCCGTCATGACGTCCGGCAGGTCCATGGCTCCCCCTCGCCCACTTGGCTTAAGCGGAGACGAGCCATAGCGGCCCCAGCGCCGCGGACCAGCCGAAAAGTTGTGGATGGGTCCGAGACGGCGGTTGACTTGGAGGATTTCGAGTTCGACCTTGCCGTTCATGGACGATGATCTCTTCTCGTCGCGGCCTTCGGACCCTGTGGTGGAGCTTGGCCGGCAGGACCTTGGGCCCCTCAGCCAGGACGAGCTTTCGGCCCGGATCGAGGCGCTGGAGGCGGAGATCGTCCGCACGCGCGCCCACATGGAAGCGGTGCAGCAGCACCGCTCCGCAGCCGATGCGCTGTTCAAGCGCTGAGCCTGCGACGAACTGCTTGGAGGCTGCTCTTGCAGTGGCTGCAATGGCTTACGAGATAGACACTTAAGACCCGGGCGCGTCCTGTGCCCGGCCATGGAGCTTCCGAATGCCCAGTTTCGCTCGCGAGCTCGAACAGACCCTCCACAATGCGCTTGGGGAAGCGAGCCGCCGCCGGCACGAATATGCCACCCTTGAGCATCTCCTCATGGCGCTGATCGACGATGGCCATGCGTCCAAGGTGATGACCGCTTGCGGGGTCAACCGGGACGAACTCAAGGCCACGGTGAAGCAATATCTCGACGGCGAGCTTGGCGCGCTGGTCGCCGACAGCGGGACCGACCCGACCCCGACCAGCGGATTTCAGCGGGTGGTGCAGCGGGCGATCCTCCACGTTCAGTCGTCGGGCCGTGACGAGGTGACCGGCGCCAACGTCCTGGTCGCGCTGTTCTCCGAGCGGGAAAGCTATGCCGTCTACTTCCTGCAGCAGCAGGACATGAGCCGGCTGGATGCCGTCACCTACATCAGCCACGGCGTCGGCAAGGGCGAGAATGCCGAAAGCCAGCCGCCGCAGGGCGAGCCGGTCGAGACCAAGAGCGAAAAGCCGGGCGACAAGAAGGAGTCGGCGCTCAAGCAGTTCACCGTGGACCTCAACGAGAAGGCCAAGGTCGGCAAGGTCGACCCGCTGATCGGGCGCATGGCCGAGGTCGACCGGACGGTGCAGATCCTTTGCCGCCGCTCCAAGAACAATCCGCTCTACGTGGGCGATCCGGGCGTGGGGAAGACCGCCATCGCCGAGGGCCTCGCCCGCAAGATCGTCGAGGGCGACGTGCCCGAGGTGCTCAAGCCTGCCGTCATCTACTCGCTCGATATGGGCGCGCTGCTGGCCGGCACCCGCTATCGCGGCGACTTCGAGGAGCGGCTGAAGTCGGTGGTGAGCGAGCTCGAGAAGCTGCCCCACGCCATCCTGTTCATCGACGAGATCCACACGGTGATCGGCGCCGGCGCGACCAGCGGCGGGGCGATGGACGCGTCCAACCTCCTGAAGCCGGCCCTGTCGAGCGGCGCCATCCGCTGCATCGGCTCGACCACCTACAAGGAGTTCCGCAACCATTTCGAGAAGGACCGGGCGCTGCTCCGGCGCTTCCAGAAGATCGACGTGAACGAGCCGACGGTCGAGGACACGATCAAGATCATCTCCGGCCTGCGCTCCTCGTTCGAGCAGCACCACCAGGTCCGCTACACGCCCGACGCGATCAAGTCGGCGGTGG
>ERZ1066119.1151-NODE-1151-length-15164-cov-6.864385_pt1 | contig 15164 bp, 15 predicted proteins | sample MGYA00382766_ERZ1066119 | MGnify/ENA primary metagenome ERZ1066119 (study PRJEB33369, sample SAMEA5778349) | biofilm metagenome | biome: Industrial cooling water; feature: Water cooling tower basin; material: Biofilm | place: United Arab Emirates | collected...
TTCTTACGATTCTGCCACTTGTTACGATTCTGCCAAGCGAATACCTGCGCTACTACTTGCTCGCCTACACTCAGCTCTAATTCAAATTTAAGAGAAAAAGTTGAGGAATTTGTGAGGAGAATGGGTGTAGAGAAATTAAAAATTACTATCATAAATCTCAAGCATAAACCTCAAGCTATGTATCCGTTCGATTGCAGAGACTACTAGCTCGAACGATTCTCCTTACTTGAGGGTGACCGAAAAATCTTATTAGCAATGTATAGCTGAATAGCAATATAATCTCATCAAAAAATATCGAGTTTCTTGCATAACTCACCATTCTAAATTTTTTCCAACTTTTTAGCATCTATCTCAATAACTGCTGCTACCAACCATTGCATTAGAGTTAATGAAAATTGCACTTGTAGGCACTCTGAACAAAGATAGAGGTATTTAGCTAGAATCGCTCAGATCGATTATCAGAGCGGTTAGTAGATGTTTTATCTTGCAAGATTACAACGAGTTGCTCAAGAAAATATTTATAAATTTTATAAATATTTAAATATTTATATAAACGAGCGATCGAACCCGACAGCAATAGTCTCTACTCATTGGGTAAATCTCCCACTTGTATCTTCTCATAAGTTTTTATATGGTGAAAAAGATCGTGGAACCCAATCGCTAAAGATTTTTAAGCAACTTGAATTTCACTACATGAGATAAAAGCTTTGCTACGTTAAGGAGACTGGCATGGTCAACGTTCAACGTGCGGCAATTAACAAAGATACTGTTTTAACAAACGATCGAGAGCAGACAACCTCATCAAAACTATCTCGCTTGCAGCAAGATTCTTCTCCTACTGGGGATGCTATCCACTCCGAACGGATTTTGTGCTACTACACGAACGCCACTAACCAAATTCAAATTATTCGGAGTGCCAGGATTGCCAACTGTTACGTTGAGCGAGTTGTTTTCCCAGGACAGCGACTTTTATTTGAAGCCGTGCCAGATGCTCAACTAGAAATTCATACAGGTACAATGGTGACGGCAATTCTAGCGGATAGAATTCCTTGTTCTCGCTTGCGCGTACATACTGATTAATCCAATTCACTCAATTAAACCAATTGTGACAGCAGAAAAAATCCAGCGCGTATGCACTGGATTGTCTCGAAATTGCCAATGAGAGTTGAATTTCTAGCTCATGCCTACATGACTGCGATCGTAAGTCGTCCAGAAACTCGTGTGAGTCATGCCTTGAATGTGGTTCCAAAAGTGAGTAGCTTCCTCTATTGGAAGCCCAACTTTTGCACCGACACGACTCAGCATCGATTGTTCGCGCTGTTTGATCTGCCGATGATGTTGCATCATCAAGTCGCGAGCTTGCTCTTGAACGGACAGGACAGCAGATTTGGCTTGTTTGGTAACAGAGCTAGTACCGCGATTGGTATCTTGCATACAATTCGCCTCCTTCGCATTTGCGAGGTGAAGCGCGTTCCTAGCCTAAAACTAGACTGATGCCTAGGGGATACTCCTCTACCTACACCTCTCAACTGCCTGTCATTCATAATGCTGTCAGGCAGAGGCTATAGAACTTCTTCTGTCTGTATTATAGAATACAATTTGCTCATTTTTCTCGAACTTATCGCCAGCAAGATGCGATCGCCAACTGCATCGCCTCTCGTATCATAGTCGCGATCGCTTGTCTGCTTTGCGTTGCAGGGAAGATGGTTTGAGCCCAATCGCCTCCTCAGCACGATCGGCACGAGCGCGTCGTAGTAACGGCTGTATTGCTACGCTCAACAGATAGGCAGCACCAGCCACCAGAATAATCGTCGCACCAGAAGTGAGATTGAGGAAGTACGATAGCCACAACCCCACCGTGGTGAAAACCATGCCCAGGATGCTCGCGAATCCCATCATTTTTTTCATATCTTTTACAAATAGTCCGCTGATGGCGGCTGGCATCGTCAGTAGGGCGATCGTCATAATCAGCCCCACCACCCGCATCATCATCACGACTGTCAACGCGATCGTACACATGAGAGTTAAGTAGATTGCATCTACTGGTACGTTGGCGACTGTAGCAAAGGTTTCGTCAAAAGAAATTGCCAATAGTTCTTTGTAAAAGAGTACTGCTAAGCCAACAATAATCGCGTCGAGTAACAACATAATCAGCAGGTCGCGTGAAGAAACTGCCAAAATGCTGCCGAACAAGTAGCTCATTAGATCCGCCTTGTAACCCCCTGCCAAGTCTACGAGGATAATCCCGATAGCCATACCAATAGCCCACATCACGCCAATAATCGTGTCTGCTCGCTGTCGGGTGTACCGTTGCACGATGCCCATGCCTAACGCTGCTGCCAAACTGAAGATAACTGCGCCCAGCACGGGATTAAATCTGAAAAAGTACCCCAGTCCAATCCCGCCATAGGCTGCGTGGGCAATGCCGCCACTGATGAAAACGATCCGATTAATCGCGACAAATGTGCCAATAATGCCACAGGCAATACTCACCAGCACGCCTGCCACGAGCGCGTTACGCATAAAATCAAACTGTAAAGCCTCAATCATTGCGCCCCTCCTCGATCGCATGGTTGGGGAAGACGCGATGCGGTACACCGTGGGCAATTAAGTCAACAGGGCATTTGTATGCCAACTGGAGCATCTGGGGCGTAATTTGCTTTTCGCCATGATAGAACAATTGCCGATTCAGGCAACCTACAGTTTTCACGCACGAGGCGATCGCGCTGATATCGTGAGAGATCATCAAAATTGTCATCCGCTCGTTCAACTGTCTGAGGATTTCGGAAATATGGCTGCCTGCATGGGGGTCAAGACTTGCCATCGGTTCGTCCAACAGCAGAATCTTGGGTTCCGTTGCCAGGGCGCGAGCGATGTAGACTCGCTTTTTTTGTCCGCCAGAAAGTTCGCTGATGGGGCGATCGCTCAAATCCAGCATCTCGACGTCGTACAATGCCTCCGCCACGATTTTGTTGTCTTTGTCAGTGTAAGGCTGTAGCAATCGCCGTTTTCCCAACCGCCCCAACAGCACCACGTCCCACACGTTAATCGGGAAGTCGCGATCGAATTCTACCGTCTGCGGCACGTAGCCAATGTACCGCCGCCCCTTGATGACATTCATGCCCATAATGCGTACCTCTCCCCGCATGGGTGGCAGTAGTCCCAGCAGTACCTTGAACAGTGTCGTCTTGCCGCCCCCGTTCGGACCGATCAGCCCGATGAAGTCCAATTCCTTCACCGAGAGGTTGATGTCCTCCAGTACAATTTCGTGGTCATAGCCAGCCCAGAGGTGCTGAATTGCGATCGCCTCCAGTTCCGTGTCTGTTATGTCTGTGTGTTTCATGTGGGGTATGGGGTGTAGTGAGTGGTTAGCAATGACTCCTGACTCCTGACTTCTGACTTCTGAATTCTGAATTGTGAATTCTTCTGCCCTGGCTCAACACTTTGGCAAATGTATTGGCGACAGTACGGAGGTTATTCAGCCAATCAGATGATAGTGGATTGAGCAGCAGTACCTGCCCGCCGATTTCTCTAGCGATAGTATCTGCTGACTGCGTGCTAAACTCTGGCTCAGCGAAGACTACTTTAATGCCTTCCTGCTGAGCTTTGGTAATAAGTGCCCCCAGTTCGGCGGCGCTAGGTTCCTGCCCGCCAACCTGGATCGGAATCATCTCCAGTCCGTAATCGCGGGCAAAGTAGCCCCAACTCGGATGGAAAACGATAAACTTACGGTTCTTTACTCCCTCTAATGCCTCACGAACGTCAGCGTCCAGCGTATCGATGTCCGCTAAGAATCGCTCTAGATTTGCCTGATATACCTGCTTGTGTTTCGCATCGAGCTGTATCAAAGCGTTAGCGATCGTCCGTGCTTGAACTTTAACCAACGGCGGTGAAAGCCAGATATGGGGGTCGAGGTTTTCGCCCTGGTCAGTATGGGCTTTCCCTTCCTCGTGGTAGTCTGCTGTCATTGGCATTCGCTGAATACCCTGGGTTGTATCCACAATAAGCATTTTGGGATTTGCTGCTTTGATTTTGTCCATCCAGGCTGACTCGAAGTCAATCCGAATTCGCATGTAGGCACTGGAATGGCTCAGTGCTTTTAGTTGGGCTGGCTTCGGCTCAAAAGTGTGCGGTTCAGCTCCAGGAGGAACCATCATGTTTACTGTCACGTACTCGTTGCCGATCCGCTCTACAAAATATTTCTGCGGCGCGATACTTACCATGACGTGCAGTTGTTCGATACTATTTTTATGTATCGGACGCTGTTGACAACCAGCCAGTGGCATAAGCCCCAATAAAAGCATTGCTAGGAGGACGTAAAAGCGATTGACCATCCGTCGCCACTCCCTTCGTCAAATGACATTTCAATTAGATGGAAAACATAGGGATTTTTCAGTCAACTAAGCGGGAACGCACGCATGACAAAGGTTATTATCTGCCTGCCATTGTGAGGAAATATGAGATAGATTTTGACGATTTTAACGCTAAGTAATTGAGCGATCGCTCTAATATCATGATAGTTACTTATTAAGGCTCAATAAGTCTTTGTAACAAATATGTTACTCCGTCAATTAACTAGATAGAATTAAATTAGGGGTAAGATTTGCAGATCGAGCGGATTAATTAAATACTAGCAAATAATGCCCACATCTAGGAAGTATTTGGAAATTTTTCAAGGATTATTGCATATGCAGCAACTGCAAATATCGTAATTTATTCAAGAATATTTAGCGGAATTATTCAATCATTTTTATTGTTTAAAAACAACTGATTTGCATGGTATGCATTCCGCATAATTGTAAATGACATTGAGAGAATTGCAGTGTCTCGAAATTCTGTTCGAGTGCCTTCGCTGCTGGCGGATTTAGATTGAAGAGGAAACCTATGCTCGATTTAAGCATCCAAGCAAAGATCGTCGCCCTTTGGGCAGTGTTTCTATTTGGGATGGTTTTTCACAGCCAACTGGCAATGATGCCCATGCTGTACGGTCAAAGCGTTGCCATGCCTGGTGCTAAAGGAAAAATGCCTGTGTCCCATCCTTGGTTGATGCTAGGCTTTTATGCCATCCCGATGATAGCGATCGCGGCAACCGCATTGATTAACTGGCAGCCCTACAGAATCGTCCACTTTGGTTTGACAGCGCTTTACACTGCGATGAATTTCTTACATGCGGCGCTTGACCTAACTGTGAAACCAATTGAGTGGTATCAGATCGCTTTGATGGTCATTGTATTTGTCAACGGCATTTTATTGAACATCCTTGCCTTTCAATGGATGCACGCGGTTTAACCAATCGGATATCCTCAGCCACTCGATCGATCTAGACTTCGAATTTTACTAAATTGACTACGGGCAAGTCGATCGACAAGCCGTCAAATCTCATCACCCTGCCGAGCAAATTCTTCCTTACCGTACCGGGGTTGTCAAACTGTCATAGGCTTGACCTCGTTTCAATTGTATTCCCTTATTTTAATTTGAGCCGCCTGTGACATCACTTACCTCGTTATCGGAATCAGAAAATCTCGAATACTCGGAAAAGTGCGATCGAATTCGGCAGCGATCGCGATCGCCGCGATCGGGAAGTAGACTCTGAAGAGAGTCGGGCGATAACTGTGGAGTGGCAACGGCGAATTGGAAGGTGCCCTCATCGGTGTAAAAATAGCCACACTGCCCCGTTCGATGCTGTGCTAAGGGTTAGTACTGATCGACAAACCTCGATTGAACTGAAGCACTTGGGGTGTTTGTTGGCAGTATTTTTGCCATTTGAGTTGGCGGTGCAGATGTTGCAGCAAATGTGTGGGATTCGCTTGGGTGATGACACGCTCTGGCAGTGGGTTCAAATCACTTGGATTCCCGATTGGTTTTGGCATGGTGGAAAGTGCTTGTCAATGGTTGATTGCTCAACGATTTAAGGGAGTAGGGATGCGTTGGAGTGAACCAGGGTTGACCATCTGTTCCATCTGCGTCTAGCTTGGGTCAATGGGCGCTTCGATCCCTTGTTTGCACATCACTCATTGACACTTACTCTCTACTCCCCCAACCATTAGATACGCCCCAGTTAATCTCTGGTAAGTATCTGCGAAAGTGCTTGGATAATAAGTACTACTTGTTGAGCAGCTGCTGAACTGCAAGTGAGAAGTTACTCCATGTCAGGTGTTCGACGGTTTTTCTAATATCTGTTCTGGTTTGATAAGCTTGTTCGATTAAATTGCATACAGATTCAGCAGTTGCATCAACATCAAAGAGAAAACCATTTTCACCATGAACAATAATGTCGCGAGCAAAGCCAGTTTTGCTAGCAACAGGTACAACGTTGCACATCATGGTTTCAATAAGTGGAATAGGACTACCTTCTAGTATGGCAGCAGAGACAAAGACATCCATTTGGGCGTAATAGCTAGGATAGTCGGCATAAGATGCTTCAACATAGGAAAGGTTAGGCATGGCAGACAGCTCCGCAAACCTTTCATACAGATTCCAGCCTCTACCCAGAAGAATAAACTTCCGATGAGGCAACAGTTTAATAATATTGAAGATGCGATCGGGATCTTTACGAGTATAGTATGCAGTACAGAAGCCAATGGCTCCATGCAAGCGTTGATGGGGTTGAAAAAGTTTTGGGTCAGCTCCGCCGCCAATAATGCAGCTAACTTTCTCAGGTTTAACTCCATGCTCAAGCATTTGTCTGGCAAATTGCGAACACATAGAGATGACTTTTGTAGACCGATTCATCGCATAAACAAATTCATTATCATTCATAATGCCTTTAGGATGAGTATAAAAAACAAGGGATTTACTACCCCAGAGGCATGGATTTAACTTTAAGCACGCTACATAGAAAGAGTAATGAGCAAAAAAATATCCTTTTGATAAAGGCAGAGAAGTGGGTGAGTAGTGAAAGCAGTATTTTCCTTGAAAGTATGCGGCAATTTCTTTACATATTGCTTCTAGTATCCAACCCTTGCTTTCCTCAAATATTACAAAAACTAAATCGTAATCTTCAGTGGAATGTTTTTCAAAGTGGCTATTGAGTAAAAAGTTAGCCTGCTGAATGGCATAAGGATATTTATAGTTTGGAAGTTTAAAAGCTTTAAAAAACAAAAATATTAACTTATGTATAATCTTGCCGAAGATTTTATGTATTGCTTTTTGCATTATTTTTATAGCAATATAATTAGGTAATAATTAGTCTAGACAAGGCTGACAAAGTTTCTTTTACCATTTTTTCTTCAGAAAATTCTTGAGCGCGCGCTCGAGCATTCAGCGCCATCACTCGCATCTGTTCGGGGTATCTGAGTGCCCAAAGAATACTTTCTAAGAAACCGTAGCTATCACCTGGACGACACAATAAACCATGAACGTTATTTTTCACAATCTCTGAAATACCGCTTGCATCTGAAGTTACGATTGGTAAGTTATATATCATGGCTTCTAATAAAGCCCAAGGAAAGCCTTCAGAATGTGTAGGAAATATAAAAAGATCTGCAGCTTGCAGAAGCCTTGGTACATCAGATCTATAGCCTAAAAGCAATACTTTATCTGCAACTTCATATTCTTGCAATCTACTAATCAGATCTTTTGGTTGACCTCCTCCAGCCCACACGAACTTAACATTTGGAAACTCTTTGAGTAAGTAAGGCATTATAGGTATAAGATCGCCGTGACCCTTCCGAGGATTCAAGTCAGCAACTGTCAATAAAAGTTGGCTTGTTTCAGCTAGTCCTAGCTCTTGACACACTTGGCGACGAAGTTCAGAAATATTTGTTAAGTTGTTACAATGACTTGAAAGTGAATTAATTTTAGCACCGTTGTAAATTTGAATTATTTCTTTTTGAGAGATATTGAATGATTCACAAATAATCTGGCGATCGTGATTTGTGATTGCAATCCATTGCTGGCTTCTAGCTCTAGCCCATGCATAAAGTTTAAGCCTTTTACTGCCAAATGTCTGACCAGAAAAAATCAGAGCAAAACGTACAGCCGTAGGTTTTTTCAAAAGCGCACAAGCAAGTATAGAGCCTAAACAATAGTCAGCTAATGGAAGATTAATTAAAACAAAGTTCGGTTTAACTTTGAGCAATAAAACTAGAGTTCTAAGTAGACACAAAAGTTGTCTCGTTATTTTTTGTTTTTGTGACCCTACATCGTCAACATTTGCTTCATGGTATTTTACGCCGTTATTTGAAAAATCAGTAATTAGAGATGCCGTTTTGTTAGTTTTTGGAAATGCTGAATGTACGTCCCATCCTTGCTTTGCCGCTGCAGATGCAATAGTAAGAGAGTATTCTTCAGCTCCACCACGAAGCCGTGAAGGAAATAGAATTAGTAATCTCAGCTTACTTTTACCGCCCATTTTAAAACCTGAATAATTAACATTTTTACTTTATAATAAAGAAATTAGAAAACAGTAAATTGTTATTTTTCAGCAATTACGAGGCAAGTAATATAATATTTATGCCGCTGTCTTTTTAATAAAATCTTTTGTAGGCTTTTACCTATTAATCCAGATAAATTAAATGCTTCAGTTACCAGTGGTAGTAAGGAAATTTGATTAATATAGTAAGATTTTGTAATTTTGAAGCCTGCTTCTTTAACTACTTCAGTGATAGAACTCATGTCAAAAAAGTTGATATGAGTTCTATCAATCCAGTGATAATAAGTCATGAGACTTTGACGCATTCCAGAAGTAATATCACAATTTGGAACTGTAAGAATCAGATTTTTACGGCAAATCCTATAATACTCTTTAAGAGCCTTTTTTGGTTCTGGTAGATGCTCCAAAGTTTCAAAAGAAAGAACTGTATCAAAGCTATTATCTTTAAATTGAAGTTCAGAAGCATCGGAAATGGAAAAAAGATCGGGCATTACATTCCAGCTTTCAAAGCGCTGCATGTCAACACCAAAAATTTTGTATTGGTCGGCAAGTTTGAGTACATATGCTCCGTTACCACAGCCAACATCCATTACAGATTGACCAGCATTTTCTAAAACAGCATTTAATCTTTCAACATTTATTCCTCTAGTAGCATAAGAAATAGTATCGTTGAGCGTTAACATTTATTCTCTCCAAATATATGCTTATTTTTTGCCTAATTCCAAACCATAAAATAAAATAAATTCTTGTCTAAATCAAAAATTATAATAATTTAGTTGAGAAATTCGAAATACTGTTCTTTTTCACTAATTCCCAAGTTCGAGGTTGATAAAATAAGCATTGGCTCATACCCTTACCTTCAACAGTGAACTTAAAAGACTCAATAGCGTCAAATATGTAGTATGAATTTTTGCTAATACTAAGTTTAAGGATATAAAAACTTGGTTTTAAACCGAGATACGGCATTTTAACTTGAATTTCATAGTTCCCTGGTGATATATCCCATGATTCACCATCTTGTCGAGTATTTATACATAAAACATGCTCATTTTCTCCAAAAGCTTCTTGAATCAAAAAACTAAAATTAATATTTTTAATCTCTTGATAAGCTTTAAATTCCACGCAAAGGTAGATAGGAGACCCACTTAATAGAGATCGCGTTAAATTTCCTGCTGCATTTTTAAAGTATAAAGAAAAAATTTTTAAATCTGTTTGTTTGCTTTCATACTTTTCAGTCAATGATAGTATCTTCGAGTGATTTTTAATTTCATTGCTAAATAAATCCTTCTCGTATTTATCTACAACTAAATCTGTATTGCCAACTACAATCACTTTTCCTTTGAGCAAATAAATTGCTGATTCGCATATTGACAATATTGAATGAGAATTGTGGGACACTAGAATGAAAGATGTTCCCTGTTCGCGTAGCTTAGCTAGTCTACGGTAACATTTAGCCCTAAACTTTATATCTCCTACTGCCAGCACTTCGTCAATCAGGAGAATGTCAGGTTCTGTATAAATCGCACAAGCAAACCCTAATCTTGCAGCCATTCCCGAACTATAAGTCTGCACTGGAGCATCAATTGCAGCACCAATCTCTGCAAAATCTAAAACAGCCTCAAATCGCTCGTCGATTTCTTTCTTAGACAAACCTAAAATAGACATGTTGGCATAGATATTCTCCCGTCCTGTCAGTATTGGATTAAACCCTGCTCCTAGGGCAATCAATGGTGCTATCCGACCCTGAATTTCTACAACCCCGTTATCTGGCTTAATCAAACCACTAATAATTCGCAGTAGCGTTGATTTCCCACTACCATTTGGTCCTACTAAGCCTAGTGCTTCTCCACGCTGCAACTGGAAACTAACATCTTTGAGTGCCCAAAACTCATCATGTCTCAGTCTCTCGCTCTTTCGTCGTATCCCTACTAACTCGCTAGTAATATCTTGAACTCCATAAAACAGCGATCGCTTCAAGTCTCGGCAAAATTTCTTGGAGACTCCTTCCACTGAAAGGACTACCTCACTATCTAATGGTTCCTCTGATACTTCCTTACCAGTGATGCTAATCGTCATTAAAAAACTATCCTCTTAACTACAACCAAGAAAAAAACTTAAGTTAGCGGCTCTGAAGGTCTGACGCAATCTACACAAATACCAGACCTCATCGCTTCTTTGCTTTAAGCCAGTATGCAGCTGGAAAATTAGGCACAGAATTATCTACTGACTTGAGTTCGAGAATTTCATAGTCATCTCGAAGCATATATCTGAGACCATGCTCAGTAAAACGCCAGTAATCGTTTGGTGCCATATGAATTGCTTGTCTGAAAGGCAAACCAAGTAACAAAATACCTCCTTGTCGGAGAATTCGAGTTATCTCCTTTAAACCAGCAAGATAGTCATCAACATGTTCAAGTACACCAGAGCAGAACACGCAATCAAATGAGTCGTTTTGAATTTGTGGCATTGACCTTACGTCAAGTACCAGATCGACATTGAACTCTGAAGTAGCTTCTGATGTCGTGTATGATAAGCATTTCTTAAAATAATCTCGATACCTTCCTCCGTTGTTGTCTTCGTCGGTATCGCTGCCAATTGAAAGAACATGACCTCCTATGTCTGCTGCACGATTCCTAAGCCAGTCGTTCGACTCTTGTCTAGATTGTGAGGCTTTCGACACGGTAGATGTTTTTAGTGTAGTGCGTTGACTAAAAATATTCTGTATTGAAATAGGAATGGAACGTTTTGTTAGTATTCTAATCATGAAATTACGTTTCGAGATGAGTTTTCTGACGGGAACCACCTATTCAACAATTTAAGCTACTTGAAACTTTGCTTCATGATGTTAAACGTCTTTAAGAACTTATTCTCTCAACTACAAAAGGCATTGCTAAACGATACACTAGCCATCCTAGAAGCAATCCTAGTATGGCAATAAGACTCACAAGCCAAAATCCAAATGGATTCGAGAGAATACCAGTTGTCGTTAGCTCTCGCGTCGATACAAGTAAAGGAGTGACTGGATTCAGCTGCACGAGTGTTGCCAATTCTCCCCCCTTAGGAAGGGGATAAACCACTGGTGTTAAAAATAGCCAGAATCCGGTAGCGTAAGTAAGAACTTTCAGAATGTCATTATATAAAACCCCTAAAGGCGCTAGTAGCAAGCCGAAACATGTTCCCAGCATTACTAAATGAATTAATGCTACTGGTGCTAAGATTGCAGTCCAACTGACTGGTATCTGATACCAGAGAAACAACGCCACAATTAAAACTAACTTAATCGCAAAGCTAAAAAATAACTGACCCAGTTTAGCTAAAATAAGTGCTTCTCGGAGAAAATTGATTTTGACCAACATCTGCTTTGCGCTCGTCACTGCTTGAATGGGGCTAGTCAGTGCTTCTGTAAATGTTTGCCAAAGAGTCATGCTGAACATGACGTAAGCTGGATACGGCATATCTGTCGCTCCAATATTAACTATATTGGTATTGTTAGCAAACGTGAAGCCTAAAGCTGTGATAACAGGTGGAATCACAGCCCAACAGATCCCGAGCAATGACTGGCGATATTGAGCACTAATGTCTCGCACCATTAACTGCCATGCTAGTTCCCGAGAAGCAAGCAGATCGCACCCCATTTCTTTAAATAGTCGAACCGGATTTCTTAGTTGGCTATCAGGTTTATAAACTATCTTAGTCGATCTTTTGCCTACCAATTGAGATGTCCGCAGATGCTTGCCTCTTAATTTATTCATACATGAGCTAGTATTTTTGATCGAGTTTCTCAGTAGTTTTGCTAATTTATACCATAAAAGTTTACTTACTATTAAATATTTGCCATTTGCTTCTCTGATTCTAAATTTAAGATGACATTGCTTGTGTTAAGAATAGACATTGCTGCATGATTCTGTATCATATATTTTGAAAGGAATGGATTGTTTTGTAAATAAATTAGCCGATCGAAGTGTCGATCATTTTTCTTGCTGCAAATAGAAAGTTATCTCAGATGGTCTTAGTATTATTTGTATACTATTCTCAAGAATTGAGCTTGTCGATATGGAAAAATTCAGTACTGAGTTATTTCACTATATTAGATGTTGAGACTATAGGTGCTAGTTGGTCGAGTAGCTGCAGAAAAAGTAAATTTTGTAAATTTTAGATGAATATTCCAAAATCTTTCTGGAGATTTGCTTCACTGAATGCTGACAAAAATATCTCCATAACCGTATTCCTTCTGAGAGCAAAAACTATCAGGAAACAATTCAAGAAACTTTTTTACAGATAACCATTTTTCAAATGTAAACAGTAGTTTTTCCGCTGGCGTAATGTTGATACTCAATTTCCCAAGGTGGGACAGATAGTGAATACAGGCAAGGGTTTTATCAATATTGTCTTTTTGAAGATGGTATTCAAATGAGAGCAAGGGTATTGGATGCGTTAGTCCCTTTAAAACTTCATACTCCCATCCCTCAACATCAATCTTGCAGTAGCTTGGTTGCCCAAATTTCGCGATCGCGCGATCGAGGGTTGTCATGGGTACATCAATACTAGATACAACTTCACCTACTGTCCAATTTCGGTCTAAGCTAGAGTGACCGTGGTGGGCGTGGACGTACAACTTGGTAACTCCAGATTCTGCACCGACAGCACAGGGACACTTGGATAATTTGCTACGATAAGGGCTACATCGAGCTTCGAGTTCCCTCATGCAACTAGGTTGGGGTTCAAACGCTACTACTCTCATACCAGCTTTGAGAAGAGCCTCTGTTTTCTCACCGATATTCGCACCAAGATCGAAGCATAAGCTGTGGGGTTCTAGTAGCTTGGAGTAGAAAGTCACTTCCTGGCGCAGCTTTGCTAAACGATCTGGTCTTAGCAAACGCCAATATAGCGATCGAGCTGGTTGATATAGCCAATTAGATTGATACGAATGTTTTATAATAGTAGGAATTGACATTATTCTGAATCTTTAATAATTTTGTAACTCGCTAATCATTAAATACCAGATAAATGTATTTCTGATACAAACAGGCGCTATCTACAAAATGCTACTTTTTCCGATCGATTTGCTTAAGATGCGATCTTCTCTTGCGCAGATCAACCTCTTCATAAGTTGAAGACAAGTGCTGTTTTCTCTGAAGTACTTCATTTATGAGATTTCTAGCTTTGGCGACCGCAATCTGCCAATTGAGCCGTTCTTGATACTCTAAGCGTGCAGTTTTTGCTAGCTGAATATATTGGTCATAATTACGAAAATTCTCTTCGATGTATGCAGCATAAGTAGAAGCGGGTGTGTCTGCTAAAAAAGTGATACCATTTTTTCCATGTTTAATAATGGTAGAAATACCGCCTACGGAACTAGTGATGCAAGGAATACCAAACGAACAAGCTTCGCATAACACGCAACCGTAAGCCTCTGCGCGTGCTGGATGAACTAAAAAGTGAGATTGCTCAAGTAGTCGCCGCAACTTTGTACTGCCTTCACTGGTAAACTTATCCACCCGCCCGTGAATATGAATTTGATGACTAATTTCTGGTTCAACTGCAAAGTCGGAACCAACAATATCTAACCTAGTAGGAACGCCCTTCCGATTTAGAATGCGACAAATTTCTACAGCGATATCACCCCCTTTCCGTTCCCACTCAATGCCAATAAATAACAAACGGCATAAATCACGCGATCTATTGGTAATGCAGCGCTCAGCATCTTCTGAATTAAGTGCAAAATCATGGTTCGCACCAAACGGTATCACTGCAACCTTAGCCGATGAAATACCGTAAATTGAAGTCGCAGTCTTATAGGAACATTCAGAGGAAAATAGATTCAGGTCTGCGCGATTCATTGCCTTACATTCGTGCCTATGCGCCCATTCAACACTTAGAGGATGAAGATTAGAGTATGCTTGATAAGCATCTTGTATATCAGCAAAATTGGCATCTCGCCAATAAACAAGTGGAATGTCAGGCAGGAAGTGCGCCATCACAGTGGAATCTTGAGCCAGCAAGATATCTACTCTCTTATAAGCAACTAACTGCTCTGCCTGTCGCGCTGTTTGCTCAAGAATAGTAGGATGGTATTTATCATAGACATGAGGAGTAAATACTTTTGTTCGATTAAGTATTTTAATACTTGTACTAATAGATTTAGCTATTAAATTTTGTTGAACTGGACCGATGTATTCAACTTTATCTCCTTGGGCTTCAAATTCCTTTAGCATGTACCATAAAATACCAGAGAATGCGTGACGACGAATCTCTGGATCTGCTAAATTCCATCGTGAAACAAATCCAATTCTCATTCTTCACCTACTACGATATTGTTAGCAACTTGTCAATCAAATTCTTGAAATAAAATTGAATTTTTGGTGTTTATAAGTCAGTGTAACTAAATCTATACTACTTTTAATACGCGTGGATTAAAATTAATAAAATTTACTTCAAGTTAAATAATAGGAAATTTCAAATTTTTGCAAATAGTATTCAAAAACTATATTATTACTAATAAGAATGGGCGTAAAATTTACAGTATGAGTGATGCATCAAATATAACTTTTAAATTCAAAAAATGTCGATATAGAAAAGTTCAGGTATTTTATGAGAAACAAGCAGCACGATAAATAGACAAATGTATACAAATCATATACTATTTAATAATAGTGAATAAGTAAATGGTTCTTTTATAGATAGAATGCAATAAATTCTTAATGGCAAATAAGTAACATCCCCTCTTTTTTATTTTATGATATTCAAGATTTACATGGTTAAAAATTAGAACAATAATTTCGGCGGATAG
>ERZ1066119.1152-NODE-1152-length-15154-cov-7.701768_pt1 | contig 15154 bp, 7 predicted proteins | sample MGYA00382766_ERZ1066119 | MGnify/ENA primary metagenome ERZ1066119 (study PRJEB33369, sample SAMEA5778349) | biofilm metagenome | biome: Industrial cooling water; feature: Water cooling tower basin; material: Biofilm | place: United Arab Emirates | collected...
CGCCCTGGCCCGCGCCGGCGAGCATGCCGCCGTCCGCGCCGCCGCCCGCGGGCGCAGGCGCGTCGGCGGCGTCCGCCTTCTGGAGCGCTGGCACGAGTGACGTGAGCGAGTCCTTGGCGCCGCTCATGAAGTCGGTGAACTGGCCGAACAGGCTGTCGCGGTCGGCGATCTCCGCCCGCTTCGCGGCGATCTGCGCTTCGACCGCGGCCACCTGCTGCTGCGCCTTGCCCACGTCGGCCGCCGCCAGCTCCACGCGCTCGCCGGCGATGCCGACGGCGGCCGACGCCCGCGTGGCGAGGAGCTGCGCCTGCCAGCGGTCGAGCTGCGCCTGCTCGAAGCGGGCGTAGGAGGCGAGGTAGTCGTTCTGCGCCCCCTTCGCCGACTCGGCGAAGGCGTCGGCGGCGAGCTTGAGCGGGCGGTAGCGCAGGATCGGGACGAGGTCGTCGCGGTAGCCGTACGCGTTGAGCCCCTCGCCGATCTGGAACAGCGCGAGCCGGGCGCGGGCGACCTGCGCGCGCCGCGCCGGGTTGTCGCCCGTGAACGGGTCCGGGGCGAGGCCCTCGATGCCGAACGGGATCGGCACCGGGCGGACGCCGGCGCGCGGGAAGTCGGGGGCGATGCCCGGGTCGGCGCCGTGGACGAACAGCACGCCCTTGTACAGCTCGCGCGCGCGGCGCACCGACGCGTCGCCGTCCTCGCGGTACAACTCGTCGGCCCAGGCGAGCATGACGTCGGCCTGCACGAGCCTGAAGAACTTCACCTCGAACTGCGCGAGGGCGAGCTTCCCGGTCGCGCCCGACAGGTCCATCGGCTTCTCGCCAGAGCTGAGCAGGGCGGGCGCGCGGTCGTCGTAGAGCGGGCGGTCAGCGTCGAAGCCGACCAGCGTGGTGTACGGCAGCGAGTTCGTTTGGTAGTACTCCGATTCACCGAACTCCTGCCGGTAACCGGCGGCCGACCCGGGCTCGGCCACGCCGACGGGGTAGCCGGTGAGGTGCTCCAGCTCGCGCAGCGCGGCCGGGTAGTCGGCACGTGCGGCGGCCACGCCTGCGCGTAGGTACGGCAGCAGCACGGTCCGCAGGTAGAACACCTGGTAGTTGCCGGCCGAGCGGGCACGCGCGAGCGCGCGGGAGCTGGGCTGCGCGAACACGTCCCGCGGGTCGAAGAACGCCTCGACCGCGCGCAGCTCGTCGGGCGACGTGGCACGCTGCGCGGCGCGCCGCTTGAGCGTCACGCGTCGGTTGGCGAAGTCGTTCCAGACCCCAGGGAAGACCTCCCAGAAGAAGTCGTCCACCACCCACGTCCGGTCGTACGCCTTGGCGGCCTGCACGAGCTGCGCGTCGCACTTCTGGAGCGTCTCCAGCGCGCCGCCGTGGTCGAGCACGTCGAGCTGCCGGAACGCGGCGCGCAGCGTGTCCTCGATCCCGAACAGGCGCTCCACCCAGGCGGCCGACTGGTGATAGACGGACTCGCTGGCGAAGTAGCCCTGCGATGCGGTGACGTCGTTCGGGGAGAACGTCACTGTCCTCAGCCCCCCGAGTCGTACGCGCTCCGTCTCGTGAAAGACCGGCGCCGCGCGGCGCGGATCGAAGGCGTTCTCCGGGTGGAAGCGCTCCTGCCGCGCGCGCCACTCCTCAAGCTGGAGGAAGAAGGGTGCGGTCTCCGCGCCCAGGGCCAGCTGGTTCGGGCTCACCGCGTCGGGCGGCAGCGCCGTGAACGGCTCCCGCGGCGTCTGGAAGGTGTCGGCGAGCAGGCCGAGCAGCGCGTCCACGTTGAGCTGGACGGGGCTGCGGGCGTCGCCGGGCGGGGCGTCGAACGGCACGCGGTAGCGGTTGCGCAGCTCCACGGCCTTCACCCGGCTCGCCGCGACGAGCGCGCGGAGGTGGGCGTCGTCACCGAGCGCGCCCTGGGCGGGGATGGCGGCCGGCGCGAGGCCGAACCCGCCACGGGCGACGGGGGCGGCGAGGGCGGCCCGGAGCACCGTGGCCACGAGGCGCGCCGTGGGCTGCGCGGCGACGTCGTTGGTGTGGAACGTCTGGAAGTAGCGGGCGGCGAGCAGGCGCTCGAGCGTGGTGATATCGACGCTAGGGGCGGGGGTGGGGGCGAACGCCGAACGCCGCTGCTGCATCTGCTGCGCGGTCGTCACCCACACCACGCGCAGATAGTCGCGGTATAACTCCAGCTCCGTCTTGGGCGCACGCTTCCACGGCTGCCACTCGGGGCCCAGCTCGGTCCTGCGACCGGGGTCGATGAAGATGCCCACCGCGTCGCGTAGCTGGCCGGTGCGCAGCAAGTCGAGTGCGACGTAGCTGCCCTGCAGCGCCGCCACCCGTTCGTCGGCGTCGGCAGGCGGGGCACCGGCGGCGAGCACGTCGTGCAGCGTGGCGAGTGCGGCGGCGCGGGCGCGCACCGGCCAGCGGCGCGCGGGGCCGTCCGCCGTCGGGGCCGCGAGCTGATCCTGCAGGTCACCCACGGCGTACATCCGGTTCGCCTCGAGGAAGGCGGCGAGCGGCGCCCAGGCGGCGTCGGCGGCCGGAGCGTCGCCCGGAATGACGAGCTGCAGGGGCCCACGCGCGTCGGATGCCGACACGGGTCCCACGACGCGGTCGTCGCCCTCCACCACGCGCACGTACTCGGCGATGTGGGCTTGCGCGGTGAGGAGTCGGCAGTGGCCCGCCCGCGCGACCGGGGTGTCGGCGAGCGCGAGCGTGAAACTCCCCGCGCCATCGGTGACCGCCTCGCCCAGAACAGCGAGGCCCCCGCGCACCCCGCGGTCGCGCGCGGCGGCGGGTGACCCCGCCACCCACTGCACCCGGGCACCGCTCACGGGGATACCTGTGCCAGCGGCCACGACGACGCCTGCGGGGCCCGGGGGCACCGCGTCCGCGCGGGGCGCACTCGGCTGCGTGCCCTCGGAGCCGCGGTGCGCCACCGACAACGAGAAGGCGGACGGCGCGCCGTCGGGTTCGCCGTTCCGGGCAGGGGTATAGCGGGCGAGTTCGGCGGGGGTGGGACGGTAGCTCTCGCGCATGGGAGTTCTGCCCTCGAAGAGATGCGGACCGGTGCGGGTGCCCGCGGATGTGCTGCAGGGGGTGCCTGCGAGTCGCCGGGCGCCGGCTCGCGTGCCGCCGGCGGGATCTGGATCGAGGCCAACGGTCGCGCGGCGGCGTTACCCGGCTGCGACCAACGTGCGCCGCACCGTTACCCGGACCCGGGTAACGCCGCCTGCGGCGGGAGCTGTGACGTCGGACGTGCTTGCCGCCTGGCGCGGGCGGCGGTAGCGTGCGGGGCGCAGCGTGTGACCGGCCACGGTCCGCTGCGCGCTCGGCCACCCCGGAGGGGGCCGCATGCCACGTCTGTTCACACTGGGTGGGCTCGCCCTACGCCTCGACGGCGCCGGCGGAGCACACGCCCCGCCGCAGACGAAGCGCCTCGTCCTGCTCGCTTACCTGCGCCTCGCGGCGCCGGATCAGCTCGTGCGGCGGGACTCGCTGCTGGCGCTGTTCTGGCCCGAACTGGGCGACGCGGCCGCGCACAACGCGCTGCGGCAGGCGCTGCATTACCTGCGGCGGCGCGTTGGGTGCGAAGCGTTCGTGGGCCAGGGTGCGGCTGCGGTCGGCCTGGCCGCGGGGGCGCTCTGGTGCGATGCCGCGGCCGTGGAGGAGGCCGTGATCCAGGCGCGGTGGGCGGAGGCAGCGGCGGCGTACGGCGGTGGATTCCTGGCAGGTGTGCACGTGGCGGACGCCGCGCCCGAGCTGGAGGAGTGGGTTGCGCGCACGCGCGAGCGCCTGCGGAATGCGGCGGTGGAGGCGTCGTCGCGTGCCGCCGACGAGGCGTCGGCGGCCGGCGACCTCGTCGAGGCGGTGCGGCTGGCCGGCCAGGCGGAGCAGCTCGCGCCCGACCGCGACGACGTGGCGCGCCGGTTCGTCGCGGCCCTGTCACGCGCCGGACGAGGGGGAGACGCGGCGCAAGCATACGAGGCGTTCGCGGCGCGGCTGGCCCGGGACTACGGCGCGGCGCCGGCGGCCGAGACGCGCGCGCTGCTGGCGTCGCTGCGGCTCACCGATGACGGGCGGGGGGCGGCTGAGCTACCACCCATCTCGGCGGCGGCGATGCCCGGCTCGACCGCGCTCGCCGGTCCCGGGTTGGACGACCGTCCGCCGGCCGACGCAGTGCCGGGCACGCTGGCAGGCGCCGACTCTCAGGCCACGCGCATCGCGCGCATCGCACGCATCGCACGCATCGCACGCATCGCACGCATCGCACGCATCGCACGCATCCCACGCATCGCGCGCATCGGGCGCGGCCGGCGCGGCCGGCGCGCGGCGCTCGCCGCGGTGGCAGGCGTGGGGCTCCTCCTCGCGGCCCAGTGGGCGGTACGCCCGCCCCCCACCCCGGGTCCGACGGACCTGGGGAGCGGACGAGAGTTGTTCCGCGCGGCGGTGGCGGCGCACGACGCCGGCCGGGCTGCTGCCGCCCTCCCCCTGCTGCGCCGGGCCGCGGCGCTCGACAGCACGAACGCGCTCGCCGTCTACCAGGCGGGGCGCGCCCTGTACGACGTGGACGCCGAGGCCGGGCTCGACCTGGTGGAGCGCGCGCTCCGCCTGGCCGACCGCGCGCCCGCGCGCGACCGCGCGCTCGTGCGCGTCGGCGCGCTCTGGGTCACCAACGCTCCGGCCTTCCTCGCCGTGGCCGACTCCACCGCCGCGCGCTATCCCGACGCCCCGGACCTCCAGCTGGCCTTCGGGGGCGGGCTCCTGCTGGACGGGCAGGCGCGGGCGGCGCGGGCCGTCGCCCGGCGCGTTCTCGCGCAGGTCGCGACGCCGGGTGCACGCTCCCGTCCGGCGGCGGCGCCCGCGGCTGAGCTCGGCCCCTATGCGACGGGGTCGGCGTGCCCGGCCTGCAGTGCCTGGCTGCTGCTGGTGAGCGCCGCCCTCTTCGACGACTCGCTGGCGACGGCCGAGGCGGCGGCGCGATCGGCCGTCGCGGCGCACCCGGGGGATGCCCGGCTCTGGACCGCGCTCCGGCGCACGCTGGTCGCGCGCGGCCGGTACGCGGCGGCCGCTGCGGCGCACGGGCCCGGCGAGCTGGCCGAGGTGACCGGCGCGACCACGGCGATCGAGAGCGACGTGCTCGAGCGAGCCGAGTTCGCCCTGATGGCCGGCGACTTCGCCACGGCACGCGCCGCGCTCAGTGGCGCGCGTACCGATGGCAACGCGAGCCTCCGGCGCGAGGCCCTCTGGTGGGAGGTGATCCGTCTCCGGACCGAAGGACGGCTGAGCGCCGCGCTCGCGACGGCGCGCGCGTACCGACGCGCCGCGGCATCCGCGCCGGCACCGTCGACCCGGGCGCTGGCCGCCCTCCCGGAGGCGATCGTGCTGGGCGAGCAGGGGCACCACGCGGCGGCCGCGGCGCTCTTCGACAACCTCGCGGGGGCGACCACACCGCTGCAGCGGCGCGTGCCCGCCTGGCGCGACCGCCACCGCGTCTGGATGTCGGTTCATGCGGCGCACGCGCGCGCCGCAGGGGGCGACACGGCGGGGCTGGCCGCGCTCGCCGACCGCATGCAGCGGTGGGGGCTGCGCAGCGCCTACGGACGCGACCGGCGCCTGCACCTGCACGTGCGCGGGCTGCTCGCCACGGCGCGCGGGGACGCGCCCGCGGCGGAGTCGTACTTCCGCGCGGCCACGTTCTCCCCCACCGTCGGCTACACGCGCAGCAGCGTGGAGCTCGCGCGGACCCTGCTCGAGGTCGGCCGTCCGGGCGAGGCGGTCGCGGTGCTGCGGCCGACCCTGCACGCCGGACTCGAGGGCCCCAACCTGTACGTCACCCATGCCGAGGTGCGCGCACTGCTCGCCCGCGCGTTCATGGCGCAGGGAAACCGCGACAGCGCGCGTGTACACGCGCGGTGGGTGGCGCTCGCGTGGCACGCCGGCGACCCGCCGTTCGCCGCTGCGGCGTCGCGCCTGCGGGCGGCGGTCGCGTCGTCGCGCTGAGGGCGCGAGCACGGTGTTGGGCCGCGTTTCATGGCGCACGAGGCCGACCTCCGTCGCCGCTGACTCGCGCGGGGACGCACGGCGCGGCGGAGCTGCCGCCGCGCCGAGGCCTCCTGCCGGACGGAGGCCGCCGCGGAGTCGCCGCCCGCGTCGCGCGCCGAGCCCGCCCATGGCGATCCGGGTAGGGCGAGGCTCGAAACCGCTCGGCGAACGAGACTGCAGCGACGGGGAGGGCGCCGGTCCACGCGGCGCCTGCCACCCGTGACTTCCCCTTCGCCGAAGCCTCACGTGTCCACCGCCGAGCCCGCTCGGGCCTCGGCTCGGCGGAGGAGCGCCAGCAGCCCGTCCGGCACCAGGCGGTGAGCCCCGTCCCCGAACTGCGCGAGCGGCAGCCAGCGCGCCGGCTCCCACCCCGCGCCCGGCTCGACGACGGCCAGCGCCTCCCGGTCGTACAGCGTGGGGTCGCGGAAGCGCGCGTCGTGGACGAAGACGACCTCGTGGCGCGGCCCGCCATCGTACGCGAACACGTTTTCGAGCACCCCGAGCAGCCGGACGTCACCGATCTCCGCGGCCAGTTCCTCGCGGATCTCGCGCGCGAGGGCCTCGGCGGCCCTCTCGCCGAACTCGACTCCGCCGCCTAAGGGGCGGTAGAAGTCGGTGCCCGTCGCCGGGTCGCGGCCGCGGGCGACCAGGATGCGGTCCCCCGCGCGGAAGACGGCGATGGACAGGACGCGGATGCGGTCGGGCGGCATGCGGACGGTGGCGGAGAAGGCGGGTCCGCGCGCCAGGTCCGATCGACGCGCGGTCGGTACCTGATGGGGAGCGGCTGAGATCGCAACGCCTACAAACGAACTGGCCGGTGCACAACGGCTCGCGATCGCGACGCCTCTCGTCCGTGCGAGCGCGGTCTACGCTGGCACCGGGTCCGCTCGCCGCTTCCACGCATCGGGCTCTTGACTCTCCCCCGGGTGGAAGGTGCACCGTGGGCCCGCGCCGCACCTTGCTTCCGCCGTGCACCCGCGTTGCCCGGGCGGCGCCCGCCCGTATTGCGGCCCTCTCGCACCCGCCGACCTATGTTTCGCATTGGGGAGTTCGCGCGTCTGGCCCGCGTCTCGGTCCGCGCGCTCCGCCGCTACGACGCCCTGGGCCTCCTCGTGCCCGCGCACGTCGACGCGCGCACCGGGTACCGCGCCTACGACGCGGCGCAGCTGCCGCGTCTCGCGCGGCTCCGGGAGCTGCGCGCGCTCGGCCTCGCGCTGGCCGAGGTCGCGGCGCTGCTCGACGCCCAGGACGCGCCGGCAGCCGAGCGGGCGGCGTTCACCCGCCACCGCCTCGCGCTCCGGGCGCGCCTTCGTGCGGACCGGGCACGCCTCATCGAGATCGAGGCGCGGCTCGCGGCGGCCGCCGCGGGCAGTACGCGCAGCACGGGCGGCGACGGCGCCATCGTGCTCGCGCCGCTCGGGCCGTGCCTCGTGGCGACGCGTCGTGCCGTGGTGCCGCTCGGCACGGGTGCGGTGGCGCGGCTTTTCGATGAGGTGGAGGCGTTCGCGGCGCATCACCGCGCGCGCGCCGCCGAGCCGCCGCTCGCCATCCTGCACGACACCGCCGGCGGCGCGATGCGGCTCCCCGACGGCCCGACCGACGTGGAGGTCGCCGTCCCGCTGACTGGCTCCGTGACCGCCGCGCGTGACGGAGCAGCCGACGGCCCAGCGGGTGCCGTCTGCGTCCGCGAGCTCGACGCCGCGCCACTCCGCGTGTCACACGGTGCGTCGCTCGCGGCGACCCTCGTCTACCGCGGAGCCTACACGCAGACCGGACCCGCGCTCGACGCCCTGCACCGGTGGGCGCTGCGCCACGGCCTCGCGCCCGCCGGGCCCGCGCGCGAGCGGTACTTGCGCTTCGGTGTCGACGACTGGACGGAGCTCAGCCTTGCCGCGCGCGCACGCGCGGCATACGTGGCCGATCGCACGGAGGCGTACGTCACCGAGGTGCAGCTGCCGGTCGCGCGCGCAGCTTCTGCGCGCATGTCGAGGGCGCTTCGCGCGTCGCCGACTGCGCGCCTGCTCGCGTGTTTCTTCCTAGCGGGGAGCGGGGCGGCGTTCGTCGGCACCCCCACGGCCGGTCACGCGCAGGCGCGTGCCGTCATCCGCGTCGGCGATCGCGATGGCGCGCCGTGCGAGCCGCCGATCGCCGGCGTCCGGACGACCTGCACGCGGGTGCTGACCCCGGCCGGCTATTCAGTCCGCGTGCTCCGTACGGCGTCCGACACGCCCGACCGGGGCGGGGAGCGGCGCCCCGCGGTGCTGTTTGTCCAGTGGCTCTCGTGTGATCCCGTGACGGTGCCCGACACCGGCGGTGACGGGTGGGCGCGCATGCTGCGCGAGGTCGCCCAGCGCAGCGGGATGGTCCTCGCCCGCACCGAGAAGCCGGGCCTCCCCGGAAGCGAGGGCCCGCCGTGCGCGCGCCTCGGCTACGACGAGGAGCTCGCCGCGCACCGCGCCGCGCTCACGGCGCTGCGCGCCGCGCCGGGCGTGGACCCCGACAGCATCTACCTGTTCGGCGGGAGCATGGGCGGCACGATGGTGCCGCTGCTCGCCGCCGACCCCGCGCTCCCGCCGGTGCGCGGCGTCCTGGTCTGGGGGACGACCGCGCTGCCCTGGGCCGAGCACCTCGTGGCGCTCGACCGGCGCGTCTTCGAGGGGCGGGTCAGCGCCGCGCGCCCCGCCGCGCCGCCCGACAGCGTGGCCGTCTGGATGCCCGCGCAGCTGCGGCTGCACGCGACGTGGCTGGCGCCCGGGGCGGCGCCCTCGGTGGTGGCGGCCGTCGTGGCGGGCGACCCGCGGCTCGCCGCGGCCTGGCGTCGACAGCTCGGCGTCGACCCGGGATTCGTCGGGCTGTACGGGCGCTCGGTCGCGTTCCACCAGGAGGCGGCGCGCGCGAACTGGGAGGGCGCCTGGGCGCGGGTGGTTGCGCGCGGCGTGCCGGTGGTCGTGCTGCGGGGCGCGTGCGACGCGCTGATGAGCGGCGCCGAACACGCGCGCATCGCCGCGGTCGTCGACGCGGTCTCGCCGGGGCGCGCGCGGTACGGCACCGTGCCGGGGACCACGCACGGGCTACAGGCGGCGGGATGCGCCGAGGCGCCAGCGGGCAGCGCACCAGTGGGCAGCACCGTGCCCGGCCCGCCGAGACGTGCCGCGCCCGATGACGGCCGGGCAGTCACCGCGATCTTCGAGGCGCTCCGGCGCCTGCGTGGTGGGATCGCTGCGGAACGAGCGCCGTAGCGCCCTGCTGTCGCCCTCGCCACGCGCGACGGTGCGCCGGGAAGGCGCCCACATCGACTCCGAGATCGCGCAGAACCCCTGCGGGTGAGACGTCAGATCGCCGTATGATTGCTGACCTACACGATCGCACCTCGCGGTTCTTGCGCCTATGCCACCACCGGTCGACGCGGGCGACTGCGGCACCTACGAATACTCGAGCTGCCTGGCGTCAATCCGGGCGCGTCGTCGGCAGCGGGCGCTACACGGCCTTCGTGACCGGCGTCCCGGCCGCTAGCGCGCGGACGCCGGAGTCCTTTGAAGCGGGTGAGGCGCCTCGGCGTGGCCGGCACTCGCTCCGGGGTGGCACTACGGGCAAGAACCGGCCGGGTGGCCGGCGCCACCGCTCGTGCGCGCCACTCGGCACCGCAGGGAACGCAACGCGCGGGTGACGCTGCTGCGCGGGGAGCCGACCATCGCCGGCGTTAGCTTCCAGCATGCCCCGGAAGCGCCCGCGACCCGTCGCCCCGCCCTCGCCTGCCCCGCCGGTCGTGCCGACGGTGTCCGCGCTCGGCAAGGCGGCGCCTGATGAGGCGGCGCTGGTAGTGCCAACGCGCGATCAGCTGCCGGCCGGCTACGCCACCTTCCTGGCGGACGTGGCCGCGCGGGTGCGCGCGGCCCACCTGCGGACCGCCGTCGCGGTCAACCGCGGGCTGGTCACCCTCTACTGGGAGATCGGCCGCGAGATCGTGCGGCGGCAGCGGGCCGAGGGTTGGGGCGCCGAGATCGTCGCGCGGCTCGCCGACGACCTGCGGCGCGAGTTCCCCGGCGCCCGCGGGTTCACGCGCCGCAACCTGTACTACGCGCGCGCCTTCTACCTCGGCTACCCCGCCCCGTCCGCCGCCCCGGAGCCGCCCTCCGAGGCCGATACACCCGGGGCGCGTGCGGCGGCGATGCCAATTGTGCAACAGCCTGTTGCACGAATGGGGGCGGCGGCACCGACCGGCGAGGCCGACGCGGGCGACGTCCCGCCCGAGCCGCTCGCCCTGCTGCCCTGGGGGCACAACATCCTGCTCCTCGAGCAGCTCGACGCCCCCGCGCTCCGCCTCTGGTACGCCCGCCAGGCGGTCACGCACGGCTGGAGCCGCAACGTGCTCGGCCTCCAAGTGCAGAGCCGCCTCCACGAGCGCCAGGGCCCGGCCGACCAGACCACCAACTTCGCCACCACCCTCCCGCCGGCGCAGTCGGACCTCGCGCGGGCGGTGGTCAAGGACCCGTACAACTTCGAGTTCCTCACCGTCGCGCAGGACGCCCACGAGCGGCACGTCGAGGCCGGGCTGGTCGCCCACATGCGCCAGTTCCTGCTCGAACTTGGGATAGGGTTCCTGTACGCCGGAAACCAGTACCGCCTTCAGGTCGGCGAGCGCGAGTTCTTCCTCGACCTGCTCTTCTACCACAAGCGGCTGCGCTGCTGGGTCGTGCTCGACCTGAAGACGGGAGACTTCGAGCCGGAGCACGCCGGCAAGATGCACTTTTACCTGAACGCGGTCGACGCGCAGCTGCGGGACGCGGGCGACCAGCCGAGCATCGGGCTCATCCTCTGCCGCGGCAAGGACCGCGTGGTGGCCGAGTGGGCGCTGCGCGGGATGACGAGCCCGATGGGCGTCGCGGAGTACCGGGTGACCGAGCGGACCGACGCGCTGCCGGCCGAGCTGCGCGCGGCGTTGCCGAGCCTCGAGGCGGTGCGCGCGGAGCTCGAGGCGGCGCCGCTGGACGACGTGGAGCCGTAGCGGGGCGACCGCCGGGGAACCGCCGCGCGAGCACGGAGTGACGCGCAGACACCCCGTCTTACGGTGTACCGCATATCGCGCGCGTCGCTGCAGTGTCTTCCCACATCTGGCTTCTTGTGCGACCGAACGTACTGGGCGCAGCGTAGGCGCATCCGGCGCCCCATGGCCCGCGGCAGGCCGACGCCGAACGCTCGATCCACGCTGCGCGCGACTGCCGCGGACCCGCGAAGGGGAGGATGCGCCGATGCTCGTCGGCTATGCCCGCGTGTCCACGCACGAGCAGTCGCTGAACCTGCAGCAGGACGCGCTCACGAAGGCGGGATGCGAGCGCGTGTTCACCGATGTCGCCAGCGGCGCGCTCGACGAGCGCCAAGGGCTCTCCGCCGCGCTCGACTACCTGCGCGAGGGCGACACGCTCATCGTCTGGCGCCTCGACCGGCTCGGGCGCTCTCTGAAGCAGCTGATCGACCGCGTGACGGCGCTCGAGAACCGGAAGGTCGGCTTCCGCTCGCTGACCGAGAGCATGGACACGACGACGAGCGGCGGGCGGCTCATCTTCCACGTGTTCGGCGCGCTCGCCGAGTTCGAGCGCGCCGTCATCCGCGAGCGCACGCTCGCCGGCATGGCGGCCGCGCGGGCGCGGGGCCGGCTCGGCGGGCGGCCCAAGATGATGACCGCGACGCAGGTCGAGATGGCCAAGGCGCTGCTCGCCGACCGCGACCGGCCGGTGCGCGAGGTGTTCGAGGCGCTGCACGTCTCGCGCGCGACGCTCTACCGCTACCTACGCGCGGACAAGATCGCGAACGGCGAGCGTCTCGCGCCGCGTCGCAGTTCTCGTCGCGTTGTGCGACGCGCTGACCCGTCGCTGCCGGCGTGAGCGTCTCACGCTGAGACGGAGTCCTGCCGTCTCACACCCGACCGGCTGAACCGGCTACTCGGCCGCTGCCGCATCCTCCACCCAGGCCAGGGGGGGTCGCGTCCACACGGCGCGCCCCAAGACTGCACGCCCCACCGAAATCGACGGGGGCGAGTCCGATGGTCGGACTCGCCCCCGTGGTCGCGAGGCCGAGCGACTCCCGCCGTAAGGAGGCCTGAACGGTCGTAAGCGGCTGCGTAAGCGGGCGGGGCGACGTTGCTCCCGTTCTCTCGCGCGCCGGTCCGGCGCGCCTCCACCTCCGCCCGATCGTCGCATGCCGTTCCGGCCCCCCCGCACCGCGCGCGCCCTCCTCGGAGCCGCGCTCTCCTGCGCCGCGCTCACCGCTGCACCCGCGGCTGCCCAACGTCGCACCGCCGCGCCTCCCACCGCCGCGCGGTCCACGGCCGTGCAGACTACGGCCGCGCAGAGCGCCCCCGCCGTCCACGCCACGCTCGACACCGCCGCGATGCTCGCGCCAGTGCGCGCCTTCATCGACGCGTTCAATCGAGGAGCGCAGACTGCGCCGCTCGACGCCTTCACCACGGACGTTATCATCACCGACGACCTGCCCCCGTTCCGGTGGACGGGGGCGGACGCGCTCGCGCAGTGGTGGACCGCGCTCTTCGGCACCACCCCCGCGCAGCGTGCCGACTTCGCGCGCATGGAGCGGCGTCTCCTGCTCGGTCCGGCGCGCCACCTGTTCGTCGCGGGCGACGACGCCTACGTCACGCTGCCCGTCACGATGACCGCCGTCGCACTGCGGAGTGGGCGTCCGCTGTCGGTCGCGGGGGACCTCGCGCTGACGCTGCGGCGCGTGGACGGGCGCTGGCGCCTCAGTTCGCACGCCTGGGTGCGGCGCGAGACCGCATCCTGACCCGCCGGCGCGCGCACCTGGCGGCGAGCGCGCGGGTCGCCCTGCGCGGCGCCGTCGGGCTCGCGGTCCGGAGCCCGCCCGACCGGGCGCCTGGCTAAGCGCCGGCCTAAGCGTGAGCCGCGACGGTGCCCGCGTCACCCCGAGCGCCTGCCCCGACCCGATCGCCCATGCCCCACCGTCGCCCCCGCGTGCGTACCGCCGTTCGCACCATCCGGACCGCCACTGCCACCCGCCACGCCACCACGCCCGCGCCGCGGTGCGCGAGGGTTGCGGCGGCACTCGCCCTCGCGACCCTGGCCGGTGCCGAAGCGAAGGCCCAGCCGACCGGAGCGCCGGCCCGGCGCTCGGCCCCGGCGACCACGACCGACGCCCGCGAGGCGCAGCCGGCGCGGGTCGACCTTCCGGCCCTCTGGACCGCAGCGGCGCCCGGGGCGACGCTCGCCTGCGCCCCGGCGCCGGCGCAGGACCTCGCCGCGCTGTCGGACGAGTTCGACGGCACGGGCGGCCCGGACGGAGCGCCCGATGGCGCGCGCTGGCGCTGGTTCCACGAAGCGTATGGATGGCCCTCGATGCTCCGCGCCTCCGACGTCGGCCGCTCGAGTGCCGGCGCCCTGACGCTCGTGCCGGCGGCGAGCGGCTGGTTCGCCGACAACCACGCGCCCTACCTCTTCCAGGCGGTGCGCGGCGACTTCGACGTGACGGCGCGCGTGCGCGCGACGCCCGTCGCTGGGGGCGCCGACTCGCTGCCGCGCGCGACGTGGTCGCTCGTCGGGCTCATGGCGCGGGCCCCGCGCGCCGTGACGCCGGCGACGTGGGCGCCGTACCGGGAGAACTGGCTCTTCATCACCACGGGCACTGCGGAGGCGCCGGGCGTCCCTGTGTTCGAGACGAAGAGCACCGTGAACAGCGGCTCCAACCTCAAGCTGCGCCCCGCGCGGGCCGGCTGGATGGAACTGCGGATCGTGCGCCTGCGCGAGGTGTTCCTGCTGCTGTCGCGCATGCCGGGCGAGGGGTGGCGGGTGCGCGAGCGCGTGCTCCGCCGGGACATGCCGTGGGCCGAGGTGCAGGTAGGCATCGTCGCGTACAGCGACGGCACCAACGTCACGCCGCCGATGCGCGACCCGCGCGTGCACAACACGATGGCCCCGGCGGCTCGCGCAGGCGTCGGACGCCCCGACCTGGCGGCCCGCGTGGACTACGTCCGCTTCCGCCGTCCCCCGGTGCTCGTCGGCGTGGCCCCGGACTGGCTCGTCGACCACGAGGTGCGCGAGGCGGCGATCCTCGAATTCCTCGCGTGCGGCGAGGCGCGTGGCGACGAGCCACGTTAGGCGCCGTCGCGCGGTCCCCCGGCCCGCGTGGCGCACGGCCTCGGCCCGCACGTGGTGCAGGCTCGGCCCACGCGGCCGGGCTCCGGGCGCCCACGCTGGTGTTGGGCATCCCGTCCCCTCCGCCGCCCGACGTGCGGATGGGCGCCTCGAAGGCGAGGCGCGCGGGCGTCGGCGAACACCCAGCCGCGCCCCTCGCGCCCCACGGCGCGGAGCAGCACCGGCGGCATCGGGCCGTGCGCGAAGCGCAGCGCTGGGTGCCTCCGCCTCGTCGACCGCCGGGGTGATCACCGCGTCGCCCCCGTAGGTGCCGGCGAGCGCGGCGACGTCCGCCGCGGTGGGCTGCAGGCCGGGTGCCGCGGCCGGGCGCGCGCCGTCGGCCGTCGCGGTGTACCCGCGGGCGAGGCGCGGCACCAGCCGCTCGGGATCGCAGAAGTGGGCAGCGGTCGCGCCGGCTGGCCGCAGCACGCGCTCCTCGACGAACGCCGCATAGGGCCGCCCGGTCACGCGCTCGACGAGCTGGCCGGCCAGCGCTTGGCCGGTGTTGCTGTAGCGCAGCTGGTCGCCGGGCGCGAAGTACGGCGGCACGTCGCGCACGAGGGCGACGAGCGAGTCGGGCGGGAGATCGAGGCGTCGTAGCGTGCGGCCGCGCGGCGGGTCGGCGTAGGCGGGCACGCCCGCCGTGTGCGACAGGAGCTGGCGCACCGTGACCGGGCGCCCGCCGAGCGGCGCGTCGGGCAGGTAGCGCGTCACCGCCGTGTCGAGCGCCACGCGGCCGTCCTGAACGAGCGCGAGCACGGAGGCCGCCGTGAACTGCTTGGTGATCGACGCGAACTGGAAGGTGTGGTCGACCCACAGCGGCGCGTCGTCCTCCACGTCGGAGCCGCCGTAGGCGCGCGCCACGAGCGTGTCGGCGCCGCGGAGGGGGAGCACCACGAGCCCCGCCGTGCGTCCGCCGGCCAGCGCGGCGCAGCCGCTGCCCGGCGCGCGCTTGTTGCA
>ERZ1066119.1156-NODE-1156-length-15133-cov-8.719260_pt1 | contig 15133 bp, 11 predicted proteins | sample MGYA00382766_ERZ1066119 | MGnify/ENA primary metagenome ERZ1066119 (study PRJEB33369, sample SAMEA5778349) | biofilm metagenome | biome: Industrial cooling water; feature: Water cooling tower basin; material: Biofilm | place: United Arab Emirates | collected...
GCGAAAGCATTTCCAAGCTTCGTCTGAACGACGCCAGCTTCTCGTTCGAGACCGAGTCCAGCGCGGCGCTCGGCTTCGGCTTCCGCTGCGGCTTCCTCGGGCTGCTGCACCTTGAGATCATTCAAGAGCGGCTGACCCGCGAATATGACCTCGACCTCATCACCACGGCGCCGAGCGTCGTCTATACGCTTCACCTGAGCCATTCGAAGAATGAGGACGCCAAGACCATCCAGCTCCACAATCCGGCCGACATGCCCGATCCAAACAGGATCGCCAGCATCGAGGAGCCGTGGATCGAGGCGACCATCTACGTGCCGGACGAATATCTCGGCCCGATCCTGAAGCTCTGCCAGGACCGCCGCGGCATCCAGAAGAACCTGACCTATGTCGGCGGCCGTGCCCAGCTCACCTACGAGCTGCCGTTGAACGAAGTGGTGTTCGACTTCTACGACCGGCTGAAGAGCATGTCGAAGGGCTATGCCAGCTTCGACTATCACCAGATCGGCACGCGCGAAGGCGACCTCGTCAAGATGAGCATCCTTGTCAACGAGGAGCCGGTCGATGCTCTGAGCATGATCGTCCACCGCGGCACGGCCGAGCAGCGCGGGCGCGGCATGGTCGAGCGCCTGAAGGAGCTCATCCCCAGGCACATGTTCAAGATCCCGATCCAGGCCGCGATCGGCGGCAAGGTCATCGCCCGCGAAACCATCAGCGCGCTTCGCAAGGACGTGACCGCCAAATGCTACGGCGGCGACGCCACCCGCAAGCGCAAGCTGCTGGAGAAGCAGAAGAAGGGCAAGGCCAGGATGCGGGAATATGGCAATGTCAGCATCCCGCAGGAGGCGTTCATCGCGGCGCTGCGGATGGGCGACGAGGGGTAGTTGTGCTCCGGCGAAGGCCGGAGCCCAGTTCCTCACCTCGCTGAAGAACCACTGGGCTCCGGCCTTCGTCGGAGCACGGCCCGACTTCAGCGCTCGCTCAGATAATAACGGTCGACCTTCCGCAGCTCCTCGTCGAGCTCGTACACGATCGGCTGCCCGGTCGGGATCTCCAGTCCGACGATCTCGTCGTCAGGAATGGCGGACAGATGCTTCTCCAGCGCGCGCAGGCTGTTGCCATGGGCGGCCACCAGCACGCGCTCGCCGCGCTTCAGGGCCGGTGCGATCTCCGCCTCGTAATAAGGCAGAACGCGCGCGATCGTGCCCTTGAGGCTCTCGGACGAGGGAATGGTGATCCCGGTATAGCGCCGGTCGTGCTGGAGCGCCGCATAGGGGCTGTCCTCGTCCATTGGCGGCGGGGGAACGTCGAAGCTCCGGCGCCATATCCTGACCTGCTCTTCGCCGACCCTGGCGATGGTCTCGGCCTTGTTGAGCCCGGTGAGGCCGCCATAATGACGCTCGTTCAAACGCCAGTACTTGGTGACGGGGAGCCACAAGCGGTCCATCACCTCAAGGGTGAGATTGGCGGTACGGATGGCGCGCTTCTGGACCGAGGTGAAGACACGGTCGAGGTCGAAGCCCTTGTCCAGGAGGAGCTGACCGGCCGCGCGGGCCTCCGCTTCGCCGGCGGCGGTGATGTCGACGTCCCACCAGCCGGTGAAGCGGTTCTCGAGGTTCCACTGGCTCTGGCCGTGGCGAAGCAGGATCAGCGTAGGCATCAGCGGCGCTCCAGCTCGGGCAGGATCTGGTGGAGAGCGTCGAGACAGGAATGAGCGAGCTTCTTGCTTCGCTCGGCGCTCCAGCCGTGAAGCGGATCGGGCAGCGGGTCGTGATCCTTGAACGGCATCTCCAGCGTCATGGAGACGCAGCCGAACCGCTCGGCGAGCTGGGCGGTCGACATGGAAAGGTTGGCCTCGCCGGGCTTGGCCAATTCATAGCCCTCGGCGGTCTGGAAGTCGGGCGTGATCGCTTCCAGCGTCTTGGCGTAAAGGTGGTAGAGCTCGCTCTGCCGGTCGGTAAGGCTGGGGATGCCTTCGAAGCCGGCAAGGAAGTTGGCCGGAATCGCCTCGTCGCCGTGGATGTCCATGGCGAAGACGGGCCGGTCCTCGTCCATTGCCTTCAGCACGCAGAGCACTTCGGGGCTCTTCTCGGCCGACGGGGCATGCCACTCGCGATTAAGATTGACCCCAGCCGCATTGGTGCGGAGGTGGCCACGATAGGAACCGTCGGGGTTCATGTTCGGCACGCAATGGAAGGTGCAGCGGTCAAGCAGGCTGCGGGCAACGGGATCGTCGGCGTCGATCAGCTTCTCGAGCGCGCCTTCCATCCACCATTCCGCCATCGACTCGCCCGGATGCTGGCGGGCGTAGAGCCAGACGGTGAGCGGACCGTCCCCGAGGGTCAGGCAATCGATCGGGCGTCCATCGAGGCTCTGGCCCAGCTCGCGGTGCGTGACGAAGGGCAGGCTGGCGAGCTCTGCGACAAGGTCGTGGTGCCGCTCCATCGAGTAAGGGGCGAAATAGGCGACCCAGAATGCATCGCTGTCGGCCGTCACGGAGATGGAAAGGACGCCGTCGTCATAGCTCGTGTCGGCGAGCAGCCACTCGTCGCGGTCGACCGAGACGCGCGCCTGATAGCCGGGCCAGCCCATCGGATAGGCGGCGCCTGCGCAATTGGTGATGCGCAGTGTCAGCGCCTGCCCGCGCACGCCCGCCACGCGGAAGTGGAACCACTGGTAGAAGTCGCTGTGCGCGTCGTTGACGATCTCGAGTTCAAGGGTGGAGCCTTCGGAACGCACCAGGCGGATGTTGCCGGAATCGAAGGCGCTGCTGACGGTGATGGGCATGGCCGCGGCCTTAGGGCGTGATGCTCAAAGAAGAAAGTCGCCGCTTAGCTGACCGTCGAGGACTGCGGATTGGAGCGCGCTCATCTCGTCCGCCCAGTAGCGGTCGGCCTCCAGGTGCGGGCTGATCGCGCGGACCGCGGTGTGGAGCCGGGCGAGCGGCTCGGAGGTGGCGAGCGGGGCGTGATAGTCGACGCCCTGTGCTGCGGTGATGAGTTCGATCGCGACCACGCCGGCGGTGTTGCGAGCGATGCTGACCGCCTTGCGAGCGGCAATGGGCGCCATGGAGACATGATCCTCCTGGCCCGCCGAGGTCGGAATGGAATCGACGCTTGCCGGAAAGGCGAGGCTTTTGTTTTCGCTGACCAGCGCGGCGGCGGTGACCTGCGGGATCATTAGGCCGCTGTTGACCCCGCCATCATCGACCAGGAAGGCGGGCAGGCCGCTCATCTTGGGGTCGACCAGCACGGAGGTGCGGCGTTCGGACAGGCTGCCGACTTCGCAAAGAGCCATCGCGATGGTGTCGGCGGCGAAGGCGACCGGCTGGGCGTGGAAGTTGCCGCCGGAGATCGCTGAGTCCTCATCCTCGAACACGATCGGATTGTCGGTCACCGCGGCGGCCTCGATGGTGAGGGTCCGGGCGGCGTTCTGGAGCAGGTCGAGCGCCGCCCCCATGACCTGGGGCATGCAGCGGAAGCTGTAGGGGTCCTGCACCCGGCCGCAACGGTGGTGCGAGGCGACGATCTGTGAGCCAGCGAGCAGCCGGGCGATCTCGTTGGCGACGCGGATCTGGCCCGGCTGACCGCGCAGCGCCGAGATGCGCGGGTCGAACGGCTTCACGCTTCCCTTCAGCGCATCGACCGACAGCGCCCCGGCGTGGAGCGCGGCGCCGAACACGCGCTCGGCCGCGAACAGGGCATCGAGGGCGATGGCGGTGGAGGCCTGGGTGCCGTTGATAAGGGCAAGGCCCTCCTTCGGGCCGAGTTCGAGCGGTGACCTTCCAAGCCGCTGCAGGGCCTCGGCGGCAGGCAGGCGCTCGCCGGCAAGGTCCATCCAGCCGTACCCCATCAGCGCTGCCGTCAGGTGCGCCAGCGGGGCAAGATCGCCCGAGGCGCCGACGGAGCCCTGCGCCGGGATCACCGGCATGGCGTCCTGCTCGAGCAGCGCTTGGAGCGCTTCGACCACCTCCACCCGCACCCCCGAATAGCCCCGCCCGAGGCCGAGCAGCTTCAGCACGATCATCAGCCGCACGACATGCCGCGGCAGCGCCTCCCCCAACCCGCAGCTGTGCGACAGGATCAGGTTGCGCTGAAGCTCGGCCAGACGATCCTGCGGAATGCGCTCGTTGGCGAGCAGGCCGAAGCCGGTGTTGATGCCGTACACGGTCTCGCCTGACGCGACGATTCGAGCGACGGCGCCGGCAGCAACGTCGATCCTCGCCAGAGCCGCCCCCGCCAACCGCGCCGGCGCCCCGCACCAGAGCTGGCGCAGCGTGGCGAGGTCGACGGCTTCGGGGTTGAGGGTGAGCATGGATGCGGCCATAGGGCGGAACGCGCTGCGGTGGGAGAGGTGAAGAGTGCAGGCAGGCCTCCCCGTCGCCGAAGCTGAAGGTGTGCTTACGCCCGCAGTGGGCATTCCCAGAACTTCTCTCTGCCCCGCGCTGACGAGACACTTGCAAGGTAGGACCTCGCCTGCTCAACTCACCGGAGCGGTTCGCTGCTAGGCTCTTTCACTTGGTTGACCAATCCGCTTTTGCAGGAACACCGGCGCGCGTTCGCGAGCGAGGAACCCAGCCGTTCCGCCGACGCGCACCGTGTCAACTTCGACAACTTCGCCCGCCGCTCACGCGAGGCTCGGCAGCTCGAGCCCCTGCTCCCGAGCACACTCCACCGCCGCCTCATATCCCGCATCCGCATGGCGCATCACGCCGGTGGCGGGGTCGTTCCACAGTACCCGCTCCAGTCGCCTGGCCGCCTCGTCGGTACCGTCGGCGACGATGACCATGCCGGTGTGCTGGCTGTAGCCCATGCCGACGCCGCCGCCGTGGTGGAGGCTGACCCAGGTGGCGCCGCTCGCGGTGTTGAGGAGGGCGTTGAGCAAAGGCCAGTCGCTGACGGCATCGCTGCCGTCCTTCATCGCCTCAGTTTCGCGGTTGGGTGAGGCGACCGAGCCGCTGTCGAGGTGGTCGCGGCCGATGACGATGGGGGCCGACACCTCGCCGTTCCTGACCATCTCGTTAAAGGCGAGGCCGAGGCGGTGGCGCTGGCCCAAACCGACCCAGCAGATGCGCGCAGGCAGGCCCTGAAAGGCGATCCGCTCACGCGCCATGTCGAGCCAGCGATGGAGGTGCGGGTCGTCGGGGATCAGCTCCTTCACCCTCTGGTCGGTGCGGTAGATGTCCTCCGGATCGCCGGACAAAGCGACCCAGCGGAACGGGCCGATGCCGCGGCAGAACAAGGGCCGGACGTAGGCGGGGACGAAGCCGGGGAAGTCGAAGGCGTTGGTGACGCCGGTGTCCTTGGCCTCCTGGCGGATGTTGTTGCCATAGTCGAAGACGGGGACGCCCATCTCGCGGTAGGACAGCATCGCCTCGACATGGCGGGCGATGGAGATGCGGGCGGCCTCTGCGACCGCGGCGGGATCGCGCTCGCGCAACTCCAGCCACTTGTCGACGGTCCAGCCCATGGGAAGATAGCCGTTGGCGGGATCGTGGGCGCTGGTCTGGTCGGTCAGTGCGTCGGGGCGGATGCCGCGGGCAAGTATCTCGGGGATGATCTCGGCGGCATTACCGAGCAGGCCGACGCTGGTCGGCTCGGTCGCGGTGGCGATGATCTCCAGCGCTTCGTCGATCGTCGACGCGCGGCGGTCGAGATAGCGGGTCTCCAGCCGCTTCTCGATGCGGCTTTCCTGGCACTCGATGGCGATGCAGTGGGCGCCGGCCATCACCGCCGCGAGCGGTTGCGCCCCGCCCATGCCGCCGAGGCCGGCCGTCAGGATCCAGCGCCCACGGAGATCGCCGCCATAATGCTGGCGACCCATCTCGGCGAACGTCTCGTACGTGCCTTGAACGATGCCCTGTGTGCCGATGTAGATCCAGCTGCCGGCGGTCATCTGGCCGTACATCATGAGACCGGCGCGATCGAGCTCAGCGAAATGCTCCCAGGTCGCCCATCTCGGGACCAGGTTCGAGTTGGCGATGAGCACGCGCGGAGCGTCCGGGTGGGTGCGGAAGACGCCGACCGGCTTGCCGGACTGGACAAGCAAGGTCTGGTCATACTCCAGGCGCTCCAGCACCTCGACGATCTTGTCGAAGCAGGCCCAGTCCCGGGCAGCGCGGCCGATGCCGCCATAAACGACCAGGCTCTGCGGATCCTCGGCGACCTCCTCGTCGAGGTTGTTCATGAGCATGCGGACGGCCGCTTCGGTCTGCCAGCTCCTGGCGACGCGCTCCGGTCCGCGGCGCGCGCGGATGCGGCGGCTGTTGTCACGGCGGTCGGTCACGCGTCCACTCCCCCCATCATGCGCCGCTCGGGCATCAGCCCCAGCCAATAGCCGAGCTCGGCCGGATCGGCGATCGGCCAGACGGCAAGATCCGCGGCCTTGCCGGGCTCGATCGTGCCGATTTCCTCAGCGAGGCCGAGGGCATGTGCGGCATTCACCGTCATCCCGGCAATCGCCTCCTCCGGGTTGAGGCCGAACAGGGTGCAGGCAAGGTGCATGGCAAGCTGCGGCACCAGGAGGGGCGAGGTGCCGGGGTTGCAGTCGGTGGCCACCGCCATGCGGACGCCATGCGCGCGAAGGAGGTCGATCGGCGGCTTCCTCGTCTCCTGAAGCGTGTGGAAGGCACCGGGGAGCAGCACGGCGACCGTGCCGGCCCTGGCCATGGCCGCAGCGCCAGCCTCGTCGAGATGCTCGAGATGGTCGGCGGAGAGCGCACGGAAGCGGGCGGCGAGCGCGGCGCCGTTGCTGTTGGAGAGCTGCTCGGCATGGAGGCGGACCGGCAGGTCGAGGGCTTCGGCGGCCTCGAACAGCTGCTCGGTCTCTGCCGCGGTGAAGGCGATGGTCTCGCAGAAGGCGTCGACGGAGGTGGCGAGCTTGAGGCGGGCGACGGTGGGCAGCAGCTCGCCGATCATCTGCTCGACATAGGCATCGCGGTCGGCGCCCTTGGGCAGGGCATGGAGCGCCAGCAGAGTGGGGACGACCCGCACGGGCTCGGCGCGGGCGAGGGTGCGGATGGCGTTCAGCAGGCGCAGTTCGGACGCCGGGTCGAGGCCGTAGCCCGACTTGATCTCGACAGTGGTCACCCCGCCTTGCATCAGGGCTCGGAGGCGGCGGCGGCTCTGCTCGAGCAGTTCGGTCGTGGAGGCAGCGGCGGTGGCGGCGACGGTCGACGCGATCCCGCCGCCGGCTCTCGCGATCTCTTCATAGCTCGCCCCCGCGCGGCGCTGCGCATGTTCCGCGGCGCGGGTGCCGGCGAAGACGAGATGGGTGTGGCAGTCGACAAGCCCCGGCGTGACAAAGGCCCCGCCGAGCGGCACCACTTCGGCCGCCCGGGTTCCGGCAAGCTCCGTCCGGCGGCCGACCCGGACGATCCGGCCATCCTGGATGCCGATTGCCGCGTTGCGGATATGGCCGAGCGGATCGCCTGCACGCGGCACCATGGTGAGGAGGTGGCAGTCGGTGAGCAGACGGTCCCACATGAGGCGGGGTGTAGGTCGCGGCACGACAGGCGTCCACCGTCGTCCCTGCACAGGCACGGACCTCGGGCACTTGCCTCCTGAGGTCCCGGCCTTCGCTGGGGTGACGCTTTGCGTTACGTACCTCTCATGACCAGCGCCTGGCCAAACCTTGCCGACCTCCTCCTGCCAGCCGAAGCCGAGGCGCCGTTCGGGCTGGTCGGAGCGCCGCTCGAAGCGGGGTCGGTCACCCCCGGGCGCTGCGACCTTGCGCCAGGAGCGCTTCGGGGCGTGCTCCGGCGGATCGGGCGTTTCGACATCGATTCAGGCCGCGAGCTATGGACGGGAATCGCCGACCATGGCGACGTGCCGGTCGCGGGCATCTCGATCGAGGAAGCGACGGGGCCGATCCGGGCGGCGGTGGCAGAGAGCGTGTGCCGGCACGCGCTGACCTTGCTGATCGGCGGCAACAACGCGGTGACGCGTCCCGGGCTGCTCGGGCTTGCCGATGCGCTCGCTTTGCCGCTCCAACGATGCGGGCTGATCACCCTCGACGCGCACTTCGATATGCGTGGGACGGAGCAGGGCCTCGGCAACGGCAATCCGGTGCGGGCGCTGATCGAGGATGGGCTGCCGGGCGCGAACGTCGTGCAGATCGGCCTTGCCCCCTTTGCCAACAGCAAGGCCATGGCCGACTTCGCCATGGCACAGGGTACACTGGCCCTTTCCCTGAGCGATGTTCGCCGCCGCGGCGTTGCGTGGGCGGTGGAGACTGCGTTGGCCCGGCTGAGCCATGTCGAGGCCATTCTGCTCGACTGCGACATCGACGTGATCGACCGAAGCCAGTTTCCTGGAGCGCCCGGGGCGCGGCCGGCCGGCATGGGGGCGGGAGACTTCTTCGCCCTCACCCGCGCCTTCGCGGCCGAGCCCCGGGTCCGGGTCATCGACCTCACCGAATGGGACCCGCCGCTCGATGCCAGCGATCTCAGCGCATTGACCGCCGGACGCTGGCTTGCCGAGGTGCTGACCGGCTTCGAGGAGCGCTGATCAGCCGCGCAGCATGTCTTCAATTGCGGCCGTGAGCGCTGCCGCGGTCACCGGCTTCTTCAGGACCTTGGCGCGTCCGTCCACGGCCTGGTCGATCGCCTCGCTGTCGGCATAGCCGGTGAGGAACAGGAGCTTGACGCCGGGCCGGAGCTCTAGCGCCTGCGACGCCACCTCCGCTCCGTTCATGTTCGGCATGGCGAAGTCCAGCACCATCAGCGACACGACGGATCGCTCCAGCTCGAGCAACGCCTGCGGGCCGTTGGCCGCCTCGATCACCCGGTGACCATGCGAGCGCAGCATGTCGGCGACCGCTGAGCGTACCTCCGGATCGTCGTCGCACAGAAGGATGTCGGCGGCGATGGCCGCCGCGCCGGCTTGCGGCTCGGAGCTCTCCACCGGAGCGCTGGCGGCGGCGGAGTCGACCCGGGGAAGCAGGAGGGTCACTGTCGTGCCCTCGCCGACCTTGCTCTCGATCCTGAGGTCGCCGCCTGCGGCAACAGCCACGCCATAGGCCATGGACAAGCCAAGGCCGGTGCCGCGGCCCGGTCCCTTGGTGGTGAAGAAGGGCTCCAGGGCACGCTCGACCACCTCGGGCGGCATTCCGACACCCCGGTCGGTCACGCTGATTGCCACATGGTCGCCCTCGCGACGGGCGGAGACCTTTAGCGCTCCGCCCGACGGCATGGCGTCGCGCCCGTTAATGGCGAGATTGAGGATCGCGAGCTCCAGCTGGGTCGGATCGGACCGCACTGCGCCCAGCCCGTCTTCCGCCTCGACTTCGAGATCCACGGTCGGCCCGACGCTGTTGCGGAGCAGCTCGTTCATGCCGCGGATCAGCCTGGCGGGATCCAGCTCCTGCGCGTCGAGCCGCTGCTGACGCGAGAAGGTCAGCAGCTGACCGGTGAGCTTGGTACCGCGCTCGGTCGCCTGCGCCGCATTGCCGGCCCAGCGAGCAACCTTGTCCGGCTTGTCGGGCGCCATCTGGATAAGCTCCAGATTGCCCGAGATCGCCTGAAGCAGATTGTTGAAGTCGTGCGCGATCCCGCCGGTGAGCTGACCCACGGCTTCCATCTTGTTGGCCTGAACGAGCGCCGCTTCGGCCCTGGCACGATGCTCCGCCTCTGCCTTCAGATCTTCCAGCAGCCGGTCGCGCTCGGCCAGCGCCTCGGCCAGTTCGTCATTCTTCTTCTGCAGCATGGAGGGCGAAGGGATGGCAAGCATCTTGGGCAGCAGCGGCCAGAGCAGGATGGCGGTCGGGACGGAGGCCGCGGCGGTGATCGCCTTGATCGTCGCCTCGGCAGCATAGTCGCCGTTCCACAGGTTCCAGATGCCCATGACATGGGTCAGGCCGCAGGACAGGATGAACAAGGCGAACAGCCAGAACATCTTGCCGAACTCGACATCACGGCGGCGGCGCACGAAAGTCACGAGAGCGATCGGAATGGAGAAATAGGCGGCCGCAATCAGCGCGTCGGAGATGACGTGGGTCCAGACCAGACCCGGGTGCCACATGAGGCAATAGCCATGCGGCGCATATTCGCCGGCGAAGAAGGCGCGGAAGAATTCAAGCATCGAGAGAGTTATTCCTGGCGCGGCCGACCGAAGCCGCTTCTGGTCAAGGGTTTACGGTCCCGAGGACGGCTTGCCAACTGCAGGGGCGTCCCTCCGTTCACGCTGGCGAAGCGAGCGAAAGGTGACGGAATGACGGCACTCCGCATGTGCTGCAATGCCATGCTCCCACCCGTCTCGCGCCTCGCCGGACAGGAGGTAGGCGGTTCGGGGGCCTAGCGGCAGGCGGAAACGATCGAAGCGTTGATCCAGGCGGCGACGGCGGAAGGCCATGTCGGTGGTGCCGCCTAGCGATATCCCGATCACCTGATCGAACACGGGCCGATCCTTGTGCCAGCCGATCCCTGCTCCAGGATCGTAGCGGATCAGCAGCGCATGAGCGAGCGCATCGGGATCAAGGCCGGCGAAGGCCGCTGCCCGTTTGCGCAGCGGCAGCAGCCACGAGGGCATGGGTTCGGTCTCGACCAGCTTGTGGTGCGTGAAATCGTAGTGAAGGCCGAAGCTCCGGGTCAGCCTCTTGCCCTGGTGCGCGCCGAACTGGAACGGCGTGAGGCCGCTCGCGTCGATGGCGGCAATGAGCGCTGCCTCCTCCACGGGATCAACGATCCCCTCGGTCGTCCTGAGCCCCGGTATCAGGGGCGGGTCAAACAGGCCGGTCATTCGCCTTCCAGCAGTTCGGCAAGCTCGATCGGGCTGAGGGGATGGCGCAGCTGGTCGCAGCGGCACTGGTCCGGGCTCTTGTCCGGACGGCGGCGAAGGAGGCGGGTGCCGTGGCGAAAGCGCCCGCCCGTAACCTGGTCGTAGCGTACCTCGACTACGATCTCGGGCCGGAGCGGCTGCCATTCAGCGGTACGCTCGCTCGCCCAGCGGCTGGCCTTGTCGGGCCGGTCGCCGGTGAAGCCCGGCGCCTGGATGAGCGGTTTGAGCTCGGCTGTCCAGGCGCGGCGCTCGGCCGCCTTGAAGGAAGCGCAGAAACCCACATGGTTCAGCAAACCCGCTTCGTCGTAGAGCCCAAGCAGGAGCGAGGCGACCTCGGGCTTCTTGGCGTCGAAACGAAAGCCGCCGACGACGCAATCGGCGGTGCGATGCTGCTTGACCTTGAGCATGGCGCGCTCGCCGGCGCGGTAGGGCTGGTCGGCGCGCTTGGCGATGACCCCGTCGAGCGCACCGCCGCTCCGCTGCAGCCAGCCGAGCGCCTCCTCCCGGTCCTCGCTCTGTGGCGACACGTGCAGGACGGGCACCTGGTTGCGCCGGGTGAAAAGCTCGAGCCTGGCACGGCGCTCGGCGAGGGGCAGCGGGCGCAAGTCTTCGTCCGCCTCCTCGAGCAGGTCGAAGACGATCAAAAGTGCCGGCGTTTCGGCGGCGAGCTTGCGGATGCGGCTTTCGGCCGGATGAAGGCGCTGGGACAAGGCGTCGAAGGACAGGCCTTCAGGTGTCGGCACCACCAATTCCCCGTCTAGGGTGAAGTGACCGGAAGCGAGGCCTTGCAGCCTGGCTGCGACTTCGGGAAAATAGCGGCCGAGCGGCTTGCCCGAACGGGACCACAGGTCGACCGTCTCGCCCGCCCGAACCGCGATGCAGCGAAAGCCATCCCACTTGGGCTCGAAACGCCAACCCGGTTCGTCCGGCAGCTGCTCCACCAGCAGAGCCTCCATGGTCGCCGGGGCAGTCACTCGAGATCGATCCAGACGGGGGCATGGTCGCTGGTCTTGGGCAGCGCCCGCACGCTGCGATCGACTCCGGCTGCGGCAAGGCGAGCGGCGGCAGCGGCATTCAGCAGGTGATGGTCGATGCGCAGCCCCGCGTCTCGCGGAAAGGCGTTCCGGAAATAGTCCCAGAAGGTGAACACGCGCTCGTTGGGGTGCAGATCGCGAAGTGCGTCGGTCCAGCCGGCGGCGGTCAGGCGGGCAAACGCCGCGCGCACTTCGGGCGCGAACAGGGCGTCGTCGGTCCAGCGTTCAGGCTTGTACACGTCGGCATCGGTGGGGATGATGTTATAGTCGCCGGCGAGAACCACCGGCTCGGCAAGGGGCAGCAGGTCGGCGGCAAGGGCTTCGAACGCTTCAATGCAGCGCAGCTTGTAGTCGAACTTGGGGCCAGGCCGCGGATTGCCGTTGGGAAGGTAGAGGCATCCGACCAGCACGCCGCCAACCGCCGCTTCGAGGTAGCGGCTCTGGTCTGGGTCAGGATCGTGGGGAAGGCCGCGGCGTGTCTCGACCGGCGTGCAGCCACGCGCGAGGATGGCGACGCCGTTCCAGCTCTTCTGGCCGTGCCAGATGGCGCCGTAGCCCGCCTGCTCGATGGCCGCGGCCGGGAACTTCTCGTTCGCCGCTTTCAGTTCCTGCAGGCAAACCACGTCGGGCGTGGTGGTCGCCAGCCACTCGAGCAGCACGGGCAGTCGGCCGTTCACGCCGTTGACGTTGTAGGTGGCGATGCGCACGCCGCAGGAAACCGTCGGCGGCGCGGGAAGGCTCCCTCAGGCGGCGGCGTCGAGCTGTTCGCTCAGCGCCAGCCAGCGCTCTTCGGCTTCGGCAAGCGCTGCGGCCGTGCGGCTGCGACGGCGGCCGAGTTCGGCGAGCGCCGCCGGAGTGGCGCCCAGCAGTTCTTGGTCGAGCGCCGCCAGTTCCGCCGTCAGCCGCTCGACCTCGGCCTCGGCGGTGCGCAGGTCCTTGGCGAGGGAGGCGGCAGGCTTCGTGCCGGCAGCCTTGCCCTTGGCTTTCACCTGGCTGGCAGGAGCGGCAGCGGGGCCGCGGCCGAGCACCAGGTCGATGTAATCGTCGATGCTTCCGGCATAATCCTCGGCCCGTCCGCCTTCGACCAGCACCAGCCGGTCGGCAGTGAGCTCGACCATGTGGCGGTCGTGGCTGACCAGGATGACTGCGCCAGTGAAGCCATTCAGCGCCTGCACCAGCGCCTCGCGGCTGTCGACGTCGAGGTGGTTGGTCGGCTCGTCCAGGATCAGGAGATGCGGCGCGTCGCGGGTGATGAGGGCAAGCGCGAGGCGGGCGCGTTCGCCGCCCGACAGTCGCTCGACGGCGGTCAGTGCCTTGTCGCCCGAGAAGCCGAAGCGGCCGAGCTGCGCCCGCACGGCAGCAGGGGTGGCGTTCGGCATGGCCCTGGTCATGTGCGCGAGCGGGCTGTCGCCCCCGCTCAGTTCCTCGACCTGATACTGCGTGAAATAGCCAACCTTGAGCTTGCCGGCGGCGTTCATCGCCCCCTCCAGCGGCGCAAGCTGGGCGGCGAGCAGGCGAGCCAGGGTGGTCTTGCCGTTGCCGTTGCGGCCGAGCAGCGCAATCCGGTCATCGGGGTCGATCCGGAGGTTCAGCCGCTGGAGGACCGGCGTGCCGGCCGCATAGCCGACACTTGCCATGTCGAGGGTGATCAGCGGCGGCTTGAGTTCGGCCGGGCTGGGGAAATCGAAGGCTAGGCTCGGATCCTCAGCCAGGGTCGCGATCGGCTGCATCTTGGCCAGCATCTTGGCGCGCGACTGGGCCTGCTTGGCGGTCGACGCGCGAGCGCTGTTGCGGGCGACATAGTCCTGCAGGCGCGCGCGCTGCGCTTCCTGGGACGCGCGGGCGGCCTCGAGCTGCGCCGCGCGCTCGGCCCGCTGCCGCTCGAAGCCATCGTAATTGCCGGCGTAGCGGGTGAGCTTGCCGCGCTCGAGATGAAGGATGGTGTCGACGACATTGTTGAGGAGATCGCGCTCGTGGCTGATGACGAGCACGGTCTTGGGATAGTCCTTGAGGAAGTTCTCCAGCCACAACGTCGCTTCAAGGTCGAGGTGGTTCGAGGGCTCGTCGAGTAGCAGCACGTCCGGCTGGCTGAACAGCAGCGCCGCAAGCGCCACGCGCATCTTCCACCCTCCCGAATAGCTGTCGAGCGGGCGATTCTGCATCGCCTCGTCGAAGCCGAGGCCGACGAGGATCCGCGACGCGCGGGACGGCGCGGTCCACGCATCGATCTGCAACAGGCGCTCATGCACCTCGCCCAGTCGGTCGAGGTCGCTGTGATCGTCCGCCTCGAGCATCAGCGCCGCCCGTTCCGTGTCGGCGGCGAGGACATGCTCGATCGGGGTGACGTCCCCAGCTGGCGCTTCCTGCGCAAGGTAGCCGAGGCGGCAGCCGCGAGGCATGTCGATGCTGCCCTGGTCAGGCTCGAGCTCGCCGATCAGCGTGCGGATGAGGGTCGACTTGCCTGCACCGTTGCGGCCGATCAGACCTGCCTTAGCGCCGGGCACGACCGTAGCCGTGGCGCCGTCCAGGATCGGTCGCCCGCCGAGCCGCACCGTGAGATTGTTGATGCTCAGCATGGGACCCGCTCTTGTTTCTCGCAAAAGGCGCCAGCGCCCGATAGCAAAAAGCCCGCCTTGAGGCGGGCTTTCTGAGGTTGGTTGCGGGGGTAGGATTTGAACCTACGACCTTCAGGTTATGAGCCTGACGAGCTACCGGGCTGCTCCACCCCGCGTCACCAAATCAAGCCATCTCACGACAGCCCGGAAGCATCTTGGTTCTTCGATCCGGCGAGCGGATCGAAAGCGGGCTGCTCCACCCCGCTAAGTCATTGCAGCACGGCAAGCCGCACCTGAGAACAAGAACGCCGCCGCCACCCCGAGGGGCAAGCGGCGGCGTACTTCAACATGTGAATGGGTTTCTCTCGTGCCCGCCGGCTGCAAAGCCTGGCGACGACCTACTCTTCCGCAGCTTAAGCTGAAGTACCATCGGCGCTGCCTGGTTTCACGGCCGAGTTCGGGATGGGATCGGGTGGGTCACAGGCGCTATGGTCACCAAGCTATGAAGCCGGCGGGACGAGAGTTTCTAGAAATCGATACATTGGACCAAATTCTGGCGTCATCTAGCTGAGTGACACACCGCACCGATCAGCAGAACTGTCGATGATGGTGGGACTCTCAAGCGCGAACAGAGCAATTAGGACCGGTTAGCTCCACGCATTACTGCGCTTCCACACCCGGCCTATCAACGTGGTGGTCTTCCACGGCTCGATGATATCTTATCTTGAGGGAGGCTTCCCGCTTAGATGCTTTCAGCGGTTATCCCGTCCAT
>ERZ1066119.1164-NODE-1164-length-15062-cov-79.532951_pt1 | contig 15062 bp, 16 predicted proteins | sample MGYA00382766_ERZ1066119 | MGnify/ENA primary metagenome ERZ1066119 (study PRJEB33369, sample SAMEA5778349) | biofilm metagenome | biome: Industrial cooling water; feature: Water cooling tower basin; material: Biofilm | place: United Arab Emirates | collected...
TCGAAGTTAAAGACTCAAAATTTGCACATAAACTATGTAAACTTATTCCTTCTCAATGTCCATTTGAACGTGATGTTGTAGTATTTGGCAAGAAGTTATTTCATATTCCCCCAATGTGCAAGTTAAATCCTTTTTACGAACAAGTCGTTTATTTACGCTTTAAAGCATTATGCTATCTAGCTGATGTCTGCGGCGAAGATGTAAGCGCTTACTGTTAGTATTTGTCTTGACTTAATGAAAGAACTTCGTGTTAACTGTAATGAAAGCCTAAAGTACCTCTACAAGCTATACTCAGCGCGCGCAACAGTAATATAGCCAGAGTATTTCAATCAGTATTTCAATAATTTTATAGCTTTACGTTAGACCTTTAACCACTGATATATTGTGGTATAAATTGTACTTAAATTCTATTTGAAAGTCATAGATTCCTAACTTTTTGAAGAAGCTAGGAATCTTTAAGCATAAATAAGTAAAACAATATAATATTGCAACAAAACTTATCAATTGGTTTCAGAATATGCTTGTATAATCTGGAGTGTTAACGTTTACAGTAGCATGTAAATTATAACACACCAAAATCAAATCGAAAGTCAAACAAATGTAAAAAATGTTGCTTTAGTTCGGATGAGTCTGTGTTGTTAATTAAAGAAAAAACTGTGAAAAAATCGATGACAGCCCATATATTATTAGTAGAGGACGAAGTTAAGCTCGCACGATTTGTGGAGATGGAGCTTGGATATCTAGGGTATAAAGTGACAGTCGAGCATGATGGAGTAGCAGGCTTGAATGTAGCACGCGAGTCACAACCCGACTTAGTGATAGTAGATTGGATGTTGCCTGGGTTATCAGGGTTAGAAATTTGCCGACGTTTACGAACGACTGGTGACCAAGTGCCAGTAATATTGTTAACGGCAAAAGACGAAGTTAGCGACCGCGTAGCAGGACTGGATGCAGGAGCAGATGATTATGTAGTTAAACCGTTCAGTGCAGATGATTTGCTTGCACGAGTACGCGCGCATGTAAGAAAGACACAAGAATTAGACCCAGACCTATTACTATTTGAAGACTTGAGCTTGCATCGAAAAACGCGACAAGTAAAACGTAAGGAAAGAAATATAGAATTAACAACTAAAGAATTTGACTTACTCGAATATTTAATATCACATCCGCGCCAAGTAATATCACGGGATAGAATTTTAGAATCTGTCTGGGGATATACATTTATGGGTGATTCTAATATCATTGAAGTGTATATTCGTTATTTGCGTATCAAGCTCGAAGCTGAACACGAAAAACGATTAATACATACAGTGCGTGGCGTAGGTTATGTTTTGCGTGAATAGGAAAGCGGGTTTCTTTATCGAAACCCGATTTCTAAAGACATGTACAAGTTGATAGAGTAGAAAGAGTAATCTAAAATTTTCATGACTTACCTAGAAACCGCAGCGCAATTTTACAGTGATGTTGCTCAAACTCCAGAAGTCGGGCTTTGCTGTGTTCAAAGTTCACCTTTACAGTTCCCAGACTTAAAAGTTCCGCGTAAGATGCAGGACATGAACTATGGTTGTGGGACTACAGTACATCCTACAGAATTGAGTAACCAGCCGACTGTATTATACGTGGGTGTTGGTGGTGGACTGGAAGCTTTACAGTTTGCTTACTTTTCTCGTCGTCCACGTGGGGTTATTGCAGTTGACCCTGTAGCGGCAATGCGTGAAGCTGCGTCTATTAATTTAGAAACTGCGGCAAAAGAAAATTCTTGGTTCGACACCAGTTTTGTTGAAATTCGAGAAGGTGATGCTTTTAATTTACCTATTGAGGATGCTTCAGTAGATATAGTCGCACAAAATTGTTTGTTTAATATATTTGAACCATCTGACTTAACTCGTGCGTTGCGTGAAGCGTATCGAGTATTGAAACCGGGTGGGCGCCTGCAAATGAGTGACCCTATTGCCACACGTCCCATACCAGAACATTTACAGCGTGATGAACGGTTGCGTGCAATGTGTTTATCCGGCGCCTTAACATATGATGAATATATTCAGCGCATTATAGATGTTGGTTTTGGACAAGTAGAAATTCGGGCACGGCGCCCATACCGTTTATTAGATGCTCGTAATTATAATCTACCGGAACACCTGCTGTTAGAAAGTCTAGACTCAGTATCATTCAAAGTACCTATTCCAGAAGATGGCGCCTGTGTATTTACTGGCAAGACAGCTATATATAGTGGAGCAGAAGAATATTTTGATGATCAAAACGGTCACATATTACAAGCAGGAATTCCTATGTCAGTATGTGATAAAACAGCGAATAATTTATCCAAACTTCCCAAAGATATTTTAGTTACCGATTCGACTTGGCATTACGTCGGAGGAGGGTGTTGCTAGAAATATCGTATATGTACTAATTGTGGCACAAAAGTCATAAACTACATCAAGGCGATACTGGCTAAGGAAGTATTTTATGACTACTTTTTTCCACTGCATTACTACACTACACTTATATCTACTAAGGATACACATTCTCTGCTATTAATACAGGAGTATTGGCGTATTCGGCTTCAAGTTGTCTTTTTACGTCTGAATTCCAATTCATTTTGTAATTTCGTTGAATATCAGCAGCAACAAATGGACTAACTCTTCCCATAACTACTACAGTTTGACCTTCATTGATTGCGACTTTTGGTTTTTGGCTAAATAAAATCGGTAAATTTTTTCCACCAATAAAATTGCCATCATCTAACTTTAATAAATTTGGGCTTTGAATATCTTTGACTTTACCCATCATAGCAACCCGCTTACCATAAAACTGTTCGGGATTCGTCGCGACTTGACCGGGTTTAGGAGCTAGCGTAATGTAGCGTGCGATAATTGCAGGTTGATTAATGTAATCTTTGTAATATTCATCTTGTATATTTAATTTAAAATCGCGCTCGATTTTTGGAATATCTAGTTCACGAACCTGACCCGTCACCTGAACTTCTGTATTCGCGTCTTTTGGTAAATCAAAGGGTACACCTGAAGCATTAATAACCACAATGGGTTTACCACCAACAACTCGTTTATCCGTAACAGCAAAAGAGCGTAAACTAATACGTTGAATAGGTTTACTTCTAACTGTCACAGTTTTACCAGAAAAATCATCAGTTTCGTCCGTAATTTCAGCGGTATGAGTAATTTTTGATGTTATACTCTCATTAGAACCAAAAGCTCCGCTATTTATGGTTAACATCGCTAATACGGCAAGGAAAGCCAAAACCCCTATATCTCTAATTCCTTGAGATGTGTTATCATCGGAAGCACTATTAGATTTACTGTCATTTTTTGAAATTTGGCTCATGACTCTAGCTCCTGATATTAATTTAGTTAAGTGACTTACTTACTTTTTAATCTAAAGAGCTTCATCGTCTTTCTATCTCAAGAGCGGTTTTATGCTAATCTAAGGTAGATATTAAGGGATTAGTATTGTTCATAACATTTGCGAACATAAAAACTAATTTACATGAACGATAATATTCTTTAGACAGAGATTAATTATATTTCTATGTGGTCTAAAATTGCATGAACGCTATTCGATAATATAGAGACGGTACATTGTGTTGAAATAAAATGATTACTTCAAAAATCACGCCTTTCAAAGAAAAATTAAAATTACCTCTCTTAAAGCAGCAAATCACTGTTTTGCAAATAAATTTGGGTAAACGCTGTAATTTAGCTTGTTCGCATTGTCATGTTGATGCTGGACCGAGGCGTACAGAAGAGTTATCACCCGAAATTTGCCAGTATTTAGTAGAATTAATCGAAAAATTCCCACAAATCAAAATCGTTGACTTGACTGGTGGGGCGCCAGAGATGAATTATGGATTTACTACACTTGTTGAGGCAGCTCGAAAAAACGATAAGTCTGTTATAGTCAGGTCAAATTTGACTATTTATTTTGAACAAAGTTTTGACTACCTTCCCCAATACTTTGTTCAAAACAAGGTCAGAGTTGTAGCTTCACTACCCTGTTATATGGCAGACAACGTAGACAAAATGCGGGGGAACGGTGTTTTTGACGCTTCTATTCATGCACTGCAATGGTTAAACAGACTTGGTTACGGTACGGCGCCTGATTTAATTTTAGATTTAGTGTACAACTCCTTGCTACCGACTACCGAAAAATTTTCTCTGGCGCCTAACCAACAAAGTCTCGAAAGTGATTACAAACGTTTTTTGAAAAACAATTTTAATATTGACTTCAATAATTTATTCACAATTACAAACTTACCAGTAGGGAGAACAAAGTTACATTTAGAACGTAAAAAACTATACGCTCCCTACTTAGATTTTTTGGAAGCACATTACAACCCAGACACAGTAGGAAACTTGATGTGTCGTGACGAAATATCTATCGATTATAAAGGTAATATTTACGATTGCGACTTTAATCAAATGATGAATCTGCCCGCAAAAAGCAAGGATGGAGAAGCTTTGACGGTTGCCAAGTTACTTGAGAGTGGCAACTTAGACGTAATAAACGAAGTTCAAACTGCTGCTTACTGTTATGGGTGTACTGCTGGAAGTGGTTCGAGTTGTGGTGGCGCCTTACTTTAGTTCATGTAAACTATTGTAAAGGAAAACTTTATACACCTTAGAGGTGTTTTTGAGTCTCCGTTACCAAAACTGTTACCGGTGCCACGGCTCTAATTTATAAGCTTATTATGAATTTCAGTTATGCTTCTCACATTACCCCAAAAGCCGTGGACCCCTCCCAAAAGCCACGGTTTTTACTTTTAGGGTACACACACTCACCATTAAGGTGAATTTCGTTGACCGAATGAACTTAATAGTTTGATTTTTTCTATGTAATTTGTGCCTTCGTGGTAGAAAAATATTTTCAACCATGAAGATGTAAAGGACAAGAAGAAAAAGTTTTAGAGACGCGGTATGTCGTAGACACGATATGTCGCGTTTCTATTAGAAACCCGGTTTCCGAGATTTAAAAAAATCTTGTTACCAAAACTGTTACCAGGTATGTCGCCCCTCAAAGTAATCTTTATGATAATAGATAGTTAAACTCCTCACACCACACCGAAAGCCGCGAAGCATTGTTTTCGCGGCTTTTTCATATTTATTTCATATTTATATATTAATTACCAAGGTAATATCTCACCGTTACTATGCCAGAACGTGCCTGTATTATCTAGGTTTAATTCATCAATTCGTTTGATAAGTCCTTGAACTGACTCAGATGTAGTAATACCACTGAAACCAGTCATGCGAGTTTGCACCAGTCCGGGGTGGAGAATAGCAACGGCAATACCTTTTGGTTTTAAATCAATGGATAAAGACTTTCCTGCCATTGAGACAGCTACTTTTGACATGCGATAACCGTATGAGCCTCCCGAAGTGTTATCTTCAATGGAACCCATACGACTAGTCATTATAATTATTTTAGAGCCATTTTTTAAATTCGGAAGCAAGGCGCCTGTAACTCTGAGAGTTCCCAGTGCATTTATTTCAAACTGGCGCCGAATGCTTTCAAAGTCTAAATTATCAAGACTAACTCGTTCGATAATACCAGCATTATTAATCAAAACATCGAGATGCAAGCCCTGTAACCTATTAACTAAATCATTTACCGATGCACCGTTCGTAATATCTATATTCGGCTCTATTTGTACACCCAGATTTTTTAACTCATCTTCTTCAGAACGACAAACGGCAATTACAGTATCTCCTCGTTCTTTTAACTGACGGCAGTACTCTAAACCTATACCTCGATTGGCGCCTGTGACTAAATAAGTTGCCATTTTAATTCAAATCGAAACTAATTATTCAATTTTTGCACATTTTCGTATCCATGCTGCCACATTGGAATCGAAAAACGCATTGATAGAAAAGTGTTTCAATTTAACTACCATTACCACCTGAGACGTTATAGTCTTTCGAGCTAATACCTAACGCTGCAAGACCTCCAGAGGTTACATACTTACATACCTGCACAAAAGGTGTATCGGGACCACCAAAGGTTTGAGGTGAAAAAGAAACAAAACCAGTGAAAGAGATAATTACGCCAACACTGGTAGTTTTCCAGTTTTTGACAATTGCAGTTCTAAAGCTAAATTTGGGTGGAACGTTATTAGGTTGCATTTGTTGTGGTGTTAAAGAATTTGTTAAATCTTGGGATGGAACGTTGTTAGTTTGAATTGGTGTTAAAGGATTAATTGAGTCAGACATAATAAATTCCTTTAGTTACTCTGGTTGATTTATATATAGGCGCCTACCTTTTATAGTTATACAGGGCGCGCTTGTTATCGTTATATAAGTAACCAACTTAGGAGCAATTAATTCCGGAAAGGCATCTAAAATTTCCTGGTCTTTAGATTCGCACGCTAAAACGGTATACTTTTTTGATAAAGGATTTTGTATAATCATACTTACAAAAAAACTAGTATAATTTCAAACCACAGTATATATGAGCGAAACAAAAGCAGGACAAGTAGACTCTAAATGGTGGCGCTGGCCCCTAGAAGCAATATTTCCTGATAAAAAATTTGATGGACAGTTGCAAAATCCTGAGACTGAGCAAATTTTTGACTTTAACACCGTCATTGCATCAGGAAATCCTTTTGGTGTAATTACGAGTCAAATCGTTTATTATCCGGAAAACGATAACCGCGAGTTGTATGCAGTATTTATTTCTGGGTTAGGGCAACGTGAAAGCGAGTCAAGTAAGCGAAGTCGTAGATATGCTTCGACTCTCGTTACTGGTATTGCAAATTTAAATAACGCCTCTTACCGTAAGATACATCCGATTATTCGATTTATTAATAAATACCTTGATTGGATAAATGCAGGATTAGACCGTTTGAATTTATCTGGCAGCCCTGTAATTGGCAATACCGCGATTTTAACTAATCATGCCATTACCTCCAACACTATTCTTAACTTTTCTAGTGATAGTCATGGTACTATTTTACTAGCTAGAGGTTTGAGAGTAGCAAAAAGGAAGTATATTGATGCGCGTGCTGGTATATTTGACTTTAAAAGGCGCCGAATTTTAGAGGAGAAGTGGGAAAAGCGTGCGAGTCAGTTGATAAACGTTTTTGCTTTTGGGAATGGTTATTTAAACTGGGTGAAAGGTCCGAGTTATATTATGGTATACATTGAAGGTGATACTGTACCTAATAAATTTGGAATTACACCACAAGCAGCAATTAAGCGAAAACGAGATGATATAAAGTTTTTAATATTTGACCAGATATTTCCAGAAGGTAACTTTGAAGCTCATAATATGATGTATACAACACAATTGCTGCGTCAAACTTTTATTAAAAATAATATTCAAATAGGTGATTTTCCTGCTTTGTACAATAAAATTTACCAAAATACTTTACAGATAGCCAAAGTTAATGAAGTTCCCTGGCCCAGCGACATGAAAGATTATACATGGTACCCTGAAAGCCTTAATTTTATTCTCCCATCGGCGCATTTAAATAGTTGAGTAATTACACTCAAAAGCAAAATTGCATGGGACTATTGAGCTTCCATGCAAATACTAAATATAATGGCGATTAAAATTACTATTTAGTTTAAAACTAAATAACAATACTTACTATATTAAACATAAACAAAGCTAATTACTAGTACATTTAAGACTAATTTTATACCTTATTTATAGTAAAATATACTTTGTAAGTTTAAACACATTTATTTGGTTTAGCGCCAACGAAAAGAAACCGGGTTTCTTAGTCGAGAAACCCGGTTTCTAGTTAAAAAAATTAATTTAAGCAGAGTAATTCATTTTCGTCGGCTAATTCATCCTCGGTGAGTTCATCACTATAACCTTGCGGATAGTCAAAAACTATCGTATAATTCCAATTATTATCATCATCAATCCTTAATCCAGTAACTCGACCGATAGCCCATTTACTTGGTTTACAATTACTTTTCATTGCAACTCGCGAGTTGAATGTATATTTTGGAGATTGAGCGCAAAAGCCAGCGAATTGGATTGTAATAGTGTTCATAATTTTGTATGATTGAAGTACTACAGCATTCACTTTCAATTCCGGCGGTAGCCCGAAAATGTGTTTCATAATTGCACAAAACCCGAAGAAAATATTACGTTTTTCATCAAACGTATATCTTAACTTTGATTGAGTTATGCAATTTGATTTAATATTTATGAAGTCAGGCAGATTTGGGAGAGTAAGCTTTCCCTATATCCGCTTTAGTGACAAAGTTAAAAGCCTGAGCTTGCATTGAGGAGATTGTTCATGATATCTTAGAAACTTGTTATATTTATTATATCACTTAAAAAATATTTTTGCCTGATTTTGGCAGCAAAATCAGGTTAACTTTAATAAAATTTTTTAGAATTTATACTATTGCTTTACAAACCATTTTGTAATCTTATAGAGCCATCTTGTAGAGCCATCTTGTGGAGCGGGCATCCCTGCCCGCCCCTAGGAAATAACTTTAATATGGGTAAGCGGCGCCTACCCTCTGTCAATATTTACAAACCGATAGCAATAGCTTGACCAGCACCAGATTTGATATCTTGCAACTGAACAACAGAAGCAGTATAGCTACCACTAGGGCCTGCAAAGGTTTGTTGAGCAACCCCCAGGTTCTTCTGTGAAAAGCTGTTAGAAGCATCTGATGCAAACCCACCAATATCACCTAAGCTAATAGATAGACCACCTGCAACAGTATCAAGCTCATCAAAAGAAAGTTCAACTGCGTTGGTGTTAATTTCGTTATTCATTTACTTATCTCCGTAAAAGTATAATTGTGTGGTTGAGATATCGCAGAAGTCATACCGTTTATTATTTCGGTTGCTTTGCTGCGTTTGTTTTCGCTTCATGTGTACATACTATGAATTTTGCATCTTCCTGTACATCGCACAAACGTTGGGAATAAAGCTTATATTTCTCCATCGAAAAGAGTCATCCTTTAGTTTGAGACAGAACTAAGTAAAGAAACAGAAGCATTGCTGAGTTAGATAGGGCATACTAAAAGGCATGGATTATACCACTAGGGAGGCATCTGCAATTGAAGGGCTGGCTAAAAAATAATATTTATTTACATCTACCTGCATTCCAGTCGCGTAACTTTAGACTTTTCTTTGGTGGACAAACGCTGTCGCTGTCAGGCACGTTTATGACGCAGGTGACGATTTCTTGGTTAATTTATACCCAGACGGGTTCTGCTTGGTTGCTTGGTTTAAACGGGTTTCTGCAATTTTTACCGACATTAGTTCTGGCGCCGTTTTCAGGGGTTTTGAGTGACCGTTGGAGTAAGCGCGATTTATTGATAGTGGTGCAAGTGCTAGGAACAGTCGCTTCTTTAACTTTGACGACACTATCCTTTTTAGGATTAGCAAATTTTTGGGTGCTGATGATTTTTAGTATCTGGGGAGGATTATTAAAGGGTCTAGATATGCCTGTGAGGTACGCGATTGTAATTGAAACAGTCGATAACCGTGATCATTTAAACAATGCTATCGCCCTTTATTCTGCCATGCTCAGTAGCTCTATGTTAATTGGACCTGCAATTGGAGGTTTCTTACTTGCGAAGTTAGGCGCCAACTATTGCTTTCTTTACGATAGTCTGAGTTACGTTGTGGCACTATTAACGCTTATTTCAATGAGATTACGACCAACTCCTTCTCACATTTCTACATCTGGAAGCAACACCTGGCAAAAATTACAAGAAGGATTTAGTTATATATATAATGTGGTGCCAATTCGTGCCATATTGTTACTTTTAGCGTTAAATGGTTTAGTTGGTACTGCCCATATGGCGTTATTTCCCATCTTTGCATCTGACATCCTCAAAGGTGGTGGGGATACAATGGGCTTTTTGAGCGCAGCGGGTTCTGTAGGTTCAGTTATTGGCTGTCTTTATCTTAGCTTGCGTCAGCGAGTGTTGGGTTTAGAAAAATTGATGGCATTATGTCCTGCTATAAGTGGAATTGGCTTAATTGCTTTTGCACTATCTAGACAAGTTTGGCTTTCATTACTAATTCTAGTTGCAGTTGGTGGCGCCGGAATGCTCATAGTCTCTTGCGGTAACACCATAGTCCAAACCTTAGTTGAAGACGATAAACGGGGTAGAGTAATGAGTCTTTACTCTCTGTCTATAATTGGTACGCTACCTTTGAGTAGCTTGCTCGCTGGTAGTTTAGCACAGTATATCGGCGCCACGAACACAGTAATTGGCAGTGGTATTATTTGCCTATTAGAATCAATCTGGTTTGCTCGACAGTTACCACTTTTGACAAGCTGGATTAAAATGAAAACAAATTTGCCCAATGATTTATCTGAAGCAGCAACCTCGTAGGGTGGAATGTCGCAAACTTTGCTGAATTGTAGGTTGGGTTCCGTTCTGATACCCAACCTACAATCAAGTTTTACGTGCTTAAGGGACTTCCAAAAAATTTTGGAGATTTTTTTATATGGAAGTCCCTAAGTAAGCGGCATTCTCTCATAAACTATTAATCCAGAAAAGATAAAGGATTGCTCATATTTTCTGCAAAACCAAGAATACCCCGGTCGCGATGAGAGTAAATTAATTTACCTTGGGAGTCAAATAGAAAAGTTCCTCCCCGTTGCGTTAAGTAAGAGGAATCTGGGACATAAGTACTCCAGTTGCTTAAAACTTCAGTCATGTTTCGCAGACGCAAGGTTGCTAGTTCAAAGGGACGCTGAAAACCTTTTCCTCCAGCAGCTTGGAAAAACGAACCTTTTATTGGAGGTAAAGGTGTATCTTTTACAATTTCTTCGTCAGCAATTAACTGAGGAGCTTTTTTGTCACCTTTATAACCTCGAAAAACTTCTTTCAATGTTCCGGGACTACCAATGCCAGCACACATTAGCATTAAATTTAACCAAGCTCTTTGTGATGTTGATAGTATTGGAAATAGCACATTTAAACCGCGATAAAGTTCTAAAAAGCTATGTATTTCGGCTTTTTCATCTACAAATAGCCATTCTTGAGGGAATTTAGTATATTCACAAAACTTAATACCAGAATTGCGGTTTCCAATTCCAATAGCGCGGACTGTAATTCCTTTTGAAGAAAGCTTTTCTTTTTCTCTACGCAACCACCAAGCATATTCTAGATTATCAAAATCTCCCAACTGTGACCAAATAAGTACGAGCAACTGTGAAGCATTTGAACAACCATCTAAAATGGGTTTAATCTCTCCATCACTAACTCGCAAGCGTTGAGTTTGATTCAAAATTGAGTAAATATCTAGAGAATTGTCGCGTGTTTGGGTATTCATTTAAGTGGAAGCAATAATCTTGGTGTTATGGCTATTAATATTTTAATTGAACCAGGCGACCGTCTTCCATATTGATTATGCGGTCTGCAATATCTAGGATACGGTTGTCGTGAGTAACTAGTACAATCGTGCATTCCTTTTCTTTAGCTAGTTTTTGCATTAATTCCACTACATCACGACCAGATTGTTTATCCAAAGCAGCAGTCGGTTCATCTGCAAGAACAATTTGCGGGTTTGTTACTAACGCACGCGCGATTGCTACCCGTTGTTTTTGTCCTCCAGAAAGGTTGCCTGGATAGTAATTTATGCGGTTTCCTAAACCTACCGATTGCAGCATAGTTTCAGCTTTTTGCATAGACTCCGAATAACTAACATCTTGCAGTTCTAATGGCATCATCACGTTTTGCTGTGCAGTCAAAAATTCCAGTAAGTTATGTGCTTGGAAAATATAACCAAGTTTCCTTCGTGTTTCTACTCTTTCAAAATTACTGGCGCCACACATTTCTCGTTTTAAAATTTTGAGATTACCGAATTGTGGTGAACGTAACCCACCAATTAAGCTTAACAGCGTTGTTTTACCAGAACCTGATGGGCCTGTGAGAATAATGATTTCTCCGGTTTGAATTTCTAAGTTAATATCGAATAAAACCTGTTTCTGTAAATCACCTTGTCCGTAATAGTGGTTTAGGTTGGTAATTGTAATTGCGCTATGCATAGTTTTTTCACACTAAAAAACATCGGCAGGGTCGGCAGACTGAAGCTTGCGGATTGCAATTGCCGCAGAAATACCACACATAAAAGCTGTTAGTGTTAGGACAAAAATAGCCCTTCCTACTGTCATCACCATAGGTAAAAGTGTTGCTTGTCGAGTAATATAATAAAAGCCCAAAGAAATTCCCAACCCAGGAATAAAGCCCATTGCTGCTAAAATCATCGCTTCAGTAAAAACTACCGATAGTAAATAGCGGTCGCGAAATCCTATTGCTTTTAAAGTCGCATACTCTGGTAAGTGGTCAGAAACATCACTATATAAAATTTGATAAACTATTACGGCGCCAACGATAAAGCCAATTACGGCGCCTAAATCGAAAACATAACCAACAGGGGTGCTACTATTCCAAAATCCTTTCTCTTTATCTAAAAATTCTTGCTTGGATATAACTAATACATCATCGGGTAGTCCAGAGCGCAAATTGCCTAAAACCCGATTTGTATCCACTGGATTATTTAGTTTTATTACACCCATGTCAATTAAACCCTTTTGGCGCCGCTCACCAAACAACCTTAGAAAATTAACATCACTAGTAACTAAGTGTCCATTAATACCAAAAGAAGTACCTAATTTAAATAATCCAATCACATCAACTCGGCGATTTTCGACTTCCGTTGAAAATACACCTTGTTCTTTAAAAACGAATGGAATATCACCAAACTCACGCCTAGCTCCTGCATCAAACATCACTGTATCTGGACGTTTTAATTGCTCTAAGTTAGCTTGTACTCCTGGTAAATTTAATGTTTTATCATTGGGATTAAAACCAATTGCGTAAAGATTCCATATTTGTTTATTTTCAGGATTCTTCCACTGTACAGGGCTAAGATAAATAGGACTTACAGATTTTACACCAGTATAACCAAGAGCTTGATACAAGCGCCGTTCACTAAAGCGGTCAAGAGAAATCAGCGACTTATAGCGACGACTAACCAAGAATATTTCGCCATCTAATACATTGTGAATTTGTACGGCGCCGTTAAAAAGGGCACTGCGAAAGCCCATTTGCAAAAACATTAGCACATCGGCAAAAGCTATACCTGCTATTGCTACAAACATTCTGGACTTTTCTTTTTTAAGTTGTAACCAAGCAATAGGAAGTTTACGCTTCATTTTCATTTTCATAAATTAATTGCCACCTTCAGCTTCATATTGCTAAACCCTGCCACTTTCTTACTATCAGCAGTATTTAGACGAATTTTCACCTCTACAACCCGCGCGTCTATTTCAGCAGCAGGGTCAGTATTAAGAACGTCTTTTTTCATTACCTCTAAACCAATTTCATCAACTACCCCTGCTATTGGTTCAGTGAACACACCACCACTAACGCTCGTAATAGTTGCTTTTTGACCAGCACGGATTCTCGGTAAGTCTGTTTCATAGACTTCTGCAACAGCATACATTTGGCTTGTTTCTCCTAAAGACACTATGCCTTTTTTAGTATCAATAATTTCGCCTGCCCAAGTATTAATCCTTAATACTTGCCCGTAAGAAGGCGCCTTAATCACAGCCAAGTCAAGTTCTGCTCGTGCTTGTTTAACTGCTGCCTTCGCTCGATCAATTTCTGCCTGAGCAGCCATAACATCAACAGGTCTAACTTCCGCAATTTTACTTAGCGTCGAACGAGCTTCTTTAATTTGTTTTACTAAAGTTTCCTCTGTCTGGCGCCGATTTGCCTTTGCTTCGTTAAGTCTTTGCTGGGCTACATCTAAGGTTAGTTTTTTATCATCTCGCAACGACGCAGAAACCGCACCTTCTATTTGCAGAAATTGGTAACGCTTATACTCTCTAGCTGCATTTTGCACTTCTGCTTGAATACGCGAAATAGTTGCATCACGCGCGGTAAGTTCTTCCTGAAGTTGTGCTGTAACTCGCTCAACAGTAGCAGATTGCGCCTGAATTTCTCCTGTCTTGGCACCTGCTTTTACTATCGCCAAGCGAGTTTGTTGCACTTTCACCTGTTCGAGTGCTTGCTCTACAGATGCAACTGCACGGTCGCGCGTATCTAAATAAGCTATTACTTGCCCCTTTTTCACCCTATCCCCCACCTTTACCAAAAGTTGTCCAACCCGACTTCCTTGATTTGGCGCCGAAAGTTGAATAACTTCCCCCTTTGGCTCTAATCTTCCCAACGCAGTTACAGCTTGTATTGCTGGTGGTGGCGCCACCGTTGGAGATGATGGTGATGTACGCAATAACCGTGATGTAATGACGGCGCCGATACCAGATACAATCGTCACAAACATTAATAGATATAATCCTCTAAACCTTTTTGGCAATCCTTTAAACACCGATTCGCTCATACTCCTCCTTGAATTTAAAATAAAAGTGTATATACACCTTTTTTACAAAAAAATTAATGGCTTAATAAATCGGTTGTATCCGATAAATGCGACATCAAACTTTTCCATCGCTCTTTACCTAACTGCGATATCATCAATGATTGTGCTTGCTCCCAAAGTGGTAAAGCTTTCTGTAACGCTTCTATACCTTCAGGTGTGAGCGAAATCAAACGAGTACGCTTATCCTTGCCTGGATTAATTTGAATTAATCCTTCACGTTCCAAGGGTTTCAGATTGCGCGTTAGTGTTGTTCTATCCATCACCAAGTACTGAGCAAGCTGATTCATAGTGCTTTCTTTCATCGTCGCAATCACCCCTAAAATAGAGAATTGCGTAACTAGCAAACCACTAGACGCCATTTGCTCATCAAAAAGCTGAGTCACAACCCGTGCAGCTTTGCGTAAACTAAAGCACGTACAACTGGCGCCGACTCTATTTAAGGTTGCTTCATCAATTAGTTGAACTTGGTTTTTCATAAAATAAGTGTATATGCACTTATTTTTATTGTCAATGCTTTACGATAGAATTATTCAGATATAGTCATAACGTTAGTCGTATCTCATACCGAGGGGCACTTTTAGGAATCAACCCTGAGCAATTAGAATAAAATTAATTGCTTGCAATAATATCACGTACCAAATTCCGTATTTGGCACGTAACTATACTTC
>ERZ1066119.1165-NODE-1165-length-15057-cov-22.233036_pt1 | contig 15057 bp, 13 predicted proteins | sample MGYA00382766_ERZ1066119 | MGnify/ENA primary metagenome ERZ1066119 (study PRJEB33369, sample SAMEA5778349) | biofilm metagenome | biome: Industrial cooling water; feature: Water cooling tower basin; material: Biofilm | place: United Arab Emirates | collected...
AGTGACTTCGTAGAGCCAAGAATCCCCATCCGACGGGAGCGGTGGGGAGTGTCAAACTTTAGGCGGCTTGCAGTCTGGCGGCGATCGCTATTTCCAAACCAACTTATTTGCAGTGGCGCGCAAGCGGGTAGTGTGGCTGCTGGTTTTGCTGGTTACCAATACGGCGACGAGTGCGGTGATTCGCAGCCAAGAGGATGTTTTAGAGCAAGTGGTTGCTTTGGCTGCTTTTATCCCCCTGTTGATTGATGCCGGGGGAAATGTGGGAGCGCAGTCTTCTACCGTGGTGATTCGCGGTTTGAATACCCAAGAAGTCCGGACAAAACAGGCTTTAGGTGTAATGCGACGGGAAGCGATCGCCGGAGCCATGTTGGGGCTGATGCTGGGTATTGCAGTCACGCTCTGGGCTTTCGTGCTTCAGGGGAATTTCGCAGTAGCGATCGCCGTAGGAATCAGCCTATTTGCGATCTCAGTAATCGCTTCAGTGTCTGGTTCGGCTTTACCCTTTTTGTTTCGTTCTTTCGGATTAGATCCTGCTTTAATGTCAGCTCCATTTATTACCACTGCGGTAGATGTACTGGGAGTTTTAATTTATCTCAACGTCGCCAGATGGGTTTTAGGTTTATAAATTGTTGAGAAACCGGGTTTCTGAGGATAATTTTTCCTAGAAACCCGCTTTCCTGGGGTAAGTTTTATAGTTGTCACTTTCAAGTCACTTTTGGGTTTGACCTTAAAGATAAGTAGAGCCAATTAGCAGTTTTCTCAATTAGCTCGACGATGTTCTAAAACAGTTACAAACAAAGCGATGACTCGTTGGCAACAGCTCAATATTTATATCAATGAAACAGATAGCTGGCATCATCAGCCACTTTATACAGCGCTGATGGAAACGGCGCGCGATCGCTTCCTGGCGGGCGTGACCGTGACGCGGGCGAGCGCAGGTTTTGGTGAAAGCCGCCGGATTCGCACCACGAACATTATGGCTGTGTCGGCGGATCTGCCCTTAGTGGTCACGGTGATAGATCGGGAAGATGCGATCGCTAGTTTTTTGCCAATAGTTCGATCGATGGTCAAATCTGGTTTAATCTGCCTCCAGACTGTGGAAGTTTTGGAACCTGTTTTACATTAAAACTGAAAATTGCTGGCTCAACTACTATGAACAAAACAACAATTTATTGGTCAAGTGGCGCTGATTTTGAAACCTCTGTTGTAATCTCTGTGATTTAAAGGAGTAAAAGTCATGACTGCTGAAGAAACAAGACTCGAAGAAGATCGTACCCGTAAAGCATATTGGCGCAGGTGGGGGCCATATTTAGCCGAACGTCAGTGGGGGACTGTGCGAGAGGATTATAGCACTTATGGTACAGCTTGGGATTATTTTCCCCACGACCATGCGCGATCGCGCGCCTATCGTTGGGGGGAAGATGGGATTGCGGGGATTTCGGATAATCATCAGAGGTTGTGTTTTGCGATCGCGCTCTGGAATGGTTCAGATCCCATCCTCAAAGAACGATTATTTGGGCTATCTGGTCCCGAAGGCAATCATGGCGAAGATGTTAAAGAATATTACTTTTATCTTGACAACACTCCCAGTCATGCCTACATGAAATACCTTTACAAATATCCCCAAAAGGCATTTCCTTACACTCAATTAACCCAAGAAAACCAGCAACGAGGTTATCACGACCCAGAATTTGAATTAATCGATACGGGTATTTTTGACGATAGCGAATACTTCGACGTATTTGTCGAATATGCCAAAGCTTCAGACGAAGATATCCTCATTCAAATCAGCATTGTCAATCAAGCTGCTGAAACAAAAAATCTGCATATTTTGCCTACACTTTGGTTTCGCAATACATGGACTTGGGAACAAAATGCTAAAAAACCAATCCTGAGAAAATCTCAATCTAACGTCATCGATGCTTTTCATCCCACTTTAGGGCAACGCTGTCTCTACTGCGAGAATCCTAAAACTCTTTTGTTTACTGAGAACGAAACGAATTACGAGCAGCTTTTTGGCATTAAAAATAATTATCCCTATGTCAAAGATGGAATTAACGATTGCATTGTCAACAATAAAACAGAGGCAGTGAATCCCGAACAAATAGGAACCAAAGCAGCAGCAGCTTACGAATTAACCATCGGGGCGGGAGAAACCCAAATTCTGCGGCTGCGGTTAACTGACAATGCCGAATTATTAGAACCTTTTGGGACAGATTTTGGGGGAATCTTTCACCAGCGGAAACAAGAAACCGATGAATTTTATCAACGAATTTCCCCAGGGAATCTCCCAGAAGATGAACGCAACGTACAACGACAAGCATTTGCTGGTTTGCTGTGGACAAAGCAGTATTATCACTATGTGGTAGAAGACTGGCTAAACGGCGATCCTAACCAACCCCCTCCTGAGCGACAGTATCAGCGAAATGAAGAATGGATGCATCTTTATAACGATGACATTATTTCCATGCCGGATAAGTGGGAATTTCCCTGGTTTGCTGCTTGGGATCTGGCATTTCATACAATCCCACTGGCAACAATTGACCCAGATTTTGCCAAGCGTCAACTCGATCGACTGACGCGGGAATGGTATATGCATCCCAACGGACAAATTCCCGCCTACGAGTGGCATTTTAGCGATGTCAATCCTCCCGTTCATGCCTGGGGAACTTGGCGCGTTTATCAAATTGAGCAAGAAGTTTATGGTCGTGCCGATACTGACTTTCTAGAAAGAGTCTTTCAAAAATTGCTGTTGAACTTTACCTGGTGGGTTAACCGGAAAGACATTGATGGAAACAACGTCTTTCAAGGAGGATTTTTAGGGTTAGATAACATCGGTATTTTTGACCGCAGTTCTGAATTGCCGACGGGCGGACATATTGACCAATCTGACGGGACGAGTTGGATGGGGATGTATTGCTTGAACATGCTGGCTATGGCTTTGGAATTAGCTAAAAATAACCCAACTTACGAAGATATTGCCAGCAAGTTTTTCGAGCATTTTCTTTATATCGCCGATGCGATGAATCATATCGGTGAAACCAATATTCACTTGTGGGATGACACCGACCAGTTTTTCTATGATGTGTTGCATTTACCTCACGGCGAAAGACACCATCTCAAAGTGCGTTCGATGGTGGGATTAGTTCCCCTGTTTGCGGTGGAAACCCTGGAGCAAAATATGTTAGAGAGGTTCCCAGGTTTTAGGAAACGGTTTGAATGGTTTATTAACAATCGCCCCAACTTGCAAAAAAATATCGCTTGTTTGGATAAAACAGGGATGGGAGCTAGTAGATTACTGGCGATTGTCAGCCCAGAAAAACTCAAAGCAATCTTGCAAAGAATGTTAGATGAAAATGAGTTTTTGAGTCCCTATGGTATCCGCTCTGTTTCTAAATACCATGCCGATCATCCCTACATTTTTGAAATTGACGGGCAACCCCATCGGGTTGACTACGAGCCCGCAGAATCTACCAGCGGGATGTTTGGGGGAAATTCTAACTGGCGTGGCCCAGTTTGGTTCCCCATGAATTACTTAATTATTGAGTCCTTGCAAAAGTTACATCGTTACTTGGGGGATGAGTTTAAAGTTGAATGCCCCACCGGCTCTGGTCAATGGATGAATTTAACAGAAGTGGCAACAGAACTATCCCATAGACTGATGAGGATTTTCTTAAAAAATGGTACAAATTATCGTCCGGTTCATGGTGGGAATTACTTGTTTCAAACCGATCCTCACTGGGGCGATCTGATTCTGTTTTACGAGTACTTCCACGGGGATAATGGCGCTGGGCTGGGAGCGAATCATCAAACAGGCTGGACTGGTTTAGTGGCAAGTTTGATCCGCAATTGTAATTCTCAAAATGGCGGGTTATAAATCTATCTCATAGGTAGTGCGTTACGAAGACAGCTAACGTACCATACATAGATAATTGCTGAATCTAAATCACTGGTTTGTCACTTTCAGGTCACATTTGTTTTTGACATTAAAGATAGGGAGTTAAATCAATCTCTCAAGACGATCCTAGAAACCGGGTTTCTGCGTGTATCTTTAGTTTCAAAGCGACGATTTCTCATAGAAACCTGGTTTCTTTGCGGAAGTCCTGAAAACACTCTTGTGGGATAGGCGACACGAGCCTGTCTTTAAACTTTTCAATTGTTGTTTAGGGGAATTTTAGTCATGAATATTCGTTTTTTGCAAAGCGCTTGCTCTCTCACCGTCCTTAGTACTGCGATCGCTGCTTTCAGCGGATTTTCAGCACAGGCTCAAACTAGCAAAAATGCGGCGACGCCTGCACCAGTTCCGGGTACGACAAGTACTTCTAGCACTGGGCTGCAAAGTCAACGTCAGGTAGCACAAAATGTTGCGCCCGGTAGAACTACTCGTTCTGGTTCCAGCTACGTCGGTATCGGTGGAAATATCATTGGTTTTGGGGGCGATTCACCGCTGAGCGAAAGGTCTTTTGCGATTATCAGTAAGATTGGTTTAACTAACAATTTGTCTTTGCGTCCTTCGGCTTTAGTTAGCAGCACTCCGCCGGTTTTTTTAGTGCCGCTGACTGTTGATTTTCCCATCCAGTCAGTTACTCCAGGTGGAGAAATCAATCTCGCTCCTTATATAGGTGGGGGAGCTATAGTTACAACCAATGATGGTGCTAAAGCTGGCTTTTTACTGACGGGCGGTGTAGATGTGCCGCTGTCGCCTCAATTTACCGCAAATGCTGCGGCAAATGTCGGTTTTATTGATGGAGCAGAAGTCGGTTTAACAGTGGGAGTGGGTTACAACTTTTAAGCGATGTAAGCATTTTGCATGAAAGCGAAACGGCACAACTTGAACAGGAAAAAAGACTATGGGATGGCGACGAATCTTACTGTTACTAATTGCAGGAACGAGCGTTGCGAGTTTGGGAATTGTTGGATGCACGACTGGGGAACGCAACTTTGAAGCAGAAGCTCAAACTCCTGTTAATTCCTCTCCCATTCAAACACCTGCGCCCGCACTTCCACCCCAAGAAAGGGAAGCAGATGTTCCCTTTGTTCCAACGCCACAATCAGTTGTGAATGCGATGCTGGAACTAGCAAAAGTCGGGCCAAATGATGTGCTGTACGATCTCGGTAGCGGCGATGGGCGGATTCCAATTACGGCGGTGCAAAAATACGGCGCTCGTCGCGCTACCGGCATCGAAATTAGTCCCCAACTCGTGCAACAAAGTCGAAATAATGCTCAGACTGCGGGAGTGAGTTCGCGGGTTGAATTCCGGCAGCAAGACTTGTTTAATACTGACTTGAGCAACGCAACTGTAGTGACGCTTTATTTGCTTCCAGAAGTCAATTTAAGGCTGCGACCTAAGTTGTTACAAGAACTCAAACCTGGTACTCGAATTGTCTCCCACAATTACACAATGGGCGATTGGAAACCAGAGCGGGTTGTGCAGATGCAATCAGAGGGCGATCGCGAACACACGCTGTATTATTGGGTGGTGCCAGAAAAAGTCCCTGAAAATCTGCGCTCAGGGCTTACGCACGACGAGGCCAGAAACCGGGTTTCTTCGTAGATTTTTAGCTGATAAATCAACGATTTTTCAGAGAAACCCGGTTTCTTTGCGTAAGTTTTATAGCAATTAGCAATTAGCATTTCTTTTCTTTTCTATTACTGGGAGTAACAACATGAAAGGATTGAAAAATAAGAATGCCCTAATTACCGGCGGCAGTTCGGGTATCGGTCAGGCAATAGCTATCCGCCTTGCCCAAGAAGGTTGCAATATTGCCATTAACTATCGCTCTAGTCCGGAAGGGGCGGAAGATACGGAAGAAATGGCGATGCAAAAGGCATGTGGAGATATTGAAAATTGTGGGGTTAAATCTCTCTTGGTTCAAGGGGATGTTTCTCAGGAAGAAGACATTATCAGAATGGTGAATCAGGTAATTGAGAAATTTGGCAGTTTAGATATTTTGATCAACAATGCGGGAATTCAAACCGAATGCCCATCTCACGAAATTCCCACAGCAGACTTTGACCGAGTGATTGGAGTGAATTTGCGGGGTGCTTATCTATGCGCCCGCGAGTCTATCAAACACTTTCTATCCCAAAATATTCCTGGAATTATTATCAATATTTCCAGCGTTCACGAAATTATTCCCAGACCGATGTATGTCAGCTATTCTATCAGTAAAGGCGGGATGGAAAATTTGACTAAAACATTGGCTTTGGAGTATGCGAATAAAGGGATTCGAGTGAATGCGATCGCGCCAGGTGCGACAATTACACCAATTAACCAAGATTGGGTAGATGACCCCCAAAAGAAAGCCGTTGTAGAAAGTCACATTCCGATGGGGCGGGCTGGTACTTCAGAAGAAATGGCGGCAGCAGTGGCTTTTTTAGCGTCAGATGAAGCTGCTTATATCACCGGACAAACGCTGTTTATCGATGGTGGATTGACGCTTTATGCCGACTTCCGGGAAGCTTGGTCGGCATAAGATTGCTTTCAATCCAATTTGTGGTGGAGATGCGGAATTATATCATGTCCGGTGGCATCTCTAGCCTCAGCCGGGGCGGGTTTAACGAAATATCTCGTGGTGCCGCTGAATGGTTGGTAAAACCCGCCCCTACAGCACCAGAGCCAACAGAAATAAATTTCTGGCTGAAAGCTAAAACCCGTTGAAACGGGTTAAAACCCGATCTTAGTTAGCTTTAGCTCACTTAAGCTTTCAGCCCCAAATTTATTTGGAGGCTGTTTATCGGGTAGGTGCAAGATGTGAGTCGATAGATAAGGAGGAGATAGCAATCACCCGATGAGTTTTCAAACGCAACGTCCCAGATGAGGACGGCGGCAATGAGAAGTTATAAAGATCAATTTAGATTACTTAAACATTCCTTCACTCAGCAACCCGGTTTTTCCTGAAACCGGGTTTTTTTTAAGTAAAATTGTTTTCCCGCTTCTTCCCTAGTTCTTCCCGATTGTTGTTTATCTATAGAACTGTAGGTTAATACGCAAGGAGAACGATGGAAAAAAGCTCATGATTTTGCAATCGCAACGTCCCAATGTGGGCGGCGGCGATGAGAGTTATAACTAGCAAGTTGGATTACTCACATCTTGCACCAAGCCCAGAAATAAATTTCTGGCTTAAAGCTAAAACCCGTTGAAACGGGTTAAAACCTTGATTTTAGTTAGCTTTAGCTAACTTAAGCTTTGAGCAAGTAATTTATTTCAGGGCTGTTTATCGGGTAGGTGCAAGATGTGAGATTACTTAAATATCCTTTAACTCCCCAACCCGGTTACTCCTGACACCGGGTTTTTTTTAGTTAAATTATTTTCCCAATTCTTCCCTAGTTCTTCCCGATTCTGTTTTATCAATCAATTAAGACACTAAAGAGGACAAAGTAATGACTACCGATTCTACAAACACCACTACATCCTTAAATCCCAGCGATATTGTTGGCCTTTGGGGAGTGAGATTTCATAACACTGAACCTTATATTGCTGCTAATCGATGGCAGGTGGTTAACATCACCACCGATGACGGCGTGCAACGATTGGGTTATCCCTACGATCCCCAAGGGGGAGGATTTGACCCAGATCCCAGCACTCCTGGGATTGAATTATGGGATCGTCCCGAAAGCGAGTATACCTATCCTATGGATATAGTTGGAGGTTACACTTTTACAGCAGACGGCAAATATTATTTCTACGGCAAAGTTGAATCGGCGACTAGATCGGCTGGCTATCAATTAGTCGAAGCTATTAGGTCTGGAACCTACACGATTGAAGGCGACATTGTTACCTTGACTCCCTATCAGTCTGTTGGCAAGATTTATAACGATCAACAAGACTACTTAAAGGTAGCTGAAGAAGATTTTACTCCGAAGAAGTTGCGGGTGCAGAAAGATCCAAATTTAAATCGTTTGAAAATTATCGAATTAGATGCTCAAGGGCAACCTATTCCAGAAAATCCCGATGGTGTGGATATGGATTATGCCGGTGAGGCTCCTACCAACTTTAACCTGAATGAGGGTATCGCCAAGCAAGGTGTTGGTACGATTCGCGATGATTTGCTGGGTGGTTCTAAAGGCTACGATCTATTACAAGGTAGAGAAGGTAACGATCGCATCGCCGGAAATGGCGGTTTAGATAGCGTTGTCGGTGGGGCGGGAAGCGATCGCTTTTACCTAGAAAACAATGCTGACAGTAAGGACATCATTGGCGATTTCAATCCTAACGAAGACTTTATTTTTGTCCGCGCCGCCGACTTTAATGGATTAGCCCCCAATGCCTTTATCAGTGCCGATCAATTTACCACGGGTACGGGTGCAACTACGGCAAATCAACGTATTATTTACAACCAAAATACGGGGGAACTTTTCTACGATGCTGATGGTAGCGGCGGTGGAGCGCAAGTACAAATCGCTACTTTGCTATCAAATCCAACGCTGGGAGCAGAACGAATTTACGCCTACCAAGATGAAAATGCAGGCCCAACTAATCCATCTAACCCGAATCCAACCAATCCAAACAATCCCAATCCAAATAATCCAACCAATCCTAATACAGGCACGCCCGGAAATGACAGCATGAATGGCGGTACTGGAAATGACAGCATGACTGGCGGTGCTGGAAATGACAGCATGACTGGTGGTGCTGGAAATGACAGTATGACTGGTGGTATAGGAGACGATCAACTGTTGGGTGGAATCGGAGATGATGGCATTTTTGGCGGTGAAGGAATTGATTTGGTTAACGGTAATCAAGGTAACGACGCGATTAATGGTAACCAAGGTAACGATATCGTTCGAGGTGGTAAAGGCGATGACTTGGTACGCGGTGGTAAAGATAATGACATGGTTTATGGAGATTTAGGCAACGATAATGTGTTTGGCGACAATGGCGAAGATACCGTTACGGGCGGTGGCGGAAACGATAGCGTAACGGGCGGGATGGGGAGCGATCGCTTCCTCTTCGATACCAATGCTGTCTTTTCTGCCGATAGTATGGGAGTCGATATCCTGACGGATTTTGTAGCAGGAACTGACAAGATTGTTCTCGATCAAACTACATTTACAGCCTTGACAAATAGCGCAATTGGTGTATTGCAAGCTTCTAACTTTGCGGTTGTTTCAACTGATGCGAATGCGGCTGTTAGCGGTGCGTTAATTGTCTATAATTCGGCTACTGGTGGGCTATTCTACAACCAAAATGGTGCGGCTGAAGGATTTGGGACAGGGGCGCAATTTGCGAGGCTGACGGGCAATCCTGTTGTTTCTGCGAGTGATTTTATCGTGCAAGCTTAGCGATCGCTTTGTGTGTTCCCTGTGATGGTTGCGATCGCGCTCATAACCCCGATTTCTTGGAGAAGTCGGGGTTATCGTTGTATCTTCCCTAGATCTTCCCGATTTTGTTGTCAAGCAAAATTCTGGCGATCGCGCAGCGTGTGCGTCAGCACGTATCGCTCCCAATCTACAATCTCATATCTGAAATTTAAAATTTTCTGCCTTCCCTAGTTCTTCCCGATTGTCTTTTATATATATAACTATAGGAACTCCAGTGAAATCAAGACCGGGTGCATCGTTTTTCATCGAGCGGGGCAGGTTTATGTAAATTTTCTTTTGGGCTTGGAGTTTGTTGGTAAAACCCGCTCCTACAACGATGAAAATCTACCATGACTTAGGCAAAAAAGCCAAAAAAACAGGTTTTTGATGCATAAGATTTCTAAAATTGTTGAATCATAAACAGGAGACTATTATGTTGACTCAAGTTTGTTCGCAAGTATTCGTTTCTAAGAAAAACAGGAACTTAACGACTTTAACCATAGGTCAGGATGCTGCTAATACAATTACCTTTAAATTTGAGGGCAGCAGAATTAAAGGCAGTTATAAAGTAGAGCGTGCAGTTTATCAATCTTGGATTTATGAAAATTCTCATCCTTACTATAATGAAAACGGATTGGCTGATTTTACTATCTATCGTCACGGTGCGATCGCCGATTTTAAACTATTCTTGGATGGGGTAGAAATCGACTACAGTTATAATTTAAACATCAGCGAGCTTTTTGCCACCAGCGTTGATATCATTAATCAGCCTGGATCGCATTATGACTATTGGGAAATCCAAATACACAAAGCATGTGAAGGACAGCAACCATACTCTGTCCATGAAGCTACAGGTTTATGGGGAAATTTCTCTCTAACTCTAGACAACTATGGCGGCAGCGTCAGCGATTATCTAACTCCTGGAAAGGGTTGCTCTGGTAGTGTAGGGCTGCGAGATCCATTGCTGAATGAGTTTTTTGCTGAAGAAATAACTCATTATATTTGTGACGATTGTTTTTAATGCGATCGCTGGCTGGTAATTTGAGGAAGTTGCCATCTTTAAATAGCGCTCATAAGCCAAAATTCGGCACCCTTAAGGGTGCCGCTACACAAACAAAGGCTGCCTCCGCAGCCTGCAATGATTAGAGATTTTAGCCCGCGCAGGCGGGCTTTGTTTGTCTAGGCGCGACTTCAGTCGCCTGCAATGATTAGAGATTTTAGCCCGCGCAGGCGGGCTTTGTTTGTATAGGCGCGACTTCAGTCGCCTGCAATGATTGGAGATTTTAGCCCGCGCAGGCGGGCTTTGTTTGTCTAGGCGCGACTTCAGTCGTCCAGCATAAAGCGAGTAATCAACCCAGATGGGTAAGCATCAGTCGCGATCGTGTAGAGCGATCGCCCAGCGCGTGCATTAGTACCTATCGCTCCCAATCTGCAATCTCAAATCTCAAATCTCAAATCTAAAATTATCTGTCTTCTCTAGTTCTTCCCGATTGTCCTTTATCTATGTAATTAGCAAGATTGAGGAAAAGGAAAAGAGGATGTTTACTCAAGTTTGGTCAAAATTGTTGGTGTCTGCGGCAAGTACGGCTTTAATCACTTTAGCAATAGGTACGGCTGCTGCTAATGCAATTACTTTTAACTTTGAGGGAAGCAGACTCAGAGGCAGTTACAAAATAGATGATGCAGTTTATAACTCTTGGATTTCTGCAAATTCTAACCTTCGCTATGATGAAAACGGAGTGTCCGATCTTACTTTCTTTAAAACAGGCGCAGTTAGCGATTTTAAACTGTTCTTGGATGGGGTGGAGTTAGACTACACATCTAATTTAGACCGCAGCCAGCTTTTTGCCAGCAGTATTGATGTCATTGGCGATCCGGAAACACACTATGACTATTGGGACATCCGCGTAAGCAAAGGATACGGAGGAGAGTGGAACGATCCCACAAGCAAATGGGGAAGTTTCACCCTTGCTCTAGAAAATTATGGAGGCACTGTACGCGATTGTCTGGCTCCTGGCAAAGTTTGCTCTGGTGCAGCTTGGCTTTTCGATCCATTGCTGAATCTCAATTTTAGTGAAGAGATGACTCACTATGTTTCTACTGGGTTATCTCAAAACGATCCTTGGCGTGCCAATCAGCGCAACGGGAATCAGTCTATGTTTGAAAATGTGCAAAGCGGTTTGTGGTTTGATGCTGCTGCTGCTGATGGGTATGAATTTGAAGCTAGCGGGAATTCTTTGTTTACTGAAATTTTGAGTTTGTCGGGTGGTGCCGATCCGAATCAACTATTGACGGTGACGGTGGGCGATCGCACGCTAGGACAATTCCGCGCTGGTGACAAAATCGATTTTGTTTCTTTAGTCGGAAGCGGGGTTTCTAAATTTAAGGTAACTGGTATCTCTGCTCAAAATGGACAAGCAGTACCGATGAAGTTAGGCTTCAATCAAGAAACGGCTAGTTTCAAAATGACTTCTGTGTCTGGAGTAGGCAACAAGCCTCCAGTTGATAACAAGCCTCCAGTCGATAACAAGCCTCCAGTGGGTAACGATCCGAAATCGGTTCCCGAACCAACTTCGGTAATCGCATTTTTGTTAGTGGGTGGCGCTTTGATTTTCAAACGCCAAATTAGCGCCAGATCTGCCTAATTTTTAAAGGGTATTAAATTTGGTGCGTGAGCGCCCAGATATCCGGCTTCTTCGAGAAGTCGGGTATCTAGTTGTAGAATTTAACCTTTCTCAGGATGGATACCTAAACCTATCAAATGCGATCAAATAGGAATTGTGCTGCAAGCAACATCGACGGATTGGGATGCGATCGCAAGATAATTGTGATATTTATCACAATATCTGCTCATTTAAGGTAAATTACATAAAATTAAATTATTGCGCTTACCTCAAGCCGCTTTTTTCTTACCTAGTTTTTCGCGTTTGTATTTTATCAATGTAATCGGCAAGATTCATCACAAGGAGACGAGGATGGTTGGTCAATTTTGGTCAAATTTGTTAGTGCCTGTTGCCAAAAAAGCCTTGATTACTTTAGACATTGATAAGCTTGCTGCTAGTACCATCACGTTTCGCTTTAAAGGAAAGCGCATCAAAGGCAGTTACAAAATAGTTGATGAAATTTATAAATTGTGGTTTTCTGCTGCTGCAAATCCTCACTTCAATGAGTACGGATCTGCCAATGCTGTTATCAGTAAGGTAGGCGCAATAACCGATTTTAAGCTGTTCGTAGATGGGGTGCAGGTAAATTATGCATCTAGTTTAAACATCAGCGAGTTTTTCGCTACGAGTACAGATTTCGCCCATACGCCCGAACACAACCATTACTATTGGGAAATCAGAACCAGAAAAGGATACGAAAAACAGCGACCTTCTGAGGAAGACTATCGCCGCAATAATCTTACAGGTGTATGGGGGAATTTTGTACTTACTATCGAGGATCGGGGAGGCAGGGTAAAAGATAATTTAGCTAGGGGAAAAGTATGTTCTGCTAAAGTATCGATTTCCGATCCATTCGTTAATATACATTCCGCGCTTAAGGGCAATGTTGTGTTAACCGAGACAGTTAAGCATTATATTAACTGAGAAGGCGACAATGGTAGCAGCACAAAAAAGGTGCTGCCTTCTCCTAAAGTACTTTCTACCCAAATCTTACCGTCGTGTTGTTCTACAATGTGACGGCAAATTGCGAGTCCGAGTCCGGTTCCTCCTTTTTTGCGGGAATCGGAAGCATCGACTTGTTGAAAGCGCTCGAAAATTAGCTGCAATTTGTCGGCGGGAATGCCGCGCCCGGTATCTTTAACAGAGATTAAAATTGCTTCTTGTGCGTCTTTTTTTGTCAGTTCTGCACTAATCGAAACGGTGTCGCCTGGTTCGGAAAACTTGATGGCGTTGCTGATTAAATTGGTGAGGGTTTGCAACAGACGATCTGGATCGGCTTGGAGTTCTATGTCTAGGGTTTGGGTGACTATTTGGATTTGCGATCGCTCTGCCATTGCTTGCATGGCTTCGGTAGCTTCTTTCACAAGTTTGGCGGCGTTGCAGGGGATTTTTTTCATCGCGATCGCTCCCGATTTCATCCGCTCTAAATCCAGAATATCGTTGACTAATCGGATTAATCTTTCGGTGTTGGTAATCCCAATTTTTAACACGTTCTGCCCGCGTTCGTTTAACTTTCCTAACTGTCCGGAACCTAACAAATCTAACGAACCCATTAAAGAGGTTAACGGGGTTCGTAGTTCGTGACTGACTAAGGAAATAAATTCGTTTTCTAACCGCTTGCGTTCGGTGATGTCGTTGGCTATTAGCAAGGCGCATTCAATCCCAGCTAAATCTATGTATTCTACGGAGAGCAATAAAATTTTTACTTGTCCCGATTGGGTGCGAAATTCTAACTCTTGATTGTGCAAATAATCTTTGGCTTGTAACTGTTCGATTAGGGTAGCGATCGCTTCGGGATTTTTCCCTAAATTTAATTCCGCGATCGTGTGTCCAATCGCTTGTTCTAGGGAATAACCGCTCATGGTTAAAAAGCTGGGATTGACATCGATGAAACGGGTTTCCGAGAGGGTAGCGATCGCAATCGGATTCGGGCTAGAACGAAAGGCTTTGCTAAACTTTTCTTCTGCCCGCTGTCTTTCTTGGATTTCTTGCTGTAATTGGGTATTTTGGGCTTGCAATTGTTGGGTAAGTCGGCGAATTGTTAAATTATTTTCAATTCTGGCTAAAACTTCTTCAACTTGAAACGGTTTGGTGATATAATCTACTCCACCAACTTTAAAAGCTTTAACTTTATCTAAAACATCGCCTAACGCGCTAATAAAAATCACCGGAATTTCGCAGGTGCGCGAGTCGGCTTTGAGATGTTGGCAGACTTCATAACCGTTCATTTCGGGCATATTTACATCGAGCAAAATCAGATCCGGCGGTGCAGCTATAGCGCCTCTTAATCCTGTGGAACCTTTAGTCACGCTGCGGACTTTGTACCCCTGATCTGTGAGCATGGCGGATAAGAGATTGAGATTTTCAGGAGTATCATCGATGATGAGAATATCTGCTTTTCGGGTAGTGGTTGGCTGACTAGACATAGGATTTGGCAAATAAATTGAGTCAAGCATAGCTTTTTATTGTAATAAGTTTTTTAAAGAATCGTCTTCCCTAGTTCTTCTCGATTCAGGTTTAATTTAGCAGTAGAGTTGAGTTTTGAATTCTATGTCTTATTGTACCTCTACAGCTAAAGAAAGTTGGCTTTCTTTTCCACTAGAATTGAATCAAATTGAGGATGGGATTTCTTCTGTATCCGATGCCTTAGTGGAACTAAATTTGAAAGAAGGCGTTACTGTTATTCAAAAGAAGCCTGCGATCGCTAATTCGATACGGAGTGGGCAACCCGATACAGCCATTAGTTTACCGCAAAACTTCGCAATTTCTACGCCAACGGCTATCCAACTAAGTCTGACGATATCTTTACCCATCAAGCAATACCAGGAAGAAGGGTTAACGGTTGGCGATCGCTGGCGAACTTTGTGTCGCAACCAAGATACTATTTTAGAGATGGTTCAATTTTGGATTGACAACAGATTGTTAAGCGACTTATTCAAATACCGTATCTTTCAATTATACTTTTTGTACCGCTCCAGCGGTCGTTAAACCAGACTGAAAAACCAACTCCCAGAAAGGATTACCAATCACCTGTCACCTATCAACTATCAACTATCAACTATCAACTATCAACTATCAACTATCAACTAT
>ERZ1066119.1168-NODE-1168-length-15044-cov-12.461939_pt1 | contig 15044 bp, 11 predicted proteins | sample MGYA00382766_ERZ1066119 | MGnify/ENA primary metagenome ERZ1066119 (study PRJEB33369, sample SAMEA5778349) | biofilm metagenome | biome: Industrial cooling water; feature: Water cooling tower basin; material: Biofilm | place: United Arab Emirates | collected...
TCGTAGAGCACCGCGAGGGCGACGTGCGGCGGCACGGCGTCGGCGCGCACCACGCGCACGCTGCCGGGCGCGGCGAGCGCGCCGCCGGCCGTCGCGTCGCCCTGGATCGGCGCGTCGAACGCGCGCTGCGCCTCGGCCTCGGGCGAGGCGTCTGCCGCGGTCGCGCCATCGCTCGGGTAGCCGAGGGCACGCAGGGCGCGCTCGACCTCACGCGCCGATTCGTCGCTGCCGACGACGACGGCTGCGGCCACCGGGTCGAGCTCGTCGAGAACGCGGCGGAGGGCGGCGGGGCGCGCGCTCGCCGCCGTCGTGACGTAGCTTAGCGCGACCGGCTCGCCGTCGCGCGGCGCGGGGTCGACGCGGCGCGGGCGGCGCATCGCGCGCTCCACCAGCGCCTCGACCTCGGGCGAGACCTCGCTCGCCACCAGCACGCGCGCAGCCTCGCGCGGCACTTCGGCGAGCAGCGCGTCGAGGTCGGCCGCGTCGGGGGCGGCCAGCACGGCGTCGGCCCAGGCGAGGACCAGCGTCCGCACGCCGCCGAGCTTGACCGCGGCGCCGCGCACGAGCGCGGCGAGGGCCGCCGGCGTCCCGGCCACGGCGAGCGCGGGGCGGGCGGCGAGCTGGCGCGCGGCGCGCTCGGGGCGCGTCACCGGGACGACGAGCGGCTCGCGCCCCTCGCGGCCGGCGAGCGCCGCCTCGGCCACCGCCAGCGCCGTCTCGGGGTCCGGCGTGACGACGAGGAGCTGCGGGCCGGCGGCGGCGCCGGCCGCGCGGTCGAGCCGCTCCAGCGGGCCGTGCAGGAACTGCGGGATGGTGCCGAAGTCCTGCGGCAGCACCAGCACCACGTGCTGGCTGCGCGCGGCGCCCGCGCCCTCGGCCGTGTCGGCGCCCGCGTCCCCGGTGGCAGCGCCTGCGTCGACGGCGCCCCCGGCGCCCGTCGTTCCGGGCGCGATCGCGCCCCCCGTCTCCCGTTCGTCCATAACCACGGCGGTCTCCCCAGCCCCAAGCCGGCCCGATGCGTTCCTGTCGATTGATCAACTAGCGCCCCGCGGCAGAAGGCCCGGGGGCCGCGAAACATAGCAGGGGCCGCGCGGCGGCCGGCCGCCCCCTCTCGCGGGCGCGCACTCCGGCCTGCATGTTCTCCGGCGATGCGTTCCCCGCCGCCCCGCGGGCCGCGGTCTGCCGCGGCTGATCGGAGGCCCGGCCGTGCGTGACCCGGCCGGGGGCGGCGCCGTGTGGGCCGGCCGCTTCTCGCGCGCCGAGGGCGAGGCGCCGCGCCGCCGCCGCTGGCCCAGCGTCGCGCTGGCGCTGGAGGCTGATGCGGCGCTCCCTGCCGCGGTCCGCTACCGCTGGGACGCCGACACCGAGATCCTGACGGCGAGCGTGGACGACCGCCGCGGCGGCGGCTGGCCGTCGACGGTGCTGACGCTGGAGGCGCCGAGCGGCGGCTGGGTGACGCTGGAGCTGCGCGGCGGGCGGCTGTGCGGGCTCGAGGTGGCGGTATGGCCGCCCGTGCGGCGCCGGGCGCTGCTCCGCGTCCCGCGCCCAACGCTCGTGGGCCACGCGTGCTGCCCGGCGGCGGGCGGAGCCGCCGAGGTGGCAGTTGATGTGGCGCTGGTGGCCGAGCGCGACGGCGGCGGGGGCACGGTGCGGCTGGGCGTGGGCGAGGCGCGGGCGGCGCGCGTGGCCCGGGTCGCGCGTGATATGTTGGTCGAGGTGGACGACGCCGGCACGCTGGCCGGCGTCTGGCTGCTGGCGGTGCCGCCGCTGCCGCTGCTCGCCTGACCGCCCGACTGCCTAACGCTCCGCCCCGGCCGTGATCACGACCCTCGTCCTCATCAAGGCCGACCCCAAGGCGATCGCCGCCGCGGCCACGCGGATCGCGGGGTTCGACGGGGTGCACGAGGTGTACAGCGTGAGCGGCGAGTGGGACCTGGTGGCGGTGGTGCGGGTGGCCGAGTACCACCGCATCGCCGAGGTGGTCACGGGGGGGATCGCGGGGGTGGCGGGGGTGGAGCGCACACAGACGCTGACCGCGTTCCGAACCTACTCCAAGGCCGACCTCGAGCAGGCGTGGGACATCGGCGTCGAGTGAGCGGGTGACGGCCCTGGCGCTCGCCGCCGGGGGCGGCGCGCCCCCGGATTCGCTGCACGCCATGCGCGGCCGGCTGCGCGCGCTGCTCGCCGCCGCCGGCGCCGAGGGCGACCCGGCGGACGGCGACGGCCCCCCGCTCGAGGCGCAGGCCCTTGGTCACCCCGAGCCGGCGCGGCTGAGCGCGGCCGCGCCCATCGAGGGGCACGCCCTGCGCGCCCGCCGCGTGGGCCCGCCGCCCGCCGGCGAGGCGCCGCTCCAGTTCACCGCGTTCCTCGACGGGACGCAGTCGAGCCACGCGGTGGCGCACCTGGCCGGGCTGCCGGTGGTGCGCGGGACGGTGGCCGCCGTGGTTCGCGTGCGGCGCCAGCGGGCCATGGGCACGTGGGCGTTCGGCCCCCGCGTCGAGCGCCGCGTGTACGCCCCCTGCGCCTACCTGCCGCCCGCGCTGTGCGACGTGGTGCACGCGTTAGGCGCGGAGGTGCGCGACACGACGGCGCCAGGCCCCGACGGCGCCGTGCCGCCGCCGCACCCGCTCGCCCTGCTCGACCGGGCCGTGCACTTCGTGCAGGCGGACCGCGAGCAGGCGGAGCGCGCGCTGGCCGAGCTGTGGTGCCGCCGCCAGTCCGCGGAGGGCGGGTTCCTGTGCGTGGACGGGGGGATCCAGGGGAGCGACGCGGTGGCCGCGGCCGGGTGCGCGGTGGGCGTGGTCAAGAGCCACCGCACGCTCTACGCGGAGGGCGACGCGCTCCGCGTGGTGCTGGCGTTGGGCGCGGGCGAGCGGTCGACGGCGTTCCGCGTGAGCGTAGGGCGCCGCGCGCCGGTGGCGAGCTGGTACCTGCGGCTCCGCGACCCGCGGGGGCGCGACCCGATGTGGGGGCTGGTGCGGATCGAGGCGCGGCTCCCCGCCCCGGGCGAGGCGCCGGACGACGCGTCGCGGCGGTTCGACGCGGTGTCGCGGGCAGTGCTGGCGGAGGCGGCGCCGCTGGCGCTGCCGGACGGGCGGTGGGACAAGATGGTCTACCCGATCCGCGACTGCGAGCAGTTCCTCAAGGCGATCTGTTAGGCGGGGCGGCGGCGCGGTCAGAACCGCGCCGCCACGTACACGTCCGACCGCCAGCGTGCCCCGCGGTCCAGCCCGCGCGCCACGTCGAACCGCGCCAGCCCGTTCAGGACGGCCACCCCGCCGCCCGCCCCGCGCAGCGGCCGCCCGCCGAAGCGCGCCCGGTCGCCCGCCCACCCAGCGTCGAAGAAGGCGGCCGGCTGCAGGAGTCCGCGCCGCTGCCACCGCAGCTCCGTGCGCGTGCTCCAGAACGCGTCGCCGCGCTGCGAGCCGGCCAGCAGCCCGCGCACGGTCTGCCACCCGCCGAGGTTCCAGTACCGCTGCGGCGGAAGCGCGCCCGCGCTCGTTCCCACCGCACCGGTGACCACGGCGCGGAGCGCGCCCGGCAGCGCCCGCTCCGCCGTCACGTCGAGCGCCGCGCGTCCCCATGCGAAGCTCCCGGCAGCCGCCTCGGCACGCGCGTCGGTGGCGAGGCGCCACGGCGCAGCCGCGTCGCCCAGGTGCGTGCGCCGCCAGCGGACGGCGGCCCCACCGACGGTGCCCGCCCGCGCCGAGATCGTGTCGATCACGTTGCGGCCGTACGGGTCGGCGACGCCGAACGCCGCCGGGAGCGTGAGGCGCGCGTTGCCGCGCGCCCCCCACTGATGCTCCCCGAACACGCGCCACGTCAGCCCGCCGCCGCCGATCGCGTCGCCGGCGCGGGTGCCCGCGAGCTCCACGCCGCCGGCGCGGTAGTAGAACTGCTCGTCGAGCGCCTCGGTCAGGTTCTGGATGGTGGCGCCGAGGGTGAAGCCGGCCGCCCAGTCGTCGCTCACCGCCAGCCGGCGGTAGGCGCCCAGGCGGACGGAGCGACGCCCGTCCGCGCGCTCGGCGAACAGCTCGCCGTTGGGCTCCAGGTCGTGGGCGCCGAGGCGGGCGTTGGCCTCCCACCGCCAGCCCGCGCCGAGGTCGCGGCGGAGCGCGGCGCCGTAGGAGATCCCCTCCACCCGGTTGGCGCGGACGAACTCGGGTCCGTACGCCGCGCGCACCGGCTGCGGCGCCCACGCGCCCTGCCGCCAGAGCCCCAGCTCGGCCACCAGCGCCTCGCGGCCCGGGCTCGCCCAGACGGCGGCGTTGTCGTCCAGCACGCCCGTGCCGCCGAACACGGGCGCCGCCGCGAGCCGCGCCGAGTCGCAGGGGACGCAGACGCGGGTCTCGCCTAACGCCGCGCCGTAGCGCGTGGCGCTGCTCGTCGCGGTGGCGACGCCGGCGGCGGCGCACTCGTCGCGGTCGCGCGCGTCGCGCGCGGCACGGTAACGCCGCCACGAGGTGTCCGCCCAGGCGCGGTACTCGGCACGTGCCCGCCGGGCCGCGGCGCCGTCGCCCGCGGCCACGCGGACCAGCGAGTCGCGCCGCTGCACCGCGAGCGAGTCGAGCCGGAGCAGGGAGTCGCGCGCGGCCCGCACCAGGCGCGTGCGCGCCGTGACGTCGCCGAGCGGGACGTCGGCGTCCACGGCGTCGTAGCGGAACGTCTGCTCGACGCGCACGCCCACGCGGGCCGCGCCGGCCCGGATGGTCCCCTCGGCGAATTGGTGGCGCGGCAGCCAGAAGCGCCCCGCGTACAGCCCGTGCTCGACGGTGACGACGTCGATCTGGCCCGTGAGCGGCGAGGCGAAGGCGCGCACCCACGCCGGCGGGCCGCCGCCGGCCTCGCGCGCGCGGCGCCACAGGTCCACCGGCGCGGCGATCCGGTAGGCCGCGCGCACGAGCTGCCCGGTGCGCCCGTCGAACCAGAAGGTGCCGACGGAGAGCTTCCACGCGGGCTGCAGCGGGGTGACGCGCAGCTCGCGGAGGGGCACGCGCGTGCCGTCGGGCAGGCGGACCGTGGCCGACCCGCCTAACGCGTAGCGGTAGTAGCGCTCGGCGCCGGCCGCCAGCGGGTGCACGAGCCCCGCCGTGTCCGCCTCGGCCCGCACGAACCGCCCGCCGCCGATCCAGAGCGCGTCGCGGCCGGGGTAGTAGGGCACGGGGGCGAGGTCGTCGCCCGCCACGTCGCGCAGACGCGCGCCGGCGCCGAACGCGTACCGGCGCCGGCCCACGAGGTCGAGCGCGACGCCGCCGCGGCGCGCCCACCGCACGCGCGCCGCCGTCTCCTGGCGGAACACCGTCGCGGACGGCGCCGACTCGCGGAGCGCGAGCGCGGTCGTGATGCGCTCGCGGGCGAGCGCGTCGTAGCCGCGCAGCAGCGAGTCCTGGGCGAGTCGCGCGCGTCGGGCGAGGGCGAGCAGCGCCTCGGCGGTGGCGGGCGTGGCTGGCGCGCGTTGGGCGGACGCGGTGTCGGGTTGCGCCAGGGCGGGCCTCGCGCACGCGGCGAGCGCGACGGCGGAGCAGGCGAGGCGGAGGAGCGGCCGGCGGGGTGACATGCGGCGGGCCTCGGCAGACGTGGAGTGCGGGCTCACGAGACCGCCGGCGCGGTGGTGCCGTTAGGCAATCCGCGCCCGCGCCGGCCGGCCGCCTCGGCGCGCACGTCCGCCGGGTAGGCGTCCAGCATCCGCCGCCCCACGCGCGGCAGCACGGCGAACGGCGAGAGGACCAGCAGGTAGAACGCCCACGCGGGGTACGGCAGTCCGAGCGCGCCCAACGCGTGCGGCGCCGCCTGGTTGAGCGCCGCGACCACCGGGTAGGCCAGCGAGCCGAGCATGAGACGGACGTGCCAGCGCATCCAGTCGCCGCCGAGTGCGCGCCGCACCGGGCGCACGGCCGGGATGAGGAAGCCGAGTGCGACCTGCGCCATGCCAACGGCGTTGATGACCTCGAACACCGAGACGCCAGGGCGGCGGGCGCCGAGCACGGCGCCGCTCGCGAAGAGCGCGACCCAGCACGCCACGTAGGCGAGGCCGAGGCGCCGGTGGGCGGCCGGGGTGGCGCGGCGGCGGAGCGCGGCGACGCCGACGCCGAAGGCCAGCGCGGCGAGGGCGAGGTGCCCGGCGAGGAGGAGCAGGACGGCGAGCGGCATCGGAGGCGGGGTGGAGGGGGGGAGCGGGAGCGAGCCGCGCACCCGCAGGGCACCTCGTGCGCCGGTCGTGTCGTTCGCGCAAGCCGTTGTCTGGCAACGGCTTGGCGTCCGGCGACCGGCGTTGGTCCCGCCTCCTACCCGCGGCGGGTGCCGCCCGCCGGCGGCACCCCGGCGTCCGCGGACGACGCGCCGGCCTCACCACGCAGCCCCAGCCGGGCGATCAGCTTCTGAAGCGACGGCCGGTGCAGGCCGAGCGTGCGGGCGGCCGCCGACACGTTGCCGCCGTGGTGCTCCAGCGCCGCCGCCAGGAACTCGCGGTCGAACGCGTCCATCGCGCGGCGCCGCGCCTCGACGAACGGCAGGTCGGCCACGGCGGCTTCCGTCGGGCGGAGCGGGGCCGCGCTCCCGCGGACCTCCGCGGGCAGGTCCGCGGCGGTGATCGCGTCACCGTCGGCCAGGAGGAGGGCGCGCTCCAGCGCGTTCCGCAGCTCGCGCACGTTGCCCGGCCAGTCGTGGGCGAGGAGCGCGCGGCGGGCGTCGTCGCCTAACGGCCTGGCTGGCACGCCGTGCCGCCCGGCAAAGTGCGCGAGGAAGTGCGCCGCGAGCGCGGGCACGTCCTCCCGCCGCTCGCGGAGGGGCGGCAGGTGCACGGTGAGCACCGCGAGGCGGTAGCGGAGGTCGTCGCGGAAGCGGCCGGCGGCGACGAGCGCGTCCAGCGCGCGGTGCGTCGCTGCCACCACGCGCACCTCCACGGTCGTCGACCTGGTCGCGCCCACGCGCGTGACCTCGCCGGTCTCGAGCACGCGCAGCAGCTTGGCCTGGAGCGCGAGCGGCATCTCGCCGATCTCGTCGAGGAAGAGCGTCCCGCCGTCCGCCGCCTCGAACAGCCCCGCGCGGTCCTGCACGGCCCCGGTGAACGCCCCGCGCACGTGCCCGAACAGCTCCGCCTCCGCCAGCTCGGCCGGCAGGGCGGCGCAGTTGAGGGCGACGAACGCCTTCCGCGCGCGCGGCCCGGCCGCGTGCAGCGCCCGCGCGACCAACTCCTTGCCCGTGCCGCTCTCGCCGGTGACGAGCACGGTGGCGCGCGTGGGCGCGGCGCGCTGGACGAGGCGGTAGACGTCGCGCATGGCGGGGCTCGCGCCCACCAGGTCGTGGTAGCGCGCGGCCAGCTCCTCGCGCAGGCGGCCGTTTTCGGCACGGAGCGCGAGTAACTCGCGGGCCCGGCCCACCACGGCCAGGATCTCGGCGTTGTCGTACGGCTTGGGCACGTAGTCCCACGCGCCCAGCCGGAGCGCGCGCACGGCGGTGCGCTCGTCGCCGTGCGCGGTGAGCAGCACGACGGGGAGCCCCGGGTGGTCGCGCCGCAGCAGCTCCATCAGCTCCAGCCCGTCGACCCGCGGCATCCGGAGGTCGGTGAGCACGAGGTCGAAGGGCGCGCCCTCCCCCGCCGCGCGCTCGGCGGCGGCGAGCGCGGCCGGGGCGTGCTCGGCTTCCTCCACCGCGTGCCCCTCGCACTCCAGGAGGTCGCGCAGGGCGAAGCGCGGCGTGGGTTCGTCGTCGACGACTAACAGGCGCACGGGGCGGGGTCGGGAGGTGGGGGCGGGCGAGCAGAGTGACTGCGCAAGGCGGAACATGGATCCCCGCCTGCGCGGGGATGACGACGGGTTCCCGCATGCGCGGGGGTGTACGGATCAGCAGGTCGTCGTTCCCGCGCAGGCGGGAACCCATGGTCACGCCCTCCCCCCGCTACCCGGCCGCCGGGACGGTGAGCGTGAACCGCGCCCCGCCCTCGCGCGCCGTCTCGCCCGCGACGCGCCAGCCGTGGGCGTCGGCCACGCGGCGGACGATGGCGAGGCCGAGCCCGGTCCCGCGCGCGCCGGGCGCGAACGGGGCAAAGAGCGACTCGGCCGCGTCGGGGGAGAGGCCGGGGCCGGCGTCGCACACCTCGAAGTGCGCCCCCGCCGCGTCGGCGCGCACCGACACGCGGACCACGCCGTCGGCCGGCGAGTGCGTCACGGCGTTGAGCACGAGGTTGAGCAGGAGTTGCGCGAGCGGCCCGCGCGGCGCGTGCACCACCCGCGTGCCCGCGTCGAAGGCGAGCCGCACGCCCGCGCGCGCGGCCCGGGCGGCCACGAGTGCCTCGAGGTCGTCGAAGAGCGCGACGGCGTCGGTCGCGCCCTCGGACGTCGCGTGCGGCGTCTCCGGGCCGCGCCGCGCCACCGCCAGCAGGCTCCCCACGAACCGGTCCAGCCGGTCCACCTCGCCCACGATGAGGCCGGCGAAGCGCGCCCGGCGCTCCGGCGCCAGCGGCTCGTCGCCGGCCAGCCGTTGGGCGAGCGACCGGATGCCGGTGAGCGGGTTGCGCACCTCGTGGGCGACGGTGGCGCCGAGCTCGCCTAACAGGGCCAGCCGCTCCAACTCGGCCGCGTCCCGCGCCAGCGCGCCCGTGCGCGCCGCGCCGGCCCGCTCCGCCCGCCGCGCCACGCCGTAGAGCTGGAAGCGGAGCGTGCCGACGAGCACCAGAAACTGCGCCGCGGTGGCGGCCACCGGGACGGCCGCGAGGCCGGTCAGGCCCCGGTCGCGCATCACGGTCAGGCCGACTAGCGCGACGAGCGTCGCCAGCGTGAGCCGCACCCGCCGGCGCGCCCGCGTGAGCCGCGCCGCGTCGTCGGCCGACACGCCGGGGCCGGCGAACACCGCGCTGGGCACCCGCGCGACGCACACCGCGCCCGCCGTCCACAGCACGCCGTGCCACAGGCCGGGCAGCCAGGCCAGCGGCCACGGCCCGTTAGGCGCGTACCGCGCCCAGGGCTCCACACCCGTAGCGAAGGCGGCGCCCACCAGTCCGAGGGCGACGGCGGCCCGGCGGCGCGCCGAGGTCCACGCGCCGAGCGTGACGAGGCCGAAGCCCAGGAACGCGACCGGCAGGGCGGCCGCCGCGAACCGCCCGATCTGCCACGCGACCTCGACCGCTGCGCCGCTGCCGAGGGCCTGGGCGGCGAGGGTCGCGAGCCAGACCGTCGCGAGCGCGAGGAAGGCCAGGTACGCGCGCACCCGCGGGGCCCCGCCCCCCGCCGCGGCCAGCGTGACGCCCGTGGCCGCGTGCACCCCGACCCCGATGAGCGCGGGGACGGCGATGGCGAGGGCGGCTGGGCTGGCGTCGGCCACGGGCGGCGCGGGCGGGGCAGGAGGCGAGTGGGGTCAGTACAGGCCGGGCACTAGGCGCGGCGTGGCGCGGGCGTACTCGCCCCACGCCGGCCCGAACGCGTCGGCCAGGGCGCGCTCCTCGGTGCGCACGCGCCGGAGCACGGCCCGCGTGACGGGCACGAGCAGCACCGGGAGCGCGAGGGCGTGCTCGAAGGTGACGGCGAGCCCGGCAAAGGCAAGCAGGAGCCCGGTGTACGAGGGGTGGCGCATCCACGCGTAGGGGCCGCGGCGCACGAGCGTGTGGCGGGCGCGGATGGCCACCTGCACGGTGAACAGCCGCCCGAGCGTGGCGATGGCCCCCCAACGGAGCGCGAGCCCGGCCGCAAAAAGCGTCACGCCCGCCCCGAGCACCGCCGCCGGGTAGTCGAACTGGAGACCGGGGGTAGCCCGGCCGAGCACGACCAGCGCGAGCGGGGCGAGCGCGGAGGCGCGCCAGATCGCCCGCAGGGTGCCGTCGTCGCGGCGGGTGTCGGCGGGGTGGCGGGCGCGAAGGGCGAGGGAGACGGCGGCCTCGGTGAGGAGGAAGCCGAGGCCGAGGAGGGCGGGGAGCGGGAGCGCGAGCATGGTTGGGAGGCGGCGCGTGATGGACGGAGGGGCGGCGTGTGGCCGCGGACGGCACCCCCCAGGGCAAGGCCCGGGCACTCGGCGGGACACCCGGGACCATCCCGTAAGTCGTTGTCAGATCACGAATTGCAAGGCACGACGCCGCCCCGGCGGGTGCCGCCGTCGCGTGGCGGTGCCGCCCGCCGGCGGCACCCCCGGGCGGCAGGTGGGCGACCGGCGGCCGGCGCGCTCCCGGCGGTCCGCGGCGGGGTGTATCGTCCGTCCGGGCCGCCGCCGGCCCGTCCCCCGCCGCTCCCCGCATGGACACCCCCGCCCCCGCCGCCGCCCCGCCGCCGTTAGGCCGAGTGGTGGCCACCGAGCGCAAGCCCAACACGGCGTTCGAGTTCCACTTCTGGACCGCGCTCGACGCGCCTGTCGGCATTGGGACGATCGTGCGGGTGGACGCGGCGGTGGAGGTGGGGGGCGTGCGGCCCGTGGTCTACGGCGTGGTCACCGAGGGCTTCGCCTACACCGACCTGCAGACGCCGCTGCACGACGTGATGGGCCACGACGGCAGCCCCGCGTCGGCCGGCTACGCAGCCACGCAGCGCGCCGAGGTGCGCCTCTACACGGCCGCCGTGCTCCGGCAGGTCCCCGAGGAGCCGCTGCAGCCGGTGCCAATGGGCGCCGTCCACCTCGCCGCCGACGCCGACGTGGAGGCCGCGCTCCGCATGGACGCCTACCTCCGCGAGGGCGCCCGCACCGCCGTTCCCGTGGGCCTCTACCGCGCCGGCGGCACCGAGAGCCCGGTCTACCTCGACGCCGACTTTCTGTTGGGCCCCGAGGCCGCGCACCTCAACATCACCGGCGTCTCCGGCCTCGCGACCAAGACGAGCGCCGTGGAGTGGCTGCTGGCGAGCATCTTCGCGCACTTCCCGGCGCAGAAGGGCAGCGTCGCGGCGGTCTGCTTCAACGTCAAGGGGCCCGACCTCCTCTTTTTGGACCAACTCGGCTCCAAACTCGACGACGCCGACCGCGCCATCTACGACCGCCTGGGCGTGCCGGCCGCGCCGTTCGAGCGGGTGCGCTACTACGCGCCCTACACGGCCAAGGGGTACACGCTCGCCACGCTCCGCTCGCACGAGGCGCTGCAACACAACGTCCGCCCGCTCACCTGGGGGCTGCGCGAGGTGCTGCAGTACGCCGAGGTGCTGCTCAACAAGGACGACGTCGACGCGAAGGCCGACGCGCTGATCGACTTCGTGAAGGAGCGCGTGATCGAGCGCGAGTTCACCGACCCGCTGCTCCGCCGCCCGTACCGCGTCACGACGTTCGCCGAGCTGGAGGAGTGGTTCCGCGACCTGCTCGTGGCCATCGAGGGGAAGGGCGGGGGCGACACGTGGCGCACGCACCACGTGGCCACCATCCGCAAGGTGCGCAACCGGCTGACCAACATCGCCCTCCGCTGCCAGGGCCTCGTCACCGACGGCGCCGACACGAGCGACCTGCCGTTCGGCGCCTTCGAGGACCGCGCGGTGTACGTGGTGGATGTCGCCAACATGGAGGAGGACGCGCAGGACCTGGTGTTCACGCGCGTCGTGCAGAAGCTCCGCGAACACCTGGAGCGGCGCGACCTCGGCGTGCAGCACGTCGTGGTGTTCGTCGACGAGTTGAACAAGTACGCCCCCGGCGACGGCCCCGACACGTACGTGCGCAAGATGCTGCTCGACATCGCCGAGCGCGGGCGCTACCTGGGGCTGGTGCTGTTCAGCGCGCAGCAGTTCCGCAGCCAGGTCCACCGGCGCGTGGTGGGCAACTCGGGCACGGCGCTCTACGGGCGGATGGACGGGGACGAACTGGCGACGCCGGGGTATGCGGTGCTGAGCCCGGCCGTGAAGACCAAGCTCGCCACCCTGGAGAAAGGGCAGTTGATGGTCCGCCACCCGCACTTCACCCAACCCGTCTTCGTCCGCTTCCCGCGCCCCGCGGTGATGACCGGGCGCGAGGGCGTCGAACGCTTCCCGCAGGCCGCCGAACCCACGCTGCACGCCGCCGTGGCCCGCGCCCTCCGCGCCCTCGACTCGGCGGTCACGGTACAGTGGGTGGAGGAGGTCACGGTGCTCGCCGACGACCGCGAGGTGCTGGCCGCGCGCGACCGCACGCTGCTCGCGAAGCCCACGGACGTGCGCGGGCACTTCGCCCGGCAGTTCCGCGCGGTCGTGGCGCCGCGCTCGGCGGCCGCGCCCGCGGCGCCGCGCGTGGCGCCCATCCGCGCGCTCCCGGATGACGACCCGTACGGGTTCTAACCGCGACGTGGGCGGGGTCGCGGATTTGTTGCGGCGCGTGGCGGTGCGAGGGCGGACCGGGGTGGCGCTGCTAGCCGGGTTGGCCGCGCCGCTGCACGCCCAGCGCGCCCGCACGGAAGCGGCGCCGCCCAACGCCGTGCACCTCCGCCTGCACCCGCGCGTCGGTGACACGGTGCACACGCGCTTCGAGCAGACCGTGCAACTCGTCCCGCGCGGCGACGACGGCGTGGAACGCCCGGCCGTGGCCAGCCGGATGACGGTCCTCGGCCACTCGATCGTCGAGTCGCTCGGGGCCGCGGGCGCGGTGATCGTCGCCGTCACCGACTCGGTGGCGTTGCGCGCCACCGGCGCCTCCGCGGGCGCCGCCGAGTCGGCGAGGCGCGCCATGCAGGGGCGCCGGTCGCGCGTGCGCGTCGCGCCCGACGGCGCCACCACGGTCCTCGGCGGCACCGCGCCCGCCGACCCCAAGGGCGCCGCCGGCCCGCCGCCGGTGCGCTTTCCCGCGGCGCTGCCGCCCGGCCCCGTCGCGCCCGGCGCGATGTGGGCGCGGGCCATCACAGTGCCGTGGGGCGGCGGGCGCGGGGCGCGCGGAACCCCGGCTGCCGGCTCCACCGTCGACGTCTGGTTCCATCTCGACTCGCTCGCGCGCGGCGGTGCGATGGCCTATCTGTCGCTCCGCGGCACCGTGCGCCCGCCCGGCGCCGCGCCAGCGGCCGCCGGCGGCGGGAGCCGCGTCGACGGGGCGATCGTCGTGGACCTCGCGCGCGGCTGGGTGGTCGACTCGCGCACCACCTTCCAGCTCGACGGCAGCATCGCGGCGCCGGGCGGCGCGCCGCGCCCGGGGCGCGTGGTGGTCACACAGCGGCTGCGCGTGCTCTGACCCACCGGGCGCGGCGCCGCCTACATTGCCCGGGTGCGCCTCGTCCACCTCGCCGACCTGCACCTCGGCTTCCGCCAGTACCAGCGCCTCACGCCCGCGGGGGTCAATCAGCGCGAGGCCGACGTCGCCCGCTCGTTCGTGCGCGCGGTGGACCAGACGATCGCGCTCCGCCCGGACCTGGTGGTCATCGCGGGCGACGTGTTCCACACGGTGCGGCCGAGTAACCCGGCCATCCTGCACGCCTTCAAGCAGTTCATGCGCCTGCGCGTCGCCCTCCCCAACGCGGCGGTGGTGATGGTGGCCGGCAACCACGACGCGCCCAAGACGGCGGAGACTGGGTGCATCCTCCGCCTCTTCACCGAGTGCGGCGTACACGTGGTGGACGGCGCCGCCCAACGGCTCGACTTCGCCGACCGCGACCTGAGCGTGCTGGCCGTGCCCGACGTCCCGGGGCATCAGCGCCCCGAGCTCACCCCCGACCCCGCGCGCCGCTACAACGTGCTGCTCCTGCACGGCGAGGTGGCCGACGTCTTCGGCTCCAGCCGGCCGGCGGCCGAGCGCGCGCTGGTCGAGATCCCGCGCGAGGACCTCCGGGCCGCGGAGTGGGATTACGTCGCACTGGGCCACTATCACGTGTACCGCGCCGTCGAGCCCAACGCCTACTACGCGGGCTCCATCGACTACACCAGCTTCGGCGCGTGGACCGAGCTGCGCGAGGAGGCCGAGGGCGGGGTGCCGGGCAAGGGGCTCGTCGAGCGCGACCTGGCCACCGGGGCGCACCAGTTCCACCCCATCGGCCGCTCGCGCGACATCGTGCAGCTCCCCACGCTCGACGGGGCGGGGAAGACGGCGGCCGAACTGGACGCGCTGGTGCGCGCGGCCGTCGATGGGCTCCCGGGCGGGCTGGACGACAAGGTGGTGCGCGTGGTGGCCGACGACGTGCCGCGCCACGTCGCCCGCGAGATGGACCACAAGGCGCTGCGCGAGTACAAGCGGCGCGCGCTCCACTTCCAGTTCGAGGCCCGGCGCCCGGAGCCCAACCGCACGAGCGCCGCCGGCGGCCCCAGCCGCCGCCCGTCGCTGGCCGACGTGGTGCGCGAGAAGCTCCAGACGCGCGTGCTCCCGGCCGGGCTGGACCGCGAGGCGTTCGTGGCGTTAGGCCTCGACTACCTCGCGCGGGCCGACGCGCTCGCCGCCGAGAGCTCGGCGCCCGAGGCCGCCGCGACCGCCGGCGCCGGGGCCGAGGCGTGACCCGCACGGCGGGGCAAACACGGTGAGGCTGCACGGGCTGCGGCTGCTGAACTTCCGCCAGCACGCCGACACCGCGGTCGCGTTCGACGCCGGGCTCACGGGGATCATCGGGCCTAACGGGTCGGGGAAGACCACGATCCTCGAGGCCATCGCCTGGGCGCTCTACGGCCAGCCGGCCGCGCGCGGCACGCGCGACAGCCTGCGCCACCTGCGCGCCGGCCCGCGCGCGCCGGTGCGCGTGGAGCTGGACTTCGAGCTCGCCGGCCACCGCTACCGCGTGGTGCGCGGGCTCACGAGCGCCGAGCTGTTCCTCGACGGCGGCGACGCGCCCGTGGCCAACTCCATCACCGGCGTCACCGAGCTGCTGCAGCGGCGGCTCGGCATGTCGCGGTCGGAGTTCTTCAACACGTACTTCACCGGGCAGAAGGAGCTGAACGTGATGGCGGCCATGGGGCCGACCGAGCGTGCGCAGTTCCTCTCCCGCGTGCTCGGCTACGAGCGCCTGCGCGCCGCGCAGACGCTGGCGCGCGACCGCCGGCGGCTGGTGGTCGCGGAGGCGCAGGGGCTGCGCGCCGGGATGCCCGACCCCGACCTCGTGCGCACCCAGCTCGCCGACGCCGAGCGGCGCGAGCTGGCCGCCCGCGGCGAGGAGCGCGAGGCCGCGCGGGAGCGCGAGCGCGCCGAGCGGCTCCTGGCCGCCGTCGCCC
>ERZ1066119.1174-NODE-1174-length-14976-cov-9.005764_pt1 | contig 14976 bp, 14 predicted proteins | sample MGYA00382766_ERZ1066119 | MGnify/ENA primary metagenome ERZ1066119 (study PRJEB33369, sample SAMEA5778349) | biofilm metagenome | biome: Industrial cooling water; feature: Water cooling tower basin; material: Biofilm | place: United Arab Emirates | collected...
TATTTCTCGAACAGCCGGTTCATGATGCCCGTGCCGCGCGTGTCGGACAGGAACTCGCCATGATAGCCGATCAGGCCGCGCGAGGGCGCCGAGAAGGTCAGGCGGGTCTTGCCGGCGCCGGACGGGCGCATGTCGGTCATCTCGGCCTTGCGCAGGCTCATCTTCTCGACGACCGTTCCGCTGAACTCGTCGTCGACGTCGATCACCACCGTCTCGTACGGCTCCTCGCGGCCGTTGGGGCCGTCCTGGAACAGCACGCGCGGGCGGCTGATCGACAGTTCGAAGCCCTCGCGGCGGAGGGTCTCGATCAGCACGCCGAGCTGAAGCTCGCCGCGGCCGGCAACCTCGAAGCTGTCATTGTCGTGGGCGACCGACACGCGAATGGCGACGTTGGTCTCCGCCTCGCGCTCCAGCCGCTCGCGAATGACTCGGCTCTGCACCTTGTCGCCGTCGCGCCCGGCGTAGGGGCTGTCGTTGACCGCGAAGCTCATGGCGAGCGTCGGCGGGTCGATCGGGCGGGCCTTGATCGGCGTGGTAACCGAAGGCGTCGCAATCGTGTTCGACACGGTCGCGTTCATGAGACCCGCAATGGCGATGATGTCGCCCGCAACCGCCTGCTCGACCGGTACGCGCTCCAGGCCATGGAACGCGAAGATCTTGGTCGCGCGGCCTTCCTCGACCTTGGCGCCATGAACGTCCATCGCCCGGATCGGCTGGTTGATGTGGAGCGTCCCTGCTTCCACCCGGCCGGTCAGGATGCGGCCAAGGAAGGGATCGCGGTCGAGCAGGGTGGCGAGCATCTTGAACTCGCCGTGGACCGGAAGGCCGGGCTCGGGAATGTGGCTCACGATCGTCTCGAACAAGGGCGTGAGGTCGCCCTCGCGCACCGAATCTTCCTTGCCGGCATAGCCAGCCCGGCCCGACGCGTAGAGCACCGGAAAGTCGAGCTGCTCGTCGTTGGCGTCGAGGCTGAGGAACAGCTCGAACACCTCGTCCAGCACTTCGGCCGGGCGGCCGTCGGGGCGGTCGATCTTGTTGACGACCACGATCGGCTTCAAACCGAGGCCCAGCGCCTTGCCGGTCACGAACTTGGTCTGCGGCATCGGGCCTTCGGCGGCGTCGACCAGCAGGATCACGCCGTCGACCATCGACAGGATCCGCTCCACCTCGGCGCCGAAGTCGGCGTGGCCCGGCGTGTCGACAATGTTGATCCGCGTGTCGCCCCACTCAACGCTCGTGCACTTGGCAAGGATGGTGATCCCCCGCTCCTTCTCAAGGTCGTTCGAATCCATCGCCCGCTCCTCGACCCGCTGGTTGTCGCGGAAGGTACCCGACTGGCGGAACAGCTGGTCGACGAGCGTGGTCTTGCCGTGATCGACGTGGGCGATGATCGCCACGTTGCGGAGGGTCATTATCGATGTCCTTGGGGAAGAGTTGCGCGGGCCCTTAGCGTAATTGCTGCATTGCGGCAATGGCACTGCCCGTGCTCCGGCGCAGGCCGGAGCCCAGTGCCTTCTTGCCTTCGCCGAGCCGAAGAAAACTGGGCTCCGGCCTTCGCCGGAGCGCAAAGGGCTTAATTGATCACCCACTCCGTCGCGACATTGCGCCACTCGCGCTCGCCGATCAGCTGGCGATGGTTCAGCCGGACCGAATGCAGCGTCGCCTCGATCTCGCGCCGCCAATGGTCGAGGAAGCGCTCCAGCGCCGGAAAGCTTGGCGCCAGGTCATGCTGCTGGAAGGAGAAGAGCTGAAGCAGGCTCGGATGGTCCGGCATGTAGTAGCGGACCTCGATCAGGCTCAGCCCATAGCCTTCGAGCTGCAGCTTGAACTCCGGCGTGACGAGACCTCGGGCCATGCGCCTCTCCTGCTGTCCCTTCTTCTACGACGCCGATGGTTGCGATTCCGTTCCCACCGTCAAGCAGGAGCGCTATGGAGGGAAGGAAGCAACGGGGAGGCAGATGATGAGCGGCAGGGATCCTTATTCGCCAAGGCCGGTCGCGCCCTGGTTCAAGTGGGCGGCGCTGGCAACGCTCGCCTGGATGCTGCTGGGCGTCGTCAACTATCTCTGGCAGGTCACGCTCGACCCGGCGACGCTTCCGGCCGACAGCCAGGCGATCATGGCCGCCGTGCCCACCTGGATGCTCTTCTTCTTCGCCGTCGCGGTGTGGCTCGGCCTTGCCGGGGCCGTCCTGCTCGTCCTTCGCCGCAAGCTGGCGGAGCCGCTCCTGCTCGCGTCGCTTCTTGCCTGCGCCATCCAGTTCACGGCTTATTTCGTCCATGCACCCCTGCGCGAGGCGATGCCGGGCGACGGCCTCGTCGTCCCGGCCGTCATTCTCGCCATCACCTGGACCGTCTACTGGTTCGCCCGTCACAGCCGTCAGAAAGGATGGCTTCGTTGAGCACCTTCACTCTCGATACCGCCACCAGCCGCGCAACGCCGACGCCGGTGCCGGGCAAGCGCATGACCGTGCCGGCGGTGAAGGGCCGCAAGAAGGACGGCGTTACCGAGCAGCCGATCGTAATGCTGACCGCCTACACCATGCGTACCGCGCAGCTGCTCGACCCCCATTGCGACCTGCTGCTGGTCGGCGACAGCCTCGGCCAGGTGATCTACGGCCTGCCCTCCACGGTGCCGGTCACGCTGGAGATGATGATCGCCCATGGCGCCGCGGTGGTCCGGGGAAGCTGGCATGCGCTGGTGGCGGTCGACATGCCCTTCGGCAGCTACGAAGCCTCGCCAGAACAGGCCTTTGCGAGCGCTTCACGGGTCATGAAGGAGACCGGCTGCGCGGCAGTGAAGCTTGAAGGCGGCGAGGCCATGGCCTCCACCATCCGCTTCCTGTCCGAGCGCGGCATCCCCGTCATCGGCCACGTCGGGCTTACCCCCCAGGCGGTGAACACGCTCGGCGGCTATGGGGCGCGCGGGCGGAGCGAGGCGGAAGCGGCCAAGATCATCGCCGACGCCGAAGCGGTCGCCGGGGCCGGAGCCTTCGCCGTGGTACTCGAAGGCGTGATGGAGGAGCTTGCCACCGCCATTACCCGGCGGATTGCCGTGCCCAGCATCGGGATCGGCGCCTCGGCCGCCTGCGACGGGCAGGTGCTGGTGACGGAAGACATGCTCGGCCTGTTCGAGCGGACGCCCCGCTTCGTCAAACGCTACGACGATCTTGCCGCCCGCATCGGTCAGGCGGTCGAGACCTACGCCGGCGAGGTCCGGGCGCGATCCTTTCCGACCGCGGACCAGACCTACCGGCCCAAGGCCTAGCCGCTTCCCGCAAAAGCGGTTAGACGCCCGCTCGCTCAAGCTTTCATTCATCCTCGCCCGCCGATGAGGCCGGCGACACGCAAGTCGAGGAACCGCATCGTTGGCACTGGCGCCCGGACAGACTCAGGAAAGCTTCATCCGTGAGGTCGACGAGAACCTCCGGCGAAGCCAGGCCGAGGACTTCGCCCGGCGCTATGGCAAGTGGCTGATCGCCGCCCTGATCCTGTTCCTCCTGGCGGTGGCTGGCTTCCAATATTGGCGCCACAGCCAGGCCGAGAAGGCTGCCGCCAACAGCGAGGCGCTGACCGCCGTCCTCAGCGACATCGGCCAGGGCCGGACTCAGACGGCGCCGCAGCGGCTCGAGGCCATCGCGGCCGACGCCAATGACAGCATGGCGGCCTCGGCCCGGCTGGCCCGGGCGGCGCTCGCCATTCAGACGGGCGACCGGGCCGGTGCCCTTGCTCAATATCGCACCGTCATGGAAGACGGCGGTGTGCCGCAGGCCTACCGCGATGCCGCCACCATCCGCCTGACCCAGATGGAGTTCGACACGCTCCAGCCCGACCAGGTGATCGCCCGCCTTCAGCCGCTCGCGGTGAAGGACAATGCCTGGTACGGCAGCGCGGGCGAGCTGACGGCCCTTGCCATGCTCAAGGCCGGGCGCCGCGCCGAAGCGGCACGCCTGCTCACCGCCATCGGTGCCGACCGCACCGTTCCCGCCTCCATCCGGGGCCGCGCCGAACAGCTTGGCGCCGCCCTGGCCCTTCCCGCTGCAGCGCCCGCTCCGGCCGCCCCTGCAGCCCGCTAAAGGTTTGAAGACGAACCCATGATCCGCAAGATCGTTACCTTGTCCCTGGCTGCTTCGCTGCTTGCCGGTTGCGGCGTGTTCAACCGCTCGCGGCCCTCCACCCCGACGGTGGGCGAGCGCATTCCGGTGCTGGCGACCGACCCCGACGTGGTGGTCGATCCGGCCACGGCGGCCCTGCCCTTCGCCCTGCCCGCGCCGGTCGCCAACGAAAGCTGGTCGCAGCCGGGCGGAACGCCTTCCAAGTCGGTCGGGCACCTCGCGCTCGATTCTGATCTGTCCACTGCCTGGTCGGTGTCGATCGGCCAGGGGAGCAGCCTCGACGCGCGCCTTGCCTCGGCACCGGTGATCGCCGGCGGCTCGGTCTACACCATCGACACAGCCGCGACCGTCCGGGCGTTCGACGCCGCCACCGGCCGCGAGCGCTGGGCACGGCAGTTCGGCACCGAGCGCGGCAACAATGCTTCGCTGTTCGGCGGCGGCGTGGCGGTCGAGGGAGGCCGAGTCTTCGCCACCAACGGTCTCGGCTTCGTGGTCGCGCTTGACGCTGCCACCGGCGCGCCGGTCTGGCAGGTCCGCCCGGGCGGCCCGCTGCGCGGTGCCCCGACCATCACGGGCGACACGCTCTACGTGATGAGCCAGGACAACCAGCTCTACAGCCTCAAGGCTGCCGACGGGACCACCAACTGGTCGGCCACCGCCGCGGTCGAGATTGCGGGCGTGTTCGGCACTGGCGCTCCGGCCTTCGCGCAAGGCACGGTGATCGCCGGCTTCTCCAGCGGCGAGCTCAACGCCTATCGCTACGAGAACGGTCGCCTTCTCTGGCAGGATGCGCTGGCCCGCACCTCCATCTCGACCAGCGTCGCCAATCTAAGCGACATCGACGCTTCGCCGGTGATCGACAACGGCCAGGTGTTCGCGCTCGGCCAGGGCGGGCGCATGGTCGCGCTCGACCTCGTCACCGGCCAGCGAATCTGGGAGCTCAATCTCGCCGGCATCGCCACGCCCGCTGTGATCGGCGACTGGATCTTCGCAGTGACCGACGATGCCAAGGTGATGGCGATCGCCCGCACTACCGGCAAGATCCGCTGGATCAACCAGCTCCCCGCCTTCGAGAACATGCGCGCCAAGCGTGGCCCAATCACCTACGTCGGCCCCGTGCTGGCTGGCGGCCGTCTGATCCTGGCCGGCGACAACGGCGTGCTGGTCAACATCGACCCCGCGACCGGCGCCTTCCAGAGCCAGACCAACGTCGGCGCCCCGGTCAGCTTCGCGCCCGTGGTGGCGGGGAACAGCCTGTACGTTCTCGACGACCGCGGGCGGCTGCACGCGTTCCGGTAAGCTGCACAGATCCCGTTCGCCCTGAGCGGAGCGCCGCAGGCGCGTAGTCGAAGGGCGGTCGCCAGCGTCCTTCGACTGCGCTCAGGACGAACGAGGTTTGTCGTGAGGCGCGAAGCGGCTACAGGCCCTCCCATGCCCCATCCCACCGTCGCCATCGTCGGGCGCCCGAACGTGGGCAAGTCGACCCTCTTCAACCGCCTTGTCGGCAAGCGCGTCGCATTGGTCGACGATCGACCCGGTGTCACCCGTGACCGCCGCGTCGGCCAGGCGCGCCTGCTCGGGCTTGAGTTCGACGTGATGGACACGGCCGGCTTCGAGGACGAGGACCCCGCCTCGCTACCCGGCCGCATGCGCCGCCAGACCGAAGCGGCTGTGCGCGAAGCGGACGTCGCCCTGTTCCTGATCGACGCCCGCGAAGGCGTCACCCCGCTCGACGAGGAGATCGCCCGCTGGCTCCGCGCCGAGGACACGCCTGTCATCGTCGCCGCCAACAAGGCCGAAGGGCGCGGCGGGGAGGCCGGACGACTGGAGGCCTTCGCCCTCGGCCTCGGCGAGCCCCTCGCCTTGTCGGCCGAACATGGCGAAGGCGTGGTCGACCTGTTCGAGGCGCTTCGTCCCTTTGTCGAGCGCGAGGAGGAAGAAGAAGAGCAGCTCGAACCCGAGGACCCGGCCCGTCCGCTCCACCTTGCCATCGTCGGCCGGCCGAACGCGGGCAAGTCGACCCTCGTCAACCGCATGCTTGGCGAGGACCGGATGATCACCGGGCCCGAGGCAGGGATCACCCGCGACAGCATCAGCATCGACTGGGAGTGGCAGGGTAGAAAGGTCAAGCTGGTCGACACCGCGGGCCTCAGGAAGCGCGCCAAGATCGAGGACAAGCTCGAGAAGCTTTCCGCTGCCGACACCCGCCGCGCGATCGACATGGCCGAGGTCGTGGTGCTGCTGCTCGACGCCACCCGCGGGCTCGAGTTACAGGACCTCAAGATCGCTTCCCAGGTGCTCGAAGAAGGGCGCGCCCTCGTGCTGGCCTTGAACAAGTGGGACGTGGCGGAGAATGCCTCGTCGCTGTTCAACGGGATCAAGGCCGCGCTGGAGGAGGGCCTCAGCCAGCTGAAGGATCCTGCGCTGCTGACCGTATCGGCGGTGACCGGCAAGGGCATCGACCAGCTTCTCGGCGCCGCCTTCACCCTGCGCGAGGCGTGGAACCGGCGCGTCTCCACCGGCGAGCTCAACCGCTGGTTCGAGGCGGCGGTCGAGCAGAACCCGCCCCCTGCTCCCGGCGGCAGGCGCATCAAGCTTCGTTACATCACCCAGGTGAAGACCCGTCCGCCGAGCTTCGTCGTGTTCGGAACGCGGGTCGACCAGCTTCCCGAAAGCTATCGCCGCTACCTGCTCAACAGCCTACGCAAGGCCTTCGACCTCGGCTCGATCCCGCTTCGCCTGACGCTGCGGGCACCGAAGAACCCGTTCGACCGCTAACCGCCCCTTTACCTCTTCTGCCCTAGAGTTTGCGGCAAACGGGAGCAGGAGGGGCATTGCACGTGGACCAAGGCGGCGTCGACATCGTCGATTGGGCGCATTTCGAGAAGGCGCGGGCGGAGCTCGGGCCTGGCTTCATCCGCATCCTGTCCTACTTTCGCGAGGACGGGGTGAAGTCGGTCACCGCCATCGAACAGGCAATGCGGGAGGAGAATACGGTCGCTCTGGTCATCCCCGCCCACACCATCAAGGGCGAGGCGCGCCAATTCGGTGCCGAACCGCTGGCCGGGGTCGCCGAACTGATCGAAAGCACCGCCCGCCTGTGCATCGAGACCCGCCGCTTCCCGGACGAACTCGTCCCCCAGGTCGTCGAACTCCGCCGCCTGTTCGACCGTACCATCACCCTCTTCGACGAGGCCACCAATCCGCTGCGGAGCCGGTCCGGGATGAGCGGCGGATTCGGGCGCAAGGCGGCCAATCAGGGCTTCGGGCGTATCTAAAGATGATCCTCCCTGTTCGGCGAAGCCGAATGGGGAGGGGGACCGCTGCCGAAGGCAGTGGTGGAGGGGCCATCGGCGTTGCGCCAGGCTCCTCCACCACTCCCCACCCGCTACGCGGGCAGGGAGGATGCTTTGCGCAATGGCTCCAACCGCCAGTTGGTCAAGCTCCGCCACAGCCACTCCAGCGGCCCATAGCGATAGCGCTCCAGCCACGGCTTGCTCCACGCCAGCATGACCACCCAGGCGGCGAGCATCACCAGTGCCAGCTCCATCCGCCCGAGCTTGCCGAACAGCCCGAAGCCCCAGCCGTAGAACAGCGCCGTCATGACGATGCTGGTGCCGAGGTAATTGCTGAAGGCCGCCTTCCCGGCCGCCGCGATCCGCTCGACCAGCCAGCCGCCACGGCGCGTTGCGAGGATGATCAGGCAGGCGTAGGCGACCACCATCAGCGGCCGCACCGGCACCGTCGCCGCGAAGCTCCACAGGAAGATTGCCGGCACCGCCCACTCGGAGCGGAACAGGAAGCGCAGCGCGACAAGATAGACCGGCAGCGCGATGGCGAGGCAGACCAGCGCCCACTTGAGATAGCGCCGGTCTGCCCAGGCGCCGGTCAGAAGCCCACTCTTCAGCGCCGCCATGCCGAGCAGCATATAGGCCAGCGTCTCCCAGCCGAGGACGAAGATGCCGGCGAGCGGGAACCAGGGCTTGTCGACCAGATGATGCTCGACGATCCCGCTCCAGGGCCCGAGATAGAGGGCAAGCACCCGGGCGCGGTGCTCGGCGGTCGGCACCGCCATGTCGCGAGTCATCTGCGTCCAGCTCTGGATAGTCTCCGGCGACGGATCGTTCGCCATCGCCTCCTGCAGCGTCAGCGACCAGCCCGTCATCGCCGAGTAGAGGAAGAGCTGCACGGCGAGCAGAAACACCGCAGTCGCGATCAGCGGGCGCGGGCCGGCGTTGCGGAAGGCCAGCGCCACGAAGCCCAGCAGCGCGTAAGCGACAAGGACGTCGCCCCACCACAGAAGGTAGAAGTGGAGCGCCCCGAAGACGAGCAGCCAGAACAATCGTCGCCGCACCTTGCCCGCGCTCATCCGCTCGGCGATCAGCAGCACCGACGCGCCGAACAGGAAGGAGAAGAGCCCGCGCATCTTGCCGTCGACGAGAAGGAAGTTGCCGGCATAGACGAGAAGGTCGCCGGTCCGCACCGCCACCGTCTGCGCCAGCGGGTTGAGGTAGGCGGCGGGAACGTCGGCGAAGCTGACGATATTCATCGCCAATATGCCCATGACCGCCACCCCGCGAAGGATGTCGAGCGTGGCGATGCGATCGCCGCTGGTAGTCGTCACTAGTTCCTCCCCGTCACCCCGGACGTGATCCGGGGTCCCGCTACTTGCGGGTGAACGAAGAAGAAGCGGGACCCCGGGTCAAGCCCGGGGTGACGCATGTCCGTAGGCGCGACCTACTCGTGCGCGCCGGCGGGCTCGCTGTTGAGCTGGATGTAGTTCTGCAGCCCCATCCGCTGGATCAGCTCGAACTGGGTCTCGATATAGTCGATGTGCTTCTCTTCATCGGCGAGGACACCGACGAACAGGTCGCGGCTGACGAAGTCGCGGACGCTATCGCAATAGTCCGCCGCCTCGCGGTACAGCTTGGCCGCCTCATATTCCGCCTCGAGATCGGCTTTGAGGATTTCCTCCACCGACTCGCCGATGCGCAGTCGCGCCAGCATCTGGAAGTTCGGTAGCCCTTCCAGGAACAGGATCCGCTCGGCGAAGCGGTCGGCGTGCTTCATCTCGTCGATCGACTCGTGCCGCTCATATTCGGCGAGCTTCTTGACGCCCCAATTGTCGAGCAGCCGGTAGTGAAGCCAATATTGGTTGATTGCGGTGAGTTCGAGCTTGAGCGCTTCGTTGAGCAGCTCGATGACTTTCGGATCGCCCTTCATGGCGCCGCCTTTATCAGGCGCGGTCAGGGAAACGAAGCGCGAACGACTCGCACGAGTCGTTCGCAACAACTGCGCTCCGGCAAAGGCCGGGGCGCACGAGCGCCTAAGCCGCTACCGCCGGCGGGTTGGCCGCAACCGCGGCGCGTTCTTCCTCGATGATCGCGCGGGCGAAAGGCAGGCACGAGCCGCACTTCACCTTGCACCCGGACCGGGCATAAGCCTGGCCGACGCTGCGCGCACCGGTCCGGGCCGCCTCCCGGACGCTTTCCTCACGAATCGCATTGCAGACGCAGACGATCATGAGGACTATTGCTAATGGTAATGCGAAGCGTTCGCAACTGCTTTCATCCTCTCCGTTGCGAAGCAATGGGGAGGATCAAGCTCAACCGATCAACATCTGCACCATGCGCGCATGATAGTTCGCATCGCCGAACAGCGTGTCCAGCACCTTCTCGCGCTTCATGTAGAGGCCGATGTCATGCTCGTCGGTCATGCCGATGCCGCCGTGCATCTGCACGCCTTCCTGCACTGCCAGCGCCGACACCCGTCCCGCCTTGGCCTTGGCGACATGGCTCATGATCCCGGCCTTCTCCTCGCCGCGGTCGAGCAGTTCCGCCGCCTTGAGCGTCGCGGCGCGGGCGATCTCGATCTCGCCGAACAGATGGGCGGCGCGGTGCTGGAGCACCTGGAACTCGCCGATCAGCTTTCCGAACTGCCGCCTGGCCTTGAGATAATCGACCGTCATCGCCGACGCGCCCGCGGCCACCCCGACCATTTCGGCCGCCGCGCCGGTCCGACCCGCGCGCATCGCCCGGCGCAGCGGCTCCCAGCCCCCGTCCACCTCGCCGACCACCGCATCGGCGTCGACCTGCGTCCCCTCGAACGTGACCCGCGCCGCCTTGCTGGCGTCGGTCAGGGTGACGTTCTCGACGCTCATCCCGGCCGCATCGCGAGGCACGGCGAACAGGGTCAGCCCCTCGGGCTCGCCCGGAGAGCCGCCGGTCCGAGCCGCGACCAGGATCACGTCGGCCGAGGCGCCGTGCACCACGAACTGCTTGGCGCCGGTCAGCGCGAAGCCGTTGCCCGAGCGTGTTGCCTGGAGTGCAATCTTCCGCGGCCGGTGATGCGGTCCTTCGTCGACCGCGATCGCCGCCACCGTCTCGCCGGCGACGATGCCCGGGAACCAGCGCTTGCCCTGTTCCGTGCCCTTCAGCGCCTCGACCGCAACCAGGGCCGTCGTCAGGAAAGGCGAGGGCGTCAGGTTGCGGCCCACTTCCTCCATCACCAGCGCCGCCTCGGTGGCGCCAAGACCGAGTCCGCCTTCTTCCTCCGGCACTGCCAGCCCGGTCAGCCCGAGCTCGGCCATCTGCTTCCACAGGCCATGGCCGAACCCGTCCTTGCAGCCCGTGTCGCGCCAGTGGCGGAGCTGCTTCTTGATCGTGCCCTCCTCGCTGAGGAAGGAGCGAGTCATGTCGGCAAGCTGGCGTTGGTCGTCGGTGAGGATCATTCCCAAACTTTCGTTCGTCCTGAGCAAAGTCGAAGGACGGGTGGAGGTGAACGCAGCGCCCTTCGACTTCGCTCAGGGCGAAAGAGGGCGCCCGGGGCTCAAGCCCCCGGCAGCCGCAGGATGTGCTTGGCGACGATACCGAGCTGGATCTCGCTGGTCCCGCCCTCAATCGAGTTGGCCTTCGTCCGGAGCCACTCCCGCGCCGCCTTGCCGCCGCGCGAGCGCTCCGATTCCCATTCAAGCGCGTCCGAGCCGCCCGCGGCCATGATCAGCTCGTGCCGCTTCTTGTTGAGCTCGGTCCCGGCATATTTCATCATGCTGGGCATGGCCGGGTGCGCCTCGCCGGCCTTGAGCTGGTCGATGAAATGCTCGCTCATTGCGGCAAAGGCGAGCGCGTCGACGTCGAACATCGCGACCTCGGCCGCCAGCACCGGATCGTCGATCTCGCCCAGCGCCTTGCCCAGCGTCACCGAGCGCCCACCCGCGCCAAGCCCCATGCCGCTGATCATCTCGCGCTCGTGGCCGAGCAGATATTTGGCCACGTCCCATCCGCGGTTCACCTCGCCGACGATCTGGTCCTTGGGCACCTTCACATTGTCAAAGAAGGTCTCGCAGAAGGGCGAATAGCCGCTGATCAGCAGGATCGGCTTGGTCGAAACGCCCTCCGATTCCATGTCGAACAGGAGAAAGCTGATCCCGCCATGCTTGGACTCCGAGGACGTCCGCACGAGGCAGAAGATCCAGTCGGCCTTGTCGGCATAGCTGGTCCAGACCTTCTGCCCGTTGACCAGCCAGTGGTCGCCCTGATCTTCCGCCCTGGTCTGCAGCCCGGCAAGGTCCGACCCCGCGCCCGGCTCGGAATAGCCCTGACACCAGCGGATCTCGCCGCGCGCGATCTCGGGCAGGAAGCGCTTCTTCTGCTCTTCGCTCCCATATTTCAGCAGCGCCGGCCCGAGCATGGAGATGCCGAAGCTCGACAGCGGATTGCGCGCGCCGATCGCCTTCATCTCCTCGCGCAGCACCTTGGTCTCGGCCGGCGACAGGCCGCCCCCGCCATAAGCCGACGGCCAGTCGGGCACGGTCCAGCCCTTCTCGCCCATGACCCGCATCCAACGTTCCTGCGCCTCGGACTGGAAGGTGAAATGCCGCCCGCCCCAGCAGGCATCGTCCTCGCTGCGCATGGGCGTGCGCATCTCGGGCGGGCAATTCTCTTCCAGCCAGGCGCGGGTTTCCGCGCGGAAGTGAGCGAGATCACTCATGGACTTGTCTCCTCTTGGCCTTTCGTCCTAGCGCATCCTTCGACCCGGAGAATAGAGGAGTGAGCGGATGGACTTCGATCTGACCGAAAGACAGGCTCACTTCCGAGACCGCGTGAGGGCCTTCATCGAACGGGAAGTCCGCCCGGCCGTCCCGTCCCTTGCCGCCGAGCTGAACTCCGGTGACCGCTGGCAGCATCTGGAAGGGCTCGAGCCGCTCAAGGCCAAGGCCAGGGCCGAGGGCCTTTGGAACCTGTTCATGCCGCCGGGCGGCGCCCTCAGCCACGTCGACGAGACCTTCGCGTTCGAGGGTGAGCAGCTCACCAACCTCGAATATGCGCTCTGCGCCGAGGAGATGGGCCGGGTCGGCTTCGCGTCCGAGGTGTTCAACTGCTCCGCGCCCGACACCGGCAACATGGAAGTGCTGCACCGCTACGGCAGCCGCACGCAGAAGGAGCAATGGCTCGCGCCCTTGATGAGGGGCGAGATCCGCTCGGCCTTCCTGATGACCGAGCCGGCGGTGGCCTCGTCCGATGCGACCAACATCCAGTGCGAGATCCGGCGCGAGGGCGGCGACTATGTCATCAACGGCCGCAAGTGGTGGAGCTCGGGCGCCGGCGACCCGCGCTGCAAGCTCGCCATTCTGATGGGCAAGACCGATCCCGAGGCCCGCCGCCACGCCCAGCAGTCGATGATCCTGGTACCGATGGACGCGCCCGGGATCACCGTCGAGCGGGCCCTCAACGTTTATGGCTATGACGACGCGCCGCACGGCCACATGGAGATCGAGCTCAAGGATGTGCGCGTGCCGGCCGACAACCTCCTGCTCGGCGAAGGCCGCGGGTTCGAGATCGCGCAGGGCCGCCTCGGACCGGGCCGCATCCACCATTGCATGCGCACCATCGGCGCGGCCGAGGAAGCGCTAGAGCTGATGGTCCGCCGCCTCCAGAGCCGCACCGCCTTCGGCAAGCGCATCTCCGAGCACAGCGTCTGGGAACAGCGCGTGGCCGAAGCTCGTATCGAGATCGACTGCACCCGCCTCCTCTGCCTCAAGGCCGCGGACCTGATGGACAAGGCCGGCAACAAGGCCGCCAAGGCCGAGATCGCCATGATCAAGGTCAAGGCCCCGCGCATGGCCCTCGCGATCATCGACGACGCGATCCAGGCGCATGGCGGCATGGGGGTGAGCCAGGACACGAGCCTTGCGCACAGCTGGGCCGGCATCCGCACCCTTCGCCTGGCCGACGGGCCCGACGAGGTCCACAACCGCGCCATCGCGCTGATCGAATATGGCAAGCACCCGCCGATCGACCCGCAGGTGCCTTGAGCCAGGCAGACCAACCATCGTTCGTGCTGAGCGAAGTCGAAGCACGCTAGCGCAAACGCCCTTCGACTTCGCTCAGGGCGAACGGGAGAGTGGATTTGAACTCACTTTTCGACCTTACCGGCAAGACCGCCATCGTCACCGGCAGCTCCCGCGGCATCGGCCGCGCCATCGCCGAGGAGATGGCCGCTCACGGCGCCAACGTCGTCATCTCCAGCCGCAAGCAGGACGCCTGCGAGGAGGTCGCCGCCGCGATCAACGAGCGCGGCGCGGGCAAGGCGGTCGCCATTGCCGCCTCCATCTCCGACAAGGAAGCGCTGCGCGAGCTCGTCGACCGCACCCGCGCGGCGTTCGGGCAGATCGACGTCCTCGTCTGCAACGCCGCTTCCAACCCTTATTTCGGGCCGATGGGCGGGATCAGCGACGACCAGTTCCGCAAGATCATGGACAACAATGTCCTGTCCAACCACTGGCTGACCAGCTTCGTCGCGCCCGAAATGGTGGAGCGCAAGTCGGGCTCGATCATCATCGTGTCCTCGGTCGGCGGCCTCACCTCCTCGACCGTGATTGGCGCCTACAACATCTCCAAGGCGGCCGACCTCCAGCTGGTGCGCAACCTCGCGGCCGAGTTCGGACCCTCCAACGTCCGCGTCAACGCCATCGCCCCCGGTCTCGTCCGCACCGACTTCGCCCGGGCGCTGTGGGAGAACCCGGACATCCTCAAGAAGGTGACCAGCGTCGCAGCTTTGAAGCGCATCGGCGAACCGCGCGAGATCGCCGGCGCTGCGCTGTTCCTGGCGAGCGACGCCGGCAGCTTCGTGACGGGTCAGACGCTCGTGGTGGACGGCGGAAGCACGTTCGGCGCGGGGTTCTGACCTTTGTGCTCCGGCGAAGGCCGGAGCCCAGTTTTCATCGGCAGGAACCAGAAAGGCACTGGGCTCCTGCCTTCGCAGGAGCACAATGGTGTCCATCCACCCCGAACACCTTCCCCCCGGCCGCCTCGACGGCAAGGTCATCATCGTCACCGGCGCGGGCTCCGGCATCGGCAAGGCCACGACCGAGCTGTTCCTTGCCGAAGGCGCCACCGTGATCGCCGCCGACCTCAAGAACGCCGACCACCTCGCCGACGCGGGCCGCGAGGAGGACGTGGTCCGCCTCGTCGAGATGGCCAAGCACGAGCATGGCGCGCTTCACGGCTTCTTCGCCAATGCCGGGATCTCCGGCGGCCTTGCCTCCCTTTTCGAGCAGTCGGTCGAGGACTGGAACGAGATCCTGCGGGTCAACCTCATCGGACCCTTTCTCGCCATCAAGCATGCCGCGCCCGTGATCAAGGAACAGGGCGGCGGGTCGATCATCTGCACCGCGTCCGTCGCCGGCCTTCGCTCGGGCGCGGGCGGCCCCGCCTACAGCGCCTCCAAGGCGGGCGTCATCAGCCTGGTCAAGACCGCCGCCCAGCAGCTCGCCGGCTCGGGCGTGCGCGTCAACGCCATCTGTCCCGGCCTCATCGAGACCGGCATGACCGAGTTCGTCTACGAACGCGCCCGCGCCAAGGGC
>ERZ1066119.1175-NODE-1175-length-14975-cov-6.812936_pt1 | contig 14975 bp, 13 predicted proteins | sample MGYA00382766_ERZ1066119 | MGnify/ENA primary metagenome ERZ1066119 (study PRJEB33369, sample SAMEA5778349) | biofilm metagenome | biome: Industrial cooling water; feature: Water cooling tower basin; material: Biofilm | place: United Arab Emirates | collected...
CAGGGAGGCGCTTTCGCGTCTTTGTATTGTGGTTGTCATGGTTCTATGTATTGCTAAGTAAACAACAAGGTTGCTTGCTTTGGTATAAATTTAGGCTCCGTGTTTCGGTTGCCTGTAAATATATCTTTACACAACTTCAGTAAAAAATTCACATATCGCTCCATTTTGTTAAATAATGTTAAAAGCAAGTATTTATTAAAAAAACTTATATCTAAGGGAAAAAGTTTCTGTCTGTGGGTGATATTCAAAATTAATTTGTAGCGACCTCAGCGGCTAAATTTACTGCGGTCGTGGCTTTGTCAAGCAGGATTGGCAGATAAATAGCTAGTTCCAAGTAATACAAGTTGCAAAATTTTCTGCAAAAAAATATTTAAGTGCAGTGAGGTATACTCCTAAAGGAGGATGAAAAAAATTACGTTTTAGCAGCCATAGCAAGATACTTAAAGGCTCATAATTGTCGCGATCGCGCCTCCTACAATAGAGGTAAAGAATCACTCCAATTGAGGGTTAAATGTCAACTTCCAATTCCAATTTCCAAGAAACCGCAGGCGTAAAACTATTATTCTTTTCAATTCCTAACGATTTACTATTGCAGCTCGGGACTGGCTCTCTACTACTTGGGCTAATTGGGGGTAAGGCTGTAGCTCAGGCAGCAAAAGCTATTGGGCAAGCCAGTGAGGAGATATTTCGTGGCGATCGCCTGCCAGTTTTGCCATTTCCAGAAGCAGAGACAACATCAGAATCTAGTGAAGCTTAATTTGTCCACTGCTTGAAGCGTAAAGACTGCAATTTAAAGATAAAGATTGTCGCTTCGACAACGAATTAGGACAGCATTCAACTCTACAATTATTAATTGTTCCTGGCTCAACTCGAACAGACCCTATGACTTCGCTCCTCCATTCCCATGATGAAGCTTTGACTATCAGTGCCTCTCCCTTCGATTTGTTCCTTAGGCAACGCCTGCAAACAGTAGAGGAGTTGTGGGAGTCTGTTCTGAAACAAGAATGCGGTCAAGAATTAGTCAATCTCTTGGCGCAATTACGCGATTTATGCTCGTCAGAAGGGCAAGCGATCGACGAGCAGATATCGGAAGTCGTGCAATTAATTTCTCAGTTAGAACTGAACGAAGCGATTCGCGCTGCGCGTGCCTTCGCACTCTATTTCCAGTTGATCAACATTGTCGAACAGCATTACGAGCAACGCCAACAGCTGAGCATCAGTCGTGCTTTGCATCAAAAAGCAGCCAAGCAACTGAACCAAACACCGCAAGCTACCTCTGCCGTTAATGGGCATCAAACAGCAGATGTCAATCGAGATCCTGGGGTAGAGCTGCTAGAAAAAAATTGGCACGCTACCCAGCAGCAGCAAAAACAGGGGACGTTCCACACCTTGTTTCCGCATCTGCGCCAGATGAACGTACCGCCACAGCACATTCAACGGTTGATCGACCAGCTAGATGTAAGATTGGTGTTCACGGCACACCCAACCGAGATCGTGCGCTCTACAATTCGAGATAAGCAAAGACGCTTAGCCAAGCTGTTGCAACAGCTCGATCGCATTGAGGAAAGTACGGGCAGTATTGAAGGTGCTAATCCTTGGGAAGCAGAAGCACTGCGGGAACAGCTCACAGAAGAAATTCGCCTTTGGTGGCGTACTGACGAGTTACACCAGTTTAAGCCAGCAGTGTTAGATGAGGTAGAATACGCCCTACACTACTTCAAGGAAGTTCTATTCGAGCAAATTCCCCTACTCAACCACAGATTTAAACACGCTCTGGCATCTGCCTTTCCGCGCTTGCGTCCGCCCAGTAATAACTTTTGCAAGTTTGGTTCTTGGGTAGGATCGGATCGGGATGGCAACCCCTCAGTGACACCCCAAGTTACGTGGCAAACAGCTTGCTATCAGCGCCAGTTAGTGTTGGAAAAATACATTCATTCAGTTAAGCGACTGACGAATTTATTGAGCATATCGTTGCACTGGAGCGATGTCCTGCCAGATTTATTGGAATCTCTGGAGCAGGATCGGTTGCAGATGAACGAAGTTTATGAAGCACTTGCCCTGCGGTATCGTCAAGAACCTTATCGACTCAAGCTTGCCTACATTTTGAAGCGCCTGGAAAATACATTCGAGCGCAACGCACGGCTGTATAGCAAAAATCTGCGCAAGCAAGAAATTCACGAAGAGAACGACACCACGGCAGTATATAAATCTGGACTTGACTTTCTCGCCGAACTACGGCTAATTCAACGCAACTTGTCAGAAACAGGCTTGAACTGCCGAGAACTGGATAGCCTGATTTGCCAGGTAGAAATTTATGATTTTAACCTGGCTCACCTCGATATCCGCCAAGAGTCTTCTCGCCACGCCCATGCCTTCAATGAAGTTTTGGAATATCTACAAATTCTGCCCCAGTCATATCACGAATTGTCCGAAGCAGAAAGAGTAAAGTGGCTGTCGGGAGAATTGCAAACTCGTCGTCCGTTGATTCCTGCCGAACTACCTTTTAGTGAAAAAACCAACGAAGCGATCGAAACTCTGCGCGTCGTGCGTCTGCTACAACAAGAGTTTGGCGTGCAGGTTTGCCAGACCTATATTATTAGCATGAGCCGCGATCTGAGCGATTTGCTAGAGGTGCTGTTACTAGCCAAGGAAGCTGGACTTTACGATCCGGCAACGGGAATCGGGACAATCCAAGTTGTACCTCTATTTGAGACGGTAGAGGACTTGCAGCGCGCCCCCAGCATCATGCAACAACTATTCGAGCTGAAGTTTTATCGTGCTTTGTTGGCGGGAGGGTATGAGAAAGCTGGAGGAGCTGAGGGAGAAAAGTTACGCACCACTCACTACTCACCACTCACGCCTCACTTACAAGAGGTTATGTTGGGATACTCCGATAGCAACAAAGATTCTGGGTTTCTCAGCAGCAATTGGGAAATTCACAAGGCACAAAAAGCACTCCAGCAAGTCGCCGAACAGTATGGAGTCGATTTGAGGATTTTTCACGGACGTGGCGGCTCGGTAGGACGGGGAGGCGGTCCTGCATACGAGGCTATTTTGGCTCAACCTGGGCATAGTATTAATGGCAGGATCAAGATTACCGAACAGGGTGAAGTTTTAGCCTCAAAATACTCGCTGCCAGAGCTAGCACTTTACAATCTAGAAACGATTTCTACTGCCGTCATTCAAGCGAGTTTGTTGCGGACGGGATTTGACAATATTCAACCGTGGAATGAAATATTAGAAGAGTTAGCAGCGCGATCGCGGCAGCATTATCGCGCTCTGATCTACGAACAACCAGATTTTATCGACTTTTTCCATCAAGTTACTCCGATTGACGAAATCAGCCAACTGCAAATCAGTTCTCGTCCCGCACGACGACAAGGCGGAAAAAAAGATTTAAGTGGTTTGCGGGCGATTCCTTGGGTATTTAGCTGGACGCAAAGCCGTTTTCTCTTACCGGCTTGGTATGGCGTCGGCGCAGCTTTGCAGGAATTCTTAAACGAAGAACCAGAGCAACATCTCAAACTGCTACGTTATTTCTACATGAAATGGCCCTTCTTCAAAATGGCAATATCTAAAGTAGAAATGACTCTAGCAAAAGTAGACATGCAAATTGCTCACCACTACGTTAAGGAGTTATCTAAACCTCAAGACTTAGAAAGATTTGAGCGGCTGTACGAGCAAATTTTGCAAGAGTTTCATCTCACAACTGACTTAGTGCTGAGTATTACAGGTCACAAACGTTTGCTCGACGGCGATCCAGTCTTACAGCAGTCTGTACAGTTGCGGAGCGCGACGATTGTGCCTTTAGGATTTTTGCAGGTTTCGTTGCTGAAGCGACTGCGGCAATACAGCAACCCCGGTACGACAGGTATCATCGATTCTCGCCATAGCAAAGGCGAATTGTTGCGCGGCGCATTGTTAACTATCAATGGAATTGCTGCGGGGATGAGGAATACTGGTTGATTTGTCATTTGTCATTCGTCATTAGTTGAAGAATGAAAATAATTGACATGCGATTGCTTTGATTAATGACTGGTTGATTAATGACTGGAAAAGTCGTGAACTTCTGGGTATCACGCATCACGCACCACGCTCTCATAAATGACCAATGACAAATGACAAAAAACGAGTGCTGGTTTGTACCTTTGTGGCGTTGGGAGCAGGTTGTTTTGGTGCGATCGCAGGCAGTCAGATTAGCGCTTGGGTATATCAGCAAAACTGTCAACAATACCTGTGGGGAGGCAAGGAAATTTGTCAAGCTTGGGTGACACCGGGAGCGCTCTGGCAAGGTAGCACGACTGGATTTTGGGTCGGCGAGGTGCTAGGCGCGGTGCTGGGTGGTTTGACAACGCAACGAGGGGCTAGGGGACTAGGGACTGGAGGGAGACAAGGAAGCAGAGGTGCAGGGGAGCAGAGAAGATGAAACGACTCCTAACTCCAGACTCCTTTCTTCCGATCGCTGGTCGCTGTTATTGGTCGCTGGTCGCGGTGGGTGTTTGCAAGCTTTCCCAGCTCTTCCAAGTATTGGTATTCGTATCAAAACAGCGCCAGCCAGATTGGTTAGCTTCTTGATAGCAAATTAAGACGCGGTGGCTGTATGGGTAGCTGCTACTGATGTAGGATACAACTTGTTGCAGCGGGCTGGTTTTGCGACTGAGTCGCCTCGCCACAGCCTGATTGGGGCATTCAATTAACATAGCGGAGTGTCCGTCAATGTGAGTGAGAGAAAAGATAGACATACGCAGAATTGCCCGCAGCCAACTTTCAGTATGGTCGAAATACTCGTCTACAATCCTGTTAGTCAATGCTCTTTGCAACGAACGGTCGTTGGAGTTGGGTTTGAGAGAGTCTGACATAGTAGCGCTTGTGGGTGGCTGGCTTGAGGTTAGATCGAAAATGCTGACAGTGACAAGTAGGCGATTCCCTTCGGGATAGCTGCGCTTCACGCGCAATCTGAGCAGAAATTTTTCCATTTGTAACAGAAAAGTTTCTGTCGATGCTTTTTGTTTTGATTTTGCCAATCTCTCTTGGTAGAATGCATCCGTAGATCTTCTCATATAGCCATGTCTGCGGAAACGTCACTAGATAACACTTTGGGAGCAGATGCTGTCGATCGCGCGATCGCGGCTGGAATCGATTTGGACGGCTCCCCCATTCCTTCTGTCAAGTTGGAACTTTACCATCAAGTCATGGCGCTAGAAGCAGGAAGACAGCGCAGTGGCGTGTCAAATACAATGCGATCGCGAATCGTGCGTATTGGTGCGAAGCATATTCCCCAAGCGGAACTCGATCGAATGTTACTCGACGCGGGTTTTGCACCACTTAAGGATAAGGAAATTGCCTTTTATTACGGGGGTAAGTAGAAGACAAGGGAGACAAGGAGGACAAGGGAGAAAACCTAGCCACCAGTCAATAGTCACTATCCACTCATCCCCCACTACTCACTAATTCGTTACCATTCGTAGCCGCGATCGACCCAATAGTACCAATCTTCAATCGCTTCTAGCGTTTCGTCATCAACTTCCATTGGTACGACATCATATAGAGGTACGGCAAAAGTATCCTCCGTACCCTCTTCTTGATAAACAATTTCTACATACATGTCATCTTGGCACTCTTCTTCTGATGCCATACCGACAACATCGACTTCTTCACCTTCAATTTCTACTTCATCTTCCGAATCAGTCGGACGCTCTTCTGAAATCCAGATGGCTTTAAAAGGAAATTTAACTTTGTGATCGAGATAGTAATACCAGCCTAGTCGCCGTTCCTCTTCATCGTAGGAATCAACGACTACTTCCATGTCGATCCGTTCTTCTCTGCTTGCGTCGATTTCCAGCTCGGACATAGGAAACCTCACCACTAGGGCTGAGTATAAACATTACTAAGCACAAACATCTTAGATGCTACCAACACTGGCTAGACAATTAGGTTAAAAATTCTAAATTAAAATACTTGCTGGAACCGATCGCTTGCTCCAGCAAATGGTTGGCAATCTACCAACCCCAACTACCAGGACTACCCTTAAATGGTCCGACAATATCGCTAGTAATCCAGCCGCCATAAAAGTTACCTGGCTGGGGTTGTACTTTTTCCCCATCGACGTAGCAAGCATCCATGACATGGGCGTAAAAAGCTACGTAATCTTTAATAGTGGCAAAACTCGGTGTGGGGTCGGGATAAAACCAAGCTACATTTTCAGCTTGTTTGTCGCCTACAACGATAGTGTAATATCCGGCTCTACCTTTCCATTCGCAAAAACTCGAATTGGGTGTCCTAACGAGATACTCCATTTTGATGTCGCTAGGAGGAATGTAGTATACCGGAGGATGGCTGGTTTCGAGGACGCGCTTGGCACTGCGAGTATTGGCAATTTCAACACCATTGAAGATGATTTGAATCTGCTTGTTGACATCCTCTAAGCGGGGAGGTCTGGGGTAATCCCAAACCGATTCTTGACCGGGAGCGGGTTGAATGCGTTGGGGATGAGCCATGTGCTAGTTTGTTGGGTTATAGATGTTTTGGTAGGACGCACAGCATTGCGCTCTTACTAATGTAATAAATGTAATAAAATGCTACTCAAGTTTTTTGGGTACTTCGTTTCACCTGTAACTCTCAAGCGTCGAGACTGAAAACTCAACCGTGAGGTTCCGATCCTCGTTCGCGAGACTCAAAGGCTCAAAGCCGAGTTTTCCATTCTCCCTAACGAGACTCAAAGACTCAACCACGAGATTCAAAGACTCAACCGTGAAATTTCGCTCCTCACTCACGAGACTTAATGACTCAAAGCCGAGATTCCGATCTTCGCCGACGCGACTTATAGACCTTATGACGAGATGCCGATCCTGGCTGACGAGACTCAAAGGCTCAACCACGAGTTGCCGATCCGATTCGAGATTTCAGTCGCCCTTTCTCTTTCGCACCCACTAACTCACTCTGTCGCAACTATGCACCTACGCTGCAAAACTGCTTGGGAAGTCGCCTTGGCAATTTTCTTCGTCGGCGCTCAAAAGAGCGATCGCGCCTCTTCAGACCAAATCCCGATGCGTAAAAGGCTTGGCATTTGCACCCGTGTAGGTAGCAGCAATATGTCCGTCACCCGTCAGTTGGTATTTATACGTTACCAACCCTTCCAAGCCGACGGGTCCGCGAGGTGGTAATTTATGGGTGCTGATGCCAACTTCTGCACCAAAGCCGTAACGGAAACCATCTGCAAAGCGAGTCGAGCAGTTATGATAAACTCCTGCTGCATCGACTTGGGCTAAAAATGTTTTTGCAGCTATCGGATCTTCTGTGACGATCGCCTCCGTATGGCGCGATCCGTAAGTATTGATGTGGGCGATCGCCTCTTCTATAGTATCTACCACCTTAATCGCCAAAATTAAATCGCTGTATTCCGCCGTCCAATCTGCCTCAATCGCCGCAGCCACATGAATAATTTTGCGGGTGCGATCGTCTCCGCGCAATTCAACCTGACGTTCTTGTAACGCACGGGCAACTAGCGGCAGAAACTCAGGGGCGATATATTGATGCACTAATAGAGTTTCGATCGCATTGCAAGCGGCGGGATAGTGGGTTTTGGCATCAACAGTAATTTCTACTGCTTTGGCAATATCAGCTGCTTTATCTATGTAAGCGTGACAAATACCATCTGCATGACCTAAAACGGGAATGCGGGTATTTTCTTGTACGAAACGAACAAAGGAATTAGAACCCCTCGGAATAATCAAATCGACATATTCATCTAATTGCAACAGCGCCATGGTTTCTTCTCGCGTTGTCAGCAATTGCACTACGGCTGGGTTAATTTCTGTTTGAGCAAGTCCTTGGTGAATGGCTTTTACAATTGCCTCGCAAGAACGCACGGCTTCCTTACCACCTTTGAGGATGACACCATTTCCCGATTTGATCGCCAATAAGGAAATTTGAATTGCTGCATCAGGTCTAGCTTCAAAAATGACACCCAATACTCCCAAAGGGCAAGCAATTCGCTGAAGAATTAACCCTGTATCTAGTTCGCGGTGAACCTGCACTGCACCGACGGGATCGGGTAGCTTACCCACATCTCGCACCCCGGCGATCGCGCCTTTGAGTTTATTTGCATCCAACTTCAGGCGATTGTAAAGTGGTTTGGCAATTCCTTCTGCTTCAGCAGCCTTGCAATCAGCCGCATTTGCTACCAAAATTTCCTCACTGGCGGCTTCTAAAGATTGGGCGATCGCTTCAATTGCTCGATCTTTTGCTGCGGTAGACAAGACTGCAAGTTGACGCGCTGCATCGCGGGTAGGAAGAGCGATCTCGCTGAGGGAATGGGATTCGAGCTGGGTGGCAGTCATGAATCGATCTCAAACTCAAAGATATCCAGCCAAAGTGTAACAAAATCTTGGTACTGTTTGAAATTGAATGATGCTGTTATTGCAGTAGGTTGACTATAGCAGTGTGCATGAAACATCGCTAGATTAGATTGGCGTGTCAGTTAACAGCAATGGGCGATGGGCGATCGGTGAAAAGTGGTTAGTGGTAAACTTTGACTTTTGACTTCTGACTTTTGACTTCTGACTTTGGAGATAAACTATGTCAAAACTGCCTAGCAACAAAATCGATCCCGCACCGATGACGGCGGACGTTAGCGTCGTGGACTTGATCGATAATTACTTCACGGCATACAACTCAGCAAGATTGCGGGAAATTTGCCAGCTGTTGAGTCGAGAAGTGTTTCGCGAGGGTGTTACTGTAGGCTTGAGCCTATCGGGAGCGATGACACCTGCTGGATATGGAGTTTCTGCCTTAGCACCCTTAATTCGGCATGGTTTTATCGACTGGGCGATCAGTACTGGTGCTAATCTCTACCACGATATGCACTACGGATTGGGCTTTGAACTGTACAAGGGCAATCCGTTTGTCGATGATGTGAAACTGCGTCAGGAAGGCACGATTCGCATCTACGATATTATGTTCGGTTATGACGTGCTACTAGAAACCGATGCTTTTATCCGCAAGATCCTGCAAGCGGAACCCTTCCAAAAACGCATGGGAACGGCAGAATTTCACTATTTGCTGGGTAAATACATCCGTGAAGTCGAAAAGCAAGTTGGGGTCAAACATTCTTGTTTATTGACAACGGCTTATGAATGCGGCGTACCGATCTATACTTCATCCCCTGGCGATAGTTCGATTGGGATGAATGTGGCTGCTTTAGCTTTGGAAGGCTCGAAATTAGTTCTCGATCCGTCGCTGGATGTCAACGAGACAGCTGCGATCGCCTATGCTGCCAGAGAATCGGAAGGGAAAAGCGCGGCATTAATTCTCGGTGGTGGTAGTCCCAAAAACTTCTTATTGCAAACCCAACCCCAACTGCATGAAGTCTTGGGATTAGAAGAACGGGGACACGACTACTTTATTCAGTTTACCGATGCGCGTCCCGACACTGGCGGTTTGTCCGGCGCCACTCCCAGCGAAGCTGTTAGTTGGGGTAAAATCGACCCTGAAGAACTTCCCAGTACGGTAGTCTGCTACACCGACAGCACGATCGCCCTTCCCCTCGTCACTGCTTACGTTCTCAACCAATGTCCTCAGCGTCCCCTGAAACGCCTCTACGATCGCCGCGAACAGATACTAGAACAACTCCGCACGGACTATTTAGCAGCTAAAACTCAACCATCAGATAAAATTCCGGCTGCGGTGGCTGATGCTGCTACGGAACAGCCGATCGCTACCTATCCTTGTGGTAGAGTGATCCCGCAACATTCTTAAGTAATTTTTGGCGACATTCCTCCTCCTAGTTAGCGGTATCTACTAGGAGTTTTTTTATTCAAAATTTTCTATCATCTGATAGATGAGTTTTGAGAAATTAATATTATCTATCCAGCAATTCACTCCTCAAGCGTAAATTTTTAGATCTTCTATCTGTCACGAGATTGTCACTTTTATTGTTTAAACTGTGAGGCGCGTCTTTACAGCAAATACATGCCGGACTCATCCGTTAGATAGAGTTTTGAGAAAAAAGAACTCGCACCATTAGCTAGAGGAAAGGATTGCTTTGACTTTTTACCATAGCATTTGGTGTATGTAGGAAACAGCAAGCGAGTAGGAAGCTTGGGCGACTGTAAGTTGCCTAGCGCAAGATACCAGGATCGCCCGCAAGTATTAACTGACTGAAGCCAGGAGTGATACATGACAGCCTCAAATGAAAAGCGTAAAATTCGCTATGCAGTAGTTGGCTTGGGGTGGATTTCCCAAGTAGCAGTACTACCAGCCTTTGCCAATGCTGAAAATTCTGAATTAGTGGCTCTGGTTTCAGACGATCCAACCAAGCGAGAGGAATTGGGCAAAAAATATCAGGTGCAAAAGACTTATTCTTATGCAGAGTACGATCGCTGTCTTGAGAGTGGTGAGGTTGACGCTGTATACATTGGTTTACCCAACCACCTGCACCGAGAATACACCGTGCGATCGGCAAAAGCAGGAGTACACGTACTCTGTGAAAAACCAATGGCAGTTACCGAACAAGACTGCGAGGCAATGATTGCAGCTTGTCAAGACAACAATGTTAAGTTAATGATTGCCTATCGCTTGCATTTCGAGCCAGCAAATATGCAAGCAGTAGAGATCGTTAAATCGGGACAAATTGGCGAACCACGGTTTTTTAGCTCTGTGTTCGCGCAGCAAGTAGAGGAGGCAAACGTCCGCGTCAAGAAAGATTTGGGTGGCGGTGTCTTAGATGATATGGGCATTTACTGCATCAATGCCGCTCGCTATCTATTTCAAGACGAACCAATTGAGGTATTTGCTGTCAGTGCGAGCAAGCCAGAATCGCGTTTTCAGGAAGTAGCAGAAATGCACAGCGTCATTCTGCGGTTTCCCGAGGATCGGTTAGCGACTTTTACTTGTAGCTTTGGTACTGCTCCGGTAGGAAGCTATCAAATTGTTGGTACAAAAGGAGATTTGAGGCTAGATCCTGGTTATGACTTTCAAGGAGCACTGACGCATTACTTAACGATCGAGGGCAAAACTCAGGAACGGACTTTTCCACCCACCGATCAGTTTGCGGCAGAATTAATTTATTTTGCTGATTGTATTTTACAAAACAAAAATCCAGAGCCATCAGGAATTGAGGGTCTAAATGATATTCGCATTATTCGCGCCCTCGATCGCGCTGTTGAAACTGGTAGACCTGTAAAGTTAGGCAAGCTAGAAAAGCAACAACACCCTTCAGCCGCTCAAATTATCGAGCGTCCGCCGATTCAAAGACCAGAGCTAATTCACGCTGCCGATCCTTCAGGAAAATCTTAACGAAATGATACTCGTGTAACTGCGATCGCAAAACTGAAGCTAAAAAGATAATACTGCTCCATTCTTGTAAATTGCAACCAAAGACATGGAGCAATAATTCCGTATGCCAAAAGCGATCGTTACGCGATAATCGAGCGAAATTTAACGCTAGTGCAATCGTTGCACAGTACAAATAGCATGTATATGCGATCAGAAAAGACGAGTATGCTAGAAAAGCATAATTTCAGTTATTAATAAAAAACAGAAGTTGCTATTTGGTAAAAATTTTTACTCAAATTTCACGCAACTACTGAAGTATCTGTTTGGTAAAACTTTTTTTGCTTCAGCATTTTATTACAAACCCACAGAAAAACCTGCCAAACATTTGAACATAATTCTGGAAAATCGCAAACTCTGCCTGTGGTAATAAGTAGAGTAGCTTTTACATTATATTTTGTCATGCAGTTAGCTAATCGCATTGCAACTCCACTGCGGACTCTGACTTTACCGGAACAAACTCCCGATCGCCCAAGGATTATAGTATTTCACTCTACAGGCTGTTCAAATTCACAATCGTCACGCCCTCACTCTCATACATTTTTTGAACTTTTTTTCGTTGAAGCAGGTGAAGGTTGGTATTCGTTAGGAGATCGCCAAATTTGGGCTAAGCCTGGCGATCTGTTTTTAATCGCTCCTGGCGAGGTTCACGATCCTAGTGGACTCGATCGCGCAGCTAAATGGGTTGTTGGTTTTAGCGCTGAAGCTCTTAATCCTACCTATGCTGACGCTGATATGCTCTTAATGTTGCCCGATCGCCTGCTGAACTCATTTGTCCAAACTGAAAATGCCCAAACCAAACACTATTATGTTTCAACTGAGATGCGATCGCGCTGGTTAATTTTACTAGGACAACTCAAAGGCGAACTTTGCGATCGCGGATTTGGTTTTACCGAAGCAAGCCGCGCACTTTTAGTTCTATTACTGATAGAAACCGCCAGACTCACTGCATCTGAACTACCTGAAGCCAAAAAATCTTCTCCTCAAACACGCCCCACAGTAAAACAAGTTTTGCGCTTTATTGATGCCAATTACCAAAACTCGATTGGATTGCAAGAAGTAGCTAAGGAGGTTAACCTTTCTCCCGCTTATCTGACTGATATGATCCGCCGAGAGACTGGCAAAACCGTACTAAGTTGGATTGTCGAGCGTCGCATGACAGAAGCACGTCGCTTGCTTTTAGAAACCGATCGAGCTATAAGCCAAATTGCCGAAGCAGTTGGCTATTTTGATGCAGGTTATTTCATTCGTTTATTTCGACGACTGAATGGCACAACTCCCCAGGCATGGCGAGTTATGTATCGCGGCTAGCGCGGATGAGAAGTCAAAAACCAAAAATTAAAAGTTAAAATAAGGTGAGTTTTGTCTAAGTTTTTGAAACTAAGTTTTTAGAGCTGAGTTTTTGAAACTTTTTTTAATGCGATCGCAAATAATTCCTCTCTCGCTTCCAGCTTAACCGGTGAGAGAGGATTAACTTTATAAAATTCTTTATAAAATATATTTATATATTTTCGAGCTAACACCATCAACATTAAGAAAATTTTCATTGGCATAATTTTAGTCGAGTTGGCTGAGAGAAAAACACGAATGCAAAACATTAGCTTGCATTTTTTTCATTAGAAACAAGACAAAAAAATAACCAATCGTCCAAAAAGATTGTCCATTGATGCTCGAGCTTGTCTTATATAAACTGATAAATATAGAACAAATACAATTGAGGCAACAGACCAATGTAGTTCATTCAAGCTATCAATATTTATAGACATATTTCACTTGATTTTTTCGATTGATGCATTCAATCGATCGAGGTGAATTTAGTATTTTGTGGATAGCAGTCTGTAATTCATACATTGCGTTAATCGCAGGCTTAACAGGAAAGTGCATAGATTTTTGAGCATTAGCGTAGCACAAGCAATCCTGAAGGAAGGAAAAACTAATGAAACAATTTACAATTAGTACGACACTAATGGGTTATGTAACTGCAATACAAGAACAAGACTCTGCCTTTATAATTAAATGTCGTAGTGGCGATGAATTATTGGTCCATGCAGGGAGAGAAACCCAATTTCAGTTCGTACAAAATTTAGACGGGATTAACCGCGATCGCTATCCAACACCCGAAGGCTTCTCTTGGAACCCGTCACAGCTAGTTAGAAAATATGTTCAACGCGATCGCTTGGTTGCAGTACAAGGAGTGTATCTAGAAGATGGTGTAAATCGCCGTCTTGATGCGCGAGTCATTAACATTTTACACGCTCCTGATGGAAAATTTCTGTTCGAGCAAACACACTGGTGGCTGATTCAAATTGCTCGTTTAGCCGATACTTGGCTAGGTTACTTATTTCCCAATAAAATGACCTATGAAATCGATGATTTCAAACTTTACCAGACCAATTTAAATATTATCGGTCTACGTACTGATGATAAACTTCAGGAAAGTTCGACATTATCTAGATTAATCTACGGTCTATCGTCAGCTTACTTACTCACTGGCTGCGAGAGTTACTTATCTGCTGCGCGGGCGGGAGTACAGTATCAAAGAGAAACTTTTCGCGGCTTAACTAGCGATGGCAAACATTGTTTTTGGGCATCTGGCAAGCGTAAGACAGAGTATAGCTATCAACTATACATAACTTCCCAAAATAGCGACGACTTCAACACAATTCCGCTCTACGAACAAATATATGCCTTAGCCGGATTGGCTCAATATTATCGAATTACCCTTGATTGGGAAGTTCTCGACGATATTCAACGCACAATTCGCACCTTTAACGATTACTATCTCGACCTAGAATCGAAGTACGGCGAGAATGCTTTTGGAGATTATTTCTCTCACCTCGATTATGCAACCTTAAGTTGGGACAATGAGGCATTAGGTGACAACCAAGCGAAGAAAAACTGGAATTCTATTGGGGATCATATTCCAGCATATCTCGTTAATTTGATGATAGCCCTTGAACCATTGCCATTAGCTAATGGTGGTTACGAAGAATTACAACAGTTTTTAAATATCTGCAAAAAGATTCTCCGTACTACCAGCACAATCATCATCGAGCAGTTTCCCGATCCCGATCCCAACGTTCCATTCGTGAACGAGCGATTTCTCCGTAACTGGCAACCAGACCAATCTTGGCGCTGGCAGCAAAATCGCGCTGTTGTCGGGCACAACTTGAAGATTGCTTGGAATTTAACTCGCGTTGCTAATTACTACTACTTTACGGCTGACAAAATTACTGCTGAAGACTCAGAAGAAGCCGCACAAACGAAACAGTTTGCCGATCGCCTGATGAAGCTAGCCGACAAACTAGGCGCGACGATGGCAGAACTCGGTGTTGATCTCTTTCGAGGTGGCATTTTCGACACCTTAGAACGCAATCCCAACAATGGTTTTCCGATAGAATTTCCTTGGAGCAACACGAAAGACTTTTGGCAACAAGAACAAGCTCTCTTGGCATATTTAATTCTGCATGGTTGCAGTAATGAAGATGAAACTCAAAAGCAAGAGTATTTGAAACTTGCGCAAGAGACAGCGGCTTTTTGGAACTTGTTCTTCCTCGACCAAGATAATAAAGGCATCTTTTTCCGAGTTACTGAAAGCGGAATGCCTGTAATTCAAGGTGGTTATGGTAATAAAGGCGGTCATG
>ERZ1066119.1176-NODE-1176-length-14962-cov-6.762729_pt1 | contig 14962 bp, 11 predicted proteins | sample MGYA00382766_ERZ1066119 | MGnify/ENA primary metagenome ERZ1066119 (study PRJEB33369, sample SAMEA5778349) | biofilm metagenome | biome: Industrial cooling water; feature: Water cooling tower basin; material: Biofilm | place: United Arab Emirates | collected...
CGAGCACCGAAATGTCGAGGTTGGGCGTGTGCGTGACGAACTTCACCCGGCTGCCGTTGGGCGTGGCCTGTTTCGTGACCTTGAAAAACCCTTCGCCTTCGAGCCAAACCTCTCGCTGAATGGCCCCTTCCCAATCGGTGGCAAACGTGAGCGTCGAGTTGCCGTTGAGCAGCACCGTCGAGCCGTCGGGCAGGGTCACGGTGCGGGTTTCGCCGAAGGCCGTCCGAATGCGTTGCGACCCATCCGACCGGCTAAACTGCCAGACGGCCAGGCTTGCCAGCAGCAACACGGCCACCGCCGCCGCCACCCGGAACCACAGTGGCCGCCAGCGTCCACGCCGCGCGCCCGATTCGGCATCGAGTTCGTTAAAGCGGGTTTCCAGCGCCTGCCAGATGCGCCGTTCGCCCGGCTCGCCGAGTTCGTCGCGCTCAATGCGCAGGTGCTGCACCACATCGGTGGCCTGCCGGAAAAGGTCGGTCTGGTCGGGGTGAAGTTGCCGGTAGCGGCTCCAAAACGCGTCGAGGTCAGGCGTTGGGGCCAATACCCAGGCCCGGAAGGCATCGTCGAGCACGAAGTCTTCCAGGGTTTGCCGTCGGAATTGGGAGGGAGTCATGGGAGGGTTGCCCGCCGCCGTAGTCGACATACCCGACGGGATGCACCCAAAAGCAGGCGGCGAGGGGGTTTATCCCTCGCCGCCTGAAAATTTGTGGAAAGAAGTCGATTTGTGCCCACAACGGTACTTGCCACAGTACGAACCAAATGTTCAATGCTCAATGCTCAATGTTCAACGTTGCGTTTCACACCATTGAACATTGAGCATTGAGCATTGAACATTGAACATTAGCCTGAGCACCTAAGATTTTGCAAGGAGCTTCTCACTCCACCCCCAGCCCGCCCATCAGCAGCACCAGCATCAGGAAATCCACCATCAGGCGGTCTTGCAGCCGGTCGAGGGCTTTGTAAATGATTTTGTAGGCCGAGGTCTGCTCGATGCCCATCACGCCCGCGATTTCCTCGTAGCTGAGGTTGTCGTAAAATTTCAGAAACATGGCTTCTTTTTGCCGGGCGGGCAGGCGGTTCAGTTCCAGCAGCAATTCAGCGGATTGTTCCGAGGAAATCTGGTGGTCGAGCCAGGTGGGTTCGAAGGTGAACACGGCCCGGAAATCGGCGGGTTCGTCGCTGCCCTCGCCGCCCTCGAAAAGCTGGCGTTTTTGCAGTTTCCGCACAATCTCGCGGCGCAGGGCGCGGAAGAGGTAAAATTTGATGGAGTCGGTCGGGGCCAGGCGCTCGCGGCTTTCGAGGATGATGAGGAATAAATCCTGGATGCAGTCTTCGGTCAGTTGCCGCTCCTGGGCGATTTTGTAGCCGTAGTTGTAGAGCACCCGCGCGTAGCGCTCGTAGATGGCCGCGTACGCCGTGCGGCTCCCCTGGCGGAAGTCGTCCCAAAGTTCAGCATCCGAAACCGTGGCGTAATTTTTCATGGCGCGGAGGGCGTTGGGCGGTGAGGCAGCAGGCGGCTGTCCAAAGGTGCGCTTTTTTGGAACCAAAATCTTTTCCCCGCAAAACTATTTCTAACTATTTCACAAAAACAAACCCAAACCGGGGCAAACGCGCCAAACTTTGCCTTTTGGAAAAAACGCCTTCCCCACCATGACCCGCCTCGTCGGATTGTTGCTGCTCGTCGGCCTGCTGACCGCCTGTAAAAAAGACACCTCCGACGGGCCGAGGCTGTTCACCCGCGTGGCGGCCTCGGAAAGCGGGCTGCGTTTCAACAACGAAATCGTCCGGTTTGAGAACGACACCTTCAATTCCCTCAGCTATGACCCGATGTACAACGGCGCGGGCGTGGGCATCGGCGATTTCAACCGCGACGGGCGGCCCGACGTGTTCATGACGGGAAACAACGTGAGCAGCCGGGTTTTTCTGAACCGGACCGCGGGCGGTCGGGGAAACTGGAAATTTGAAGACGTCAGCGAAAATGCGGGCATCCGCACCGACCGCTGGTGCACGGGCGTCAGCGTGGCCGACGTCAACCAAGACGGCTGGCCCGACGTGTACGTGTGCGTGGCTGGGCCGCATGCGGCGGGGCCGCTCGAAGCCGGGCAAGACAGCAGCCGCCGGGCCAATTACCTGTTCATCAACGAAGGCGGCAAACCAGGCGACGTGCCTCGTTTTTCCGAAAAAGCCGCCGAATACGGCCTGGCCGACACGGGCTTCAGCACCCAGGCCGCCTTTTTCGACTACGACCGCGACGGCGACCTCGACTGCTACGTGCTCACGAACGCCCTCGAACGCCAGGGCCGCAACGTCATCCGCCCCAAGCGCCTCGACGGCTCCGGGCCGAGCACGGATCGGCTCTACGAAAATTGCGGATTGGGGACTGCGGATCGCGGATTAAAAAATCGGGACTCCACAAAAAATCCGAAATCCGCACTCCCCAATCCGCAATTCAAAAACGTTTCCCGCCAGGCCGGCATCCTCGCCGAGGGCTACGGGCTAGGGCTGTGCATCACCGACCTCAACGCCGACGGCTGGCCCGACGTGTACTGCGCAAATGATTTCATTTCCAACGATTTGGCTTGGATAAACAACGGCGACGGCACCTTCATTGACCGCTCCGCCGAGTTGTTCAAACACACGTCCTACAACTCGATGGGCGTGGACGTGGCCGACGTGAACAACGACGGCCTGCCCGACGTGATGGTGGTGGACATGCTGCCCGAAAACAACGAGCGGCAGAAGATGATGCTCATCAAAACCAACTGGGAGTATTTCCACCTCGCCCGGCAGCAGGGCTACCAGGACGAGTACGTGCGGAATGTGTTGCAGTTGAATTTGGGCGAGGGGCAGGGTGCGGGGGGCAGGGGGCAAAAACCAACCTCTGCTTTGCCCCCTGCCCCCCGCACCCTGCTCCCTGCCTTCGCTGAAATCGGCCAGTTCGCCGGGGTGTTCCGCACGGACTGGAGTTGGGCACCGCTGCTAGCGGACTTCGACCTCGACGCCTATCGCGACCTCGTCGTGACCAACGGCTACCGCCGCGACATCACCAACCTGGACTACGCGATTTACCTCAACGAAGCGGCCAATCGCTTCCCCGGCGCGTACGCCAACGCCGATTTCCGCCGCGAAACCCTGGCCAAACTGGGGGAATTGCCCGAAAATAAACTTCACAATTATGCCTTCCGCAACCGGGGAGACCTGACGTTTGAAGACCAATCCCTGGCCTGGGGGCTGGAGGAAGCAACCTACTCCAACGGAGCCGCCTACGCCGACTTCGACGGCGACGGAGATTTGGATTTGGTGTTCAACAACATCGACGGCGAAGCGGGCCTGTACCGCAACGACCGGATTCAACCCGGCCAATCGGCCGACGCCAACTGGCTCCGGCTGAAACTCGAAGCCCCCGCACCCAACCGCGACGCCTTCGGGGCCACCATTCGCCTGGCCTTGCCCAACGGCCAGGTCCTGATGCAGGAAGCCCACCCCGTGCGCGGCTACCTCTCCTCGGTGGAGCCGACGTGGCATTTTGGACTGGGTGAAACGGCGACGGTGAGCGGCGAAATCACCTGGCCGGACGGGAAGCGGCAACGGCTTTCCAACCTGAAGACCAATCAGTTGCACACCCTCCGCTACCAGCCGGACGCCGACCAAACTCCGCGCGCGCAGCCGACCGAACCGCCGCTGTTTCAAACCCTCGACGGCAGCGCCCGTGGCCTAGACTACCGCCACGAAGAAACGGAGTACCAGGATTTGATGAACACACCCCTACTGCCCCACGTCTTCTCGAAAAACGGCCCCGGTATCGCCGTCGGCGACGCCAACGGCGATGGGCTGGACGATGTGTTCGTCGGGGCCGACCCGCACCGGGTCCGGAAACTGTTTTTGCAGAAACGGGACGGCAGTTTTTCGGAGAAAATCCTCGGCAGCAACGAGATGGAAGACCTCGGCGCGCTGTTCTTCGACGCCGATGGCGACGGTGACCAGGACCTGTACGTGGTCAGCGGGGGCAGCACCCACGAAGGCGACCGGCCCGAGTACCAGGACCGGCTGTACCTCAACGACGGGGCGGGCAACCTCGTCCGCTCGCCGGGCAGCCTGCCGCCCATCGCTTCCAGTGGGGCTTGCGTGGTGGCCGCCGATTTCGACCGCGACGGCGACCTTGATTTGTTCCGGGGTGGGCGGGTGCAACCGGGGAGCTACCCGACGGTGCCGAGGAGTTATTTGCTAAGGAATGATACCTACAGGAACCTCACCCCCGGCCTCGTCTGCGCCGCGCTCTGGACGGATTACGACGCGGACGGTTGGCCCGACCTGCTCCTGGCCGGTGAGTGGATGACCCCAACGTTTTTCCGAAACCAAAAAGGAATTCTCAATTCTCAATTTTCAATTTTCAACTCTCATGGCTGGTGGAATGCCGTCGTCGCCGCCGACTTCGACCGGGACGGCGACGTGGATTACGTGGCCGGGAACCTCGGTTTGAATTCAAAATACAAGGCCAGCCCCGCTCAGCCCGTGCGGCTTTACGCGGGAGATTTCGATGAAAACGGCCGCCTCGACCCCGTGTTGACGTATTTTCTGGAAGGCAAAGAAACCCTCGCCCCAACTCGCGACGTGGCCACCGACCAAATGACCGTGCTCATGCGCAAGCGCTTCACCTCGTACACCGCCTACGCCCGCGCCACCGTGGACGATGTGCTCGGCGACCGCAAGGCGGATGCCCGCGTGCTCAAAGCCACCGAGATGCGCAGTTGCCTCATCGAAAACCTGGGCGGCGGAAAATTCAACCTGAAACCCCTACCGCTCCCCGCCCAAATCGCCCCCGTTTTCGGCATCCAGACGGGCGATTTCAACGGCGACGGCCACCCCGACGTCCTGCTCGTGGGCAATTCCTACGCCGCCGAACCCTACGCGGGCTGGTACGACGCCGGGCGTGGCACCCTGCTGCTGGGCGATGGGAAGGGCGATTTTGCCCCCGTTCCGTTCCAGAAAGCCGGGCTGAACGCCGAATTCGACGCCAAAGCGCTGGGCCGGGTGCAGACCGCCTCCGGCTCGCTGCTGGTTGTGACGAACAACAACGGGCCGGTGCAACTCCTGGTGCCGTCCAAAGTGTCCCCCAAAACCATTCGACTCGCCCCAAAGGATATTTTTGCCCTAATCATCCACGCCGACGGGCGGCGGGAGCGGGTGGAATTTTACCACGGTTCGGGCTACCTCAGCCAGTCATCGCGGGTGCTCGACGTGCCCGCTGGGGCGAAAGAGGTGCGGGTTTTCGACGGTCGGGGGAAGGGGCGGGAGGTGAGATAGTCTGAACCGCGATTGGCCTGGATTTTAGGATTTTCAGGATAGGTAATCCATGAATTCAGAATCCTATTCATCCTAAAATCCAGGCCAATCGCGGTTCAGACTACCACCGCCGTCACCTCGATTTCCACGAGGTACTCATCGCCGATGAGCCGCCGGATTTCGAGCATGGACGTGGCCGGGCAAATGGCGGAAAACACCTCGCCGTGGGCCTGACCGATGGCCTGCCACTGGCGGATGTCGGTCACGTACATGCGCGTGCGTACCACGTCGGCGAGGCTGGCCCCAGCTTCGGCCAAAGCCCTTTCGATTTTTTGAAGAATGAATTTCGTCTGGGCGTAGGCGTCGCCCGGCCCGACCACGCGGCCCTCGGCGTCGGCGGCCACCGTGCCCGACACTTCGATGAGGTTGCCCACGCGCACGGCCCGCGAGTAGCCGATTTTGGTTTCCCAGGGGGCGCCGGAGGAGATGTTTTTACGGTTCATGGAGAAAAAATAAAGGCGAATTTCAGTGGACGACAAAGCCGAGCAGCAGCCCGGCCAGAATGATCAGGTAGTGCGGCACGCGGCTGAATTGGAGCAGGGCAATCGTGACCAGCACCGTGCCCACGGCCACCGGGTCGAGGGCAATGGGTTCGAACAACAGCACCCCGGCGGCCAGGGTCAGGCCCGTGCTGGCGGCGTTGATGCCTTCGAGCGAGGCCCGTACGGGACGGTACTGCTTCAGTTGTTCCCAAAACCGGTACACGAAATAAATCAGAAACGTGCCGGGCAGGAAAATGCCCGCCGCCGCCACGGCGCTGCCGATGAGTTTGCCCCCCAACCCGTACTGCCGCATGGCCAGTACGCCGATGTACGAGGAAATGGAAAACACCGGCCCCGGCACCACCTGCGAGAGCGCCAGCCCCGACAAAAATTCGGGCCGCGAGAGGTAATGTTTGAATTCCACGAACTCGGTGTAGAGCATGGGCGTGAGCACCTGCCCACCGCCGAACACGAGGCTGCCGTTGCGGTAAAAATTCTCGAACAACCGCACGGGCAGGTTCCGGGTGATGGCCCCCAGCGCCGCCGAGCCGACGAGCACGCCCACGAACAAGAGGAAATTGGCCCATTCGACCCGCATTTTCTGCTTTTTGGCCCATTCCAGTTCCCGGTATTTCCGGGCCGTGATGCTGCCCGCCACCAGCAGCACGATGGGACACACCCAGGGCGAACGGAACACGTACACGGCCACCGCCGAAGCGAGCATCAACCCGATGCCCAGGCCGTTGTGAACCACCTTCCGGGCAATGGCGTACCCGGCCTGGGCCACGAAGCCCACGGCCATGGGCTGGATGAAGCGGGTGAATTGCAGGGAAAGTTGCCGGTCTTGCAGGTAGTCCACGCCGAGGGCGGCGGCGGTCATGAGGGCCACGGCGGGGGTTATCCACACGAGGAGCGTGAGGTAGGCCAGGTTGGGACCACCGATTTTAAAGCCCAGGGCTGTGATGGTCTGCGTGGACGTGGGGCCGGGCAGAATCTGGCAGAGGGCGGTTAGTTCGAGGAGTTCTTCCTCGGTCAGGTACTTGCGTTGGTGAACGAGGCGCTTGAGAAACAGGGCCAAATGCACCTGCGGGCCGCCAAACGAGCTGACGGCCAGGATGGCCACGTCTTTCAGGAAAATGAAATACCGGATGCGCCGGACGGGCTGGGGACCGACGACCCGCTTGGGGGGGCGAAACACGCGCGTCCAGTCCGTCACAAGCATGGGCGAAATTTCGGAAGTGTCTGGGTCAGGGCAAAAAAAAGCCCATCCGACTGAAGGGATGGGCAAAGTAACTAAAAACCCCGGATGACGGCGAAACGCATCCGGGGTGAGTGCGAAAAATCATTTTTTCAACAACCCTAACTCCACGAGTCGCTCCTCCAGAAACTCCCCGGCGGTCATGTCGACGTACAATTTGGGGTGCTCGGCGTCCACGCAGGAGTCGAGGCAGGTCAGGTCCATTTCCGAACGCGGGTGCATGAAAAACGGCACCGAGAAGCGCGAGGTGCCCAGCTTCTCGCGGGGCGGGTTGACCACCCGGTGGATGGTCGATTTGAGTTTGTGGTTCGTCAGCCGGTCGAGCATGTCGCCCACGTTGACGATGATCTGGTCGGGCAGGGCGGTGATGCCAATCCACTGGCCGTCGCGGCGGAGCACTTCGAGGCCCTCGGCGCTGGCCCCCATCAGCAGCGTGATGAGGTTGATGTCGCCGTGGGCGGCGGCGCGCACGGCCCCGTCGGGCGTGGTGGCGGGGTCGAGGGGGAAGTAGTGCAAGGCCCGCAGGATGGAGTTGCCGTGGCGGACTTTAGCTTCAAAATAATCTTCCGGCAAATCGAGGTACAGCGCGATGGCCCGGAGCAGGGTTTTGCCCGTGTTCTCGAAGGTTCTGAAGGTTTGCAGGGTGTATTTTTCAAACTCCGGGATTTCTTCGGGAAAAACGTTGCGCGGGTATTCTTGCCAAATCGGATCGCCATCGTCTTCGGTTGGGTGGGGCTGGCCGACGTGGTAAAATTCCTTTAAATCGGCCACCTTGTTGCCCTTCGCCGTTTCGCGGCCCTTGCCGATGTAGCCCCGCTGCCCGGCCACGTTGGGCAGGTCGTACTTCCGTTTCAGGTCGTCGGGCGAGAAGAAAAACTTCTGGATGGCCGCGTAGAGGTTGCGCTGGATGTCGTCGGTGAGGCCGTGGTTTTTGATGGCCACAAAGCCGATGTTGTTGAAGGCCGCGCCCAGGTCCTGCACGAACTGCCGCTTGCGCACGGGGTCGCCGGAGGTGAAGTCGGCGAGGTCGAGGGAGGGGATTTCGTTGAGAAGCTGGGGTTCAGCCGTTTGGGTCTCCGGGGTCATGAGGGTTCCGTTTGTTGTTCGTCGTTTTTTTGAACTCAAAAATACGCCATTCAACACCGAAAAGCCGAAGCTCCGGCTCCGGCTTTTCTGCAAACCACACGAAATCAGAGCAATCCCCCGCCCAGAAACAACCGCACGACGGCGATGCCCAGCACGATGAGGTTGAAATTCCGCCCTGATTTAGAGTCGGCGAAGTTGCCAACAATTAGCCCGACGACGGCGATGGGAATGGCAACCCAGTTGACGATGCCCACGAGTGGAATCAGCCCGACGAGGGCAATGACGAGGGCCACAAGGCCGATGAGGATGGAGAGGAGGTTCATGCGTCAGGGGATGAGTTGGGTGTTTCTGGGTTGACAGACGTCCTCAAAATCGGACCGGTTGAAGGTAACGAACGTTGAAATTCTCGCACCACGGTCTCGTACTATTCCTCTCAACACGCAATCGACCAAACTTACATTTGGTCGGGCAAACGAGAACACCTGCCGAAGTGCCGACTCCTGATAGTCACTTTCACTTATAATCGCGACGTTTGGGCGAATTAAAAGTTGTTCAAATTGGCGAACACGAGCTGGTTTGCGTACGAATCGGGTCCTGAATACTTCATATAGCACACACCAGGGGATGAGCAATTGTTGAGTTTCAATCGTTACAAACAGCGCAGTAGCCTCCTCATGATATTGGTCCTCGCTCTCAAGCAGAGCAATCCAAAATCCAGCATCAGTGAGAATGCGCTTTGTCACGTTTACTCAGAAACATCAGCGATAACTCCTTTTACTGCATATCCCTTCCATGGCGCGCCTTTTCTTGTCCCCACAATAAATTCCCCCCGATTTTTACCCGTACTGTCCTCCTTCCAAAGCAGATAAATTCGGTCATTTTTACCGAATCTCACCCGCTGTTTCAACACGTCCAAAATTTCTGCTGCCGGACTGCTTGTGGCTGGCTTGTATTTAAAAACAGCTACGCCGAAGCAACATTCTTCCGCGTCGAGTTCATCAAGCCAACCATATAGCCCATCTAAATCGCTTCCCAGACTCATGTCGTAGGAAAGCCAAAACGTTTTTTCCATTGCTGTTTCGATTTGGGTCTTGGCAAACAAAGGTAACGAAAAAAGGCCCCGACCATCGTCAGAGCCTTCTCGTCGTGAGCAGCTTACTTCCCCGCCGCCGCGTACAGCTTCGACACGTTGTCCCAATTGACCACGTTCCAGAAGGCCGTGATGTAATCGGGGCGCTTGTTCTGGTACTTGAGGTAGTAGGCGTGTTCCCACACGTCGAGGCCGAGGATGGGCGTACCCTGGGTTTCGGCCACGGGCATCAGCGGGTTGTCCTGGTTGGGGGTGGAAGTAATGGCCAATTTGCCATCTTTCCCCACAATGAGCCAAGCCCAGCCCGAACCGAAACGGCCGGTGGCGGCCTTGGCGAATTCTTCCTTCATTTTGTCCATTGAGCCAAAGGCGGCGGTGATGGCCGTCGTCAGCGGCCCCGAAGGCGCGCCACCTTTGCCAAGCACGTTCCAGAAAAACGTGTGGTTCCAGTGGCCGCCGCCGTTGTTGCGCACGGCCGCGGGCGTGCTGGCGTCCACCTTCCGGACAAGTTGGTCGATGGTCAGTTTGGCTTCGGGCTTGTCGGCCACGGCCTTGTTGAGGTTGTCCACGTAGGCTTTGTGGTGGCGACCGTGGTGGATTTCCATCGTCTGCTTGTCAATCGACGGCTCCAGCGCACCAGTGTCGTAGGGCAAGGGCGGGAGGGTGAACTGCGCCGAAGCGGTAAGCGCTGAAAATCCGAAAGCGGCGGCGAATAAGAGATTGCGTTTCATGAAAAGTGATGTTTGGAAGAAAACGAAGGCTTGCGGCGCAAACGTAGGGAAAAGTTTAGAGTTTAGGGTTCAGCGTTTAGAGTTGTGGACACTTTTAACTCTAAACGCTGAACCCTAAACTCTAAACTCACTCGTACGCCACCCGGCTCACGATGCTCCGGCCCAGCGTCACCTCGTCGGCATATTCGAGGTCACCGCCGATGGGCACGCCGCGGGCGATGGTGCTCAGTTTGACGGGGAATTGCTTCAGCCGTTTGGTCAGGTAAAACGCCGTCGTGTCGCCTTCCATCGTGGGGCTGAGGGCCAGGATGACTTCGCGGATTTCGTGGCCTTCTTCCGACAGGCGGCTGACGAGCGATTCGATGTTTAAATCCCCCGGCCCGACGCCTTCGAGGGGGCTGATGATGCCGCCCAGCACGTGGTAGAGGCCCTTGAACTGGGCCGTGTTTTCAATGGCCAGCACGTCGCGGGTGTCTTCCACCACGCAGACGACGGCCGGGTCGCGGCGGGGATTGTTGCAAATCTGGCAGAGCGCGTCGTCCGAAATGTTGTGGCACTGGCGGCAGTACTGGGTGTTGAGGCGCATTTTGACGAGCGCCTCGGCCAGCGAGGCCGTTTGTTCGCCGTCGCGCTTCAACAGGTGCAGGGCCAGCCGCAGGGCGGTTTTCTTCCCGATACCCGGCAGCTTGGCAATCTCCTCGACGGCTTCTTCGATCAGTTTGGAAGGGTAATTCAATGGGGTTTGTCTGTTTGGAAGTTTGTCTGTTTGTTGGTTGAGTCGCAAACTTTGAAGACGGCTGTCCTAACCGCCAAACGCCCAAACATCCGAACAAACAAACAAAATTTAAAGCACTTCGGCGCTGATGCCGCGCCCGCAGATGGCATTGCGCAGGGGGGCGAGGGTGGCAAAGTCCCCTTTTTTCACCGAACACTTGCCTTTGAAGTGAATGAGCAGCGTGCATTGCTCGGCCTGTTCGGGGGTGTGTTCGCAAACGTCGATGAGCGTGTCAATGACGTGGTCGAAGGTGTTGACGTCGTCGTTGAACACCACGAGGTCGTGCTCTTCCACGTCCTGCACGGCGTCCAGCACGTCAACGTCTTCTTCTTTCCAGGGGGTCGGGGACAGCGCGGCGTTGGTCAGCATGGGTGGTCAGGTGAATCAGCTTGTCGGTGAACGGTGCGTAAACAAAACTACGGCGGCAAACGGGCTTTTCCAAGCGGCGGCGTGGGTTTTCGCGGGAGTGGTTCCGCCGCAAATGTGGCCTTTTTTCGCGTACTTTGGCCGCGCCTTGCGCGCCATTTCGTAACTCCGTTTGCCCCCTTCCGGTTCCGATGAATACCACCTTAGCCCTGAGCATTCTGCTCGTTTATTTCGCCATGCTCGTGGCGGTTTCGTTCCTGACTTCCCGCAACGCCGACACGCATACGTTTTTCACGGCCAACAAGCAGTCGCCCTGGTACCTGGTGGCCTTCGGCATGATTGGCACCTCGCTGTCGGGGGTGACGTTCATCTCGGTGCCGGGCAACGTGGGCACGGGGCAGTTTTCGTACTTTCAGGTGGTGCTGGGCTACCTGGTGGGCTATTTCGTCATCGCCACGGTGCTGATGCCGATGTACTACCGGCTCAACCTGATTTCGATTTACACCTACCTCGAAAAACGCTTCGGCTTCTGGTCGTACAAAACGGGGGCGGGGTTTTTCCTGCTGGCCCGCACCGTCGGGTCGGCGGGGCGGATGTTCATCGCGGTGCAGGTGCTGCAACTGGCCATTTTCGACGCGCTGGGCGTGCCCTTCGAGGCCACGGTGGTGATTGCCATCGCGCTCATCTGGATTTACACCTTCAAGGGTGGGGTGAAAACCATCATCGTGACCGACACGCTTCAGACGGTTTTTCTGGTCACGGCGGTGTTCCTGACGGTGTATTTGATTGGGCAAAAACTCGGATTCTCCGGCGGCGACCTCTGGCGCACGGTGACGGAAAGCTCCTATTCGCGCATCTTCGTGTGGGATTGGGCACCGAAAAACAACTTCTTCAAGGACTTCATCTCCGGTGCGTTCATCGCCATCGTGATGACGGGCCTCGACCAGGATTTGATGCAGAAAAACCTGACCTGCAAGAGCATCGGTGAAGCACAGAAAAACATGTTCTGGTTCAGCGTGGTGCTGGTCGTCGTCAACTTCGCGTTTCTGAGCCTCGGGGCGCTGCTGTACATTTATGCCAACCAGACGGGCCTGCCCATCCCCGCCCGCACCGACGATTTGTACCCGATGCTGGCCCTGGGCAACCAGTTTGGCCTCGTGGCGGCGGTGACATTTTTGCTCGGCATCACGGCGGCCACCTACGCCAGCAGCGATTCGGCCCTGACGGCGCTCACGACCTCGTTTTGCATTGATTTTCTGAACATCGAAAAGTACCCCGAAGCGAAGCGGCAGCGGATGAAGACCATCGTCCACCTGATGTTTTCGGGGCTGTTCCTCATCGTCATCATCCTGTTCCGGCAGTTAAACAACCAGGCCATGATCCGCACCATTTTCGATTTGGCGGGGTACACCTACGGGCCGCTGCTGGGGCTGTACGCCTTCGGGCTGTACACCCGCCGGGCCGTGGTGGACCGCTACGTGCCCCTGCTCTGCCTGGTTTCGCCGCTGCTGACGTACTTCGTAGTGGTCAACGCGCCGGACTGGTTTGGGTACACGTTTGGGTTTGAAAAGCTGTTGCTCAACGGCTTGCTGACGTTCGTGGGACTGTGGGCGGTGTCGAAGAAGGTGGGGGTTGGGGAGGGGGTGGGGGTGTGAGGCATCCTGATGCAATCGTCTATTTGACGCGGCAACGGCGACCCACTACGACTTTGAATGGGATTCGGGCAACCTGACGAAGATGGATGCTGTGCGTCGCAGTGGCCGGTTTTTCACCCGCGAGGAAATGGAAAGCGTATTTGCCGATCCGTTTCGCATTGTGGAAACCACACAGCCCGACCCGATTACCGGTGAAACTCGCTACATTGCCTATGGGCGGAGCATCGAAGAACGGGTGATAAGTGTTATTTTCGTCGTCAGGAACCGCCGGATTCGCTATTCAACGTGTGGAAGACAAAGGGTAGCAAACTGAAGCGGTATCATGAAAAAGCCAACGCCAGCCAACAACAAGGGCAAGTACGGGATGTACGAGACCCTGAAAGCAAAAGAGATTGAGCGGCTGGAGCAGTATCCGGCTGCCCGTGAGGTGGACCTCGACACCGTCCTTGAACAAAGTGGTAAGCCTTCCGACGCGTGGACACGAGTCACAGACTCGCGCCAGTGAGGGCGCGAAGAACTTCTTTATCCGAAAAGTTCGATTCATGTCTTAATCCTTATTCTCGTGGAAGTTGGTTGCTGGGCGTCCCGCTCCCAGCGCGAAAGCGCCACGTCACGCCGCGTCTTAATCCTTATTCTCGTGGAAGTTGGTTGCTGGGACTTCAAAACCTGCCTTGACGGCACCGCCCAGTCTTAATCCTTATTCTCGTGGAAGTTGGTTGCTGGGCGAGGTTGGCGAGCCGTTCCGCCCCCGAACCAAAGGTCTTAATCCTTATTCTCGTGGAAGTTGGTTGCTGGGGATGCCGACGTGCGCAAGTACGTCGAGGAAGACGAGGTCTTAATCCTTATTCTCGTGGAAGTTGGTTGCTGGGCGTGACGGGAATCGCTGTTGGGGCGACGGTGGCAGGTCTTAATCCTTATTCTCGTGGAAGTTGGTTGCTGGGGCGAAGTTTTCGTGAGTAATCGGTCTTTTGAGTGGCTAGTCTTAATCCTTATTCTCGTGGAAGTTGGTTGCTGGGCGGCGCATTGCCGCCGTGCGAACCGAACGCCGGGACGGTCTTAATCCTTATTCTCGTGGAAGTTGGTTGCTGGGCGCCGCCGCCGCCGCCGATTGGCGGCAAAACAAAACCGGTCTTAATCCTTATTCTCGTGGAAGTTGGTTGCTGGGCCGCCGCCGCCGCCGCCGATTGGCGGCAAAACAAAACGTCTTAATCCTTATTCTCGTGGAAGTTGGTTGCTGGGAGAACTCGAACTCGCGGAACAAGAACGGATAGACGCGTCTTAATCCTTATTCTCGTGGAAGTTGGTTGCTGGGCCTTCACGCTTGACGGCTTAGGCCGCGCCAGTCTTAATCCTTATTCTCGTGGAAGTTGGTTGCTGGGCCGACCTGCTGGGCCGTAAGAACTACTACCAGGACGTCTTAATCCTTATTCTCGTGGAAGTTGGTTGCTGGGTAAGACTAAGTCGTTTAGTGGATGCCTCACACGGGTGTCTTAATCCTTATTCTCGTGGAAGTTGGTTGCTGGGGAAATTGAGCAAGCCGCCAGCAAAAAAACCAGCAGTCTTAATCCTTATTCTCGTGGAAGTTGGTTGCTGGGAAGCCGAAATCGAAACGATGGGCAGTTTGGACGGTGTCTTAATCCTTATTCTCGTGGAAGTTGGTTGCTGGGCCGCCCGTGTTTGTGTTCCGCACAAACATTGAAACCGTCTTAATCCTTATTCTCGTGGAAGTTGGTTGCTGGGTTAGCGTTGGCGAACGGTCGGCCAAAAACCGTAATTGTCTTAATCCTTATTCTCGTGGAAGTTGGTTGCTGGGCCGTTTGTTGTGACTTGTTTACTGAGTTCGGGGAAAGTCTTAATCCTTATTCTCGTGGAAGTTGGTTGCTGGGTTTAATTTCCAACCAAACGTTTAGCCTCTCTATCGAGTCTTAATCCTTATTCTCGTGGAAGTTGGTTGCTGGGTGTTTACTGAGTTCGGGGAAAGACCGGCAAGGGAGGTCTTAATCCTTATTCTCGTGGAAGTTGGTTGCTGGGAATCCCTCATCATGCAGTACACCTTACGAGACCAAGTCTTAATCCTTATTCTCGTGGAAGTTGGTTGCTGGGTAATCACGAGATGAAAATAAGCAACATCCGTATCGTGTCTTAATCCTTATTCTCGTGGAAGTTAGTTGCTGGG
>ERZ1066119.1186-NODE-1186-length-14883-cov-7.384543_pt1 | contig 14883 bp, 19 predicted proteins | sample MGYA00382766_ERZ1066119 | MGnify/ENA primary metagenome ERZ1066119 (study PRJEB33369, sample SAMEA5778349) | biofilm metagenome | biome: Industrial cooling water; feature: Water cooling tower basin; material: Biofilm | place: United Arab Emirates | collected...
ATCCGAAGCCTTGCTTGCGCATGATTTGCGTTACGGTTTTCCGTGCCCGCTGCTGACAGGTGCACGGTGGTCGAAAAGCATGGCTCGACCCAGGCTGCAGACCCGATCTCCAACGGGAAATCAGTATCTAGAAAGGCGTCCACGGAGTCCTCCTCCTCGGCGAAGATTGTCAGGCCGTCCCGGAGAACCTGCGGCAGCGCCCAGATGAAGACTTCGGAGGCGCTTTCGCGTTCTGCCCGCCGCGCGGCCCGCATGATCGGCCCCCACTCATGCCGGTTCTCCGGCCACATCACGAAACCAGCGAGATAGCGACACTTGCTCTTGTCGTAGCCAAGCTTGGTCGCGGCGTGCCGCAAGCCTGATCGGCTTTGCTCGACCAGATCCTCCACGACCCACTCGTAATCCTCGAGCTGAAGGACATCGAAGGCTGGCGCGGCCCAACCTGCAGGAAGATTCGCGTGCTCGAGCGCCGTGGCATCCTTGCGCAGGATCGAGGGCAGATAAGGCAGTACATAGGTCGTCACTGGACCAACCGCCCGCCGCACGTCTGCAACGATCGAGGCTGTCGCCGCGCTCAACATCTCTCCGGCACGGGTCAGGGCTGCCACCTGGTCGTCCGACTTCACCCCTCTGACGTCCCTGATCTCTTCGTGCGCAACTTGCCGCGCTCGCGCTGCATCGTCGTAGATACAGATTGCCTGGTCCGAATTGATCCACCACCACGGCTCACCCATCTGCAGGTGCACGGGCATGCCTGCATCGGCGCCTATCCTCGCGAATGCGGTCGCGACGCGAGCAAGGTACGCCATTGCCTCGCTGTTTGCAGGCGACAGAAGGTTGGAGGGTGGAGTATAGCCCGTTCGCCCAGGCGTTCCGTCCCACGCCCGCTGCTTCCAGGCCTCTGGGCAGAAAGGCTCGAGTAGCTCGAACGAGATCGACCAGATGATGTGATAGCCTCGCTCCGCGGCCAGCGCGGCGAAACTCTCGTGCCATCGCCGGGCAGGTTCGCACAACGGTCTGTCCGGATCGACAAGGCCGCTCCCCGTAAGCGCGGGATAGTGGCTCATCCCCACATAATGGTTGATGCAACGACGATAGCCGAGGCGCTCGATGGCATCGATGACCCGTTCCGGAGTCAGATGGTAAAGATCGTCGTAGGCTGTGCAGATACGATAGTGGTGCTCGGGCGCAAAGGCGTCGTTCGCGCCGAGCATGCTTCCAGAACCGCTGCACTCGATCCCGCTCAGCTGGACGCTCGCCTCGAGCGGTGTCGCGAGGAGATCCGAGCTGCCCGGTTGATAGGAGGGTGGAACAAGGCTGATGAACATGCGGTCGATGTCGCGCACGTACACTCGCTCCGCGTCCGTAAGCAGGTTGAACCCAGCGTCGAGCGCATCGAAGTCGAGCGCGATCACGGCGTCCTGGTTCTGGCCTTCGGCATAGTTCCAGAGGCGCACGTACCAGCTGCGCGCCACTCCTTCGTGGTCCCGCCCTTCGATCGTCAGGGTGGGTCCGTGCACGGAATCCAGCGCGATCAGTCCCGTTGACTGCCAACGGAACCGGAGCTGGCAATGCGAATAGTCGCGGCTCGTCTCTCGCCGGTGACCAGGATGCGCGTGGCGATCTTCGCTTTCAAAGATCAGTCCGACAAGGTCGCCTCGCCGGCCGAAGGTCAGATACGCGCATAGCGTGTCCTCATTCGGAGTGCTGACCACGCACCCCATTGCTCCTCTTGGAAAGTCGATCGTCCAATGTGCTGGATCGAAGCGCTTGATGGTCGATTGTGCGAGCTTCAGATCGGCGCGCGTGAACCAGTGGCGCATGGTCGTGCCTCGCTGACAGAGTTGATGAAGTCATTGGGTTGCCGCCTGAAGGTCAGACGATGCTGACCACGCCTGAGCTCTCAATCCTGAACTCGAACGTTGGCTCGTCACCCTGCTGATCGGAGATGATCAGCTCGCCGACGATGAACGGTCCCTGCAGGCGCATCCCGCCCTCGAGTTCCGCGAGGAAGCTCTGCTCGGCCCCGGTCAAAGCCAGCACTTTGAGGCGCTCCTCGGCCGCCTTGTTGAGCACGATGCCCCGCACGCGCAGCGAAAGACTGCGCGTACCTGCCCGAGGAAGGTAACGGCGCCACCCATGCTCGTCGGAAGTGCCAAGTTCGACCGCGGCATTGGCGATCCGAAGTTCCGCATGGCGAACTCCAGCGATGGCGAGGGGATCGTCACTGACCGCTTCAGGCAAGAGCGAGAGCGACAGCCCCTGCGCTTGGATAACCTTCATGAGCGTTCACCCTCGATTGCCAGAAGCCGGGCGCGTAGGGTCAGATGGGAACCCCACGCCCCTTCCGGACTGCGCGTCCGCTTGCGCTCAGCAAGCGCAAGGCTCGACACAGACCAGTTTGCCAGCGTCCGACCCGGCAGGACGCATTCCTGCAGCGCCTCCTCGAGCTCTAGAAAGCGCGGCCCAGGGTGACCCCACATCACCAGCTTGACCTCGATCTCGCGCCCGTGCTGCAAGCTTGCACTCCAATCGCGCTCGCTGCTGCAATCGACCACCAGATAAGGGAACTCCGCCCTTGCCGGTGGCCCGTCGTACACGCCCGAAAGTGCCGGAAGGGAGCTCGTCGCTGTGACGATCGCAGCTTGCAACTCGGCTGCAGCGCTCATGGCCGAAGCTCCTCACAATGAAGCGTCACGCGGTCGGAAGCTGATGGGCTGATGACGATCTGACGTACGGCAAGCACACGATCTCCCCACCTGACGCGCTGGTCGACCTGGAACGACCCGACGTTGCGCAGCAGCACGCGGTAGCGCGGGAGTGAACTAAGGCTCATGCCCTCCACAGCCTTCCCGGCACCCTCGGCCTCGATGTGCGCGCGATAACTTCCCACCCTAACCCAGGTGTCGGAGACAAGCCCCGTGTCGAGCCGGTCCGGCGTCTGCTGCCAGACCTCCACGCGGCTCCTCAGCAAGCCAGCGAACTCGCTCATCGAGCAACGCTCAGCCGCTTGTACGGCCGCCACAACATCGTGACGCTGGCAGGGATGTCGCCCAATAGGCTGTCCCTGTTTGAGAAAAGGCTCGCTGCCAACCGGACGATGCCTTGCCTGATCGGCTCCGGCACGTGGTTGGGGTCGTCCGCCAGCCCAGCCGTGCCACTGACGATCAGCCTCGTGCCTGCTTCGGCAGAACTTACCTCCGCTTCGCCATCTGCTGAGATCACCACCGAGCATCGCTCCGGAGAAAGCTCCACCGCCTCGCCAAGGAGGTGCACTGCGGTGACGGAACGTACTGGGGTAATCGACAATCGCCGACCAAGCGGCTCCGCTGCAATCTCCTCGGTGAAGGAACGGGTCATCAGAGCTGCTCCGATGTACCGCTCGCACATCTCGGTTGAGGTCCTTAGCAATCCGGCTGCTAGCGCCTCCTCATCCCCTGTTTCCAGGCGGACGTAGGCCTGCAGCTCAGAAAGGTGCACGCACGCTCTTGGTTTCTCCTGCTGGAGCATCAGCGATCCTCCACCCGGATGATGATGGAGCGGCTGTCTTCGCGGCCGAGACTGGTCACCACGTGATTGATGAGCCGGTAGAGCTTGCCCGGCCGCCCCCCGCTCACGTTCACGCGCGCAGCATCGGGATCATGGCTGCTGCCGTCGATGGTCACGCCGCCGCTTTCCACAGGTACGACGCTCCAGCCCGACTCCAGGAGCGCGTCGTCGGCAAGATAGGAGGATCTCCAGTCGATGCTGTAATCCAGCACACTGGCGGGATCCTTGAGAATGAGGCTCATCTGCATTTCCCTTTCAGCGTACTTCGGAGACGATCACCGGATCGGCGACCGCTTGGATGACCCGCTTGCCGGGCGGAGCGCTGGAAACCGGTTTGCGAACAACTTCGGCGATCGCACCTTCCGATGCGGAGAATGTGGCAAGGCTCATGGCGTCACTCGCACTTGGATGGTTGTAGTGGGAGGGCGATCATTGCCCGCGAACGATCCCGCTCACGGCAGTTGCAGCCGTCAGCAGAGCGCTTGTTCAGTTGATCAAACCGTGCGTCCGCATCGCAGATTCGAGCGCTACGATGCGCCCCTCGGCCGCTGCTGCGCGGTTGAGCACCTGCTGCAGTTCGGCCTGCGCATAGGCGGCCGACGCCGTCCCTGGGGCCGCCGCAGCGAAGGCTCCCCGGAGAGGCGTTCCGGTCGCTGCGGTCCAACCCGTCTGCCGGGCGCCGACCACCCTGACCCCGTCGACACGCAGCTCCTTACCGGCAGCAAGCTCGATGCCGTTGACGGTCACCTGATGGATCTCGGCATTGCCGATCTTGTACCGGTAGAAACCAGGAGCGGCGATGTTGAGGTCGCTGTGATAATGGCCGCCCCACAGGAAGTTGTTCCAGGACGCGGCGGTGACGCCCTGGCGCTTGAACAGCAGGGCGGAATTGTCCCGCGCTCCGATCTGCCATGCCGTCCAATCGTCCGACCACTCATCCCCCGCCGCCAGTGCACCGCCGTCGCGACACCGCAGCGTCGCTCCGGCGAGTGGGTTGAATGGCGCATTGAACAGGTAGAGCCCACCTGCTCTCGACTCCAGCCAGGGCACATTGCCTTTGACCCCGTTTTCGAACAGCAGGCCACCGATGACGATCGACGGAATGTGGATTTGGCTCGGCGCCATGTCGCCTTCGGCATAGCAACCCTGGAAGGTCGAGCGCGCGTTGGGATCGATCGAACAATAGGCTCCGCCCGAGCGGTAGGTCCGCCCACCGGTCCAATCCTCGATGTTGTTCCACGCTTCGACGCCGCCATCCTTCTGATAGTACCAGCCGTTCCTGCTTACGGTCGTGCCGGAGGGGGCGTTCGCCGAGGCCACCTCCTCTTCCCCCGCCGCGACAGCGTAGATCTTGCCCGCAAAGTGCACCCGATTGGGCGGAAGGACGCTCGCGCCATTGCTGGTGATTTGCGTGCCATTGGTCGCGGCATGGCAGCTGATGTAATTGTTGCCGAGAAAGCTTCGGTCGAAGAAACCCCACTGCCGGTTGGAGTTCGCGTCGCAGTGGATAACTGTCCAGGCGTTCACGTCGGCGCCGCGGGTGGCGATGCCGTTGCGGCACTCGGTGATGGTCGTGTGCGACACGATGCAGCCGTTGGCGTTGCCGTTGTTCGGTGCCGTCGCCAGGCTGTAGATGCCGTCGCCCTGAAAGCGGCTGATGGTGCAACCGAAGATCGATGCACGGGAGCGGAGGTGGATGCCGTGGAACTCGCCTTCGGGTGTCGTGCCGTGAACATAGCCGCCGCGTAGACGAAGGTTGCGGATCTCCGCCGTCCCACTGATGGAGTCGTCAGCCCTCGTTCCCGTCGCCCCCGACGTGTTGCCCATCTGCGTGCGGATGCCCGTTGCTCCCGCCGCCCAGCGGAGGGTCGTTGCACCGTAGGACGCGGTTGTCCCTGACGTCTCACCCTCGATGATCAGGCTGAAGGTGATGTCGAGCGTGGTCGTGCCGAGAAAATAGTGACCTCTCGGCACAAACAAGCGGCGCGCACCGAGGCGCTGAGCGTCATTGCCGGCCAAAGCTTCGGCACGCAGAAAGGCGAGCGCAGCCAGGAAGGCCGGTCCATCGCTGGTGACACCATCGCCTTTTGCTCCGAACCAGCGGACGTTGACGGCCGCTTCGAATTGCCGAACCCAGGCTCCCGCGGACGAAGGCTCGGGAGCGACGTAGATGCCTTCGTTCACGTCCAACTGGTGAACGGCAATCGGAACAAGGGGATCCCAGCGGAAGTCTCCCTCGCGTCCGGGTTCGGACAAGCGCCGCACATCGCCTACGCCCGCCATCGATTGCTTGAGCGCCGACCTGCTGTCTGCGATGCCAAGCCGGCCGGTGGAACTCCCCACTTCCTGCAGGCGATTGTACCATTCGGACGCCGCCACGAGCGCCACCGTCTTCGGGCCTGGCGAGAAGTTCGTGAGGGCACCGCGGAGCGGCTGGCGCGAGATGCTGTTGTTGGCCTGCAGCACGCCTCGCCCGACTTCCCGCTCCTGCGGCCGGTCGACGCTCTGAACCGCGTAATAGAATTCGTCCCCGGTTGCGAGGCTCTCAAGGAAGCTGTTGAACCCGGCGATGGCAGGGCCGCAGACCAATGGTCCCGTGCCCTGCGTGGACGTGCTTACTCGAACCATGTCCACGAATTTGGGATTGAAGGTCTGCGACAAATCGACACTTTCTGCTCAAGGGTTGCAACCGGGGACGCTTCAGGCGTCAGGCGAAGCGCAGGAGCTTGATCGCTTCGGAATTCACGACCTGGCCGCCCACCCGCTTGGTCGCGTAGAAGTAGACGTAGGGCTTCTTCGAATAGGGGTCGCGAAGGATGTTCGTCTCCGCCCGCTCGGTGATGATGTAGCCGGCCTTGAAGTTACCAAAGGCGATCGAAAGGCTGTTCGCCGCAATGTCGGGCATGTCTTCGGCCTCCACCACGGGATAGCCGAGCAGGGTTGCAGGCTGTCCGGCCACCATCCCTGCCTGCCAGATGAAGGCTCCGTCCGAAGTCTTCATCTTCCGCACCACCGCTGCGGTTGCGGAGTTCATCACGAACACGGCACCCTGGCGGTACGGCTGCCGGAGCGAATGGACGAGATCGACCAACCGGTCCTGCGGGTTCGTCGCGGCAAAGGCACCCGCCACTCCGGTCCCAAGCGTCTGAAGCGTCCCGATCGGCCGGGTCGCGTCCCCGGTCGTGGCCGTCGGCGATGACAGAAAGCCGAGCGGCTGGTTGGTACCCGTACCCTTGACGAAAGCCATGCCCTCGGCCCGGGCGAACTCCGCCGCAATCTCGTCCGCAAGCCAGCCTTCGACGTCGAACATGGCATCATCCAGCATGTGCTGGGACGCTGCCGGGTTGGCGTAAAGTTCGCCCGACGAAGGCACGATTTCCGTAAAGGTCGGCGTGGCCGTTTCGGGCCGAAGCGCCTCGAAGCCGACCCAGCCCGCAGCGGTCCCGCCAGTTGTGATGAGCTTGCGGTAGTTGGAGCTTCCGACCTTCACCACATTGGCGATGCGCCGGATGGGAGAGATGGACTGGAGCGTGCGGTCGATCGCCTCGTCGATTTCCCGGGGAACGGCGAGTGCGCCGGCACCGGGCGAGATATTGTCGACCGACTTGCCTTCTGCCAGCGCTTCGCCGTTGCGAAGGAAGCTCCCGAACTGGGCATCGCTGCCACTCTTCCGCTCATCGCCAATGGCGGGACGCGAAGCACTGATCATGTTCAGCCGAAGCTTGTTCTTCAGATCATCGATCTCCGTCCGCAACTGCTGGACGCCTTCGTCACGCTGCAGGGCAGCAAACGACTCTTCAAGCGAGTCCGCTTTCACTTCCATTCAGTTTCTCCATGTGGATAGTTATTGTGCTTGAGCCATGACGGCTCCGTCAGGCAGCAAGCTTGTGCACGCGGGCCAGTGGCTGCATTGGGTGCCTGACCAGGCTGACCTCCAGAAGATCGAGGTCGTCGATCTCCCGCCGGCCATTGTTCCTCCGAGCGGAAGCGACGCGATAGCCAAAGCTCAGGCCGGACAATCGTCCGTCGACCAGCTCTCGCATCAGGCGAGCGCCAAGTTCGTCATCACGTAGGCTTGCGATCACCTGCAGCCCCCGCTCATCCTCCTTGAGGTGGTCGATGCTCCCGATCACCCGCTGGGGCTGGTGCTGCCAGAGCAGCGGCACCCTGGCGCTGCGCGTCAGGCTGCGCGAGAAAGCACCGCGCCTGACGATGTCGCCCCCTTTGTCGAGGCGGTCGAAGATGGAGGCGTAGCCGGCGAAACGAAGTCCCTTGTGGATCGTGTTCGCTGTCGGCACCTCAAGGTTCCAGAAGGTTCAGGAGGTCGAGCCTGTAGGCCATCGTGAACATCAGCAGCGCAAGCAATATTCGGACCGCCCACCTTGCGACCGTCTGCCACGCCGACCTCTTCACATCCCGCCACGTGACGAGCAGCTCGCGCAGCTCGTCCATGTCCCTCCTGGCGCGCTCGTCCGCCAGACCAAGCGTCGCTAGAGCCTTGACCGCCCCCGCCTCGCTCGCCTCCTCGATCATCGCTCTCATGACGAGCAGATCCACCGGCCGGCCTTGCGCGTTCGCCAGCAGATCAGTGAGCAACTCTCCGGTGTTTTGCCCGCTCATGCCGCCACCGCACCAGTGCTGAAGCCCAGCATCTCCCGTTTCTCATCGTCGGTGATGAAGGTCGCGGCAGCAACCATCTGCCACAGCCGCTCGCGATCCTCTGCAAGCTCGCTGATCGCGTCGGTGTCGATCGCCAGTCGTAGCGGGCCGACCCAGTCCCGCAGCGTTACCGACAGTTCCGCCAAGATCCGCTCCGCCAGTGGCAGCACGGTCTGCCGGTAGAGCGCCCGGCCGGCCTCTCGCAGGTTGGCGTAGGCCGTGTCTCCGGGAAGCCCCAACAGGACGGGCGGGATACCAAAGGCAAGTGCGATGTCGCGTGCCGCCGCTTCCTTGACCGCCACGAAGTCCATGTCCGTCGGTTTCAGCCCCAGCGATTGCCAGCGAAGCCCTCCTTCGAGCAGCAGCGGGCGACCGGCATTCTGGCTGCCGCTGAACTGGCGATCGATCTCCTCGCGAAGTCTGGCGAACTGATTGGCACTGAGCGGTGCCCCATCGGGCGGTTCGTAACTCAGTGCTCCCGAAGGACGGGCGGCATTGTCCAGCAGCGCCTTGTTCCACCGGCTGGCCCGATTGTGGATCGAGGCCGCAGCACTTGCCGCCTCGACGCAGCCAAGTCCGCTCTGCTCCTGCGTGGGATTGAGCGCCTTGATGTGAACAATCTGCACTCGCTCGAGCACATCCCGCCGCGGTATGCGGCTGGTCTTGCGCCCGACCTTGTACTGGTAGGCGACCGGCCAACCGCGCTCGTCGGCTTCGATCCCCACCCGCTCCGGCTGGAGGTGGAAGAGCTCCGGAACGTCCAGTGCTTCGACGACCTGCACAAAAGCGTTGCCGTGCAGGAGCAAGGAGGCCGCCGCCTGCTCCATCAGGTTCGTCCGGCCGAGCTGGACCGCGACCCGCTCGTCGCCCTCCAAGGCATAGATCTTGAGCGCAGCGATCGCTCCAGCGACCATCCGCACGGCGCGTTGTCCCACCGGATTGACGAGGAACACCTCGCGGACTTGCGCCTGATATCCGCTTGGAAAGGGATTCTTGTTGTCGTCCAAGCACGACAGATACACGGACGGCGGCTCCGCCGCCTTGCGCCCGAACCACCGCATCACCGATCCTTTTTGAACTGCTTGGCTACCGAGTCGGCCTAGCTTGCCTTCTTTTGCCATATGAGCGCGTCGATGTCAAGCCTTTTGTGCCGGTTTGGTTATCTCATGGAGGTGCGGAGCCGCCGAGCTTGTCAAATACCCTCACCTGTGCCACTGGCCCGCGTCCGCTCGCCGGCTTAGGCGCGTGGGCAATCGAATGACGAAGACAGCCGGAGGGGCGTCTGCATGGGGCAGCCGTCAGCGATCGGCCAATATGAGAGAATCCATGCCGCTCTACGAGCATGTCTTTCTCGCAAGGCAGGACCTGGCTCAAGCCCAGGTCGATGCCCTTGCCGAGACTGCGACCAACATCATCAAGGAAAATGGCGGAAACGTCGTCAAGGCCGAGACCTGGGGTCTGCGCGGCCTTGCCTATCGCATCGCCAAGAACCGCAAGGCGCATTACGTGATGCTCGACATCGACGCGCCGGCCGACGCTGTCGCCGAGCTCGAGCGTCAGACTGGCATCAACGAGGATGTGATCCGCTTCATGACCGTCCGCGTCGACGCGCATGAAAAGGGCCCTTCGGCCATGATGCGCCGTCAGGAGCGCGACCGGGCGCCTCGTTCGGACCGCGGCAATCGCGAAGAGCTGGGAGCGTAACCGATGGCCCGTGCCTTTTTCCGCCGCCGCAAGTCCTGCCCCTTCTCCGGCAAGGATGCGCCCCGCATCGACTACAAGGACGTGCGTCTTCTCCAAGGCTTCGTATCCGAGCGTGGCAAGATCGTCCCCAGCCGCATCACCGCGGTGTCCACCAAGAAGCAGCGTGAGCTGGCCAAGGCGATCAAGCGCGCCCGCCACCTCGGCCTTCTTCCCTACGTCGTGAAGTAAGGAGCACTACGCCATGGAAGTGATCCTGCTTGAGCGCGTCGAGAAGCTCGGCGCCATCGGCGATGTCGTCACCGTCAAGAACGGCTTTGCCCGCAACTACCTCCTGCCGCGCAAGAAGGCTCTTCGCGCCAACGAGGCGAATCGCAAGCTGTTCGAGGCCAACCGCGCCAAGATCGAGTCCGACAATGCCGAGCGTCGCTCGGCCGCGGAAGTCTCGGCCAAGGGCGTCGATGGCAAGACCGTTCAGCTCATCCGTCAGGCTTCGAACACCGGCCAGCTCTATGGTTCGGTCAGCGCCCGCGACATCGTCGACGCGCTCGAGGCCGATGGCGCCAAGGTCGCCAAGAGCCAGGTCGTGCTCGATCGTCCGATCAAGGCAATCGGCCTCCACGAGGTGCGCATCGCGCTTCACCCGGAAGTAGCCGTGACCATCAAGGTAAACGTTGCCCGCTCGCCGGAGGAAGCCGACCTGCAGGCGCAGGGCGTGGACGTTATGGCTCAAATGTTCGAGCGTGAAGCCACCGGTTTCACCGAGGACTATGATCCCAATGCCGAGCCCGGCGCCACTGCCGAGGCCACCGACGAGGAAGCTCCGGCCGACAACGGCTAAGCTCTTCCTTTTCGCACAAGATCAGAGGGTCGTCCGGTTCGTCCGGGCGGCCCTCTTCTTTTGGCCGTATTCGCCTTCAGGTGGTCGCGGCAGGCGGAACGGAGCGCCTCCCGAACCTTTGTCTTGTCCATGAGCAATGGGGCAAACGGAGGAAGCCACATGAACGCCGACGAACGCACTCCCGGACAGCAGGGCTACGGTCAGCAGACACCGCAGCAGGGTCAGCAGACGCAGGCGCAGCAGGGCCAGCAGGCGCAACAGCAACAGCAGCAGCAGCAGCAGCAGCAGCAGCAGCAGCAGCAGCCGACCATGTCCGACCAGGACCAGGGCGGAAGCATGGCCACAGGCCAAGCCGCCTATGGCAACAGCGGTCAGGCCGACACGCTTAGCCAGAACAGCAGCAGCATGGGCCAGGGTGCCGACTTCGGGCAGACCGGCAGTCAGTCGAACCAGGGCACCAACGACAGCAGCCTCTTCCGCGGCGGCTCCGACGACACCGGCAGCGGCGGCATCTCCTCGCAGCAGGGCTCGGGCGACCAGTCCTTCGCGGATCAGGGTCAGGGTGCCATGAACGAGGATCTCATGGGCTCGTCGGACGATGGTACGACCGACATCGAGATCGAGCGTTCGCATGGCCGTGAGAGCGACGTCGAAGGCAAGAACTTCTAACCCAGCGATCAAGGCGAGGGGCGCCCGCCCCTCGCCTTGTTATCACCGCAGCCTGTAGAAGTTCGCAACGCGGTCGAGCGCAAGGCCGAGGACGAGCTTGCCGGCCCTGACTGGCCACCCCAGCGCCGTCTCCGCCTCGCGCATCCTGTCGCCTGCGCACACGATGCGCCACAGAATATCCGACAGGCCGGGCCCAGCCGCAGCGATCGCATCATCGAAGCGGCTCCTGGCCGCCATCTGCCGCTCGCTGCCGAGCAGGCGCTCCTGAGGCCCGCGGGCACCGCCCGACACCGGCGACGGATCCCACCGCATCGTCACTTGGGGGGAGAGCTGGCTGGTCTCCCAGTCTTCTCGCAGCCTCTCGCCGGCATCGAATTGCCGCTGAGAAAGGTGCCCGCGCGTGCGAAGCCATCCAAGCGGCGACTCAACCTCATTGACCGTGACGCACTTGCGGCGCCCAGCTTTGCCATCACTCGGCAGCCGTTGTTCCTTCAAGAGACGATTGTTCATGGCGATCCTTCCTGTCCACCCGAGTCGCCGTGCTCTTGCCAGAACCGACAAAGTGTAGGACAGAGTTTCTCGCCGTATGGGTTATAGGGGGAGAGATAGGTGATCACTCGCATTCGCGAAGTCCGCAAGGCCAAGCGCATGACGCTGGAGGATGTCGCCCGCGCCTGTGAGCCGCCGACCACTCCCCAGACCATCGGTCGCCTGGAAACCGGCATGCGAACAGTCTCTATCGGTTGGCTGAACCGCATTGCTTCGGCGCTTGGTGTCGCTCCCACCGATCTGGTCGAGCACGGCAGCAGCGAGCAGCTCGAAGTGGTTGCTCACCTCGATGGCGGTAACGCCGCTGCTCCAAAGAAGGCGCAACTGGTCCTGCCGCCTCGGCCCGAGCCGAAACAGGTTGCCATTCTGGTTACCGGAAGTGTCGGTGACTACCGGAGCGGTGACGAACTCTGGTGTGATCGCCTGGGACAGGACATGTTCGCCCGGGCGCTCAACCGTGATGTGCTGGTGCCTCGCCCTGGCGGTCGCTTCCAGTTCGGCAGGCTGCTCGCCCGTGAGGATGGCAAGCTTCATCTGCTTCCCTCCGGGAGCGGCACTCGGCAGATCGTCGTCAACGATCCCCCTTGGCTCGCTCTGCCGGTAAAGCTGGTTCGCTCCGTGAGGTGAAAGGAAGTCTCGCGGCGCTGCAGCAAACCGGAACACGAAAGCGACGCTCCCTGGTACCAGAAGCTCGAAGACGCAGGCGCATGCAGCGCCGCGCTCACCCGTGCCGGCAAGCGGGCTCCCACATAAGCCCGCCTCTGCCTTTGCGATTATAGGCGGCCCGCATGACCAATCGGCCGTGTCGCTAGCAGCGCCCGCCTCCACCGGCTCGGGCTGCGCAAGGAAGATCATGGTGGGCGCTGACGGGTTCGAACCGCCGACCTACTCGGTGTAAACGAGCCGCTCTACCAGCTGAGCTAAGCGCCCCTCCCGCCACCTGCCCAGCCGCGGCGGCAATGGCAAGGGGCTTCAGACCGCCACAAGCCCATTCTCATGGAAGTAGCGGCGGATCGCCGCACTGGTCGCTGGAGCCATCTCGATGAATACCCGCCGCCCATCGTGCGGGTCGTCGCGGCGCACTAGCAGACCGCGGTCGGTCATTGACTTGATCCAGCGCAGCGCCGTCGTTGCCGGCACCGCCGCGGCGATGCACAGGCTTGAGACCGGCACCCTGTGCTGGATGATCTCCGCCTGCAGAAGGTCGAGAAGCATGTCCCACGCCGGGTCCGCAAACAGGTCCGCCGGCAGGTAATGAGCTCGCTGACGGCGGGCCCGGATCAGGGCCCTAAGTCCTTCCGCCGAGACGTTCGGCACGTCCTCGCGCGGCGGTGCCATGGTCGCGGCCGACAAGGGCGGCTGGGCGGACATGGAGCCGAGCCTCGCCAAGGCGGCTGCAATTCGGCTCACTTCCTCGCTCAGCTGCCGAAGCCGGGCGGCGCTTGCCTCATTGCCGCTGTCCGCGGCTCTCCCTTGTGGCTGCAGGCGACTTGCCGCGAGGCTGAGCGAACCAAGCCGCTCATAATCTTCGGCGTCCACCAGAAGCTCGGCATCCGCCGAGCCGAGGCTCAGCATCACATCGTCGAGGTGCTGCAGCCGTGTCGACACGACCAAGCCACTTCCAAGGCGCGCCGCCGCCTTGCCCACGCTCTCCAGCACCGTCGCCCCGGCTGCAGTCGGTGCTTCGTCGAACTCCAGCCAGATGGCCGAAAGCACCGCCCTCCGTCCGAGCTCGCCTGCTGCTTCATCCAGCGACAGCGTTCCCGCAGTTTCGAAGTCACTATCGTCGACGGTCCTGCGCGCCCTGCTTCTGGCAGTGGGCGTGTCGCCGATGACCAGCACTGGGGGGAGACCCGGACCCTGATCGTACAAGGGCTGGGCAAAAGCTCGGGACATGGAACCACCTTTGGCACATCAATCTTCCGAGCGAACCGGAGCCTACAGCCCTGCACCCCTTCCGTCATTCCAAAAATGCATCCAGCTTCGAGCGAGCCAAAGGAGCTGGGAAAGCATTCTCCGCCACTACCGTCGCTCAAGGTCCGGAGCGAGCGATGCATTCTCACGATTCCCTGTCCACCGAGCGCGGAGAGCTGCTGGCCACGCTCGAGCTCGCTCTTGCCCGCTCGCTCGTGCTCGCCCGGGAACTTGCGGCCGACCCTCTGGTAGGCACGGAGGCGAAGGGCTTTCTCGGCCGTTTGGAATGCATCCAGGCCGAGGTCACAATCGTCGCTTCATCCAGACCTCGCCGTCGCCCGCACAATGACGAGGGCGAGCGCTGGGCGGCTACCCGCCTCTGGCAGTGACAGGCTTGGAGTCGAGGAACGGACTAAGTTCCGGCGCTTGCCACCCCGAGGTAGCGGCAAAGCCCTGATTAAGGAATTTCGCCTTGCCATAAGCAAGTCCGCGTCCATCCAGTCCATCGACCCGCCCGCCAGCCGCCAGGAGCACTGCATGGCCGGCAGCAGTGTCCCACTCGCTGGTCGGCGAAAGCCGAGGGTAGAAGTCCGCCTTGCCCTCCGCGACCAGGCAGAATTTGAGGCTTGAACCGATCGACACGCGGGTGGCTCCCGGCGCGACGATCTCAAGGTAGCGCTCAGTTGCCGCGTTGAGGTGCGACTTGGAGGCGACGACGACCATCGGCTCGCGGGGCTCGACGACGTGGATCGGCCTTTGTGCGTTGCCTTCCTCGACGAAGGCGCCCTCCCCGACCAAGCCGGTGAACAAGTGGTCCTGCTCGGGAACATAGACGAGGCCGAGGACCGGCCCTTCCCTAGTCACCAGGCCGACGTTGACGGTGTAGTCGACACCGCCCCGCACGAACTCCTTGGTGCCGTCGAGCGGGTCGACCAGAAAGAAGAAGGTCGCCAATTGCGGCACCCTTCCTGCCGCGACTTCCTCCTCGGCGACCACCGGTA
>ERZ1066119.1188-NODE-1188-length-14867-cov-8.826357_pt1 | contig 14867 bp, 15 predicted proteins | sample MGYA00382766_ERZ1066119 | MGnify/ENA primary metagenome ERZ1066119 (study PRJEB33369, sample SAMEA5778349) | biofilm metagenome | biome: Industrial cooling water; feature: Water cooling tower basin; material: Biofilm | place: United Arab Emirates | collected...
GGAGTGCCGCGCCCTGAGCCGCTGCCCAAGACCTTAGCGCGCGACCATGCCTGGGCCAGCCGCACCCCTCATTACGAGCATGGGTGACTTGAAAAGTGAACCAGCTTTCAACTCTAGTCACGTGTACGGCGCTGGTCTATGCGTCGCGGTGAGCAGTGGGTGTCTGAGGTTGTGGCGCTCGGCTGACGGAGCGGGCTTGGGCGGACAGGCCGGAGGCAGGTCCACTCGGCGAGCGACGCTGGCCGGGCCCGAAGTCCGGGCTGCGTCCGGCAACTCGGGCTGGCGGCGGGCCGGGGAAGATCGGGGCGAGTGACGGACGCCCGGCTTCTCGGCACGGGTGCAGGCGTAGGCAGGATACAGCGGGAGGCTTGGCCATGGCCGGAACGTCGGCAGCGAAAGGCTCGGGGAAGACGGCAAAGGGATCGCCCGAGGCGAACGCAGAGGCGGAGACCGCCGCGGCACTGAGCAAGGGCCGGCGAGACCAGCCCGTGCCGCTCACCAATGACGCCAAGGCGCCGCGCACCGCCCGCGGCGAGACGACCCGCCGCAAGATCCTCGACGCTGCCCGGGCGGAGTTCGGAAGCCGCGGCTTTGCCGACACCGGCATCATCGAGATCACCCGCCGGGCCAAGGTCGCGCTCGGCACCTTCTACACCTATTTCGACAGCAAGGAGGAAGTGTTCCGGGCGCTGGTCCGCGACATGTCCGAGCAGGTCCGGCTGGCGGTCGCGCCCGCGCTGGCCGAGGGGCGCGGCACGCTCGAAGGCGAGGAGCGGGCGCTGGCCGCTTTCCTCGACTTCGTCGGCAAGCAGCAGCAGGTCTACCGGATCATCGACGAAGCCGAGTTCGTCGATCCCGAAGGCTTCCGCCGCCATTACGAGAGCACCGCCGAGCGGATCGCCGAGCGGCTGGCCGAGGGCACGGCGGAAGGGCATTTGGCGGAGCCGGGCGGCGCGCTCTCGGCGGAAGTCCGGGCCTGGGCGCTGATGGGCATGAACGTCTTCCTCGGCCTGCGCTTCGGAGTGTGGGGCAAGGAGGACCCGGCCGAGGTGGCGGCGGCGGCGAACCGGCTGCTCAGGGAGGGGCTGAAGGCGGGCTGAGGAGCCCAGGTGGCAATAATACTCTCCGACCGGCAGGCTCCACATCTGCGGACGTCTGCTTACAACCCATTGCAGACGCATTCAGAACCTCCCTGTTCGGCGCAGCCGAATGGGGAGGGGGACCGCGCGGCGCAGCCGGGTGGTGGAGGGGCCAGCGACCTCCCTTTAGTGAAGCAGGCTCTTGGCGAGCTTGTTGGCCCCTCCACCACTCAGCCTTGAGGCTGAGCGGTCCCCCTCCCCATCAGCTGCGCTGACGGAGAGGTTCATTTAACGCCCGCTCTCTACCGTCAGCGGACGGCGGAGCTTAGCCCGCAAGCCCAAGGGAGTGCAGCTGCCTTCCTAGGCCAGCGCTTTCGCCAGGCCGACGAACCGCTCCACATCCTCCTCGTCATGGTAGAGGCCGAGCCCCACCCGAAGGACGTCGCCGCGGACATCGGTGATGCAGTCCCGCTCGAGAAGCTGCTTCTGCCATTCGGCCGCACGTTCGTGGCGGAGAGCGAAGAAGCGCGCGGCGGCTTGTCCGGTTGCAGGGTTCAGGACTTCCGCCTCGCGCAGCCTGGTGCCTTGAAGCGCCTCCAGCAGCCTGGCCTTCAGCCGATCGATTCGTGCGCTGATCGCGGCCGTGTCGAGGCCCTCTGCGGCCAGCGCCCGGCGAACGTGGAGGAAACGATACAAGGCGGACGGGTCGAAGGTCGCGCCCATGAAGCGCATGGCGTCGGGGGCGTAGCCGACACTGCCCGGCGGGGCGGTGAGGTCGGCGAACTCGGCATACCAGCCGGTGATCGGCGGGCGCGGGCCGAAACCGGGCGGGCAGTGCATCAGGCCGAGGCCCTCCCCGCTCATCGCATATTTGTAGCCGCCGGCCAGGAAGAAGCAGTGTTGGGCAAGGGTGGGGGCCGCTGCGACAGGCCCACCCCCGGCCCCTCCCGCAAGCGGGAGGGGAGAAGCGAGCGGCGTCTCCGTGGCCATGAAGCTGTGGTAGCCGTCAATGACGAGCCACGGACCCTCGGGTCGGCTCAGCTTCGCAAGCGCCTCAAGTCCGCCGACCAGCCGGCCGCTTCCGAACAGGACCTGACTGACGAGGATCATGTCGGCCTCGCCGGCCCGCTCCGCCAGGCGTGCTGCCAGCGTGTCGACCGGGTCGGCGGCAATCACCTCGAGACGGATGTCGCCACTCTCCACCCACCGCGCGAACTGGCGGCGGGCGCTGTGGAACTCGCCGTCGGTGGTGAGGATGCGCGAGGGCCCGCTCGCCCGGCGCGGCGCGGCGGCCCACAGGCGGACGAGGAAATCGTGGGTGTTGCCGGCAAAGACGATCGCGTGAGGCATCCCCGTGCCAAGCTCGGCCGCCACCTCGCGCTGCGCTTCGGGCCACAACTCGCCCATCACCCGGTCCCATTTGCGGTCGGCGAGCCTTGCGGCGTCCTCCCAGCATTGCACCTGCCCGGCGAAGCTCGCGTCGGGCCACAGGTGATGCGAATGCGCCGCCATGTGCAGCCGGCCGGGCGCGGCGCCAAGGCTGCGGGTGAAGAGATGCTTGAAGCTCACAGCTCGGTCCGGATCGCCCACAGTTCGGGAAAGGCCCGCTTCTCGAGGGTCGAGGCGAGATAGCGCGCACCGGTCGAGCCGCCGGTGCCCGGCTTCATGCCGATAATCCGCTCGACGGTCAGCAGATGCTTGTGCCGCCAGCCCGACAAGGCGTCGTCGATATCGACCAGCTTCTCCGCCAGCTGGTAAAGCTCGAACCAGCGGTCCGCGTCGCGATAGACCGCAAGCCAGCTCTCCGCCCCCAGCCGCGCCCGCGCGGCATCGGCCTCGTCCCACAGCGACGGACCCTCGAGCGCCGCCTGGAGGCGGCCATGCTCCGCGCTTCCCTCTGGCTGGTAGCTAAGGAAACGCGGGTCCTTGATCCCGAGCCTGTATTCGAGCTCGCGGAACTGGGCCGACTGGAAGCCGCTGGACGTGCCGAGCACGGACCGAAAGCGGCTGTAGTCGACCGGTGTCAGCGTCGCGAGCACGTCCCAGCTCAAGGTCATCACTGACTGGATCCGGCTGACCCTGGCCAGCGCCTTGTAAGCTTCGGCGAAGGCGTCGCCGGCAACGAGGCGGACCGCAAGGTCGACCTCGTGCAGCATCTGCTTCAGCCACAATTCCTTGGTCTGGTGGATGACGATGAACAGCATCTCGTCATGACGGTCGGACAGGGGCTGCTGCGCCGACAGCAGGGTCGGCAACTGCAGGTAATCGGCATAAGTGATGCCGGCCGGAGTGTCGGTCATGGAGGAGGGGATAGGCCTCTTTCGACCAAACCCCAACGCCGTTCGTGCTGAGCTAAGTCGAAGCACGCCCTTCGACGTCGCGCTGGCGCGCTCCGCTCAGGACGAACGAGCCGGTCTCGCCGTGGAGCCTAAGGCCGCTGCCCGCTCGCGCCCGGCGCGCCGACCCCGCCCACCGTGCCGATATTGCCGAAGAATTCCTCGAAGAAGCTCTTGCGGCGCCCCAGCGTCGGGGTGGTCCGGCCATAGGGATCGATGCCGACGATCTTCTCCTCGCCGGTGCGGTCGACCCCCGACACGTTGCCGGCCGCATCAAAGCGCACCCGCAGCACCGTCTGGTCCGTCACCCGCGGGTTGCGGAAGGCGAAGGTCGAGGTCTGCCGGCTGACATAATACCATTCGTTCTCGTTGAACTGGCCGGTGAAGGTCGGGCGCCCGAGCGTCCGCTCGACCGAAGTCTTGTTGTCGGTCCCGACCTGGACCGCGCTCGCCAGCTGCTCGTCCAGAATGTAGCCGCGGCTTTCGCGAAAGCCGGCGCAGCCGCTCACGGCAAGGCCGGCGGCGGCGAGGGCGGCAAAGGTGACAAGACGGTTGTTGCTCACGTGGGATCTGCTCCGGTCCGGGCGGCCCTTGCGCCGGCTCTTGGGCGGCTCAATATCGGCTGGGGCCGTCCGCGCCAAGTGCAGGCAGGCGGCTGAACGGAGGACTAACAGATGAAGTCGCTGATGCGGCTGTTCCGCAGCGAGCCGGGCGAGGCGCGGCCGCTCTACGATCAGGTGGTCGCCAGGGCACGGCAGCCGCACTGGTATGTCGACGGCCAGGCCCCCGACACGATGGAGGGCCGCTTCGGCGTGCTTGCGACCTTGCTCGCCCTGACCGACGTGCGGCTGGAGCGCGGCGGCGAGGCGGCTCGCCGAGCCAGCGTCAGCCTGACCGAATGTTTCGTCGCCGACATGGACGCGCAGCTTCGCCAGGACGGGGTCGGCGATCCGGTCATGGGCAAGAAGGTCGGCAGCCTGGTCGGCGCGCTCGGCGGGCGGGTCGGCGCGTGGCGCCGGGCGATCGATGGCGAGGAAAGCTGGGAAGCGGTCACGAGCCGCTCCTTCTACCGCGACAAGGCACCGGGCGAGACCGCGCTTGCCCACACGGTGGCCGAGCTCAAACATTATTGGCAGGCGCTCCAGGGCCGGAGCGACGAAGCCCTCCTTGGCGGAATCCTGCCATGAGCGGGGCCGAATTCGCGCACCGCCTTGCGCTGGCGCAGCTGCGCGACGGCCAGCATCTCGACATCAAGGCCGATGAAGCGGAGCGGGCAGCGATCGCCCGCCGTCTCGACCTTCTCGGGCTCGACCGGTTCGAGGCGGCCGTGACCCTGACCCGCGACGGCGACACGGTTCGCGCCGCCGGCCGCCTGTCGGCCGCCGCAACCCAGGCCTGCGTCGCCACCGGAGAGCCGGTTCCGGCACGGATCGACGAGGCGGTCGATCTCGTCTTCAAGCCCGACCCCGACGCTTCGCCGGACGAGGAGATCGAGCTTAGCGAAGAGGATTGCGACATCATCTTCCACGACGGCCGCGAGATCGACCTCGGCGGCGCACTGGCCGACGAACTCTCCCTGGCGCTCGACCCCTATCCGCGAAGCGCGGGTGCCGAGGATGCGCTGCGCGAGGCGGGCGTGCTCAGCGAGGAGCAGGCGGGACCCTTCGCGGCGCTTGCGGCCTTGAAGGGGAAGTGATCTGAGATACTCCCTGTTCGGTAAAGCCGAATGGGGAGGGGGACCGCTCCGCGTCAGCGGAGTGGTGGAGGGGCCTGCAACGCTGCGCCAGGCCCCTCCGTCAGCGCCTTGCGCTGCCACCTCCCCATTCCGCTCCGCGGAACAGGGAGGATGAAGGCTCAGAACGGCACGTCGTCATCGAGGTCGTCGAACGCCGCCGGAGCGGGGCGGTTAGACTGGCTGGCGCTGGACGAGCGCCCCCCGCCATAGCCACCGCCGCCGCTTCCGCCACCGAAGCCGCCATCGTCATAGCTGGAGCCGCCGCCCCGGCCGCCGCCATAGCCGCCCCCGCCGCCGCCGCCCTCGGCCCGGTCGAGCAGCACCATCGAGCTGTTGAAGTTGCGCAAGACGACCTCGGTCGAATAACGGTCCTGGCCGTTCTGGTCCTGCCACTTGCGCGTCTCGAGCTGGCCTTCGAGATAGACCTTGCTGCCCTTGCGCAGATATTGCTTGGCGACCTTGGCGAGACCCTCGCTGAAGATGGCGACGCTGTGCCACTGGGTGCGCTCCTGGCGATTGCCGTCGCGGTCCTTCCAGTTCTCGGACGTGGCGAGGCGCAGGTTCACGACCTCGCCCCCGTTCTGGAAACTGCGGCTTTCGGGATCCTGCCCGAGGTTGCCGACCAGAATGACCTTGTTGACGCTGCCCGCCATTGCACCTGAACTCCTTCGATCTCGGCCCAGCTATAGAACCCGCGGGGCCCTCGTCCAGCCTTCAGCGCGGGGGATAGCGGAGGCGGCCGAGGAAGCGGGTCAGGCTCGGCCGCTCGCGCCCGCCGAGCGAGGCCTTCCACTTCTCGAACTGCATGACTTCATCGATCCGCCGGTCGAGAAAGGCGGCGGTGTCGGTCGCTCCCTCGCTCTCGTCCTGGAGCCAGGCAAGAAGGGTTGAGCCATAGACCGCCGACAGGATCGCGCGCTTGCTGTAATGATTGAAGTCGGTCGCCCTGTCCCCGGCCAGCCGCCACATGACGTCGGCGCTGCGCCACGACAGGCGGGCCGCGGCGGGCAGGTTCTGCGGCATGGCAAGGATGGCGAGCGCCCGCCGGATCGCTTCCTTGGCTGGCTCCTGGACGCGCAGCCGTTCCCACACCAGCGCACGGATCCGATCGCGAATCTTCATCAAGGCGAGCCGGTCGGCCGGGAGCGCCGCCTCCAGCGCCGCGTCGACCCCCTCGCCGTAAAGGTCGATGAGGCCGACAGCGGTCGCAGGCGCCGCGAGCTTCGCCACCGCGGGCTCCACCCCTTCCGCAAGCGCCGCCGATTCCACCGCAGCAGCAGTCCAGCCATCGAAGGCAGCATTCTCGCCAATCGGAAGGGCGAGCTGGCGGCGGACGGCGGCGAGCGGCGAGTCGGCTTGGGGCGTCATGGCCGTGACGATCTGGGCTCTCGGCCCTGCCCATGCAAGCGCACCAGCACCAGCGCCGCCCCGATCGCGGCCGCACCGACGAAGTCGAGCGGCGTCATGGCTTCGGCATAAGCGAGCCAGCCGATCACCGCCGAGATCACCGGCTGGGTAAGGAGCGCCAGGCCGACCACCAACGGCGGCACCTGGCCCAGCGCATAGACCAGGCACCCCTGCCCGAGCACCTGGCTCCCGAGCGCCAGCAGCAGGAGCGGGGTCCAGGCCGTCGGCCACACCGTCTCGCCGGTCACCGCCGCAAAGGGCAGCAGCATTGCGGCCCCGAAGGCGCTCGCAAGGATCAGCACCGGCAGCGGCTGCAGGGTGCCGCGAACCCGCTCGATGGCGATGAGATAGCCGGCGTAGAGCAGCCCGGCGAGCAAGGCGAGGAGGTCGCCCCGCAGATAGCGCGGCGACAGGTCCGCGCTTCCCGCCATCAGCAGGGCCGAGCCGATCGCCGCCAGCAGCAGCGCGCTTGCCTGGAGCAGGCTCGGCAGGCGGCGCGCCAGCCACAGTCCCCAGGCGGCAAAAGCAAAGCTCGCGACATTGCCGAACAGGGTGGCATTGCCGAGCTTGGTGAGGTGAATGCCGGCATGCCAGGCGGCAAGGTCGGCGGCGAAGAAGAAGGCCGCGCCGGCAATGATCAAGGCCGCTGCCTTGCCCGGCCAGTGCGCGGGTTGGCCCATGGCCCGGGCGAGCAGGAGCAGAAAGGGAAGCGCCAGCGCGAGGCGCCAGAACCCCGCCGCGCTCGGGCCCACGTCCGACAGGCGCACCAGCCAAGGCCCAAAGGCAAGCGCGGCATTGCCGAGGAGCAAGGCGGCAAAGGCGCGGGGTGGGATCACGTTGCTCATTGTGCTCCTGCAAAGGCAGGAACCCAGTAACCTTCTTCTGCGGCGCAACAAGAACAACTGGACCCCGACTTCCGCCGGGGTACAGGAGCCCCCATGCCCACCCTCTTCGATCCCATCCGCATCGGCAGCCTCGACTGCCCCAACCGCATCCTCATGGCCCCGCTGACCCGCGGCCGGGCGACGCGCGAGGGCGTGCCGACCCCGCTCATGGCCACCTACTACGCCCAGCGCGCCGCGGCCGGACTGATCATCTCCGAAGGCACCGGCATCAGCCGCGAGGGGCTCGGCTGGCCCAGTGCCCCCGGGCTGTGGACCGAGGAGCAGGTCGAAGGCTGGAAGCCGGTCACCGAGGCCGTGCACCGCGCCGGCGGGCGCATCGTTGCTCAGCTGTGGCACATGGGCCGGCTGGTCCATCCCGACTTCCTCGACGGCGCCGCGCCCCTGTCGGCAAGCGCCACCACCGCCCCGTTCAAGGCCCACACCTACGAGGGCAAGAAGCCCTACGAGGCGGCCCGCGCCGCCACCCTCGAGGACATCGGGCGCACCGTCGGCGACTATGCCAGTGCCGCCCGCAACGCGCTCCGGGCCGGGTTCGACGGGGTGCAGCTGCACGGAGCCAATGGCTACCTCATCGACCAGTTCCTGCGCGACGGCACCAACCTCCGGGACGACGATTACGGCGGGCCCGTCGCCAACCGCGTGCGCCTGCTTCGCGAGGTGGTCGCCGCCCTGATCGCCGAGGTCGGCGCCGGCCGCACCCACGTCCGCCTCAGCCCCAACGGGGCGGTCCAGGGGTGCGACGACAGCGACGCGGCCACCCTGTTCACCGAGGCCGGGCGGGTGCTCGGCGAGCTTGGCATTGCCAGCCTCGAGCTGCGCGAGCCCGGCAGCCAGTCGAGCTTCCTTGCCACCGATGTCCCGCCGGTCAGCCCCGCGATCCGCAAGGTGTTCGGCGGCACGCTGATCCTCAACAGCGACTATGCAGCGGGCAGCGCACAGGCCCGCCTCGACGAAGGGCTCGCCGACGCGATCAGCTTTGGCCGGCCGTTCATCGGCAATCCCGACCTGGTCGAGCGGCTCCGCAGCGGTGCCCCGCTTGCGGACTATGATCCCAGGACCTCCTACACGCCCGGCCCGCAGGGCTACACGGATTATCCCACGATGGAGGAACAGGCCGCCGCCTGAACCTTTGTTCAAGGCATGGAGATGGATACGATGCGGGTGAACTGGAAAGCGGCGGGTGCGGTCACGGCGGGAGCTTTGGTCGGGCTCGGCATCGCCTGGGTGCTCCGGGAGAAAACCACGCCCGAGCCCGACTATCGCGTGCTGATGAGCGAGGGCGACCTCCAGATCCGCAGCTATCCGGCGGTGACGGTGGCGGAGACGGTCGTCTCCGGTCCGCGCAAGGAAGCCCTGAACGAGGGCTATCGCATCCTGTCCGACTATCTCACCGCCAAGTCGCGCCCGGGCGAGAAGCTGCCGATGCGGGTGCCGGTGCTTCAGGACGGGGGCAATCCCATGGCCAGCGACCCGCCGTTGTTCGACGACGAGGTCGAGGGCGGCTGGCGGGTGCGCCTGACCCTTCCGGCCGAGCAGGATTTGCCCGAGCCCCCGGCCGGCGTCACCCTGGTCGAGATCCCCGCCCGCCGCGTCGGCGCAGCGACCTTTCACGGTACGGCGCACGACGAGCGGCTGAAGGCTGCCGAGGACCGTCTGCGCGGCTGGCTCGCCCGGCACGGAGAGGAGTGCCTCAAGGTCGAGCCCGAATACGCCTTCTACAACTCCCCCATGATCCCCCCACCGCTCCGGCGCAACGAGGTGCTTCTGGCATTGGTGTGACCTTTGCCCCTCCCTGGCAGGGAGGGGTTGGGGTGGGTCGAGGCGCGGCACGCGCCTGCGGCGTGAAGCGCCGGCTACGCCGCCGCTTCACCCACCCCCGGCCCCTCCCTTGCCGGGAGGGGAGGCGTCAGAGCGGATGCCCGTCCGTATCCATCAGCACCTCGCGGCGTCCGACATGGTCCGGCTGGCCGACCTTGCCCTCCTTCTCCATTCGCTCGATCAGCCGCGCCGCGCTGTTGTAGCCCACTCGTAATTGCCGCTGGACGTAGCTGGTCGACGCCTTCTGGCTTTCCGCCACGATCTGCACCGCCTTGCGGTAGAGCGCATTTTCCGGATCGTCGTCGCCGTCCGGCGCCCCGTCGAGGGCGAAGCCGCCGTCTTCGGGCTCCTCGGTGACCGCGCTGATATAGTCGGGCGTGCCCTGCCGCCGCCAATGGTCCGCCACCAGTCGCACTTCCTCGTCGCTGACGAAGGGTCCGTGGACGCGCAGGATCTGCTTGCCGCCGGGCATGTAAAGCATGTCGCCCTTGCCCAGCAGCTGCTCCGCGCCCTGCTCGCCAAGGATGGTGCGGCTGTCGATCTTGCTGGTGACCTGGAAGGAGATGCGTGTCGGCAAGTTCGCCTTGATGACGCCGGTGATGACGTCGACGCTCGGCCGCTGGGTCGCCATGATCAGGTGGATGCCCGCCGCGCGCGCCTTCTGCGCGAGGCGCTGGATCAGGAACTCGACCTCCTTGCCGGCGGTCATCATCAGGTCGGCAAGCTCGTCGACCACCACCACGATCTGCGGCAGGACCTCGTACTCGAGCTCCTCCGTCTCGTAGACCGGCTGGCCGCTGTCGGCATCATAGCCGACCTGCACCTTGCGCCCGAGCTTGGTTCCGCGGGCCTTCGCCTCCAGCACCTTGTCGTTGAAGCTCTTGAGCGCACGCACCCCGAGGCTCGCCATCATCCGGTAGCGCTCCTCCATCTGCTCGACCGCCCACTTCAAGGCACGGATCGCCTTGGGCGGCTCGGTCACCACCGGCGAGAGCAGGTGCGGGATCCCGTCATAGATGCTGAGCTCCAGCATCTTGGGATCGATCATGATCATCCGGCACTGGTCCGGTCCCATGCGGTAGAGCAGCGACAGGATCATGCAGTTGAGGCCCACCGACTTGCCCGAACCGGTGGTACCCGCGACCAGCAGGTGCGGCATGGGGGCCAAGTCGGCGATGACCGGATCGCCGGCGATATTCTTGCCGAGGATCAGCGGCAGGCTCATCGACTGGTCGGCGAACGCCTGGCTCGAGATGAGCTCGCGCAGCGCCACGCTCTCGCGCTTGGGGTTGGGCAGCTCGATGCCGATGACGCTGCGGCCGGGAATGGTCGCGACACGCGCCGACAAAGCCGACATGTTGCGGGCGATGTCGTCGGCAAGCTGGATCACCCGGCTGGCCTTGATCCCGCTTGCCGGCTCCAGCTCGTACATGGTGACCACCGGACCCGGGCGGACCTCGACGATGTCACCGCGGACATGAAAGTCCTCTAAGACACTTTCCAGCAAGCGGGCGTTGCGCTCGAGGCCGGCGCGATCGATCTGGCTCCGCCCCGTTTCGGGCGGAAGCGCCAGCAGGTCGTGCGGGGGAAGCGCATAGCTGTCGCCAAGCGCCAGGCTCTGCTGCTGGGCCGAAGCGGCGGCGCCCTTGCGACCCTTCTCCTTGACGATCGGCGGAATGGCGCGGGTCGGCTCCGTCACCGCGACGTTCGGCCGCGACCTTGGCGGCTGGGCGGTGGCCTGAGGCTCGCTTTCCTCCGTCCGGCGCGGCGCCGGCAGGCGCTCGGCCGAGCGCTTCAGCTTGGCCGCGACCAGGGCCTTCTCCTCAGGGCGAAGGGCAAGGGCAAGAAAGGCCAGCACCGCGCCTGCCAGCGCAAGGATCAGGATCAGCGCAATCCGCGTTGGTCCGGCGATCGCCGGCTCGGGAATGAGGCCGAGCAGCGCGTTGATCCCCGACGCGCCGAGATAGCCGAGCACCCCGCCCCAGCCGGCCGGCAGCGCCGACACGGACGAACCGGTCAGCAGCCCCGCGGCCATTCCGATCAGCCCGGCGCCTGCCGTGGCGACGGCCAAGGCGCGGCCGAACCTTCCTGGCGCTGTCCCGCCGATCAGCCGCAGGCCCGCCAGTGCCACCACCGGCAGGAGCACGGCGCCAGCCGGGCCGAACAGCATCAGCAGCAGGTCGCTGGCATAAGCGCCGGGCAGGCCCAGCCAATTGGCCGCCGGGCCGCCCGCAGCCGTGCTCCAGCTGGGATCGGTGCGGGTGTTGGTCATGAGCGCGACGGCCATCGCCACCGCAAGCGCGAGCAGCAACGTGCCCGCGACCCGCAGCGCCAGCGCCCGCAGCGCATCGCCCAGCCGGTCCCGCCAGTCGGGACCAAGCTCGCGCCGGTCGGCCCGCCCGCGCACTGCTGCCGTTGCCATGATCGTCTCCACCCCACCCCGAAAAGTCTCGAAGCGCATTGTCCCTGCGCGCTGGTCCATGGTCAAGGATGACGGCGTGACGGCAAGCCCCTACATGCGGCTTCCATGACACAGGCGCAGACGAGCCAGGCAGACATCATCATCCTCGGCGGCGGGCTGGTCGGCCTTGCGCTGGCCGCGGCGCTGGACTCGAGCGGGCTCCGGGTGATCGTGGTCGATCCGGCCGACCCCGAGGAGCGCAAGGGGGCCGCTTACGACGGGCGGACCACCGCCGTTTCCTCCTCGAGCATGCGGATGCTGGGCGCGACCGGTGTCCTCGATCACCTTTCCCAGCCCGGTTGCCCGATCCAGGCGATCCGCGTCGCCGACGGCTTGGCGCCCGGAGCGCTAACCTTTGAACCCGGCGCCGACGGCGAGCCGCTTGGCGTGATGCACGAGAATCGCTCGCTGCGCGCCGCCCTGCTCGCCCGGGCGGAGGCGGGGGCGGGCATCGACTTGCGCTGGAAGAGCCCCACCGCCGAGGTCCGCCGCGAGGAGCATGGCGCCACCGTCCGCCTCGCCAGCGGAGAGGTGCTGACGGCCCCGCTGATCGTCGGCGCGGAAGGCCGCCGCTCCCCCTCGCGCGAGGCGGCCGGGATCCGCATGGCCCGCTGGTCCTACGACCACAAGGCGATCGTCGGCACCCTCGCCCACGAAGCCCCGCACGAACATATCGCCTATGAGATCTTCTACCCCTCGGGCCCCTTCGCCCTGCTGCCGATGACCGACCTAGCCGACGGCACCCACCGCTCCGCCATCGTCTGGTCGGCGAAGACCGGCATGGCCGACGGCCTTCTGGCGCTGAGCGACGCCGACTTCGCCGCCGAAGCGGAAGCGGCGATGGGCGGTTTTCTCGGCCGCATCCGCCTGCTCACCCCCCGCTCCTCCTACCCGCTCGGCTTCCACCATGCGGTGCGGATCACCGACCGCCGCCTGGCCCTCGTCGGCGATGCGGCCCACGCCATTCATCCGATCGCAGGCCAGGGCGTCAATCTCGGCTTCCGCGACGCCGCGGCGCTGGCCGAAGTGCTGGTCGATGGCGCGCGGCTCGGGCTCGACCTCGGCGACGCGCAACTCCTCACCCGCTACCAGCGCTGGCGCGCGCTCGACGGGTTCAGCGTGGCGCTGGCGACCGATGGCCTCACCCGCCTCTACGGAGTGCCCGGCCGCGCCGCCTCCGCCGTCCGCCGTTTCGGCATGGCGCTGATCGACCGGCTTGGCCCGGTCAAGCACAGCCTCAACGCCGCCGCCCGCGGCAACAGCGGCGACTTGCCCAGGCTTCTGGTGGGCGAAGCGCTTTAGAAACGCCCGGACAGCCTACTGCATCCGCGGGCTGAGATCGCCGCCGCCGCTCGCCACCCGCAGGAACTGCATCAGCTGGATCAGGAGCTCGGCCCGCTCGCCCAGCTCCCCGCCTTCCAGCAGCGCCTGCTTGGCGCCGGTGTCGAACGGCGCGACCTGCGCGATCGCATTGACCAGCAGCTCGTCGTCGAGCCGCTCCACCGCCGCCCAGTCCACCGTCAGCCCCATCGCATCGCCGAGCAGCCGCGCTTCCTGCTCCACCGCCGCCCGAAGCACCGACGGCAGCGGCCCCGGCTCCAGACGGTCCGCCTCCTCGGGAGCCACGTCGGCCTGGCGGTAGGCGGTGCCGACGTCCGCCTCGGCGATCAGCCGGAAGCGGGTCAGGCCCTGAAGCACGATATTGAAGCGCTCGTCGTCGAGCTCCTCGAGCCCGACGATCTCGCCAATGCAGCCCACATGATAAAGCTGGGGCGGCCCGAGCCCGTCGTCCGCCGCCGCCTTGGGCTGGATCATGCCGATGAGATTGCCGCCCGCCACCGCATCCTCCACCATTTGCCGATAGCGCGGCTCGAAGATGTGCAGCGGCAGGTGGCTGCGTGGAAACAGGATCGCGCCGCCCAAGGGGAACAGCGGCAGGCGGACCGGCGACCCGCTCACGTGAACAGCAGGGCCGACAGGCGCCGGCGCTGGCCCCGCGCCCACGGGTCCTCGAGCCCGGCCACCTCCAGCAGCTGCAGAAAGCGGGTCCGCGCCGCTCCCTCGTTCCAGGCGCGGTCCCGGCGCACGATCTCCAGCAGATGGTCCGCCGCCTCGTCGCGCCGCCCCGAGGCCATCAGGGCCCCCGCAAGCTCGAATCGCGCCTCATGGTCGTCGGCATTGCTTGCAAGCCGCTGCTCCAGCACCTCCGTCCCGGCCACCGGCGCCGCCGCGGCAATGTCGAGCGCCGCCCGCGCCCGCGCCGCCGCCGGGTCCTTCGCCGCTTCCTCGCTCAGGCCGTCGAGCAAAGCCCGGGCCTCGTCGGTCCGCCCGAGCGCCAGCAGCGCCCGCGCCAGCCCGGAGACGACTTCCGGATGGTCGGGGTCCATGTCCGCGATCTGCCGAAAGATATTCTCCGCCCGCTCGGCATCGCCCGAGGCAAGCACCTCCTCGCCCATTTGAATGAGCGGCGCGATCTCCGCCTCCAGCGCCTGCGCCTCGCCCTTGACCGGAAGCTGGCCGAGCAATTGGTCGAGTACCCGCTTCAGCTGCCCTTCGGTCCGATATTGGGTGAGGTCCGCCACCGGCTGCCCGCCGAAGATCGCATAGACGGTCGGAATCGACTGGATCCGGAACTGGGCCGCGATCACCTTTTCCTGGTCGACGTCGATCTTGACCAGCCTGACGCCCTTGTCGGCATAATCGGCCGCGACCTTGTCGAGCACGGGGCCGAGCTGCTTGCACGGCCCGCACCATTCGGCCCAGAAATCGAGAATGACCAGATTTTCGAGCGAGGGTTGGAGCACCCGTTCCTGGAAGCTGCGAAACGCCTCCCGCTCTTCCGCGCTCATCCCGAGAGTGGCCATAGGTGCGCTTCGTCCTTCCGTCCCTTGTCGCCCGGCATATGGGCCGGAGAGGCCTGTCAGCCAAGATGGGTAACGAGAGCGTGCCGCGAAGGGTTGCCAGCCCCCCAACCCGTTGCTAATGGCCCGCGACCCCGGCGCTTCAAGCGAAGCGCCCTCCACGCCAGAGCGGGCGTAGCTCAGGGGTAGAGCACAACCTTGCCAAGGTTGGGGTCGAGGGTTCGAATCCCTTCGCCCGCTCCAGCGAACCTTCATGACATCGGTG
>ERZ1066119.1199-NODE-1199-length-14700-cov-7.812974_pt1 | contig 14700 bp, 12 predicted proteins | sample MGYA00382766_ERZ1066119 | MGnify/ENA primary metagenome ERZ1066119 (study PRJEB33369, sample SAMEA5778349) | biofilm metagenome | biome: Industrial cooling water; feature: Water cooling tower basin; material: Biofilm | place: United Arab Emirates | collected...
TTCGTCGCGACGCCCTGTGCCGGGCCGTTCATGGGCGCGGCGCTGGGCAGCGCGCTGCTGCTTCCGCCGGCAGGAGCGCTGCTGGTGTTCGCCGGGCTGGGCCTTGGCCTCGCGCTGCCCTTCCTGGCGCTAGCTTTCATTCCGGCACTCCGTCACCGGCTCCCGCGACCGGGGCCGTGGATGGGACGGCTTCAGCGGATCCTTGCTGTCCCGATGGGTTTGTCCGCTGCGGCGGCGCTGTGGTTGCTGTGGCGGCAAGGCGGGACGAGCGGGCTGCTGCTCGGCCTGGTGTCGGCGGTGCTGCTCGGCATCGCGCTCTTCATGGCGGGGAGCCGTCAGCGGCAGGGAGAACCGGCGCTCGGCGCTCCGGTGCTGATGCTGTTGTTGCTGGTGGCCGTGCCCCTGTTCGGCATCGGCCGCAACGAGATGGCCGTGAGCCGAAGCGAGGTGGCAGGAGCCTCTGCGTGGAGCGAGGAGCGGGTCGCCGCGCTGCAGCGCCAGAGGCGGCCGGTGTTCGTCTACTTCACCGCCGACTGGTGCCTCAGCTGCAAGGTCAACGAGACCGCCGCCATTCGCCGCGACAATGTCCAGGACGCCTTCAAGCAAGCGAACGTCGCGGTACTGGTGGCCGACTGGACGAGCAGCGATCCCGCCATCACCCGCTTCCTCGACGCGCGCGGGCGAGCGGCGATCCCGCTCTACCTCTGGTATGCGCCAGGGCAGGCGGAGCCGGAGGAGCTGCCGCAGGTACTGACCCCGGGGATGCTGATCGAGCGCGCAGGCCGTGCTTCGGCGCAGGCCGGAGTTTAGTCCTTCTCGCTCGAAGGCTACTGGGCTCTGGCCTTCGCCGGATCGCGCCGGCTCCACACCTTCTTACCGGCAATCCAGGTCTCCAGCACTGCCGTTCTTGCCAGTTCGGCCGGGGACACATCGGCAACCTGCCGGTCGACCAGGATGAAGTCCGCCCACTGACCAGGTTCGAGCGCGCCCATCTGCTTCTCGGCGAAGCTCGCGTGGGCTCCGTCGCGGGTGAAGCCGGCGAGAGCCTGACCAAAGGTCAGCCGCTCGTGCGGGCGCCAGCCACCCGCCGGCTGTCCGTCGAGCCCCTGCCGGCTGACTGCCGCTGTGAGGCCGTGGAAAGGGTTCGCATCCTCGACCGGAAAGTCGGAGCCGAGCGCGAGCAGGGTGCGCCCGCGGGCCAGGGTCTGCCAGGCATAGGCACCGCCGAGCCGCGTCTGGCCGAGACGCGCCTCCGCCATGGTGCGATCGCTGGTCTGGTGCACCGGCTGCATGGACGCGATCACCTTGCCTGCGGCGAAGCGGCCGAGGTCGGCAACGTCGACGATCTGCGCATGCTCGACCCGGCAACGGCGGTCGCCTGAGCGGCAGCCGACATCGGCGAAGGCGGACAGGACCATGTCGTTGGCCGCATCGCCGATCGCATGAACCGCGACCTGCTTGCCCGCAGCCAGCGCCTTGGCGGCCTCTCGGCGCAGCTCGGCGGGGGTGAGGAGTGCGAGCCCGCGGGTATGCGGCGCGTCGGCATACGGCTCCTTGAGCCAGGCTCCGCGCGAGCCCAGCGCGCCGTCGGCGTAAAGCTTGACCCCTATGATCGGAACTTTTCGGCTGGTTTGCGGGGTGCGCAGCATTCGGTCGAGCGTCTCGCTGCCGGCTGCGTAAAGGAACAGGCGGAGCGGCAGCTTGCCGTCAGCCTTGGCGCTGTTGATCGCGGACCAGTCCTCCATGCTGGTGCCCATATCGGCCACTGCGGTGAGGCCGCGCGACAGCAGGGCTTCCTGCGCCCGCATCAATGCCGATCGCCGCATGGCGGGAGTTGGCTGTGGGACCTTGCTGTCGATAAGGGCCATGGCCGCGTCCACGAACAGCCCCTTGTCGATCTTGCCGCCGCTCGGGGCGGGAGTGGCAGCGGTTACGCCCGCCGACCGAAGTGCCGCGCTGTTGCCGACGGCGGCATGGCCGTCGACCCGCTCGAGCCAGACCGGGCGGTCGCTCACCACTGCGTCGAGGTCCGCGGTGGTGGGCATCCTCTTGTCCGGCCACAGCTCCTGATTCCAGCCGCGGCCGGTGATCCACGGTCGGTCGGGGTTGGCCGCTGCATAAGCGCGCAGGCGCTGCTGGAGCTCGTCCAGGCTCTTCGTGCCGACAAGGTCCAGCTGCCCGAGCGCAAGCCCGAGGCCCATGACGTGACCGTGAGCGTCGATGAGGCCCGGAAGCAGGGTCCGACCGCCGCCGTTCATCACCATTGTGCCCGCGGGCAGCTTCAGCTTCTCGCCCTTCAGAACCCTCTTCACCTTGCCGTCATCGCCGATCAGCAAGCCGGTGAACCGCTCCACCTCGCGGTCGGCGGTGGTACGCACGCCCTGAACATTGGTGACGAGGAGATCGGCTAGGGCCGGGGCGGGGAAGGCCAGCGTCGCCGCGGCAAGGAGCATCCGGAGCATCATGGCGGGCAGGCTAGCATTGTCGCGCCCCGAAGGAAGGGCTAGCCGATGCAGCCATGACGATCCCGACTATTGACGACATCCGCGCCGCCGCCGACCGCATCGCCGGCGCGGTGCTTCGGACGCCATTCCTCAAGAGCCGAACGCTGTCGGAGATCGTCGGAACGGAGGTCTGGCTCAAGTTCGAGAACCTCCAGTTTACCGCCGCCTACAAGGAGCGCGGGGCGCTCAACAAATTGCTTCAGCTGGTCGAAACGGAGCGGGCGCGTGGGGTGATCGCGGCAAGCGCCGGAAACCATGCTCAGGCGGTCGCCTACCACGGCCGCCGGCTCGGCATTCCCGTGACCATTGTCATGCCGGTGAACACGCCGCTGGTGAAGGTCGCACAGACCGAGGAGCATGGCGCCCGGGTGATCCTTCATGGCGAGCGCTTCGACGATGCCTATGCCGAGGCTCGCAAGCTGGAAGCCGCCGAAGGACTGGTGTTCGTTCACCCCTTCGACGATCCCGGCATCGTCGCCGGCACCGGCACCATCGCGCTGGAGATGCTGGAGGACGTGCCCGACCTCGACACTCTGGTGGTGCCGATCGGCGGCGGCGGGCTGATCAGCGGCATGGCCATCGCAGGCCGCGCGCTGAAGCCAGGTATCGAGATCGTCGGGGTGGAGGCCGAACTCTATCCATCGATGAAGAACGTGGTCGAGGGCGGTGCGGGCGCGATCGGCGGCGACACGCTGGCAGAAGGTATTGCGGTCAAGGAACCAGGCCAGCTCACCCGCGCCATCATCAAGGATCACGTCGATCGGATCGACCTTGTCGCCGAAAAGGATCTGGAGCATGCGGTCGCCCTGCTGGTCGCGATCGAGAAGACGGTGGTCGAAGGGGCGGGCGCGGCCGGGCTGGCGCTGCTGCTGGCGCAGCCGGAGCGGTTCGCCGGGCGCAAGGTCGGCACCGTCCTTTGCGGCGGCAATATCGACACCCATCTCCTCGCCAACGTGCTGATCCGCGAGCTCGTCCGCTGCGGCCGCATTGCCCGCCTGAAGATCGGCGCGCAGGACCGGCCGGGCGCACTGGCGGCGATCACCGCCTGTTTCCACGCAGCCGGGGTGAACATCATCGAGACCAACCACCAGCGCATCTTTTCCAAGCTCCCCGCCAAGGACACGGTGATCGAAGTCGAATGCGAGGCGCGCGACGCCCAGGCGATCGACGCGCTGGTCGGGCGGCTGGTGGAGAAAGGCTTCTTTGTCGAGCGGGCGGAGCTGGATTGAGATCTTCCTCCCTTTCTCCGCGCAGGGGAGATGAGGAGGGGTAGAGGGACCAGCGGCGCCGTGCCAGACCCCTCCGTCAGCGCTTCGCACTGCCACCTCCCCGTCCCGCTGCGCGGAACAGGGAGGATTTGTCTACGCCGCGCCCTCTCGCTCGCAGGCGGCGATCTGCAGCAGCATGGCGGCAGTGGCGAGGAAGCTTAGCGCCAGAACCCAGCTGAAGCTGGCGACAAGGTCGCTGGTGGTGCCGAATAGCGCGACCACGATGCTGGCAAGGGGAAGGCCAAGGATCAGGATGGCGGCCAGCGCGAGGTCCGCGGCGGCGGCGATGCCGGTCCACCGGCGCACTGCGGAGCCCTTGGCCTGCAGCGTCGCAATGACCAGCGCGCCGACCCTGAGCAGCAGCCAGAAGGTCACTACCGTGAGGTTCGGCAGGAAGCGTGTCTCTTCCCGGGCGAGGAACAGGCCCCCAGCGATCATGGTCACGATCCCCGCAAGGCTTGCCGCCAAGCGCGCCTTGCGCCGTCCTTGCGCGGCGACAAGTTCGAGCAGGCCGGCGAGGAGCAACAGCTCGCCGACCACCAGAGCCCCGCTCGTAACCGGCAATTCAGGAAGCAGGAGCGCCCCTGCGGCGAGCAGCAGGACCAGCCAGCCGCAAAGCGCGGTCATTCGGGCTCGACGCTGGTCGGGCGTGGCAGTCATTGCACCGTGGTAACAAGGACCGGGCGGCGGGAGTTCCGGTTCAGGCGGCTTCGTTCCGCATCGTCACGGGCAGTGCCGGCGGCCGTTCGAGCGGGATGTCGAGGGACGCCTTCAGCCCGCCGGGCGACCAGTCGAGTGACAAGCTTCCGCCGAGCTGCCGTTCGATGCTGCTGTGGATCAGCCGGGTGCCGAAGCCGCTGCGGCTCGTGCCGGAGCGTTCCTTAACCAAGGGGCCGCCGCTTTCATTCCAGTGCAGGCGCACGCCGGCGCCACCAACAACCAGCTCGCCCACCTCCCAGCAGACTTCCAGCCTACCCTGCTCTGCGGAAAGGCAGCCGTACTTGACGGCATTGGTCGCAAGTTCATGCATCACCAGCGCGACGCTCTGGGCGACGGCCGGGCGGAGTAGCAGAGGCGGTCCTTCGAGGGAGAGGCGTCCAGGCCGGCCATTATCGTAGGGCGCCAGCTCCTCCGCGATGATCCGGGCGATATCGGCGCCTTCCCAGCGTGAGGCGGCGAGCATCGAATGAGCCCGGCCGAGCGCCTGGATGCGGCCCTCCACCGCCTGCTTGAACTCGGCAAGGTTGGTGGCCCGGGTCAGGGTGACGACCGCCTGCACCACCGCCAGAAGGTTCTTGGCCCGGTGATCGAGTTCGCGGGTGAGCAGCCGCTCGCGCTGCTCGGCTTCGCGCTGGTCGGTGGTGTCGGTCGCCACGCCCATCACCCCGATCACCCGTCCGGAGCGGTCGCGTAGCGGGCTCTTCAGGGAACGGTAGGTACGCGGCGTTCCCTCCCGCCCGGTGAAAACCTCTTCGATGTCCTCCGGCAGGCCGGTCTCCAGGACCCGGCGGTCGGCAGCCTCGAACGCCTTCGCCTCGGCGCGGTTGGGGTTCCATTCGGCATCGGTCTTGCCGAGCACGTCGGCAAGGCTGACGCCCGCCAGCCGCTCCAGCGCGCTGTTCATGTAGAGCATGCGGCCGTTGCGATCCTTGGCCCAGATGATGCTGTGGGTCGAGCTGCCGATCAGCTCCAGCAATCCTGCGCTGTGGCGGTCCTCGGGGTTCTGCCGGACCGCAGCACCCGCTTTGCGCCCGTCAACGATCAGGGTGATCGCCAGAAGGGCGAGCGCAACGAAGGAAAGGGCAGCGAGCCAAAGCCATGGCCCGCCTGCAGCAAGCGCCACAAGCCCGGTCGCCATGGCAAGCAGGATCTGCCACGCAGTCGCGCTTGCAGGCCTCTTCGGCCGATCCGTCGCTGGCGAAGCCACCATCGGTCCCCCACGTCCTGTTTCTCGCTCTCCCCCGAGTCGCAGATGAACAGGCCGGGCAAAAGTCTCATGCCTTTCGCTGCAGGGCAACATCCGCCACCCGACAGTGCCCTCCCGCTCAATCGGAAAAAGCGCTCACATCGGCGAGAATCATTTGTTTGGGTTGATCAAAGGGCACAGCTAAGGCGCAAGGTGAAACGATTCACTTGAGGAGGCTGAGACCCATGGACGCGAAAACCGGAGACCTGTCTGGCGGCTGCCCCTATCAGGCTAGCAAGGCGCGCTCGCTGCTTGGGCGTCAGAACAAGGATTGGTGGCCTGAAGCATTGCCGGTCGACATGCTGCACCAGAACGGCGTGTCGCCCGATCCGCTCGGCTCCGACTTCGACTATGCCGAAGCCTTCAACGCGCTCGATTATCATGCCCTGAAGCGTGATCTCACTGCGCTGATGACCGACAGCAAGCCGTGGTGGCCGGCGGATTACGGTCATTATGGTCCGTTCATGATCCGCATGGCCTGGCACGCCGCCGGCACCTATCGCGTGACCGACGGCCGCGGCGGCGCCAACAGCGGGCAGCAGCGGTTCGAGCCGCTCAACAGCTGGCCCGACAATGGCAACCTCGACAAGGCCCGCCGCCTGCTGTGGCCGATCAAGCAGAAGTACGGCAAGAACATCAGCTGGGCCGACCTGTTCATCCTTGCTGGCAACGTCGCGATCGAGAGCATGGGCGGCCCCGTGTTCGGCTTCGCCGGCGGCCGCAGGGACGTCTTCCAGAGCGAGGGCGACACCTTCTGGGGCACCGAGGAACTGTGGGTCAGCGACGGCGCGCCGACCCGCATCACCGAGGAAGCAACCGAGCTCGAAGGGCCGCTGGCAGCGATCCAGATGGGCCTCATCTATGTCAATCCGGAAGGCCCGGGCGGCAATCCCGACCCGCTCCAGTCGGCCCGCGACATGCGCGCAACCTTCAGCCGCATGGCCATGAACAGCGAGGAGACCGTTGCGCTGACCGCCGGCGGGCATGCGTTCGGCAAGGCGCATGGTGCCAAGCCTTCTGAGCGGTTCGGCAAGAATCCCTCTTCGGAATCGGTACACCTTCAGGGTCTCGGCTGGCTCACCGACGAGGAGGATATCGGCAAGGGGCATATCACCACTAGCGGCATCGAAGGCAGCTGGTCCAACAATCCGACCAAGTGGGGCGGCGACTATTTCCGCCTGCTGTTCAAGTATGACTATGAGCTGGTCGAGAGCCCGGCCGGGGCCAAGCAGTGGCAGCCGGTCAACCCGGATCCCGAAGACATGGCGCCCGACGCGCGCGATCCCAACAAGCGCGTGCCGACCATGATGACGACGGCTGACATGGCGCTGAAGATGGATCCGGAGTTCCGCGAGATTTCGCTCCGCTTCAAGGACGACCAGGCCGCGCTCGACGACGCTTTCGCCCGCGCCTGGTTCAAGCTCACGCACCGCGACATGGGTCCGAAGATCCGTTATCTCGGGCCGGAAGTGCCTGAGGAGACGCTGATCTGGCAGGATCCGGTCCCGGAGGGCCGCGATCCGAGCAAGGCCGAGGTCGAGCGCTTCAGCAAGGCCATCCTGAGCTCCGGCCTTACCATCGGTCAGCTGGTCAAGACGGCGTGGGCCTCGGCCTCGACCTACCGCCGGTCAGACCATCGCGGCGGCGCCAACGGTGCCCGTATCCGCCTCGATCCGCAGATCAACTGGGAGATCAACGAGCCGGAGGAGCTTAAGTCGATCCTTGCCAAGATCGACGAGCTGCGCGGTGAGCTCAGCATGGCCGACGCCATCGTCCTGGCCGGTTCAGCGGCGGTCGGTAAGGCGGCGCGCGACGCGGGCTTCAACGTTACTGTTCCCTTCACGGGTGGCCGCGGCGACGCGACGCAGGATTGGACGGACGTCGACAGCTTCAAGTGGATGGAGCCGCAGGCGGACGGGTTCCGCAACTACCTGAAGACGCGCCAGCCGGTCCGCACCGAGGAGCTGCTGCTCGACCGAGCCGCGCTGCTCGGCCTGTCGGCGCCCGAAATGACGGTGCTCGTCGGCGGCCTGCGCGTCCTCGGCGCCAACCACGGCGATCGGCCAGAAGGCGTGTTCACCGACCGCAAGGGCCTGCTGACCAACGACTTCTTCGTGAACCTGCTCGACAACGACACCTTCTGGGAGCTGGTCGACACGTCGAGCGACGAGGAGTTCATCGGCTTCACCCGCGCCGGTAAGACCCCGAAGTGGAAGGCAACCCGCACCGACCTTATCTTTGGTTCCAACTCGCAGCTTCGCGCCACCGCCGAAGTCTATGCCGAGAAGGGCAATGAGGAGCTGTTCGTGCGGCACTTCATCAAGGCCTGGGTCAAGGTCATGAACGCCGACCGCTTCGACCTGCTGCCCGCTCACAAGCTCGCGGCGGACCAGGCCGGCGACGCGTCCTACGTGGGCGCGTGAACCTACGCTCCTCCCGTTTGGGGAGGTGGCAGCCGGGTCAGCGGCTGACGGAGGGGTTGAACCTTTTGTGCTCCGGCGAAAGCCGGAGCCCGGTGTTCTTCAGCAAGAAGGAACTGGGCTCCGACTGCGCCGGAGCACAATCATTCTACCGCAACCGCCGCAGCTCCGCCGCGAGCAGCCGGAACTCCTCCTCGCGCGCCGAGCCCGGGCGCCAGATCAGCGCGATCTCGCGTCGCGCCTGATCGGACACCAGCGGGCGCACCTCGACGCTGGTTCCCTCGAGCAGCCCAGCCTCGAGCGCCATCTCCGGCACCAGCGTGACGCCGAGCCGATTGTCGACCATCTGCACCAGCGTGTGAAGCGACGTTCCCAGCATCATCGCCGAGGCGCGGAGCTCAGGCCGGTTGCAGGCGGCGAGCGCATGATCCTTGAGGCAATGCCCGTCCTCAAGCAGGAGCATCCGCCCGGGGCCGATCTCTTCCGGGCGGACGTCAGGACCGGCGACCTCGCCGGCCGGGGCTGCCACCAGCAATTTGTCCTCGAACAGCGGCTCGTGCGCGATGTCGCCGCACTCGAACGGCATGGCGAGCAGGGCGCAGTCGACGACGCCGCGATGCAGGCTGTCGCAGGCGGCAGCGCTCGGCTCCTCGCGCAGGAACAGGCGCAGGCGCGGGTGCTCGGCGCGAAGACGCGGCAGCAGGGGAGGCAGGAGAAAGGGGGCAATGGTCGGGATCACCGACATGCGCAGGTCGCCGGTGAGCGGCTCACGCTCGGCCTGTGCCATTTCGGCCAGCTCTTCGGCCGAGCGCAACACCAGCCGTGCCTTGTCGACGATCCGCATGCCAAGCGGCGTGAAGCGAATTACCCGGCGCGAACGCTCGACCAGACTGGAGCCGAGCAACGTCTCGAGTTCGCGGAGCGACGCGGAAAGGGTCGACTGGGTGATGAAGCAGCTGGTGGCGGCCCGGCCAAAATGGCCATGGTCATAGAGCGCGACCAGATATTGAAGTTGCCGGAGCGTCGGAAGATAGGTCGTCATCGCTTTTCTCGATTGGAGCGACCGGTCTAAGTTGTTTGATTGTTGAAGGCAAAGCCGTCATTGAGCGTGGCCACGGCGCGCCTGTTCCCCCCTGCATGGCCGCCGGGCCGCCGCCGCTCCATGTTTCTGGTCGCCCCCTTGGACCGGCATTCTGCGGCGGCGGCCATCCTTTTGGGCAAGAAGATGCTTGCCGGCAAGGTTGGCCCTCAGTCTCGCAGGGGTGAGCCGGCCAGCCCTTCGATCTGGGTCACCGCGACCTCACGTACCGTCTCGCGGTCGAGGCCGCAGGCGCGGGCAATCTCCGCCCCTGCCAGGCTGTCGCCGATCGCAAGCAGAGTGAGGCCCAGCGTCATGGCATCGACCGGGCGCGGATCGCCGAGCGCGCGCATGGTGCGGATGATCCGCTCGATAGTCGCGACGATTGGCTCCAGCGCCTCGCGCTGACGGGTGAGGGCGACCCATCCGATAAGCTCTCCCGCCCCTTCGCGTCGAAAGGAGTCGAACATGGCATCGATCACGTCGCGCTCCGTCGCCTTGCCCGCCCGGCGCTGCTCGATGGCGCCTTCGATCGACGCTGCGACTGTCTGCGCGATGTCCTCGGCAAGTGCCTTCTGCAGGCCGGCCGCGGAGCCGAAATGATGCAGGAGGTTGGCGTGAGTCCGCCCGACGCGCCCCGCCACTGCCTGCAGGGTTACGGCCGCGGCGCCTTCCTCGCGCAGCAGTCCACGCGCGGCCAGCAGGGCGGCACCGCGGATCTGTTCGGGCGAAACTCTTCTCCGCTCCAGCGGCCTTATTGACATCCTTGTAAGCAACCGTCACTGTAAGGGATAGCCAAGGAGTGGAGGACGAGCATGGGCGTTGCAAGCCTGGAACGCACGTCGGTGACGCCAAAGGACCTCACCATTACGCCGCGCGATCGTCGGTTTGGACGCGATGAGCGGACTCCGCGCTGGTGGTTGAACGATTCTCCTTACGAGACGGCGCTGTACAATGCGCTGTCGGCGACGTTTCCCCGGGGCGAAGCCTATTTCATCGAGAGCATCCGGGCGTTCCTTTCGGACGCGGACGGGCGGCTGGCGGGCGAGATCAAGGCCTTCACCACGCAGGAAGTGATCCACAGCCGTGAGCATAGCGCCTTCAACAAGCGTGCGATCGAGGCCGGTTACGATCTTTCGCCGCTGGAGCGGACGGTTGAGGAGAGCCTTGAGCTGCTGAAGGGCCGCCCGCCGATCCTCGACCTCGCCGCGACCATGGCTCTGGAGCATTTCACCGCGATCATTGCCCATGAACTGCTCGCCAATCCGCGGCACCTCGCCAATGCCGACCAGGCCACCGCCGACCTGTGGCGCTGGCATGCGGTGGAGGAGATCGAGCACAAGGGGGTGGCGTATGACACCTGGCTTGCCGCAACCAGGGACTGGAGCCGGTTCAAGCGCTGGAAGGTCAAGTCGCTGCTGATGCTGCTGGTGACGAGGAATTTCGTCATGCACCGGACCCAGGGCGTTCTGGAGCTGCTCCGGCAGGACGGGATCACGGGCGTGCGCGCCTGGGCGGGCGCCCTTTGGGTGATGTGGGGCAAGCCTGGCATCTTCCGCAAGGTGGGAGCCGCCTGGTTCCACTATTTCCTCCCCCGCTTCCACCCGTGGAACGAGGACGATCGCGCACTTATCCGCGGGTGGGACGCCACGTACGACTATCGCCAGGAGCCGCCCAGAAAGCGAGTGCGGACCGCGGCTTGATCATCATCCTCCCCATTCGGCTTCGCCGAACAGGGAGGATTGCGTCGCTTACGCCGCCAGCACTTCCTCCTCGCAGCCGAGTTCAAGCGTGAACAGCTTGCACAACTGCGCGGTGCCGCGGGCGCAGCTGTGGCGCGGGGCGGTTCGGCCGGTCGGACGGAAGCCAAGCTTCTCGAGCACCCGGCCGCTTGCCGGATTGTCGATGAAGTGCGCCGCTTCGAGCCGGCACAGCCGGAGGGTGCGGGCGATCTCGATCAGCTGGCGACCGGCTTCGGTGGCATAGCCCTGACCCCAGTGCCGCCGCGCGATCCAATAGCCGATGTCCACTGCGCCGCTCGGAAGGCGCGAGAAGCCAGCACAGCCGACCAGTTCGGGGTCGCCGTCGGTGCGGCGCAGCAGCAGAAAGGTCGGGAGCACCGGATCCTTGGGGGCGTCAAGGAACGCCTTGGCCTCCTCGAGGCCATAAGGCCAGGGAGCGGTCGCGAGATTGCGGACGATCGACTCGTCGGCGATGGCGCTGGCCAGCGCGGACGCGTCCTCGGCCCAGCCGGGTCTCAACAGCAATCGTTCGGTGCGGGCGAACATGGTGGACCTCTCTTCCCCGTGGCCCCGCTTGGCAGAGCCAGATGACAGTTCAGGGAGAAGAAAATGAAAGGGAGAAGAGGGGGCTTCCCTCTTCTCCCTTCCAGGTCCTTGGGTAAGGTCCTGTCTCGGGCTGCCCCCTCCCGGGGCGGCCCGTCAGCGACCAACCCCTATTCGGCTGCGTCCGCCATCGGCGTATTAATAAGCGCCTCTACGTGGACGTACTTGCGGCCCTGGCGGCCGTCGCGAAACGCGACTTTGCCGTCTGTCAGAGCAAACAGGGTGTGGTCCTTGCCCAGGCCGACGTTGCTGCCCGGGTACCAGCGCGTGCCGCGCTGACGCACGATGATGTTGCCGGCGACGACAGCTTCGCCACCGAACTTCTTCACGCCGAGACGCTTGCTCTCGGAATCGCGGCCGTTACGAGACGAGCCGCCTGCCTTCTTATGTGCCATGGTTCTTAAGCCTTCGGAGTCTTCTTGGCCCGCGCCTTAGCAGGTGCAGCATCCAGAGTCGAGGTGGCAGCGTCGTCGCCGGCGCTGATCGGCGCATCGGCCCCGCCTTGCAGAGCGGGAGCCGCAGTCTGCGCCGGAGTGGATGCCTGGGCCGCTGTCTGGCCACCGGCCTGCTGACCCTGGCCGCCGATCGACACGATCTTCAGAATCGTGTGCTGCTGGCGATGACCCTTCTTGCGGCGGTAGTTGTGCCGGCGCCGCTTCTTGAAGATGACGACCTTTTCGCCCTTGGCCTGGGCCACGATCTCGGCCGCGACGGTCAGGCCGTGGGTGCCCTTGAGGTCCGAGCCGTCACCGGCGAGCAGGACGTCGGAGAGGGTGATGCTGTCACCGGCATTGCCGTCCAGCTTCTCGACGACGATCTTGTCACCTGCCGACACGCGATACTGCTTGCCGCCGGTGCGCACGATAGCGAACATGGGCCTCTTCTCTTTTCTGGTTCGATACGAATGAAAGGATCCCAAGCGGAAGCGTGGCGCCGGCCCGCGCGGGAAAGCGTGCCCCCTAAGTCGAAGCGGCGCATCCGTCAACCGACAGGGTAGGCGGTCGAGCTCTTGCACCGTTCCATGGCGAACTTGGATGTCACGTTCTTGAGCGGGCCGGCCGCAATGAGCTGCTTATAGAAGGCATCGAAGTGGGCCATGTCGCGAACCGCGACCCGGAGCCAATAGTCGGTTTCACCCGCCATTCGCACCACCTCCAGCACCTCGGGCAGCTCGCGCACGCCGGCCAGAAAGCGCTCCTGCCACTCCGGGCTATGGTCGCGTGCTTCGACCTCGATGAAGACGATGAGGTCGAGCCCGAGCGCCTTGGGATCGACCAGCGCCACCGTCCGCTCGATCACGCCCGACGCCCGCAGCTTCTGGATCCGGCGCCAGCAGGGCGTGGGCGACAGGCCGACGCGGGCACCGACGTCCGCCACCGGCAGGGTGGCATCCTCCTGCAGGATGGCGAGGATGCGGCGGTCGGTCTGATCCATTCTCATCGAGCTGAGTAATTGAGCATGATCTTGCTGAAAGGCAAGGCGCGCTGCATTGTCCGTGTTATTTGCCGCGCCCTCTTGCTGCACTCGTCCGAGGAGGGCATTTTGCGCCTGTTCCGAACGGAATTGTCTTGATCAGAGCACGCAAGATTATTCCACTTTTCGGGATGGCAGGCGATGCTGGCCGTGAGTTCGTCCAGCGTCCTCTGCTTCTCCATGTTGACCCTTGAGAGACTGGCCCCGGCGCTTGCCGCCGGGGCCTTTTCTCTGCCGCCACAGCATTGTTGCGTAGCTGCAACAAGGAAGGGGAAAGCGCCGGATCTGGCTTCTTGGCCCCCTTGGCGCTCTGCCGGGCAGGGGTGATGTTCAGGACAGCAATTTGATCCAGGACGCCGGGCCCACGGCCGGCGCTCCCGGAGCGAAGGGGGGATTTCGAAGATGATCGCACGCCGCACCACCGCCTACCTTGTTTCGATCAGTACGCTGGCCCTGCTGGCGGCAGCGCCCGCTGCGGCGCAGCAGAGCCAGGCGGCTGCGACCACTGCGGCGCAGGACGAGGCGCCCGAACAGTCGACCATCATTGTGACCGGCACCCGGCGAGCCGATCGCACCATTGCCGATTCGCCGGTGCCGGTGGACGTGATCTCCTCCGAGGCGCTGCAGACGTCGGGCTTCACCGAGACCAACCGGCTGCTCAACAATCTGGTGCCGAGCTTCAATTTTCCGCAGCCTTCGATCACCGACGGCACGGACGTGATCCGGCCTGCGACCCTGCGCGGCCTTGGTCCCGACCAGACGTTGGTCCTGCTCAACGGCAAGCGGCGCCACGTCACCGCGCTCCTCAACATCAACGGCTCCGTCGGCCGCGGAACGGCGGCGGTCGACCTCAACCTCATTCCCTCGCTCGCGATCGAGCGAATCGAGGTGCTGCGCGACGGCGCCGCGGCCCAATATGGCTCCGACGCAATCGCCGGGGTGATCAACATCCAGCTCAAGCGGGCCCGCACGGGCGGCACCGTGCAGGTGAACTATGGCCGCTACCACACCACCCTTCAGGACGTGATCGTCCCGACCGGCGTGGCCCGCGACGCGCTCGGCAATCCCGTTGTCACCGCGGATGGCGTCCTTCAGCTGACCAACGATGGCGAAGAGCGGACGGCCCGCGACGGCGAGACCTTTTCCGTCCAGGGGAACATCGGCCTGCCGCTTGGAGCCGAGGGCTTCGTCAACCTTACCGCCGAATATCGTGATCGCGACCGCACCAACCGCGCCGGCTTCGACCCCCGCCGTCAGTATTTCGTGGTGAGCGGCGTCACCGATCCGCGCGAGTTCACCTTTGACCGCCTCAGCCACCGCTATGGCGACGCAGCAGTCGAGGACGTCAATCTCTTCGTCAATGCGGGCCTGCCGATCGGCGAACTCGAGCTTTACGCCTACGGTAATTACGGGACCCGCGAGGGCGCCTCCAACGGCTTCTACCGTCTGCCCAACGCGGCCAACAACCTGTTCCAGGTCTATCCGGATGGCTTCCTTCCGGAGATCGCGACGGAGCTCAAGGACTGGTCGGTGGTGGCGGGCGCGCGCGGGCCGCTCGCCGGCTGGAACGCCGATCTCTCGATTGGCTATGCCAAGAACGCCTTCGATTTCCGGATCAACAATTCGATCAACGTCTCGCTTGGACC